>ERZ1643251.251-NODE-251-length-90236-cov-37.960768_pt1 | contig 90236 bp, 91 predicted proteins | sample MGYA00579261_ERZ1643251 | MGnify/ENA primary metagenome ERZ1643251 (study PRJEB29033, sample SAMEA4952267) | chicken gut metagenome | biome: Broiler Chicken; feature: Gastrointestinal Tract; material: Caecum | place: Ireland | collected 2018 | study: Broiler... | reverse complement strand
TGTCTACCAATGATGGAACCATCTTTATTTTTGTCATACAAAAAAGCCCTCTCATCTGAGAGGGCTTAAAAATTTCGGAAACTTACTTTTCTGCCGAAGCCAATTTCTTTTTGTCGGCAGAAGCAAACATGCTCTTGTGAGATTCCTTAAGTGCAGCCACATTTTTCTTGAAGCTGGCCAGTTTCTTCCCGCTGAGGTTTTCTCCGGCAGCCGCTTTTATCTTCAGCGGGTTGACCCGTTTGCCGTTCTGCAAAACTTCGTAGTGAAGATGCGGACCAGTCGAACGGCCGGTTGAACCGACATAGCCGATTACCTGCCCCTGCTTAACACGAACCCCCGGACGCATGCCTTTGGCAAACTTCCACATATGTCCATAAGCGGTTGAATATTCGGAATTGTGACGAATTTTGATAAAGTTTCCATAACCGCCGTTGTATTTTGCCATCTGGATTACACCATCGCCGGCCGCATAGACCAGCGTTCCCTTCGGTGCGGCATAGTCAACGCCCCAATGGACGCGATAGCTGCGCAGAATCGGATGGAAACGACGGCCGAAAGGCGAAGAAATGCGTGCCTGCTTGAAAGACATGGGCTTGCGATCCAGCGTCTTTTTCATAGCATAGCCTTTTTCATTGTAGTAATCGACGTTGCCGTTCTTGTCTTTGAAACGGTATAGCGCAATTTTGTCTTTGCGCAGCTGCAAAGCGGCATACAGAATATCGCCGGATTTTACGGTTTCGCCGTTAGGGGTAATTTTGTTTTCATAAATGATTTCAAACTTGTCGCCTTTGCGCAAATCGCGGCGAAAGTCGACACTATAGGAAAAAATATTGATAAAGTTGGCAACGACGCGACTCGGAACCCCCTGTTTCTGCATGGAAGCGGACAAAGTGCCGCTGATGTCGCCGGAAGCCGAATTGACTTCCTCAATCAATTCGTCCTGTTCGACGCGCGCCACATATTCCTCTGCCTCGTTTTTCTCAATAACATAACGTTTGCCGAGGCTCGGCGTAATGGTAATGTTGTCAAGGGAGAGAAGCGTATTCTCCCGGCTGTCGACCGTCGTTGTAACGCTGATTTTCTGCCCGACGCGCAGGCCACGGGGATCATAAAGTTTTTTAAGCTTAAGATAGATATCGTGCGCTTCATTATATTCCAGCCCAAGGTCAGACAGGATGCTGATAAGCGTATCCCCCTTGGATATCTCGATTTCGCTTTCGACAGTTTTCTCCCGATTGCCGTAATTAACCATTTCATAAAGGGATTTGATATTTTCGACAGAGCTTTCGGGATAAATGGTTTCAGCTCCGGCAACACCGTCCTGAATGGAATTTTCCATCATAATATAGTCGAATTTGTCAGTGCGGGAAACAGACGCATTAACGCTGTTGTTATTGGTCAGCGACAAAATAAAAGCAAAAGTTACCGCCGTCGCATAGCCCAGAGCCAGCAGACGGTGCTTGTTGCGCGGATTGAAATCAATCTTTATAAGCTGTTGTAAATTCATATAATCATCACACTTATTTTGTAATTAACGCCAAAGTTAACATTATAATCAAATTATTTTCAAGCATATTATGCTCCTTGGCACAAAAAGCCAAGCAAACTCTGGTATTATGTGTATAAGTGGGATTGTATCACGAATTTTATTAATAATCGTATAATTTTTAAAAAAAGTGCTTGCATTTATTTTTTTTGTTGGTTATAAGGATATTCGTCATCAGATGGGGGCGTAGTTCAGTTGGTTAGAATACATGCCTGTCACGCATGGGGTCGCGAGTTCGAGCCTCGTCGCTCCCGCCATCTAAAAACCCGGTTTTAATACCGGGTTTTTTGTTGTTCAAACCACTGGCTCGAACCCGCTCGCGAGTTCTTCTGGCTCATAAGGGCTTGCTCCGCATGCCCTAACTCGCTGCGGTCTTTTGCATTGTAACGACGGCTTAATGTCTCTCGACATCGCGCCGTCTAACAATACGGCACCTGCCCAAATCCCAAACTTTCACCGGAAGTCGGGGATTTGGGCAGCCTCGTCGCTCCCGCCATCTAAAAACCCGGTTTTAATACCGGGTTTTTTGTTGTCGGCAAACGGCAGAAATTTCCTTTACCACATACAAATACAAATCTTAAGACAAATACTCGTTGTTACCGCAGCCGGCATTATAACAAGAATTTAAGGCACAATATCAAACGCAATATTATTTTCTTTTTCAGTAAAGAAATCCTGGCCGACTTCATTGACTGCCGGCCACAATTCGCCGGGACGCCCGCGTTTGACGCCGAGAAAAATTCTGGTTTCGGCGTTAATCTTAAAAATGCGGCACAAATCGGAATAAAAACTACAGACAAATTTGTAATTTTCGGGTTTCAGCGTCCAACTTTCCCCTTCGGCAACATTTTCGCCCTGATAAACAACCAGCCGATTGTCCAAAAAGTAACCACGCGGGAAATTTTCAATTATTTCATGAACCCGTTCCTCAGAAAAGCCGCAATTCTGCAAAAGTTCATTGTGGGCAAAAGCGTTGCCGGACCGGCTGAAAATTATTCCGATTTCGGGAATAATCACAAAAGGACGGCGCCGCTCGTGATAATCGATTATCGCTTCGTTCATGTTTTTCTCTCTAAAATTTTGTTTATTATAAAAAATAAAACTTAAAAAACACTAAACTCATTGGACAAAGCAAAAATTTTATCATCTAATGTAACTAATGACACGGAGCAAAACATGCTGAAAACACTTTTTGAAAACGCGCGAAGCGACGGCGGATACATTGGCAAGCAAAATTTTGAAGACGAAACGGCAGACGGCCTTGACATATCCGGCTGCGATTTTGAAAACGTGCTTTTTCGCCGTTGCAAATTCAGCCGCTGCGATTTTGAACGGGCCAGTTTTTGCAATACGAAATTTGACGGCTGCGATTTTGCCAACTGCAATTTTGAAAACAGCTATTGGAAAAAGACCGGAATTTCGGACAGCAAAGGAGACGGCGGAAATTTCAGCGGCAGCCGCTTTAAGGAATGCGTCTGGAAGGACAGTTCCTTCTGTTATGCGAATTTTTCCCGGGCCGTGTTCGAAGGTACGCATGTCCGGCGCTGCAAATTTCGCGAAGCGTTTCTGTCCGAAGTCAAATTTCGGCTGACGTTATTTAAAGAAACGGATTTTTACCGCGCCGATTTCTTTAAAACGCCGCTGAAAGGAATGGACATGTCCGACTGCATCATTGACGGTATTCTGGTATCGGAAACATTCCGAGAACTGCGCGGCATGAAGGGCGGCATTGAACAGGCTCTCAGTCTGGCCGGGCTGCTCGGTATGGAAATAAAATAAAAAAAGCGGCTTTCTTAAATTCAATAAGAAGCCGCTTTTTTGATTATTCCCGAACCATGTTTACTCTGATAACACGCTTATCGGTTTTAATTTCCTTCAACCCCCAGCCTTTTATCTTCTCTCCCTTTTGCAGAAAGATATTGTAAACCCGGCGGTAGTTGTCAAAAACGACGCTGACGCAATTACTTTCGTCAGACAAAAACGTCATATCGGTTATTTTTTCGCCTTTTCTGACATAAACGTCAACCGTACGATCCTTTTCCTTCAAGATTGTGCTGTGATATTTTTTCATCTCCACATAATCCTGATGGATTTGTTCAGACAGCGCGGTTTCCGCATCTTTTTCCTTGTTTTGCGAGCATGAGCACAACAGCGCACATAACGCGAATAATAGTATTTTCATATTCTTAAAGTTTTATCATTTAGCAATATAGCATATTTTTGTCCATAAAACAACTGTTAATCGGACGCAGAAAAATTTTGCCGGCCAAAAAAGTTTATGATATATTCGGCACATCATTCGGAGACAGATTATGGCAGAAGAAAACAAAAACGAAAAGAAAAGGAGCCGAAGCGGCCGTCTGCTTGCGCTGATGCTGACCTCGCCGGTCAATACGCTGTTCATTCTGGCACTGGCATATTATGCCTTTCAGATTTATGTGCTGAACAACTCGCCGCTTCTAAACAAGGCAATCATGCTGGGCATCGCCTGTTTGTGGATTTTGTGGTTTGCAGCCAAGAATCTGATTAAGCTTCTGCTGCTTCTGATCCTGGCAGGAACCGCCGTATACGGCTATTACGGCTATGCCACCCGCGATGTCCGCAAATGCGAGGAAAACGGCGGCGTCTGGAACAAAGAAAGTAAAACCTGCGAAGAAAAAACCGGCTGGCTGCACGAAATTCAGAAACTGGTCGAACAATATCTGAAAAAATAAGTTACCGACACGTTTTAGAATCGGCAATTCCCTGCAGCAGGGCCAAAATGGTTTTGCCGGTACTGTTCCTGAAACGCTGTTTGAGTTTGTAGCGGCGTTTGTATTCTTTGACTTTCGGATTTTCCTTGGCCTTGGCGGCTATTTTTTCCTTGTTTTTAAGGTAATATTCGCGGCAGCTTTGTTGGCGGTTGGCATTTTGATTATGCCGACGGTCAATTTCCTTCAACAATTCGGGATTTTCTTCCTTGAGGCGGCGGCGCCGTTCATTATTGCGGCTGCGAATGGTTTCGCGGTTTTCCTCACGATATTTCCGGTTGCGGCCGCGGCTGACAATCCGCTGATAATCTTTCTTTTCCTGAGGCATCTGCCGCCAGTATTTTCGAGCATCGGTCGCCGCTTTTTCAGGATTTTCGGCACGCAGGCGCTGCATGCGCAGTCTGCTTTTTTCACGCAGTTCGGCCTTTTTTTCTTCCGACAGCGACGCGCGATAAAGCTTATACTTCTCAGGAGAATAGGTTTTGTTCCGGGCTTTGCGGTTGTCTTTCCGCAAAGTTTCCCGGTTGGCATCAAGGTACTTTTTCTTTTCCGGATAAAAGGCTTCCCAAACAGCGGCCGCCTCGGCAAAACCGATATTGACCGCGCGGGCGGACGGTTTTTCGGCCGCTTTGAGATTCAGCCGGTTGAACACCTGCGGAAACAAGACCAGCTCCTTGCCGCCGGCTTTGAGTTTTACCGGAATCAGGGCGTAAACCGCCAGAAAGGTTTCTTCGGAAAAATAAACATTTCCTTTGAAAACTTCGGCCAAATCATGTTCGGAAAGCAAACGCGACAACCCCGAAGACTGCAGAAAATCCTTTACTTCACCGCGCTCTTCCGGCACACCGCCCAACCAGGCGCAGAAAATATCCGACAATTCGTCAAAATCGTTCTTATTAAATTTTTTCAATAAAATTCTCCAAACTGATAATGTTCAAATTGTACGTTATTTTGTCTTTTTGTCAAATTATTTTGACTTTCGGAAAAAATTATTTGCTGGATTTTTGCATTTATATTGATTATGTTAATGTTTGCAGAAATGAGGATTAGATGATGAATCAGTTAAAACAGCAATTTGCGATTATCAACAAAATCAAATGTCTGGTCAAAAAGACCGGTTCGTCCTTTTTCAGGCGCCGCAAAGATTCCGGCATATCCGAAGACATTGCCAAAAAAATTCAAAAATCCGCCTATGATCTGAGCCACCTCAAGCAAAAAGACATCATCACGCCTCCGTATCTGGACATTGCCGAACAGCTTCAGGTTGACGATGACCAGATTTTCCGCGCCGCCGTCTATAACCTGACCAACATTGCCGTCAATGAAGAACGCTATGCCGCCGAAATCATCAAAGCGTTGGAAGAGACTGCCTTTCAATGCAACAGAAGCGGAGAACAGCTTGACTATGTCAAAAGCAAAATAAACGTCATAAAAAATAAATTGCGAAACAAATAATTAAAGCCCTCTCAGATGAGAGGGCTTTTTTGTATGACAAAAATAGATGTGGTTCCATCATTGGTAGACAGAAAAATTTGTAGTTTCATTAATAGTTGACTCTTTCCGCGAATCAGCGTATCCTGATATTCGATAGGTGTGGATGGTCTGATGCCGCGGCGCTTTTATGCCGCAGCCTCTTTTGTCGGCATATCCGACATTCCCTCCATTGCCTCTCGCTCCCCTTTCGGGCTTCGGTTCTAACTTTGTCGCGAGGTGATACTATGAAGAAATCTGTTTTAATGTTCTCTTTGCTTTCCGGAACGGCTCTTATGTTCCCAAGGCTAACCATTGCCTCCGGCTTACCTGCACTTACACACACATACACACCCGAACCGAAGCCCGCCTTTCAGTTTGAACAACCTGACAAAGCCTATAAGACCGCCGCCATCTGTTTCCTCGGCTCCGAAAACTGCGGCGACGCCGGCTTCGGATCCATGGGCGGAGACGACGGCTATAAAGTCGATACCGTGCAACAATGTGGAAACGAGGGATATTCCGTCACTTCATGTTCCCTCCCCGCTTATCCTTCCGGACAATGTCCATATAACTCCGCCTATTTTGCAAAATGTGTCGAAGACCGTCCCCGCGCCTGCAAAGAAGCAGGCTTTACCGAAACTTCCTGCGCTTCCGGCACGGTCGTGGAGGCGACTTGTTCCTTTGACGCCAATTACAAAAAATGCAAATGCGACCCTTGTTCCGGATATGACTATACCTATGCGCAGGCCTCGGCTCAGGGCTATGTTCCCGACGGGAGCTGCTTAAGCTGTTCCGAAACCAAATACAAGCGCAAAGAAAACCCCTGCTCCGGTTACAGCTCCTGCGAATGCGGCGGCGAAGTCGGCGCTGCTTCCTGTTACTCCGGATCAACCCAAAAATTTAAATCCTGCAAAAAATGCGACCCATGTGCGGGTTATTATGACTGCGGCGGAAGCTGGCAATACTGCGAAGGAAGCGTTTGTTCCGCGGACAGTTCACGTTGCAGCACCTACTGCGAAAGCGACCACTTTCCGTATTCCTGCGGCAGTGATTACGGTTCCTGTTACGGCGATTACCGTAACGGATATTGTTCGGTTGAATGTGAGTACCTTGGTTCTTCGTCATCCGGCGGCGGAGATACTGACAATGAAACATCCAACTTTTCGCCTTATTACTATTCCTGCTGTACCGGTCTTTGTAACGACTACAGTTATTGTATAGAACAAGGGGGAACGACTTGTTCAGAAGCAAATTCAGCCTGCTCCGCGGCGGGAGGTTCCAGCTCTTTCTTAAGCTGTTCCTGCCTGCTTGACAGTTGTCCCATGTTCGGGGGAAGCGGCGGAGAAGGTAATTACCGCTGCGAATAAAAACAAAAAGCCCCGCGGTGCGGGGCTTTGGTCAATCGCTGAAGATTTTGGCAAATTCGTATTTGTCCGTACCGTTAACGGTTCGAATACGTTCATTTTGCAAAATAGTCGGAAGCTCCATTGAACGGAAAACGCTGCGGCGGTCGGCTTTTTCGACAAAGGCACAGACATTTCCGGAAGCGGCCTCAATAAACCTTTTGGAAGCCGCTTTCCAGACGGCGGCAATCTGTTCTGACGGCAAATTGCATTTATCTGCAGAATCAAGCCCCAGCCTGACCAGTTCGGCGCCGCAGGCCGTGTGTTCTATCATCATCTTTCCCGGATTAGACCTGACGCAGTCAAAAGCCAAATCGCGGTTGTGGGTGGTGGGCAGATAGCTGATGCTGTACAACACAACCGAATTTTCCGGCGAGGAAACGTCAAAAGTTTCGGCAACGGTCATCGCCTGCTTATATAAGTCCATCGTTTATTTCCTTTTATTTTTGACGACATCGAGCTGTCCGTTGGCGACGATGATGTCGGCTGTGTCATTCTCGCCGATTTCGCCGTTCAGAATCTTCATGGCCAGCTTGTTTTCAATCTGATTCTTAAGCAGACGGCGCAGCGGACGCGCACCGTAGACCGGATCATAGCCGTTGTTGACAATCCAGACTTCGGCGGCTTCATTGACATTAAGACGGATATTCTTTTCGGCCAGCCGTTTTTCGATGTTCTTTATCTGAATGTCGGCAATCTCTTTAATATTGCTCTTATCCAGCTTGTGGAACAGCGTAATTTCGTCGATACGGTTAATAAACTCCGGACGGAACGATGCCTTGACAATATCCATGACTCTGGCTTTGACTTTTTTCGGGTCGTCGGCGCCGGTGGCATTGGCCAAAATGTCGGACCCCAGGTTGGAAGTCATGATGATAATGGTGTTTTTGAAGTCAACCGTGCGGCCTTTGCCGTCAGTCAGGCGGCCGTCATCGAGCACCTGAAGCAGAATGTTGAAAACGTCGGGATGCGCCTTTTCGACTTCATCAAACAAAATAACCTGATACGGACGACGACGAACGGCTTCGGTCAAGACGCCGCCTTCCTCATAGCCGACATATCCCGGAGGCGAGCCGATCAGGCGGGCAACCGCGTGTTTCTCCATATATTCGGACATATCAATGCGGAGCATGGCGCTTTCGTCATTGAACAGGAACTCGGCCAGCGCCTTGCTTAGTTCGGTTTTGCCGACGCCGGTCGGACCGAGGAACAGGAACGAACCAATCGGCTGCCGGTGGTCGGAAATGCCGGCGCGGGAGCGGCGAACCGCATTGGCAACCGCGGCAATCGCCTCTTTCTGACCGACGACGCGTTTGGCCAGAAAATCTTCCATATGAACCAGTTTTTCCTTTTCGCCTTCAAGCATCTTGTCAACCGGAATGCCCGTCCATTTGGAAACAACCGCGGCAATGCTCTCGTCGGTAACGACTTCCCGAACGTGACTTTTGGCGTCTTTGGCCTTTTCCTCAATATTTTGCAGTTTCTGTTCCAGCTGCGGAATAACGCTGTACTGAAGTTCGCCGGCACGTTCATAACGTCCTTCCCGTTTGGCAATGTCAACTTCTATCCGCGCCTTGTCCAGCTTGTCCTTGATTTCGGTAATATCGGCCAGGCCCTGTTTTTCTTCTTTCCATTTGTCTTCCAAACCTTTGGCCTTGGCCTCAAGCCCGGAAATCTCATAACCGATGAGTTCCAGACGCTGTCCGGACTTTTCGTCGTTTTCCTTTTTGAGCGCCTCACGTTCGATTTTCAGCTGCAGAATACGGCGGTCAAGTTCATCAAGTTCTTCCGGCTTGGAATCAATCGCCATACGCAGCGAACTGGCCGCCTCGTCCATCAGGTCGATGGCCTTGTCGGGCAGAAAACGGTCGCTGATGTAGCGGTTGGACAAGGTAGCGGCGGCAATAAGCGCACTGTCGGAAATGCGCACGCCGTGATGAAGCTCAAACTTGTCCTTGATGCCGCGCAGAATGGAAATGGTTTCCTCAACGCTCGGTTCGGAAATGAAAACCGGCTGAAAACGACGGGCCAAAGCAGCGTCCTTTTCGACGTATTTTTTATACTCCGACAGGGTCGTTGCGCCCAGGCAATGAAGTTCGCCCCTGGCCAGCGCCGGTTTGAGCAGGTTTGAGGCGTCCATAGAGCCTTCGGAAGCGCCAGCGCCGACAATGGTGTGCATTTCGTCAATAAACAGTATGATATTGCCGTCCGAAGCTTCAACGTCTTTCAAAACGGCTTTCAGGCGCTCTTCAAACTCGCCGCGAAACTTGGCGCCGGCAATCAACGCGCCCATATCAAGAGCCAGCAGCCGCTTATGACGCAGACTTTCCGGAACGTCGTCGTTGACGATACGCATGGCCAGCCCCTCGACAATGGCGGTTTTGCCAACGCCCGGCTCGCCGATGAGTACCGGATTGTTTTTGGTACGGCGAGACAGAACCTGAATCGTCCGGCGGATTTCATGATCACGGCCGACAACCGGATCCAGTTTGCCCTCTTTGGCCTTGGCGGTAATGTCGACGGCAAACTTCTTCAGCGCCTCAAAATTGTCTTCAGCCGTTTCAGAATCGGCCAAACGCCCTTTGCGGTATTCGTTGATTGCCTGATTAAGCTTGACCGGATTAACGCCGCCGTTGCTCAAAACGGCATGCGCTTTGGTACCGTCGGTCATGGACAGCGCCTGCAGAATGCGTTCCAAAGTGACATATTTGTCATTGGCCTTATCGGCAAGCTTTTCGGCCTCCATCATTACCCGGGTAAAATCCTGCGACATCATGCTCTGCACCGACTGACCGGAAACGGCCGGGATTTTTGCCAGTTCGGCATCGGTTTCGCGGCGAATCTGGCTCAGCGAACCGCCGGACTTCAAAATCAGGTCAATAATCTGCCGGTCTTCCAGCAGTGATTTCAACAGGTGTTCGGGAGAAATGTACTGATGTTTTTCCTTGGCTGCAAGATTGATAACGTCTTGTATCAACTCCTTGGATTTGCTGGTAAGTTTTTCAAAATCCATATTTTTGCCCTCTGTTTTTAATGTCCTACTCTAACATTAATATAGTGAGGACGGCAGGGCAAAATCAAGTTTATCAACGAATTTTTTAGGCTTGCGGCTGCGGCAGCGCCTTGAGGTCAATCACGGTAATTTCGGACGGCGCAAACAGGCGCATGGCCGGTCCCCAATAGCCGGCGCCGTTGGAAACATACAGCTTAATGCCGTTAACGTCGTACAGGCCGGAAAGATATTTGTTGGCATATTGGGCCAAAATCTGGAACGGAAAGACCTGACCGCCGTGCGTATGGCCCGAAAGCTGCAAATCCACGCTGTCCTTGCTCAGATAATCGGCAAAATCAGGCGTATGAGAGAGCAGAATACGGTAGCTGCCTTTCCGGGCGCCTTTAAAGGCCTGCAGAAAGTTGACGTTCCAGATATCGCTGTTGTTGGCAATGTGCGCGTCGGGAATGCCGGCAATATAAACATTGTGGTCGGGAATACGGACGCCGTGGTTAAACATAATCAGAAAGCCCATGTTCTTGAACTTGAACTGCCAGGGTATCAGACCGTTGTAAAACTCATGATTGCCAAAGGTATACAGCGGCGGATATTTGGCCTTCAGCCGTTCCAGCTCTTTCATGTGCGGCTTGACGGCATCTACCTTGTCATCGGCAATGTCGCCGACCAGCACAATGGCGTCGGCATCAAGGGCATTGACCCGGTCAACCAGTTTTCTGACCGTTTCGACCGGCGTCGTACGGTTGATATGCGTGTCATTAATCATGACAATACGCATGTCCTTGCTGATACGGGCACTGGCGAACTCGAGCCTTTTGAGCTCCGGTTCCCTGGCACCGCCGTAAACGGCCATAGAAGCCAACACAGCCGTCAAAAGCACGACAATAAAATTGGCCTTGTCCAGCAGATTGATGTTTTTGGGGTGAAGTTTCCAGTTCTCGCCGAAGATTTTGCTGTAAATCCAATAGAGGGCAAACCAGACGACATCGCGGAACAAAAGCATGGAAAACAGGATAAAAACCGTTCCGAACATAAGATAAAGGATTTTCGAAACAACGGCAAAAGCTTCGGGGCCAAAGAGACCGGAGTCACGCACCAGACCGACCAGCAACGGGGCAAACCAACCGACAACGACCAGAAGACCGACAATAATTTTGCGGGAACGGCGAATATCGGAATAGCCGACCAGAGTCTTGATGGTAATTGCCGAACAGGCAACGGCAATAATCGCGGAAGCTATGGCAAAGTACATTTAATCCCCTCAAACAGTTCAGACTGCGGCAGCGGCAGCCTTCTTGCGGTATGTCCGCTTGGCTTTGGGCTGCTCGGCACCGGCCGGCACCGTTTCGCCCTGGGCGGCAACAGCCGCGTTGGCTTCGGCGGAAGAAATCTCTATAACCTTAAACTCGCGGCGGGGCGACTGAACAACAGTTTCGGCAACCGGCATCTCGACAACATTGCCGGCATTTTCTCCGGTCTCGGCATTGTCGTTGCAAACCGGAGCTCCGGCCTCTTCCTGATTTTCAAAACGCTTTTCCTGAGGACGGTTCTGATTCTGATTTTTCTTCTCGTTGATTTCGGTAACGATTTTGCGATAATGTTCGGCATACTGGCGGAAAACTTCCATCTCGACATAGTTGCCGTTGCCGTGGGCTTCCTTGGCAAGCTCGTTATACTTCTTAATCAAATCGAGCGCCGTACCGCTGATTTTGCCGGCAATGCTGGTCGAATCGAATTTGTAATTTAAAGAATAAATCTGGTTGTTATTGTTACGATACTTGTTGTTCATTTTTTTCATAAGTTTAATACCATAATCCATCAAGCCGAAACACCTCAAAGTTGAGGCTACGGGAAATACATTAAAAAAAGGTTTATTTCGGAAAAAAGTGCAAAACCAACTCTCTAAAGGCACTTATCGAAAGTTATCATACAGAAAAAAACGTGAAATGCAATTCATTTTTTCAAAATAACACATCTTTCCGTTCCGGCAAGATCCGGTCTGATTTCCAACGCGCTCAAACCGCGGCCGGCAAAGACTTCCGATATATGCCGCGCCTGACCGATGCCTGCTTCCAATAAAATATAGCCGCCTTTTTTTAAGAGTAAAGGGGCAAGCGAAGCTATTTTTTCATAATGCGCAAAACCATCCGCACCGCCGTCCAGCGCGGAAAGAGGGTCATGCTCGCGCACTTCCGGCTCCAGAGAGGCGATGTCGGCGGTGGGAATATAAGGCGGATTGGAAACAATCATATCAAAACCCGTTCCGGTTTCCCGCACAAAATCATCGTCAAACCAGCTGCGGCAGACAAAGGCAACCCGCTCCGACAGGCCAAGCCGCGCCGCATTGCGGCGGGCGATCTCCAAAGCCGCCGCCGATTTGTCGACGGCCGTGCCGCAGGCCTGCGGACAATCGTCCAGAATCGAGAGGATAATGCAGCCGGAACCGGTGCCCAAATCCAAAATACGTTTCAAACCGTTTCGGCGGACAAGCCCGACGGCGGCCTCGACCAGAATTTCGGTATCAGGACGCGGGGTAAGCACATCTTCGCTGACGATAAAATCATTCTTATAAAATTCGCGGCGGCCAAGCAGTTTGTCCAACGGGACATGCACCAGCCGCCGTTCGACCAGCCGCCGCAACTTTTGTTCCGCTTCGCCGTCGACTTCGGCAAAAGGACTGCCGCCGATATGTTCCAGCAATATTCTGGCCTCCAGCCGCGGCGACGGAATATTTCCGGCAGCCAGCAGCCGAACGACCTCGTTCAAATCCAAACTCATATTTTCCTCATATAAAAAATTATTCCGAGTTTAGAAGAATTGCATCTTTTTGCAAGCAATAAAAAAAATCCCGGATAATTCCACCGGGATTTTTTCTAAATTAAGCCGCTATATCGCCTATCTCACGGTACTGGCGTCACAGATACACTGATTGTTCTTGGTGCAGCTGACTCCCTGCGGACAGCAACATTGCATACCGTTGCAGTTCAATACCCGGCTCGGCGAGTTGCAGACAAACCCTGACGGGGTAAACGGCTTAGTTTTACACTTGTACTTGGTCGTACCGCAAGCCGTACAAGAATCGCTGATACCATATGTACAACTGGTAAAACTGTATCCCGGGCATTCAGTCGAGTAGGTGCAGGTCTTGCAGGTCTGGCACTTTGACGAACAATCGGAGAAGTACGACTGACAGCCGTAAGAACAGCTGGCGGCCGTTCTGTTGCGGCAGTTATCGGGATAGCATGCCGTACATTTGCCGCAGGAGTTGGTCGTTTTGCAGCCATAAGTACAGCTCAGCGACGTGACGCTGCAGGCCGGATCCGACTTACAGGAGACGCAAACACCGCAGCTGTTGGTGCTGGCGCAGCCGTACGGACAGGATACCGCAGTCTTGTCACAGTCCGGGTTGCCTTTGCAGCCGGTGCATTTGCCGCAGGAGTTGGTCGTTGCGCAGCCGTACGAACAGGTTTTGGAAGTCACGGCACAGTCCGGATTGGTCTTACAGGCGGTGCACTTACCGCAGCTGTTGGTGCTGGCGCAGCCGTACGAACAGGATATCGAGGTTGCGTCACAATCCGGGTTTCCGGTTGCGGTCTGGCATTTGCTCGGACAGTCCGACCACCATTTTGAACAGCCGTACGGATGCGAAACATCGGTTCGGTTGTGGCAGTTGTCGCTGTAGGCGATTTCGCATTTGCTGGAGCAATCGCTATAGTATTTTTTACAGCCGTAAGGAGTGCTGACCGAAGTCCTGTTTCGACAGTTGTCGCTGTAACAGGTCTGACATTTAAATTCGCAATCGGAATATGTACTCATACATCCGTATGTACAGTCTTTATGCGTACGATTGTCACAGTTGTTGGTCTTGGCAATCTGGCATTTGGTTGAACAGTCCGGCCAGTAGGTCTGGCAGCCGTAGTTGGCCGGAACCGATTCACGGTTTCGGCAGTTGTCGGTATAAGCCGTCTGGCACTTGCTGGAGCAATCCGCAAAATACGCAACGCAGCCATACGGCGTTGAAACCGCCGTGCGGTTCCGGCAGTTGTCCGCATAAGCCTTCTTGCAGACCGTGTTGCAGGGCGCCGGATAATATTCCTCACAGCCGTACGCTCCCGCAGACACGCCTGTCGGGCAGGTGCACTGCGTATATTTGCCGCCGCAGCTGTCCCCGCTCGGCGAACGCGGCGACGTACAGTTGGAGGTATTGTAGGCATATTCGCTCTTGCAGGCGCAGGACTGATACTTGCCGCCGCAGGAAGCGCCTTGTCCGACTTCCTTTGAAGAACAAGTCTTGAGAGCCGGGTCGCATTTGCATGAAGCGTATTTTCCGCCGCAGCTCTCGCCGACGCCGACCTGTCCGGCGGGGCAGGTTACGAGGTTCGAGGCGCATTTGCAGCGCGTAATATAAGATTTGTTATAAGGGCAATAACCTTCCGGCACCTGCACGGAATTGCAGTTGTTTAAGATGAACCCCTCGTTTTTGCATTGCGCAGCGGTGTCAATGGTATAGTCTTCGCCGTCGCCGCCTTTGCCGTAGGATATTTCGTTGTCGCAGTCGCCAACTCCCAGAAAACACACCGCCGCCGTCTTATAGGCACGCGACATGTCTATAACAGAGGCGGGCTTCAGTTCTATTTTTGTAGTGTGCTGTGTGTTGGTATTACCCGGAGGCGAATACGCCATTGCCGGCAGGCTGAAAAGCAGGCCGACCACTAATGTTAGGAAAATTTTACATTTTGACATAATATCACCTCGCAAGTAATTAAAACTAAAGCCCGTTTTATAAGGTGACAGATATGCGAGAAGAATTTCCGAAAGAGCAGACGCTCCCGGAAATGAGAAACACATCACAAACCACACCTTGATTCTAAGATAATACATGATAAGGTTATTGTCAATAACTTATGAGAGTATTATTTTTTTTGCCATAAATACAAAAAAGCCCGCAGCTGCGGGCTTTTTGAAAACAAAACTTTGTCAATTCTGATGCTGGACAATGTTCTGCCGGGCAATATTCCAAGCGTTCAGAATGCTCTCGTTATCCGGTTTCAGGCTACGAACAAAAGCCAAACGGCGTTCCATATTTTCCTTAAGCAGGTTCAAATCAATGCTCTTTGAAAATCTGCCTTTGAAAATAAAACCTTTTTCCTGTTCGGCTGCCGCCATTGTCCTTCTCCGTTTTTTGTCCGGTTATTTTAACACATTTTTTGCGCCAATTCAAGCTTTACCAGTGCCGAAAGTTTCTCAAAAGCCTTTTTCTCAATCTGACGAACACGCTCACGGCTGATGCCGAATTTGACACCGATTTCCTCCAACGTAACCGGCTTGTCGGTCAGCATACGGCTTTTAATTATATACTGTTCGCGCTCGTCCATTTCGTTCAGGCATTCGCGCAGAACTCTGGCTTTAAGGGCGTTTTCCTGACGGCGGCCGAGGTTTTCCTCAATATTCTGGCGACTATCGACGACAAAATCGACTTTTTCTTCGTCGCTGTCATCGCAGGCGGCCACATTGAGGGACTTGTCGCCGCCCATGCGGCGATTCATTTCAACAACGTCCTTTTCGTCGACGACCAGCTCTCTGGCAATGCTTTTGACAACCGTCGGCTCAAGCTCGCGGTTTTCATAAATGCCCAGACGCGCCTTAATACGGTTGAGATTATAAAAAAGTTTTTTCTGCGCGGCGACCGTGCCGATTTTAACCAGCGACCAGGAACGCAGAATATAATCGTTAATCGCAGCCTTAATCCACCAAATGGCATAGGTAGCCAGCCGAACCTTTTTGTCGAGGTCAAACTTTTTGACGGCCTGCATCAGCCCGATATTGGCCTCGGACACAATGTCGGCCATCGGCAGTCCGTAGCGGCGGTAGGTCAACGCAATTTTGGCGGCCAGACGCAGATGCGAGGTAATCAGCTTCTGCGCAGCGGTCAAATCGCCGTTTTCCTTGAAATCGCGAATCAGCCGCGTTTCTTCGTTTTCGCTGAGAACGGGAAATTTCCTGATTTTTTCGAAGTACGAGAACAGGCTGTTCTCTTCAATAACCTGAGGCAGATTGCCCGTATTTCTGATTACCATAACTTCCGAATTTTGACTCATATATTTCCAACCTTCTTTCAACTGATACTGAAATATAATTTAGGTATCGAACAAAAGCCTTTCAATATCTCCGAACAAAAATATTACGACTTTTGTTTTAGAGAATCAACATAATATTTTGCTTTTTTGAAAAATCGGCTAATCGTAGATAAACGACAGGATACCGTCGCCCGTACCTTCGGGCAGGAAGTTGATGATGTCGGCAACATTCCCCTCGCCGACCGGATAAACCAAAACGTAAACATCGGCGGCTTTGCCCTGTCCGAGACCGCGGCAGAGACGCAAGTCGGCATCGTTCAGCCCGCGGTTGATTTTGGTCATGATAATGGCATTGGCAACGTTGAAATCCTGTTTGGCGGTAAAGCCCTCAACCTTTACTTCGCCGAAACGGGAAAGATTGCGGCGCAGCAGAATGTCGCGGCGGCGGTCAATGAGCATGGTTGCCGGGTGTTCGGACTGATAAGCTTCGATTTTTTCGACAATTTTCTGCGTCAGGCGCGGATCGGAACATTCCGGGCGCGGCGTTGCCCCGACTTCAAGCTCCGGCAAAACATTGAATTCGGGCGCCGCAATTTCAACCGGCTGTTCCTCCGCAGCGGCAATCTGAGACGCCTCGTCCGGAGCGGCAGCAGCCGGCCGGTTCGTTTCCGCCGCCAAGGCAGGCACCGCCGACAGCAGACATAAGCTTAAAAAGAATCCCAGATTGCGCACGGTTTTATTCCTTTACGGTCAGAAGTTGATGGAATTCGGGGTTCTCGGGAACGGGATTACATCGCGGATATTGCCGATGCCGGTAACCAGCATCATCATCCGTTCAAACCCCAAGCCGAAACCGGCATGCGGCACCGATCCGTATTTGCGGGAATCGAGATACCAGCCGTAGTCGTCTTCATGCATGCCCATTTCATGAATTTTCCGCACCAGGACGTCATAGCGTTCTTCACGCTGCGAACCGCCGATAAGCTCGCCGATACCCGGAACCAGAACGTCCATGGCGGCGACGGTGCGGCCATCATCGTTCAAACGCATATAGAAAGCCTTGATTTCCTTCGGATAATCGCGAACGATTACCGGGCGTTTGAAGTGAACCTCAGCCAGATAACGCTCATGCTCGGTCTGCATGTCAATACCGAACTCCGGCGTATATTCGAACTTGTGACCGGAGTTTTTCATAATCTCAATAGCCTCGGCATAAGTAATGCGTGCAAAGCCGTTTTCAACGATATTGTTCAGTTTGTCCAGCAGGCCGGGTTCGACGAATTTGTCAAACAGTTCCAAATCTTCGGCGCAATGCTCCATAACATGTCTGACACAGCTGCGAACCATATCCTCGGCCAAATCCATGTCGTCATAAATGTCGGCAAAGGCCATCTCCGGCTCAATCATCCAAAACTCGGCGGCATGGCGCGTGGTATTGGAGTTTTCGGCGCGGAATGTGGGGCCGAAAGTATAGATATCTCCCAGGCCCATGGCATACATTTCGCCGTTGAGCTGTCCGGAAACAGTTAGGTGCGCTTCCTTGCCGAAAAAGTCCTGCGAATAGTCAACCCGGCCGTCTTTGGTACGGGGAACATTATTCAGGTCAAGCGTAGTGACCTGAAACATTTCGCCGGCACCCTCACAGTCGGAACCGGTAATCAGCGGCGTATGGACGTAGCGAAAACCGCGGTCATGGAAAAACTTGTGAATGGCGAAAGACAGTTCGGAACGAACGCGGAAAGCGGCGCCGTATTTGTTGGTACGCGGACGCAGGTGTGCAATGCTGCGCAGATATTCGTCCGAGTGCTTTTTCTTCTGCAGCGGAAAATCTTCGTCGGCGACGTCATAGACTTCAACCTTGTCCGCAACGATTTCATATTTCTGGCTGCCGCCCTTTGACTCGACCAACGCTCCGGTCACGGCCAGGGAGGAACCGGTCGTGAGTTTTTTGACTTCGTCATAATTGGCTAAATTGTTATTGGCAATAATCTGAATATTTTTGAGACAGGAGCCGTCATTAAGCTCGATAAACGAAAAATCTTTTGCATCGCGGCGGGTTCTGACCCAGCCTTTTACCAGAACTTCTTGTTCCGGTTTGTCAGCCGCTAACAGGCTTACAACTTTAGTTCTTTTTAACATCTTAAATTTCCTCAAATATTCATTATTTTATTATTGCCTTTACAGAGCGTGCCCAATATATAACACTTATCTTTAATTGTCCAGCATTGACAAATGTTAATCTATGTATAATTATAACTTCAACATTAATTTTTTGCGGAGAAAACCCATGAAAAAAGCTGCCTTACTGATGATTTTGCCCATGCTGCTGACAGCGGGGGCCTGCACCTCGAGAATCGGCGCCGACCAATATGACACCAGTGCCGTCGGCGAAGTTAACCGTGCGGTTAAGGGAACGGTGGTTTCGGTACGGCAGATTTCCATTGCCAGCAACAACGGCGCCGGAACGCTCATCGGCGGTGCTGCCGGCGGCGTGGCCGGCTCAATGATCGGCGGTTCGGACACCGCGCACATTCTGGGTGCCATCGGCGGCGCGGTCGTCGGCGGCATTGCCGGCAACGCGGCGCAGGAAGGACTTTCGTCTCAGAGCGGCTACGAATATGTGATTCAACTGGACAACGGCAGCATGGTTACCGTCTCGCAGGGCAATGACGTTCTGCTCAATCCGGGGCAGAAATGTATGGTGCTTTATGGCAAACGCGCCCGCGTTGTTCCTTATTACGGAAACTAAATTTTTCAAAAGCCCTCTTTTCAGAGGGCTTTATTTTTAAACCTCATCAACCAAGGTGATTTTTATCTTTTTTTGATAATAAGCGCAAAGGCGAAAAAATTTATAAAGGTCGCCGCAACTTCCTCTTTCTATCCGTTCTATCAGGCCTTATGGAAGTTTGGTGTTTGGGCGGTTTTGATGAGCTTTTGCCACCTATTGCGCAGCTCCAACCACAGCGCAAAGCCCAGGTCTTTGAAAAACTCGGTTTTGACGTGAGATTTGGTGATTTCTGTCATTATGTTCAACTCCTCTTTGTTTTTGAATAAAACAAAAACCGCTCTCAACTGAGAGCAGAGGAGTTGCAAACTGTAACACGATAGCACGCTTATTCGTCCGCTAAAAGCGGCTTATTTCGCGTCATCCTCCACAAGTGGAGGTCATAAATTTTCTTGTAAGGAGTTTGCAGACTCCGCCGGCGGGCTAACCTTTTCCGCCGGCAAAAGTTATTATATTTCTTGTTTGGAAACTATTTTTTTCTAAAACTTTTATATGTCGCCCAAATGACAGACAAACATAAAAAGACAATGTAGATATAATAAACGTAAGTTAAATACGCTATCGGGGCCGGCGGAATTTCTGCACCATTATATTGGGCTTTTGCTGCTTTATGCCCATAAATCATTCCGGGGATTAGCATAAATATAATGCTGAAATATTCGCAGAAACCCAATGCCGCCAAATAATTGCTCGTTTTGGCAAATTTGTTTTGGAAACGACTGATAAAATCATATTTTTTCTTAAAACACAAAACAATAAACATTATAAAAAAGATGCTTAATATCGTAATGCTTGCAACATCTGCCCCAGCACCTTGGGGAAAGGAAGACAACAAGGAGACGATAAAGTAAAATCCACCTAAAATTAAAACATGCCAAGCAAAAGTTTTCATAAATATATCTCCTGTTAAATTGTTTTTATTAAATCATTTATTTTTTACGTTTGCAAGTGTCATTATATGTCTGCTTCGCAACAAAACCTATTTTACCAAGATTAAAACCCGTATTCCATTTTTTTATAATCGGAATTTTTCCTATAGCAAAATCTACCGTTTTATTTCCCGTCTTAGCTGGATTTTCGGCGTTAGACATTTTGTATACTTCAGTAGCTCGTTTGATAATACCCTTAGGGGAACAGTCTCCAGTATATTTTGTCTTATTCGTTTTTTTAGGCATATTTATATCCTTTCATCGGTTTGTTTAAACAAAAAAAATCCGAAGATTAAAATATTCGGATTTTAGATACACTTATAGTAAGTAATGGTTATTCTATAACAAAAACAAGTGCAATTTTCAAGACAAGATGAAAACCATCAACAACTTTCAGGAAGTAATATTTTTGTCTAATTTCGTCTTTACAGTAAAATTATTCAATGTTATAGTGAATGAACAAATAACTCTATTATTAACATTAAAACTTTGAAAAAATGGAAACATCAAAATTTCGTTTTCAGGGTACGTTGCTTGTGCCTATTAAAAATATTGAAACCAGTCTTAATTTTTTCTGGGCTGGCAGCCTCAAAGCTGAAAATAATGAGGTCTTTGTTATCGTCTTTAAAGCCGAAAACAAAGATGAATTTGTTCCGCTTCTGGAAAAAGACTTGAAAATTCTTCAAGACATGGAACAGACTGACAGCGTAAAACAACAAATTGCGTTTATCGAAAAAACGCTCTCTGAAACAAAAAATCCCGTATTCATCAAAGTGCCAGATCAACAAATGCTGGACGTCGCACAGGGTATTGTTTCTCAATATTTGAGAAACAACAATTATCCGGTTCGTTTTACCAGAGAAAATGTTATTTATACATCTGGTATTATTGCTGTCTATTAACGTATGTTTCTAAAAAAAAACTCTTTTGCGTTGTCAAACGCAAAAGAGTTTTCTCGCATTCTGGCCCTTTTATCACATATCATAAAAGACGGCGTTTTTGTCAGCCGTATATATGCCGCCTTCGTCCGCTACATCGTAGTAAACATAAACGACATTGGCACGCTGCCGTCCCCAGGCGTTGAAATTGCCGATAACTTGTCTCGATAAGCTATGCGTAAAAACGGAACGTATGGTATTATCCAAATTTATGGCAAAGGCGTTGCTGAAGTTCGGACTGGTTAAAATATTCATTACCACGATACCGCCTTTTTTCAGATTATTTTTGACGCGGGTAAAATATTCCTTCGTGATCAAGTCCATCGGAATTATGCCCATACCGGAATAGGTATCCAGCACGATCAGATCATATTTCTGCGTGCTGTCTTTCAGAAACTGGTTGGCATCTTCGACAACAAAGCGCTTGTTCGGCGTCAGCTTATGCTTTAGAAACTTCTCTTCGGAAATTTTCAGAAGAGAACGGTCTATATCCAGAAAAGTATAATTATGAAAGGCGTCGCCCTCACCCATGGTAAAACCGCCCGCCCCCAGAATAAGCACGTCTTTTTTCCGGTCCCCGGGCAAAGTTTCAATAAAGTTTTCCTGAACATAGCGGACATAGCCAAACCAATATTTCCGATCGGACGAAATTTTGGAAGAATTGCCGCCGTTAATGACCATCGCCCGCGCCTGCCCGTCATCAGTGTCAAGAATCGAAATCGTTGAGACGGCATTGTTTTCCACGATGTCGTAAACCTCGCGCAGCAGACTGCTGCGGTTCAGCATAACCGCAAAAACGATTATCAGCCCGAGCCAGTACCAGGCGGCCTTTTTAGCCAAAAGCACCGAGGCGGCGGCCGCAGCGACGACAACGACGATAATCGTGTGATTGACACCGATAAACGGCATAATGACCAGCGTGGTCAAAATTGATCCCAGCACCGAGCCAATCGTATCGACCGCCATAATCTTGCCGGTGCAGTTGCGGTTGTACCGGTGCAGATAACGGCTGAGCAGCGCAGTAATTTTGCCGAACAGATACGGCGCGGAAGAAAGGAATATCAGCGAGTAGACAAAGGTTTTGAGAACGTTTGACTTAAGACCGGCAGCACTCATGAAACCAAAATACATGTCCAGCAGAACATAGCTTGAAGCCAGAACCACCATCAGCGCCACGGTGGCAAAGTCATGCGAAACGGCGGCGCGAACGGAATCGCGGCTCAGAGGAAGTTCGGCGCCGCGCCAGTAGCCCCAGGACATGAAGGCCAAAAAGATGCCGATAACCACCGAAGCGGTAATTGCCGTTGACCCGACGAAGCCGCTCAGCTGGCGCAAAACGATAAGCTCCAGCGACAGAGAAGCGTAGCCGCCGATAAAAATTGCCAGCAGCAAGACAAAACGAAGACGGCGGGTCATGACAATATCCTCAAAGCAAAAAATTCTCTACCGAAAAAACGCAGCGGCCGTCCGGCTCACAGACGGAGGCAGAAAACGGCGCGGCGGCAAAATGTCCGAACGGCGCGGCCAGTTCGACCGGCGTATCGCCGATATTGACGGCGACAAACAGATTATCGCGGAAAAAGCTTAAAAACTCATTACCGAGTTCGGCACGGCGGTAAGGCGCGTCAACCAGCGCCGGATACCGGCTGCGGAGTTCAGCCAGACGGCGCAGAATATCGGTCAGGGCATTATCGGGCTGAAGTTCCAGACAGCAGCGCAGTTCTCCGTCGCCGCCGCTTTTGTGACCGGGAACGCCCCATTCGCTGCCGTAGTAAAGAGACGGAATGCCGGGCATTGTATATAACAGAGTATATACAATCGGCAAGTGACGGCTGTCTTTGAGCTTGGAAGCCAACCGGCTGACATCGTGATTGTCGGCAAAGTTGTATAACGGCCAGCCGCGGTAAATGCCCGGGCCGTCTTCGCCGAACTGGCGATCGAAGGAGTGGGCGATTTCGAACATATTATGCGTGTTGCAGCTTGACCAAAGACCCTTCCAACATTCGTAATTGGTAACCGAATCGACCAAACCGGGGCGCAGCCAGCGGCGATAATTCGCCTTTATGACCTCGCCCAGCAGCCAGAAATCCGGTTTCAGCCCGGCGGTAAGATCGCGCAGCTCGCGCATGAAGTCCATATTCAGGCAATAGGCAACGTCCAGGCGCAGGCCGTCAATGCCGAAAGCTTCTATCCAGAAACGGACCGCATCCAGAAGACAGCGGCGGACTTCGGGATTGGCAAGATTGAGCGTGACCAGGTCTTCACAGCCTTCCCAGGCATGATAGCACAGACCGTCATTGAAACCGTTGTTTAAGCTGAAATTAACGGTAAACCAGTCTTTATACGGCGAGTTTTCACGTTTTTCGACAACGTCGCGAAACGCCCAGAAATCACGTCCGACATGGTTGAACACTCCGTCCAGCACCAAATTCATGCCGGCAGCATGAACCGCCTCGGCAACCGCGCGAAAATCGTCATTTGAGCCAAGTCGGCGATCCAGCCGCAAAAAATCGGCCGTGTCATATCCGTGTGCGGAAGACTCCCAAACCGGCCCCAGCAGAAGCGTATCGCAACCCAGGCTTTGAATATGCGGCAGCCAGCCGCTGATTTTGGAAATTCGGTTTACGGGTTCGGACGCAAAGCCGTTGCGCGGCTCAACAGCGCAGAAACCCAGCGGATAAATATGATAGATGATACTTCGGTCAGTCCGCATGGCACCTCCTATCGGCTAAAATACCCGATTAAAGATTTAATGCAATCTTTTTGTTTAGATATAAATATCTGTTGACATTATACCCCCTGCTGGTATATATTCCCCTTATACCCCATGAGGGTATGTAATTTTAACAAGGAGATTTGAAATGGCCTGTAACAACCCCAAATGCAAAAACCCGAACTGCACCTGCGGCGACAACTGCACCTGTGACGAAACCCATCAGTGCGGCGAAGGCAAAGACTGCGGCTGCAAGGAAAACGAAAAAGACTGCGGCTGCCACAAGTGTGACTGCGACAAATAGCCAGACCAGCGAGGCCGAGATGGAAAACGAAAAACACCGGCACCCCTGCCACAAACAGGAGATTCCGCGCCTGAACAGAGTCATCGGACAACTGGAGGGCGTGAAGAAGATGATTGAAGAACTGCGCTACTGCCCGGATATTCTTATCCAGCTGCGCGCAGCCCGCTCGGCCATCCGCGCCGTGGAAAGCAACATTCTGAAAACCCATCTGCAATCCTGCGTGGCGCAATCGTTTGCTTCGGAGGAAGACAAAGAGCAAAAGCTCAACGAACTGAAAGAGCTTTTTGACCGCTTTGAAAGCTAAACAAAACCCCTCCGGACGGAGGGGTTTTTCAATTACTGCATTTTGTTGGCGTCAAAGTTCTTTACTTTGGCGTCGGTAGCAAAATCAGCCGTATTGGCAATGGTATGATTTACGGACTCGGCCAGATAGTTTTCATAAACGTACAAGCCGCCGTAACCGAGCGCCGCCAAAACAATGATATAAAAAATCGCTTTCATTTCCTTCTCCTTAAACATGATTGCCTTTGCACAAAATCATATTGCAATAAAACGGTTATGGCAAGGCTCTTTATCTTTTTTTGCGTTTCATCAGCAGCTCGGGATAGTCTGCGCCGATACGCAGCGACAGTTCCAGCCCGGCTTCGGCAACGACGGCATTGAGGCGGGCAATGTCCGCTTCGTTTTCTTCGCCCTCTATGCCGATTTCGACAAAACGGCCGAGGTTTCTGACATCGTCAAGCGTAACGGTAACACCGCCGCGAGTGAAGACTTTGCGCTGTTTGTCCACGACGCATTTCTCCTTTTTGCCGCAAGCCGCCATAACCTGTTTCATTTTTCCGGCGTCTTCCGGCGCAAAGACGGTTTCGGTTTCTTCTGCCGCGTTGTCGGAAACCAGGCGGCGGAGACCTATCGAAGCGCTTTTGTTGACCGTGTCTTCGCGAATGCGCAGCCAGGTACGGAAACCGCCAATCGTTTCATCGACAATATAGTAGGTATCCAACTGGCGACAGAATTGCCCGGCCTTGTATCCCAGCGCCCGCAGCCGCGGTTCAAAGCTTTTTTCGACCATAAATTTGAGTTCAAGTTCCATAATCTACCCCTCTCCCACACACTTTGGCTTAATATAGTCCGGTTTATTAAAAAAAGCAAACGCCCGGCGCACTAAAGCGCGAGGCGTTGCAAATTTTTTAGTCCTTACGTTTGGAATAGCGGGCGTATTCAGCCTCGCGTTCGGCAGAAACGGTTCGTCCCCTGCCGGTAAGGCGTTTGGTCAGTTCATCGTTGGTTGACCAAGTTTGATAGAACATCGGCGTTGCTTGCGGCAAAACGGCTCTGAAAGCGCGACTCATGTAGTTCTGCCAGGCAAGTGCCGGATTTCCTTCGTCCTGCAGAGGCGAGGTTCCATGCAGTTCATAGCCGTCGCCGTTCCAGGTGAGAACCAAATCCGCCGGCAGTCCGCATTGCGAATGGAAGCGCCGGATAATTTCGGCCGCCTGATTGACGGTAAATTTTCCGCCGCAGGCAACAAGCGACTTGGTAACAAGCCCCGTACCTGCCGATGCCACGCTGTTCAGCGGAACGGTGTAGCCTTTTTCGCGCAGGGCATCAATGCCGGCATTGGTTTTGACGATATTCCAAACCTGCCCGTAGGTCATCTGGTGCGGCTGCTCCGGTTTGAAGAACAGACCCAGATAAACGACTTCGTCGCAAACCATACAGGCATCTTGCAGAACATAGCCGCCGCAGTTTTCCAAAAACTTTTGCAGGCGCAGTTTGTTATTGGCAAGAAGATTCTCGACATGATTTTCTATCGCATCAAACTCGGAAGACGAAAGGTCAACCAAAATGTAAGGAATAAAAATTCCCGGAATCAATTTTGTTTTCATAAACTTAGGGATTTAATTATACAATTTTTTCGATAATCAGGTTAAAGCATTTTTGTCTATCTGTCAAATATATTTGTGTTATAAAATTTTAAACTTTTGCGGCTATATTCAAGGGCGAATCATAACCATTGTTTGAGGGAGGTTTTTATGGCCAAGCGTTTTATCTTAAACGAAACCAGCTACCACGGACACGGCGCCGTCAACGAGATTGTGCCGGAAGTCAAAAGCAGAGGTTTCAAAAAAGCACTGATTGTTACCGACGCCGATCTGGTAAAATTTCAGGTGGTTAAAAAAGTGACCGACATTCTGGACACCAACAAGATGGCTTACGAGATTTTTGACAAAGTCAAGGCCAATCCGAGCGTCGAAGTGGTTCAGGCCGGCGTGGAAGCCTTCAGAAAAGCCGGCGCCGACTACATGATCGCCATCGGCGGCGGTTCGCCGCAGGATACGGCCAAAGGCATAGGCATTATCATCAACAACCCCGAATTTGCCGACGTTGTTTCGCTGGAAGGCGTGGCGCCGACAAAAAACAAGAGCGTACCGGTCATTGCGGTTGCGACGACTGCCGGAACCGCGGCCGAAACCACCATCAACTACGTTATTACCGACGAGAAGAAACGCCGCAAATTCGTCTGCGTCGATCCGCATGACATTCCGGTCGTAGCCATCGTTGACCCGGACATGATGTCCAGCATGCCGAAAGGACTGACCGCAGCAACCGGCATGGACGCCCTGACGCACGCGATTGAGGGCTATACGACGCAGGCAGCCTGGGAACTGGCCGACACCCTGAACCTGAAAGCGATTGAACTGATTGCCAAAAACCTGCGCAAAGCGGTAGAAAACGACCCTGACGGCCGCGAAGGCATGGCTTTGGGGCAATATGTGACCGGCATGGCCTTTTCCAACGTCGGTTTGGGAGTCGTTCACGGCATGGCGCATCCGCTTTCGGCCTTCTACGATACGCCGCACGGCGTTGCCAATGCGGTGCTGCTGCCATACGTCATGGCATTTAACGCGCCTTATACCGGAGAAAAATTCCGCGAAATCGCCCGCGCCATGGGAATAAGAAACGTTGACGCCATGTCGCAGGAGGAATATCGCCAAGCCGCAATTGACGCGGTCAGACAGCTTTCCAAAGATGTCGGCATTCCGCAGACTTTAAGGGAAATCGGCGTCAAAGAAGAAGATTTGGAAGCCCTGTCCGAAGCGGCGATGGCCGACGTCTGTACCGGCGGCAACCCCCGTCCCTGCTCCAAAGAGCTGGTTTGGAAAGTTTACAAAACGGCTTTTAACGGCAAATAAACAACTCCGGGAGCTTTCCGAAGAGGAAAGCTCCTTTGTCAATGCCGGTTCAGCAATTTTAGACAAAAGTTGACTTAAACAGTAAATCAGTCTTGCCATAAGCCTGATAATAGGGTATAGTTACAGGTGAAAAATAACTTTATTATTAATTTAAAACCCTAAGATTATGGCACTCATTTTTTGGGAGAACACCCTGATTACGAGAGACGAAAAACCCGTTGTGGCTCTTTTGTTAGGCACAGAAAACGGAATGTATGAAACCAACGACAGCTATTGTCAGGCCATTGAAGAAGCCGGCGGTCTGCCTGTGCAGTTCGGCTTTGACAAGGTATATGACAAGCTGTCAGTGTTGAAACCGGATGCGGTTCTGCTTCCCGGCGGCGCATTCAGAACCCCTGACTGCTGGTACGGCAAGTTTGAGGGCGACGACAGCGTCAACGACCGGACAAAGGCATATCAGGAAATGATACGCTATGCCCAGGAATTCAGGCTGCCTCTGCTCGGGATATGTGCCGGAATTCAGCTTCTGGCTGTCAGCTTCAGTTCGCTGCTGATACAAAAAGTTGACGGACACAGTTGCAGCGGCATTGACGAGGCTCATTCCATCCGCATTCAGGCAGGTTCTCTGCTGGCGGATATTGTCGGCCCTAAAGAACTGGTTGTCAATTCGCGTCACAACGAAGCGGTAAACCCGAACATTCTGGGCGACGAGCTGATAATTACCGCAATGTCGGAAGACGGCGTGGTTGAGGCAATCGAGATGATTGACCCCTGGTGCGAATTTGTACTCGGCGTGCAATTTCATCCGGAAAATCTGGCAAATAAGGGAAATGCCAGATGCAAGAAAATTTTCCAACGTTTTGTCGAGGCTGCGGCCCGGCATGCCGGAAAATAAAAAAATTTTTTCCCAAAACAAGACAGCGCCCCGAAAGGAGTGCTGTTTTTTTACGTTTTCAAATTATTTACGGTTAATGGCAATTTTTTTCTTGCGGCCTTTTTCTTCCTGAGATTTCGGAATAAAGACTTTCAAAACACCATTTTCAAAGTCGGCTTTGGCATCATCAAACTTCAAATCCCAGGGCAGAGGGATGGTTCTTTTGAATGATCCGTAAGATATCTCTGAAAAATAGCTGCCTTTGGAATGTTCTTTTTTCTCTTGGCGTTTTTCACCTGACAAAGTCAAATAACCATCGGAAGAGATTTCCAGGTCAACATCTTTTTCCGAAATTCCCGGAAGCTCGGCACAGACGGTTACGTCATTTTCGTTTTCCGCAACCTCAATTTTGGGTTCCATATTCTTGAACGCGGCGCTTTCGGTCGGAAGCTCGAGCCAACCGTTGAAAAAGCTGTTGAGCAAATCGTTAAAATCTTTGCGATAACCATAATGCAGAGGCGTATTATGGCTGTGTTCTTTGCGTGTAATCAGTGAATCAGACATTTTTTCCTCCTTAAAAAACTATCACGTCCTAATTTCCAGTTAGGGTGCGGAATTTTGCAAATCAAGAGCCGGGCAAAAAAATTTTCAGATATTTTGCGCCGGCAAATTGATTTTGCTTTTTCGGAGATTACATCTAAAAAAAACCCCAACCAATCAGCGAAAGGAAAAATGATGAAAAAATATCTGCTTCTCCTGTTGCCGCTGCTGGCCGCCTGCGCCGGTGCGCCGGAAGTGGAGATAGAGAAAAAAATAGAATACAAATGCGGCGAACAGATTATTTCGGCCGATTTTCTGGACGACGACTCAATGATTGCCCGCGTCGACGGCATCAACTATGTTTTGGTGCGGGTGGCCGCTGCCGACGGACGGAGATATGAAAACACCGCAACCGGCATGACTTTTATGCAGAACGGCAACGGTACCTATCTGACCATTAAAGGGCGCAACTATCCAATGTGTCAGGAAATCGTCAGATAAAGAAACCAAGCGACCGCAAAATCCCGGAAAAATCCGGGATTTTTTTCATACCGCCGGCCAGTTTGGACAAAAATCAATTTTAATGACAATAACCGGTTGTCTTTTTGTCAAAAATATGATACGTTTAATATTGTAATATTAGGTCGTTGTTTATTATTTGAAAAAAAAGCTTTCATTTCCGCGTTAAATCTGCCGGTGAAATCTGTTCGAATAATAAACTTTCCTATGGAAATCACTTAAGTTTAACAATAAATACAAAAAAAATGAAAACTTTTGAATTAAAAAGCCTCAATGGCAAGTGGTATCAGGGTCAACTGGTTATACGTTATAACCTCCTGAACGTTCTCCGGGTTCTTATTCTGGCTGCGCTGGCTGCCGTGGCTCTTGCAATCCTCTATTGGATCGTCAAAGGGCTTATCTGGTGCTTTGTTCAGCTGACGCCGGCTTTTGTCTGGATTGGCGACAACTGGTGGTGGCTGCTGCTCAGTCTGCTGGGTATCGTCGGACTGGTCTGGGCTTGGATGTACGGATTGTTCCGCAATCTGTTCAAACGCAGACCGAAGATGAACCGTCCGCAGCATGAAGGCAAAAGAAACCTGTGGCCGTGGCTGCTCCTTTTGGCGCTGGTGCTCGGCATTGTCCTCTGCTGGAAAAGCTGCAGCGGCGACGACAAGAAATCAGCTGCCGTTGAAAACGTACAGGCCGCGGTTTATGACAAGTCTTTTGACAAAGTCATCATCGCCAGAGCATATCTGGACGGTGTTCAGAAAGAAGTCCTTTCAGGCTGTCCGCGCGCGTTGGTCGGTTTCAAGTTCATCAACGACAAACCGGTCAGCGAATATGATTTCAAGGGTTTGACTTACGACGAATCCGTAAAAATCGTGGCCGAAGACTGGAAGCCGCTTGTTGTCGAAAACCTGAACCCGGCGTTGGAGCTCAGCGAACAGCAGATGGCGGTCATTACCCTGACGGCAATGCGCATGGGCAAGTATGGTTTTGTCCGTTCAACCTTCCTCAAGAGGGTCAATGAAAGAAACTTCGCGGAAGCCACAAACTGGCTGCTTCTGCAAAAAGCCGACGGTGAAATAAGGAAAACCAAAGACGAGCCGAAGCAATATTTCTTTATGCTGCGCGCCTTATGGACCGAAAAAATCGACATTGACGAACTGATTGACATGCCGATGTTTTCGTACAAAGCCGTTCCGGTACAGAAAATGTACGACAAAAACGGCGGATTTGTCTGGAACGAAGAAATCGGGCAAATTCTGGAAAACGGCAGTTTCGCCACGCCGAGAGAGGCTCTGGAGCTAAAATAAAGCTCTTCCTTAAAGAAGCCCCTTTGCATTCAGAATGCAGAGGGGTTTTCTTTTGCGCATTGGCAGCAGTTTGAACAGCCATTGCAAATCATGCGGCTGCCACAGGTTTGACAACGTTCGCGAAAGAATTTTTTGTAACCGGTTTCGCCTTCAAAAAATGACGGCTGCGGCACGACAAGCCTGAAATCCTGCGGCTTTCCCCGATGAAACATGCCCGACCTGAAAGCCATTTCGCTTTGCAGACGCTTGTCCGGCAGGTGATAGATCTTGCCGTCCTTGACAAAGCGCGTTCCGGTTTCAATAAAGCAAAAAGTCACGTCGGCGGCTACACATTCGGCATGCAGTTTTTTTACCCAGTCAAACAGGCAGGGGCGCGAACCGTCATAATTTTCGCCGCCGGCAATAACCTGCTCAATCTGCCCGGAAGCCAGATGTCCGGCAATGCTTACTTCGCCGATGAACGGAGCGGCCATAATTCCCTTATGCTTAAACGGAAGTTCCAGCAACAGAGGGATACGTTCGTCCGCCATTTCCTGATTTTCACAGGTAACGTTGAAAAAAACATTTTCCCAGCCGTCATTCCAATCCGGCGGCAGACATGACCTTACCCGCTCCGGACGTTTGGTCAGCAAAAAAAAGACGACGTCCGGACGCTGTTTTATTATCCGCCAGGCTTCCGGGCGCCAGCCGTCGGCTTCGGCCAAAAAAAAGTCCGACGTCATGCAGACGCGTAACTGTTCGCCGCTTTTCACTTTGTAACGCCCGTCCCTGTCCTTTTGCAGCGGATAGTCAAAATTGTTTCTGACTTTGTAAATCCGGCCGCCGTCGCCGCCTCGCTGCCGGTCGAGAAAATACATATAGCAGTTGCGGCAGCCTTCGCTTTTTTTGATGCAACCGTGCCAGGGGTTCCAAATATCGTGCATTTCATTTCCTTCGATTTTTGTTCAGGCTAGCACTATTTTTGCAAACATCAAGAAAAAACCCTGGGGGATATTTTCCGGGCGGGAGTTGCTTTTTGCGGGAAATCAGAAATAATGGCAGAGTGATTTTTTTAACAATCAGCGCAGGAGGTGTGTATGTTGTCAGACATTGAAATTTCTCAGCAAAACCAGCCGGAACCGATTGGACGCATTGCCGAAAAGGCCGGACTTTGCGAAGAAGACCTGGAACTTTACGGCCGGTACAAGGCCAAAATCGGCTTTGCAAAGCTGTGCGAACTGGCCGCCAAACCGCTGAAAGGAAAACTCATTCTGGTCACGGCGATTACTCCGACCCCGGCCGGCGAGGGAAAATCGACAATATCCATCGGTCTGGCCGACGCTTTGCAGCTCAGCCGCAAAAAAGTCATGCTGGCGCTGCGCGAGCCTTCGCTCGGCCCCTGCTTCGGACTGAAAGGCGGCGCGACCGGCGGCGGCTATTCGCAGATTGTGCCGATGGAAGACATTAACCTGCACTTTACCGGCGACATTCACGCCATTACCGCCGCCAACAACCTGCTGGCAGCCATGATAGACAATCATATCAAACAGGGCAACGAATTGCACATCAACCCGCAGAGCATTTGCTGGCGCCGTTGTCTGGACCTGAACGACCGGGCGCTCCGTAATATTGAAATCGCCATGGGCGGCAGCACCGACGGCCTACCCCGCCGCGACGGCTTTGATATCAGCGTTGCCAGCGAAATTATGGCGATTTTGTGTCTGGCCGAAGACATAAACGACCTGAAAAAACGGCTGTCCGCCATTATTATCGGCAAAACCTATGACGGCAAATATGTCACGGCGGGCGAAATAAAGGCGGTCGGGGCCATGGCCGCACTGCTCAAGGATGCCATTCGTCCCAATCTGGTGCAGACGCTTGCCAAAACGCCGGCGCTGGTACACGGCGGCCCCTTTGCCAACATCGCCCACGGCTGCAACAGTCTGATTGCGACCAAAACAGCGCTGCGGCTGGCCGATTATGTCGTAACCGAAGCAGGGTTCGGCGCTGATTTGGGCGCGGAAAAATTCTTTGACATCAAATGCCGCGCAGGCGGGCTGGAACCGGCTGCCGTCGTTCTCGTCGCTACGGTGAGAGCTTTGAAAATGCACGGCGGCGTTGACAAGGACAAACTCGGCGAAGAAAATACCGAAGCGCTCCGCAAAGGATTTGCCAATCTGAAAATTCATTTGGAAAACCTTGCCAAATTCGGCGTGCCGGCCGTGGCGGCAATCAACCGTTTTGCTACCGACAGCACCGCGGAAATAACCCTGTTGCAGGAACTGTGCGCGGAAGCCGGCGTAACGGCCGTAACGGCAACCTGCTGGGAAAACGGCGGCAAAGGCGCCTTGGCACTGGCTTTTGAAGTCTGCCGCGCGGTTGAGGAACCGAACGGTTTTGGTCCGCTTTATGACGATAATCTGCCGCTGAAGGAAAAAATCAGCCTGATTGCCAAAGAAATTTACCGAGCCGGCGGGGTTACCTTCTCGGACAAAGCCGTAAGCAAACTGGCCGAGTTTGAAAGCCAGGGTTACGGAAAACTTCCGGTCTGCATTGCCAAAACGCAGAACTCGATTTCCGACGACCCGAAACGTAAAGGCGCGCCGCAGGGCTACAATTTTACGGTCAATGACGTCAGGCTCTCGGCCGGCGCCGGATTTGTGGTCGCTCTGGCCGGCAATATCCTGACCATGCCCGGACTGCCTCAACATCCGGCCGCGGAACGGATTGACGTTGACGAAAACGGAGTCATTTCAGGCTTGTTTTAATTTTCAGGCCGTTGCCATACTTGCCTGTTCTTCTTTTGTCATTGTCGGTTTTTTCCTGTCATTCCCGCGTTTTCTTTCTTTGTCATTCCCCGGGGATTTTCCCTTTAAGTTATTCCCCGGGTATTCCCCCTTTAAGTCATTCCCGGGCAAACGTAGCGCGACCCGGGGATTTCTTGGATTGCCGGGTCAAGCCCGGCAATGACAAAAAGAGGGAGAGGCAATGACAGAAAGAGGGAGAGACAATGACGGAGAGGAAAAGGAGTTCCGCGATGACAGAAAGAGGGGGAGGTAATGACAAGGGGGGGATGGTCAGCTACGCTTCCCGAGTTTGTCCGGTAAGCCTTGCGGTTTTCGCTGTCGCTCGACCGCTCATCAACAGGACTGCACCGCAGCGTGGGGATGACGGGAGCTTTAATTTTAATTGCATTTTAAATAATCACTGCTAATATAAGTTTGCAAGGCGGAGAGGTAAGAGTCTCTGCAGTTTGGCCTTGCATATTATTTTGGATTAAGAACCCATGTGGTTCGGGAATTGTAACAGAATTCCTAATACCAACGGGCGGTGTCAGTACCGCCAAATTATGATACTGACACCGCTTTTGATAATTGAAAAGCGGTCTAATCGGTTTTATCTGCTATATAAGTTCTTATGGCGGGGGCCGGTGCAAGTCCGCAGGCTTTTATGTCTGCGGGCGGTTATTCGTTGGTATAACTTCTGTTACATAGCCCGGCCACCGCCGCTTCAATCTGAAGCGCGGTGTTTTTTTTTGGGCTTCCCCTTTTTCATCATTCCGAATTCGTTCGTGGCGGCAGAAGACCCGATGCCCCGGACGGAAACGCTTGAGTTGGCAAAAGACTATTACCGCATAAACGACCGGAATCTGGCTATACGTCTTAAGCAATGTATTCACGAAGCGGCCAAAACTATGTATAATCAAAAAAATGACGATGAACCACGGTGAGAATTTCGGGAGCGGATAAAATACGAAAAGGCGCTTTCCTTAAGGAAAACGCCTTTTCTGTTTTTCAGAGGTCAATAACCGGATATTTGTCCGTCCGACCGTCGGGAAGCTCATAATGCCACCATTCGTGCAACCGGGGCACCGGCACCAGACCGATGTCTTCCATCAGGGCACGCAGTTCATCGCGGTTGCGGATGGCTTCCGGGATGGTTTCGTCCTCATAGGTCAGCGCAGCTTTTTTCAAATATTCGAAAAAGCCGTCCAACCTGCCGGCCTGAACTTCGGCGGCATAGTACGGATTATAGGCATCAACCTGCGTCGGATAAACCAGTTCACTTCCGTCGGCTTCAAGCAACGCCACATCGACGGCCGTCGCGCGGCAATGCGGCGAGCGTTCGGCTTCGGGAATGAAGAAACCGTCCTGCGGAATGACGGCAAACAAACGTTTATGGGCTTTAACCGGGCGGAAGGCTTCATAAATTTTAAGCCTGCGGCCGGTTTCTTCCAGATAAGGTATCAGCTTTTGCAAAGCAGACCACAAATCCCGATGAACATAAGCGTGATTGCCCATGCCGACTTCTTCATAAACCGGACAGCCGGTCATGTTATGCACCGTTCCGGCATACATCAAATCCACGACAAAATGCGGATCGACGATTTCTACCAAATTTTTCATATCTATATCTTTTTTATAATTTTACCTGACAAATATACCACAGGCCGCCGCAGGAATCAATATTATTACCACACAGAAAATTGCAACCGGCACATAATATTGACAAATTAAACAAAACAGGTTATTTTGTCCATATTGTTTAAGTTAAGGTTTTTAAGATGAATATCAAAGAAATTACGGCCGCTTTTAAAGCCGAGCGCCGCGGCATCAGTTTTGCATTTTTGGCCGAACGGACGGAAACATCGGCGGATTCCCCGTATCGGATTAAGCCGGCGGAGACGGTTCGACCTGACGAAACGCTGGTTTGCGTCATCGGCGGCTCGGGCGGCAAAGGCGACCATATCCGCGCGTATAACGGTTATCTCAAACAAACCGACACGTTTGTTAAAAACGTTCCGGAACTGAAAGGAAAACCGGTTCGCGTCTGTGTGGCCGTTTGCAATTTCGGCGATTTTCATCATGACAGGCTTGCCCGCCGCTGTCTGTATTACAGCGCGCTGGAGCAGTCTCCCGACGAAGTTGTTGCCGGACTGTCGGCGCAGGAAAAAGAGGAGACTCTGAATCCGGCCTATATCCGGGATATTTTCGAACAAACCCTGCTGCCGCGAATTTCGACCGAAAACGGCAAAAAACGACTGCCGGCGGAAACGGCCGCCCGTTATGTCCGCAAAGCCAATTTCGTTACACACTGTCACGGCGCGTATGTAGCACGCGAACTGGAAAAATGACTTCCGAAAAAATGAAAAGCCTCGGATACAGCACTGCGGAACAAAAACTTGTTTTGAGCCGGCTGATGGTTCTGAATTATGCGCCGGACTGTCCCTATACGGCATCGGCATCCAGTTTTGTTTCGATTGAATCGGCAGCCGACGATCATAATCAGCTGCAAACCGCCTTTAAGGAATTTTTGCAGATGACCAAACCCGACTTTGGGCTTTGCCGGCTGCCTTCAAGAGAAGGAAACGTTTTTATGTGCGCCAAGATTGACAAAAGCGGCATTGAAGGAAATCCGCCAAAAGTATACAGCCTGGTTCCCGTTGAGGAATTCTGGGATAAACTGTCGCATAAGAACAAGGCGGACGACAGCCGGGAACCGGAAGAAAACGACACGGCCGACGAACATTCTTTTCTGGGCTTTGCGCCCAAAAGCAACATGAGCCGCGGCGCTCTCAAAATGCAGCATTTTGCCAACAATATTCTGAAAAACGCCGTTTTGAACTCCCTCGCGCAAAACCGAAACGAAACTATTCCCCTGCCCGACGTCAAACATTTGGCCGCGCATACCCGGCAGGAAAAATTTGCCTTTGCCCGAGCATATCTGACCGGATATCAGCTGTCGGCAAAGTTTCTGACTTTCAGCAAGAAGAAGCTGATGCAGTTTATAAACTGGCACCAGAATTCGCGGATTGAACTGGACTAGCTTTTCAACAAAACAAAACTATTGACAATATTTATATATATCAATTACACTATATATAGTTTTTAATATATATAGAGGTTATAATGATAAAGTTTTTTGCTTTGGCGGCTGTTTTATCTACGGTTCCCGGACAAGCTTCGGCCAATCCCGCTTGTGCCGTGTGTACGATTGCCATCGGCGCATCGTTGGAAATTGCCCGCAATTTAGGTGTGGAAGACGCAATTGTCGGCTTATGGGCCGGCGCTTTGCTTACGCTGCTCGGTTATTGGACAATTGTTTTCTTTGATAAAAAGAACTGGCATTTTGCAGGGCGTAACTTTTGGCTGATTTTCATTTCTGTCAGTATGTTCGGTTTTGTTTATCTTCACGAAATCGTTTATTCGCCCAAAGTCATTTGGCATATTTTCTACCTGGATCCGATGCTGTTCAGCGCGCTGCTTGGTATGATTGTCTATATTCTCTCGCAGAAATTTTATCGGCAGATAAAAGCGAGAAACGGCGGTCACGCTCATTTTCCGTTTGAAAAAGTTGTGCTGCCACTTGGCTTGCTCATGGGCTTCAGTCTTTATTTTACATATTATCCGATTTAAAAACAGAGACTGTTTACCGGGCGGCACCGTTCCAAAGCGTCTGCGGCATATATTTAAACGGACGCAGCAGGCTGTCGAAACCGGCACGGCGTTCTGCCGCAGCCTTTTCATACAACGACCGGCGCAGAGAATCCTTGCGCGTTTCGAAAGCGGCACGCTGTTCCCTTTCCGACGCCGCGGCCAAACAGGCAACGGCATTATTGTTTTCGCGCCGCATCCGCCGCTCCTGCAGCAACGACTGTGCCATTCGCGTACGGCGAAAATCGCGCTCAAACTCTTTCAACGGATAGGCCGAACGCCGCTGCATTTTTTTCAGCACGCCCATTTTAACTTTCATCAGGCTTTGCCCGAAATTTACTTCCCGGCGCAGTTCATCATCGCTTTTTGCCCACAAATCCCGATTTTCGCCGTAACGACAGCATTTGTAGACTTCCAGGCAAACCAGCTTATAATATTCTCTTCCTGTCTTCAGAAAATCTTCGCTGTAAATCGTATCCAATTCCTCTACCAGCCGGCTTTTGCGCTTTTCAATTGCGCCGAAACTCAGCGCATCGGCCAAAGGCCTGCCTTTTTCGTCTTTAAGGCCGGTAACGTTTTGCAACGAATCGGCGGTCAGACTGTCCAGCCGGAACACGGCAAATTTTGTTGAATCCGGGTTGCGAAAGGGCAGAGCGTCTATTGTAGCCAGATCGGCAATTTTAACGCCTTCCGGCGTATATTCATCCATTCGGAAACCAACCGGAGGAAGTTCTCCGACCTTTTTCTCCGGTTCTTTGGCCAGCTGCCGCCATTTTGCCTCATTCAGCTGATAACCGGCGCCGAAAGCCGTTATCAGTCCCAAACCGATGATGGCCCGTTTCAGCACCGGGCTTTTGATTCTGCTTAGTTTCTGCATATTTTCTGCTCTGGAAAAGTAAAATTGTTTTTAATTATAATACATTAATTTTTCACTTCAACAATTTTGTCATTTTTTCAGAAATTTTTTCAACCGCTTAAAAATATTGCAAAATAAATCAGAGCGTCTTATTGTAAACAAAACGCATAATTTACAGATATTGTTATTCGGGAGCTTTAATGACAAAAGACAATACGGACAAAAACATCGTATCCAACGAAAAAATCAACCCGGTCAAGCTTGAACGGGCAAAAAAAATCATCCTGGAGCTGCAAAACGAACTGAAAAGCCTTATTGCCGAAGGAGCCGGTCCGTTTTTGGCCGCCGTTTATAACGCAGAGGGAAAACTGATTGCCAAAACGGCAAACAGCGTTGTTACCGAAAGCTGCAGCAACAACCATGCGGAAATGAACGCCATCAGGGCCGCCGAAAAAGCCCTGAACACTTTTGACCTTTCTTCTGCCAATCTGAGTTTATATGTTACCGCCGAACCCTGCATGATGTGCTTGGGAGGTATCATGTGGTCCGGCATAAAAGCCGTTTATTTTGGGGTGCCGTCCCAAAGGGTTGAAGAAATTACCGGATTTGACGAAGGATTTAAGCCGAACTGGTTCGACGAATTCAAAAAACGCGGAATTGCCGTTTACGGAAATATTGAAAGCGAGGCCGGCGAAGAAGTTTTGCGCGGCTATGTTACCGCCGGCAAAAAAGTCTATCAGCCGGAAAGGGCATAAAAACAGTTTAGGAAAAAAATATTTGACTTTTGTTTACAAGCTGCTATCTCTCTTTGCAAAATAATATTATTAATTAAGACCCGGCTAAAAAGGTAGCCGTTATGTTTAGGTATGGAAACAAGAAAAGACCTCACTCATTATTTTAAAGCGGTTAAAAAACGAGAAGAACTTTTTCGAAGGGTCGATATCGCGGCATATTTGTTTGTTCTTCTGTCGATTTTCATCTGTTGGGAATGCTTTTTCATTATACTGGCATTAATTTGTTATTGCTCATCAATATTTGATGCTGGTTATCGTTCTCAAATATGTGACGAATGGGAAAACGGAAGCATTAAAAACGGATTACGCTCTTTGCGCAAGGGGCTTATGGCTTTGCCCGTAATTGCCTTAGCAATCATTTTGGCATTTAAAACAGACAGCGTTTATGAGTTTTATATTGGCTTTAAAAACTCCGGTCTCCGATACTTGTTTACGGGTATATTGTATTTTGCGGTCGCATGTGCTCTGCTAAATACATTGAAAGAAAGTTATCGTTACCGGAAAAACAACGATAATTTTAGATGAATTAAACCTCTCTCCTTACTTTAACGGAGAGAGGTTTTTTTTTATTGAAATCCCAGCGAGACTGTCCGCTACATTGCTTCGCAATGCTTTGTTCTACTGCGCTATCGTTCGCCGGCGTTCTTCCGACCGCTTCTCAGACTTGTCAAACCCATTTTTATAGGTTCAAATCCAGCTAAATTGCCAGTACAAAAACTCCTTCCTCAGGGGAGGAGTTTTTATTGGTAACAGTTCCACGACGAATTGCAAGCTTTGGCTAACCAAAGAATATTATCAAACCTTGATGGAAACTTACCGATTAGCCAAAGCTTTTTTACAAAATAATCAAGAATATTAATTTTAAAGTTTTACTTATTCAAGATATTGAAAATTCATATAGAAGAGTTTGTAGGAATATAAATAATGATTCACACGTTTTAATTCCTTTTTACCTTCCACAACATTTTTTATATTTCTTACCGCTTTGGCAGGGGCAAGGGTCATTTCTTCCAACTTTTTTAGAAACCACATCTGGATATTCTTTTGCCTGAAATTTAGTTGCTTTATCTAAGGGCGTCCTCCATATTTTCATTATATTACGTAGCTCTCTAAATCGTTGTTGTTGTTCATCTGTCCATTGCGAACAATCAATAAAAGCAATGTCTTCGGAGGTTGTCTTTGAATATTTTACTGGTTCTATTCCGATTGCTATAATTCTTTTTAAAGGATGTTGGGGTAGTTCATCTACAAACTTAGCTTTTAAACACATTCCGTAGGCTTCAATCAAATCTCTTCGTTTTTTTCTATAAGTCGCATAAGAGTCTGTAGATAATTGTTTTAGCTGTAAAAAGAAATATACCTGTTCTCTATTTGTATAGTCATAATATAAGCTAACATAAGGTAAATCTACATCTTTAGGGACAATATCTATAGGATAGCTATCGTAAGCTTGCTTTAATCTTTCACATAACAATCTTCTACTTGTTCGATCTTCAAGTGCCATGTATCGCAAAGCACCCTCATGTGGATTTCCTTTGGGATGTTCAGATTTAGTCTCTCCACTAAGTATACCGAAACCTGTTCTTTGTATTAAGCTGTCCCAAACATAACTAATTCTATCTGCATTTTTTTTAGAAAGATACTGGGGATTGCTCCATAAATTATTCCAATCTTCTTCGAAAAAAGTGCAGAATGTTTCTTTTATTTTTCTATCCGGTGCATTAACAAAAGTATGACGTCGTCTTCTCTCGTCATAATTTCTAATATAGTGGTATAGCAAATCTTCTTCACCAGTATAGCTTACTCCTTTTGCTTTTCTAATAAATATTTCTTTCTCTTCCAAATAATTAACAAAATCTCTAAGAGTATCTAACTCATTTAAAACAAAAGGAAATGAGAAGTCATCAAAAACATGAATAAAGGTTTTTGTATTATCGTAATCAGTAATATAAAACTCTCCATTAGCTAATTGATTTTCTGTCGTAACAACTTTATTTTCCGTTTCCTCATGCAACTTTTTATAATACTCTTTGCTTTTTTTCATTTTCTCTAAGTCTGTTGTAAACATTAGACTGCCTGTGCAATTTACTCCAAATCGCTTTTTACATGCCTCTTTAGCCCCATTTGCAACGCAAATTAAGTGAATTTTCATATCTTTAGCTTGTGGTAAAGGAACATGTAATTTCTGTTTACATTGTGGATCCAGAAAAATTTTCTCTGGAAACATTTTAATTTTTTGTTCTGCTTTTCTTAATTGTTGTATTGATTCTATTACAGCCTTATTATGCCAACGTTTCCAAGCAACAGATACATCAATATTCATATTAAATTTTATTTTCTTATCTGAGAATATCAATACGTGATTATCGCAAACAACTAGAAGGTCAGTCAGCTCTTTTCCAGGTTTATAGTAAACATTCGGATAACTCCACAATTCAAGAAAAACTTTTTTACCCAGTTTTACTAACCTTTTTTCACTTTCATTCAATCCTGCTGATTTTTCTACTTTTGCCTCTTGATTAATCATTAGCTTCTTTCGTTCATTTTAAAATAGGTAGTTCTTTTATCTAAGGTAGGTATTTAGTTGTAAAGAGTCAATCAAATTGAAAATCATATGTAAGTCCTAGCTTAAAGAACAAAGGTTTATTGTTATGTGGTGATGATATTATTAGTAATAAAATTGGGGCTATTCCGTAGTTTCAATAATTATACGGTCATCGATGAAATGCGAAAAACACCCTTTTCTCAAGGGTGTTTTTTTATTAACTGGTGATGCTTAACTCACTGTTTACGAGTTAAACTTTACATAATATTAACAAATAATCTTATAAAATACTATTAATGCGTAAAAAAATTGCAAATACAATTCAATGAATAAAGAAACCAAACAGAAAATGACAACTTCCGTATATGGGACAAGAATTTATTTATTTTTTCTTACAATAATAAATTTTATCTGGCTATATTGTATGGAAGTAAAAATTAATCTTTTTTCTCTTATTTCGGCATGCATAGTGTTCTTAATTCTTTTTCTTTTATATAGGAGGGAGGGAAAAGAATATGTGTTAAACATAGTTCAGAGTAACTTGTTTTTTTCTTTATTTTTTTTAGTTTTTCCTTTTTCTTTTTTAGCTTTGATTGCAGCTGTAGCAAAAGATTTTTTTCTTAAGAGCTTTGTTTTATGGTGTACCTCGGCATCTGTTTCTATATTTGTTTTCTCAGCCTTAGGTGGACTTATTATCTCGTTTTTTCCCTATCAAAAAGAAAAAGTTTTTCTAAAAATAAAATTTTGGACAAGATTAAAAATAATTCTGGTTACATTTTTAATTTTGCTGACATTTTATTCTTTACTACATATTATTTATAAAGGATAATTGTTTTAAATTTTCAAATCTGACTCATAACAAAAAAGACAATCCCGAGACCCAACGAGATTCAAACTTACTCAAGCCATTGAAAAATAAAGGATTATCATCAAACGAGTTCGTAAAATTCGCCCAAAACACTCTGTTCAAAAAACGAACATTCGAACTTGGTCAACTGCTTGATTTATAAAAAGAAAAACGGCAGTTTTTATACCTGCCGTTTGAAGTGGTGATCCCAACGAGATTGTAAATTCCCACGGCTCCCGCCGCGGGCCCCTTTCGCGACGTACGGCCCGCGCTTCTTTTAATCGCGTTCCCCAACTACCCGCTCCGAACTCTACTCGTTCAAATCTCTCCTGGGCTCTTTATCAATACAAAGAAACCTCCGCAAGGGAGGTTTCTTTGTATTGGTGATCCCAACGAGATTCGAACTCGTATCGCCACCGTGAAAGGGTGGTGTCCTAACCATTAGACGATGGGACCGTTAGGACTTTTCAGCAGCAATCTGCCAAAAACTAACGAATGTATATATGCAAATATCGTTCAGGTCAAGACATATTTTTAAAAATTTGCAAAAAAAATTTTTATTCGCCCTGGCTTTCCTCAAAAGAAGCCTTCAGCTGCGGGTTTAAAACCTTTACGATTTCGCTCATATGCACCAGTTTTATTTTTCTTTCCGGCAGGCGGGGCAGCCATTCTTTCAGCGCCTGATACGTTGCGCTCTTCGGATGGCCGATGGCAACCGCATAACCGTTGCGGCGGGCAATATTTTCCGCCAGGCGCAGTTGTTTGTTCACATAGTCAATCCGGTTTTCGTTATCCAAAAAAACGTGACGGTGCGCATAAGCCACCCGTTTTTCACGGGCAACGCTGCGGCCGACCGATTGAGCCGACGTCTTGGAATCCAGAAAAAACAGATTGTTATCACGCAAAACGTCCATCACATAGTTCATCCGCCGTTTGTCTTCCGTAAACTGCGAGCCCATATGATTATTGATGCCGCGGACATTTTTAAATTTTTGCAACATGGTTCGCAGTCCGTTTTTTATTTCGGCCTCGTCCATTTCCGTTGTCAGGGTATCAGGCGCCAGATTAGCCTTGGTTTTAGGTTCCATGGGCACATGTATCATGATTTCGTGACCGGCCTGAACCGCTTTCTTTACCTGCCGGTTCAATCCGGTTCCGTAAGTAAGAAAAGAGGAAGTCAACGGCGCGTTCAAACGGCTGATATCCGCCGTGCGGCGCTGATTGATGCCCATGTCGTCAATAACAACGGCAATTACCGGTTCCGGACCGAAATAATACGGTTTGCGGCTCAGGGCAACATGAACGTTTTTAATGTTCTTGTGGCGGTTATATACAAAATAGCCGTCGCGAGAATCGGAAAATTCGTCTCGAACTTCGTTTTCGGGCAGTTCCTCCTCATAAAGCTCATAAGACTTGCGATCGGCCAAGTCATTTTTTTCAACATGGCACAAAACGTCCCAAATGCCGTCAGCCGTGCTGACGCCGGTTGAAACGCCGTTTTCCACCATCCCGGCAATGCGGTAGGAAATATCCGTTTCCTCTTCGTCCGTAAACAAAGCCTGCGCCAGATACTCGGCATCAATTTTCTCCGCAGCAGAAATCTTTACTTCTTCGGTATCATCATACAAAAAACGGTTTCCCGGTTCGGGAAAAGGCGTCAACGGCTGATAGCGGTAATAGCAAAGTTCCGTTTCCGGCTGCGTCGGAACCGTATCCAATACAATTACCGCCGTCGGCACAGCACCGGCAAAAAGAGCCGCATTATCATCATCCCTCTGCCAAAATTCGAGAAACAAAGCCGCCGCCAATAACGCCGCAAATACAAAAAAACTCCCTGCCGCCGGCCATTTAAGCCGACGGGGGAGATTTTTCCTCTGCAACCGTGTTTTTCTGGCGGCCTTTGTCAAGATTTAATCTTTCTTGCGCAGGGTCGGAAAAGCAATAACGTCGCGGATAGTATCGGCACCGGTCAGCAAAATGGCCAAACGGTCAATGCCCATACCCATGCCGCCGGTCGGAGGCAGACCGTTCTCAAGCGCAACGACGTAATCTTCATCCAGCATCTGAGCTTCGTCATCACCGGCATCGCGGGCTGCACACTGTGCGTCAAAACGTTCTTTCTGTTCCAGCGGATTGGATAACTCGGAATAAGCGCAGCCGATTTCCATGCCGGCAATATAGGCGTCGAAATGCTCGACCAACCGCGGATTGGAACGATGCGTTTTGGCCAGCGGCGAAATGTCGCGCGGCATATCCATGACCAAAATCGGCTGAATCAGATTATGCTCAACCTTTTCGTCAAACACCTCCTGAACAACCTTGCCCCAGCATGAGCAGGACGACGCGTCAACTCCGGCGGATTTGGCCATGGCCTTGGCCTCTTCCAGCGTTTCGGCCTGCATAAGGTCAATGCCGGCATATTCTTTAACCAAATCAACAATTGACTTGCGGGCAAAACCCTTGGAAAGATCAATTTCATGTTCGCCGAATCTGATGACATCGGTACCTAGCACTTTCTCAGCCACGTAAGGGATCAGGCCGGCAAACAAATCGGCCATGTCATTGTAATCGGCATAGGCCTGATAGGCTTCCAGACCGGTAAATTCCGGATTATGGCTTTTATCAATACCTTCGTTGCGGAAGTTGCGGCCGATTTCAAACACACGGTCAAAACCGCCGACGACCAGACGCTTCAGATAAAGCTCCGGAGCAATGCGCAGATACAAATCCATGTCCAGCGAATTGTGATGGGTAATGAACGGCTTGGCGTTGGCGCCGCCCATAATCGGATGAAGCATCGGTGTTTCTACCTCCAGAAAACCGTTCTCCTCGAACCAACGGCGGACAGCCGAGGTTATCTGGCAACGTTTCCTATAGATTTCCTTGCTGTCCTCGTTCATAATAAAGTCAACATAGCGCTGACGATAACGGGCATCGACATCGGTCAGGCCGTGGAATTTCTCCGGCAACGGCTGCAGCGATTTTGAAATGATGTCAAACTTTTCGGCGGCAATCGAGAGTTCGCCGCGCGGTGTACGGCGAACATAGCCGGAAATGCCGACCATATCACCAACGTCCAGGCATTTGAGCCGTTCAATATCTTCCTCGCTCAAATGATTTTTGTGGCAGAAAGCCTGAATTTTTCCGCTTATGTCCTTTATGTCGATAAACATGCCGTTATTGCGGACGGCCATGGCGCGGCCGGCAACGGTCACGCGGTCTTCGGTATCAGCTCCGGGTTCAAGTTCCTTATATTTTTCCTGAAGGTCGGCGGCAAAAGCGTCGGGGCGGAAACGATACGGATACGGGTTGTACCCCTTGTCCTGCAGAGCCTTTAGTTTGGCAAGGCGGGATTCACGATGAACGTTGGTCTCAATTGTCATTTTTGTTCCTATTTGCGAATTAATTTCAAGTTTTGAACAAACTATAAACGCTGGCAAATATTTTTTCAAGACAATTTGCAAAAGATACTGGACGAAAGGCCGGAAAAAGACTATATTATTAATGAATAAACGGAGAGAAAAATGGAAAAAGATTTGATGAAGGATGCCGGAGAGGCGTCCGCTTTATTGTGGAAGAAAACCGTGGAAGCGGTCAAGAAAATCCCGGCGAAGTACAAAGCCTTTTTCGGCGCGGGTTTGATTACGCTTTTTTCGCAGGCAGCCAACGCAGCGCCCAAAGCGCCCGAAAGCAGTCGCGACGACGCCAACTCGGAAATAAGCGCCGAAACAGGCAATAAGGCTGATTTTGAAAAAACCGTCAGTTTTACGGAAGCCGCAAACAGCATGAAGGTCAAAGCCGGCGGCAAATACAAAGGCGTCAACATGAAATTTGCCGAAATGGAAGCCCCGGACGTCGGGCATTTGTTTGAATCGGGCATGAATCCTTACATTATGGGCAGCAACCAATATCTCGGACTGTATCAAATGGACATCGGCGGCACGATGAACACGTTTTTGTTCGGACTGAAGAAAAAAGACAAAGTCGTCTGGCCGGGCGTCGCCAAGGACTATTCCAAGCTTGCCGCCTTGGGCAAAACCACGGAAGCGCGCCGCACCAAAGCCTTTAGGACCATGTTTGGCGACCTGTCAAAAACCAAAGACTTCCGACATAAGATGGACGAATATATGCGCATCGTCAAATACGAGCCGGTTTATGCCGCCCTGAGAGAGATTCCGGAACTTGATTTTGACAACCGCGGCGAAGTTTTTCTGGCGACGGTCATGTCGGCCGCCAATCAAAATCCGTCGCCCCAAGTCATTGCCGGCATCTATGAAAAAGCTCTGACCAGAGCAAGAGCCGAAGCCGGCACGCAAAAACGCGGCGTGACCACGGCTGACATCATCCAAAAGTCGTATGAAGTTCGGAAAGAAAGATGGGGACTGGCAACCAGATATAAGGAAGAATGCCGTCTGGCGCTCGACTGGCTGCGTTTTGAAGAAGCCATGAACAGCATTAAGCTGGCCAGAGCCAAACACGAGAAAAAAGCGGCCGAGCTTCGAAATGCGATGAAACCGCTGGTACCGTTCGCGCCGGTCAGTTCGCTGGCCGTTGCCCAAAAGCCGCATCCGCAGGCACTGAAAATGCCGCCGCAGCTGATTAAGGCCGCAAAAGTCAAGAAAGGAAGATAGCATTTCCGCTTGACAGCAGAAAAGAACTAAAGTAGAACATTTATATAGGTGTTCTACTTTTTTTATAAGGGCTTTTTGATATGCTGACCCAAAAACAATACCAGCTTTTGATGTTCATCAACAAGGTTATCAAGGAAACCGGCTGCTCGCCTTCCTTTGAAGAAATGAAGGCCGCCGTCGGGCTGAAATCAAAATCGGGCATTCATGCGTTAATCGAAGCTCTGGAAGAGCGCGAATTTATCCGAAAGCTTCCTCATAAAGCGCGGGCGCTGGAAGTTATCAAAATGCCGAAGTTTAAACCGAAGGCAATCATTGAAGAAGAAAAGAAACGTGAAATCGCCCTGCAAAACAGCGCCGCACAAATTCCGCTTTACGGAAAAATTGCCGCGGGCACGCCGATTGAAGCGATTGCCAACGAAACGGAAAAGGTTTCGGTGCCGTTTGAGATGGTCAACCGCGGCCAGTTTTACGCGCTGACGATTGAAGGCGATTCAATGATTGAAGCCGGTATCCTGGACGGCGACACCGTCATTATCAAAAAAGCCGATACGGCCAATAACGGCGAAATCGTCGTTGCATTGGTCGACGAAAGCGAGGCAACACTGAAAATACTGAAACGGGAAAACAACGAAGTTGTGCTGATTCCCTGTAACAGCGCCTATCAGCCGCGGCGTCTGCCGGCGCAGCGTGTCCGGGTTCAGGGTGTTCTGGCCGGGTTAATGCGTTCTTATCATTAACCGCATATTTTTCCGGCCCTCTCAGATGAGAGGGCTTTTTTTATAAATCCTGATTGCAAAATAGAAATCATCCTTTATAATCAACTTTGTCGGCAGAAACGGTTAGACTGCCGGCGGAGTATGCAAACTCCTCATAAGAAACCAATTAACCTCCTTTGTGGAGGATGACGCGAAATAAGCCGCTTTTGCGGACGAATAAGCGTACTGTTCTTATGCAGTTTGCAACTCCTCCGCCTTTTCCAAACGAAAGGGCGGTTTTGTTTTAACAAAACATAAAGGAGTTGAAAATGAACAGAGAAATTACCGACATTTACAAAAAAGATTTTTTCCTGGACTTTGGAAAACAGATTTCACAAACAAGGCAGCGGCAAGGGCTGGATATTGACGACGTCAGTGAAATGACCGGAATGTCTAAAATAAAAATAAAGAGTATTGAAAAAGGCTGTGAAGAAAGGCTGTTGCGCCTTCCCTTAAGCTGTCTGCTCAATATCTGTTACGCTTTGGACAAGAAGCTGGTTATCTCTTTGCAGGATATGCCCGCAGAAAAAGATATTGACAAGAATCTTTAGTGCATATCGTGATGAGGCCGTGCCTTGCATTTTCTTTATCATCCTCGGACAAGTGTAGCGCGTTCCGGGGATCTCTTGGATTCCCCGGTCAAGCCGGGGAATGACGAGTAAATAATCGTCATGTTCGGCCTTGTGCCGGACATCTCTCTCCTCAATTGCCGGATCAAGTCCGGCAATGACAGAGAGAGTGCTTGACCGGGGAATCTATAAAGGAGACGTCCGGCCTGCTCAACAATCAGGAGATGTTGTTCCGAAATTATGGAACTTTTTCAAATCAGGCCCATTTTCTGAGCGGTAACGACGGCCTGCGTACGGTTGGTTACGCCGATAGAGCGCAGCAGAGCGTTGATATGCAGTTTGACGGTAGCTTCGGAAACGCCCATCTCATAGGCAATCTGTTTATTGGACAATCCCTGCGCGACCAGATCCAGAACCTGAGCCTGCCTGTTAGTCAGGGTTTTGCCTTTGGGCTTGGCGCCGTTGCCGTTTGCCTGCGCCGCGCCGCCGCTTTCAATCAGGGCCGGCGGAATATAGGTTCCGCCGTCTAAAACCAACTGCAAGGCACTGTTTAGAATTTTCGGATCAGAACGTTTGGGAATATAGCCGCAGACACCGCTTTCAAGCACCTTGCGGATGTTGCGCACGTCTTCGGAAGCCGAGACCACGACAAAGCGGGCGCATTCGGCCTTTTTGCGCATTTCGCCCAAACCTTCCTCCCAAGGCATGTCGGGCATATCCAGATCCAGCACAACAAGGTCGATTTTCTTTTCCTGATCCAGAATTTTGAGAGCCTGTCCGAAACTTGAGGCCTGCAGAATGACGACATTCGGGTCAATTTGTTCCAGACGCATTCCCAGTCCGTCGCGAAAGAGAGCATGGTCGTCCGCTATAAGAACTTTCATTCTAATCTCCTTTTGTGCAATAGTCACAAAAACCTTTTCAACCAGCCGAGGATTGAAACAGAAACCGTTAATTTGCTTTGTTATATAATTAACAAATCAACTTTTTAAAGATAGCAGTCCGATTAAAAGTCCGAAGTCCGAATTTTTATTTTTTAGGCGGCAGCAGCAGATATTCTATCCCCGCTTCCTTAAACATTTCTTCCGAAAAGACCAGTTTGTCGCGCCAGGTGTTCTGCGGCGCGTTTTCGTCAAATTCCGGCTTGTAGGTCACGACCATTTTGATACCCGACTGAATAATTGCGCGGGCACAATCCGGGCAAGGCATGGAAGTTACATAGATGACACAGCCTTTCAGCGATGCGCCGATAAGGCAGGCATTGTAAACGGCATTGCGTTCGGCATGCTCGAAGAAGTCATATTTGGTGGGGCGTTCCAGACGTTCGGGCTTGTTGTCGTCAACGCCTCGAACCAAACCGTTGTAGCCGGTGGAACGAATCTCGCGGTCCGGACCGACAACAATAGCGCCGACTTTGGTCGACGGATCCTTCGACCAGGTCGAAACCAGTTCGGCAACTTCCATAAAGCGTTTATGCCATTTATCCGAAAACATATGCCCTCCGTGAGGTTGTTATACTAACGGTTTATATTAGCGCATTATTCCAATTTGACAATAAAAAAACGCCGTTTGCAAAGAACGGCGTTTTTTGGGCTGTTTTTTTTTCGCTTAAGACGAGGCGGACATACCGGCGCTGCTTCCGGGACCGCCGGGCAGGATAAACAGGAAAAGCTTTCCAAACGTCCAGAAGATCAGTCCCCGATAAAACATGTCCGCGACAATGTAAAGAAGATTCATCAGCGACGAAATTTCCGCAGAGGGGAAAAAGACGGACAAAAACCAGACGATGCCCCAAATCAAAACGAAAAAATTAATACAGGCCAGACATACCTGACCGGCAATAACCACGCCCCAGGAAATGAGGTTCCAGGGCGGATAAATCCGGCGGCGGTTCCAGACTTTGACGCCGTGACGGTAAATCAGCGGACAGAGAACGGGAACAAACACCAGCGGCAGCAGTCCGCAGGCAAAGTTCACTGCCGCCGACATCGGGCAAACGGACGCAAACGACAGACCGACAAGCAGGCACTGCAATGCAAAGGCCGAAATGCCGACAAGCCACAAAATAGTTGTCTTCTTCATAATGATAGAGAATTAAGTTTGTATTTTCATATTTTTTTCTTAACACGGGCAAACAAATTTTGCAAACGGAAAAATCTTTAAGAATCGGATGAATAATGCATAGTTTGGCTTGACATTGAGGCAAAAATAACCGATTGTACCTACAGAAATTTTAAATCACTAACAGGAGAAATAAATGAGTGCTATTATCGATATCCATGCAAGAGAAATTTTAGACTCTCGCGGAAATCCGACTGTTGAAGCCGATGTTGTTCTGCAGTCCGGTGCTTTCGGACGCGCAGCCGTTCCTTCCGGCGCTTCTACCGGCGTACACGAAGCCGTTGAACTCCGTGACGGCGACAAAAAGCGTTTCGGCGGCAAAGGCGTTGAAAAAGCCGTTGCCAACGTCAACGACGCCATCTACGACGCTCTGGCCGGTCTGGACGCCGAAGATCAGATTGAAATCGACAGAACCATGATTGAACTCGACGGCACCGAAAACAAAGGCAAGCTCGGCGCTAACGCCATTCTGGCCGTTTCGCTCGCCGTTGCCAAGGCTCAGGCCGAAGAATCCGGTCTCCCGCTGTATCGTTATCTGGGCGGCACCATGGCCCGCACTCTGCCGGTTCCGATGATGAACATCGTTAACGGCGGCCAGCATGCCGACAACCCGATTGACATTCAGGAATTCATGATTATGCCGGTTTCCGCTTCCTCCATTAAAGAAGCCGTTCGCATGGGTGCCGAAATTTTCCACACGCTGAAAAAGAACCTGAAAGCTGCCGGACACAACACCAACGTCGGCGATGAAGGCGGTTTCGCACCGAACCTGAAGTCGGCCGAAGAAGCTCTGACCTTTATCGTCAACTCGATTAAAGACGCCGGCTACAAACCGGGCGACGACGTTGTTCTGGCCATTGACGCCGCTTCTTCCGAGTTCTATGAAAACGGCAAATATGAAATGAAGGGCGAAGGCAAGTCCTATACCAGCGCTCAAATGGTTGACTTCTACAAAGACCTTTGCGCCAAATTCCCGATTTTCTCCATTGAAGACGGTATGGCCGAAGACGACTGGGAAGGCTGGGCTATGCTGACCAAAGCCATCGGCGACAAAGTTCAGCTGGTCGGCGACGACTTGTTTGTTACCAACCCGAAACGTCTGGCCATGGGCATTGAAAAAGGCGTTGCCAACTCTATTCTGGTTAAGGTTAACCAGATCGGCTCGCTGACCGAAACCATGAAGGCCGTCGACCTGGCTCAGCGCAACAAATATACCGCCGTGTTGTCGCACCGCTCCGGCGAAACCGAAGACACGACCATCGCCGATATTGCCGTTGCCACCAACTGCGGCCAGATTAAAACCGGTTCGATGTCCCGTACCGACCGTATGGCAAAATACAACCAGCTCATCCGCATTGAGGAAGAACTGGGCGATATGGCTGTCTATGCCGGTAAATCTATTTTGAAAAACAAATAAGATTTATTAAAACCAGAAGAAAAGCCCCGCAATTGCGGGGCTTTTTTCATATCAGGGTAATTTTGACAGCCTTGCCGTAGGCTTTGGCCAACTGGTGCAGATGTCCGAGGTCGACTGGTTTGATGCCGACTTCCAGCAGGTCGATAATATTGGCCGGAATGCCTGACAGCTTTTCAACCTGTGCCAGCGACAGGTGCGCGCTGATTCGGGTATCGCGCAGCTGGCGGGCAATGCCGTTCCTGATTTTGACGATTTCGTGATTTTTGGTTGCCATAATGTTCAACTCCTTCATGTTTTGTTATAAACAAAACCGCCCTTTCGTTTGGAAAAGGCGGAGGAGTTGGAAACTGTGAAAACGCAGTATGCTTATTCGTCCGCAAAAGCGGCTTATCTCGCATCATCCTCCCTTGCAGGAGGTTATAATGTTTTCAAGGAGTTTCCACACTCCGCCGCCGGTCTAACCGTTTCCGTCGGCAGGAATGATTATAAAGGCTAAAAGCTATTTTGCAACGCCTTTTTTGCAGATGTCATTCCCCGGCTTTCTTCCCTCTTGTCATTTCCGGGTATTCTCCCTCTTGTCATTCCCGGGCACTTTTTCTTTTCTCTGTCATTCCCCGGCTTGACCGGGGAATCTATGGATGTCCGGGTCAAGCCCGAACATGACAGAAAGAGAGAGGCAATGACAGAAAGAGAGAGAAGCAATGACAGAAAGAGGGAGAGACAATGACAGAGGAGAAACAAGACCGCGGACAACAACAAACGAATGAACGGTGTATTGTTCAGCGGTCAAGGACAGTCGCAGACATGCGGGCAGACTGCGGCGCCATTTTTCTTTTTTCCCGGGCGGCCAAAATCATCAGCGGCGACTTCAGGAGTTTTATCGGAACATCGCGCTGAATTTTTCTGAGCATCAGGCGCGCCTTGGTTTCCAGCTCCCGGCTATCATGTTCGGCCGGCGTATACTGAATATAGGTTGGCGACGTATTGAGCGCATTTATCCAATCTTTTTCGCGCACCGGTTCGGCAAACAGAACCGGATCAAATACCAGTCTTTCGCGTTTGGCGCTGTTTTGATAGACCGGCAGGTCCAGACACATGGCAACATGGTGTTCGCGCCACATCAGATAATCGACCCCGGCGGCATTGTCTCCGGGGATACGGGCGACAATCATCGACGGCAGTTTTTCCCTGGCCGAAACGCTGCGCAGCGCTGCCGGCGCATTCTGTTTCATTTCGCGGAACAAATCCTCGCTTATTTCCGACTTACAGCACCATATGTTCAGCGGTTCGACGCCGAAATCGCGGCGGACGCGCGCAGACAGCAAATGAGCAAAAGCGCTGCAAGCCTCGTTACGGTACTGATATTCGCCGTCCGGAAACAATTCCCGCTTCAGTTTCTGGAACAGAGCATTGTAGTTTTCCGTTTTTTGGTAATCAAGTTTAAGAGTTTCGGGCATCGTCGCGTCCTTTGCTGAAATTTTCGGAAAAGCGCGCATTGCGGCGAAGTTTCATCGCTTCCATAAACAATGCCGAATTACGCGGCTGAAAATGTGTTGAATTGCAGTCGACCCGGCTGACAAACATTTTGGCATGACGGCTCAAATCCATGGCCGGATCCTTGTCCAGCCAATAGCCACTGCCGCCGTAGACCGAAGTATCTTTTCCGGCTTCTGCGCCGAACCGACAGCCGGAAACGCTGAAATATGCCGCGCCGCCGGCGCTCAAAACCTTCTTCCAGTCTTTTTCGAGCACGGGCGCATTGAAAATTATCGGATCGAAGACCAGACGCTCGGTCTTTTTGCTGTCTTTATAAACCGGCAGGTCGAGCGCCAGCGCGACATGGTAGCCTTCCCATTCGCGTTTGCCTGTACCCAGCCCGTTGTCGGTTGCAAACTGCGCCTCAAGCCTTTTGCCGGCCTGCGGCAGGCTCCAGACTTTAAGCGGTATCATTCCCCCTGCTTTTGCCTTTTCGGCCAGCAGATGCGCAAAGGCAAAACAGCAGCCGTTGCGATAGGCATATTCCTCGCGCGGAAAAAGTTCCTGTTTCCATTGGTTAAACTGCCGGGCATAGCCGATAATTTTTTCATAATCGAGTTCGCTCATCATTCCCGCTCCAAAGCAGCAACCACCGCACGGTCATAACGTGAAGCGCCGCGGTTTTCCTGCCGTTTGCGCAGGACTTTCAGACGGTCGGCGACATATTTGTTTTCGTCTTCGCGAACCGGACGGCTCAGTTCTTCAATCCAGGCAACGGCTGCGTCACGGCCGCGGTTAAGCACCTCGCCGCTCAGCGAATTAACAACTTTCAACGGATATCCCCGCCGTTCGACTTCGCGGACAATGTTGCCGGCCTCACGTACAGTTTCCGGCGCCAGACGCATTTTGGCATAAGGATGCGGAACATGCAGCCCGTTTTGCGGACGTTTGCCAGCCAGCGCTTCGTCAAACTCTTCCCTGCCGCGTTCGTAACGGGTGGCAATGTTCAGCTCCAACAGTCGCCGGGGCATGACCGGAACAACAAAATCCACCGCATAGCCCTGCTCTTTGGCATCTTCGGCAATGTCTATCATCTCTTCCGAGGGCAGGCCGTCGACAATCACATTATATCTCTGATTCCGGCAGAAATCCAAAGCCACCCAGAAAGCCTCCTCGGCAAACTTCTCAACCAGACTTTCCCTTTCGCCGTCTTGATTGGTTATCTGCGCGGCATCGTAGCAATCCGGCTCTTTGGAGTTAAGCCGTACCGGCGCCAGCTGATTGAGCTTGAACAAATTAGGATGGTAAGCCAGCATGTCGTCCTTGCCGAGGCGGACAAAGTTTTCGCCGGAAGCCATAGCCTGCGAGGTTTTTCCGGAACCAGGAAACCCCATGATTATGCGCATTTGCGGCCGGCCTTCCGTTTTGGCATTGGGTTTGGCGGCCATGATGTCCTTGAGTATGCGCGTGAAAATCTTTGTCTTTCTGGCTTCGGACAAATAAGAGAGACGGAAAATTTCTTTTTCTTGCTCGTTCATTACGAATCGCCTGCGGTAATTAAATATAAGAATATGTTAGCCCAATTTTAGACAAAAAGAAAGAGCTATTTGGCCAATGTTTAAAGTTCGCGGATGTCGGGCATTTTATACGGCGTATCCAGAGAGGAGACTATGGCTTTTTCGTAACGGGAAGATGGTGCCGAAGTCAAACGCTTTTCCAAATTTCGCTGCCGCACTTTCAGGCTGACCCGCTCCTGAGGCGTTAAGTCACGTCCGAATTCGGCAAAATAGGCTTCGTCGGCTTTACGGGCGTCGCCGCTGCGGTACAGCGTCTGTCCGGACAGGGCATTATGCACGGTCAGAGCCAGTCCCTGCGCTTCGACGTTTTTCAAATCCCGGCGGAAAGCTACCAGTTCGGCCGCCGATTTGCGCAGTTCGGCCATCGGGTGCTGCACCTGCCGATTTTTATCCAGCACAACCTTGCCCAGCGCCGCACGGTTAATCAGGTCGCGGCGGTCAAGGTAACGCTCGACGACGTTGCAGTCCAAAATCCGTTTCGGCGCAACCAGAACGGTAACATCGGCCTGATAGCCCTGCGCTTGGGTTTCCTTAACGAAGTCTATCATCTCTTCATTCAGCAGACCGTCGATAATGATGCCGTAGCCGTCTTTTTTCAGGCGGTCGGTCACTTCAAAAAAAGCTTCTTCGACAAAGTCGTACAGATACATGTTGTCCGAATAGCAGGAACCGTGGCGGTCGTTAAGCCGAACCGGCTGCATTTGATGAAGTTCGTACATATGGGGATGATACTGATAAAAATCGTCGACGCTGACGTTGACCAGCGAATCGTCTTCCGCCATCATCCGGCGCGCGACCGAAGACTTTCCCGAGCCGGGCAGACCGGTCAGCAGTTTCAGGCGGCGGGCGGCAGGATTTTTTGTTTTGCCTGCGGTCAAATCCTTATATATCCGGTCGAATATCCGTTCTTTTTCTTCTTCGTCCAGTTTGGTCAGTTCGATAATCTTCTTATAATCAACATTGCTCATATTTACGAATCGCCGCAGTTGTTAAAATCATGAAATGATCATAAAACAATTTTAGACAAAAAGAAAGTTTTTTCAGCGGGAGGAAAACTTATATTCCGGCGCGGCAAAAGGACGCAGGCAGCAGTCAAGCGCATTGCGAAGCTGTCGGCGTTCGACAGGGTCGGCTACTTTTTCGACCCGGGGCAGCAAAAGCTCTCGCCGACGGCGGAGTTCGGCTGTTTCGAAGGCGGTCAGCGGACGTGAAAATTCCTTCAGAAACCCGGCAGACGCTCTGTTTCCGCCAAGGTTCCTTCCGTCGGCCGGATTGACAATCTGCAGCTCAAAGCCGAGTTTTTGCAGACTGTCAACATAAGAGGCGTAGTATTCGACCATTTTTTTCGAACGTTCCAAGGCAAAGGAAAAATGGCGGTCGCCTCCGGTTCGGACGGCAATAAAACGCGTCAGCATATTCATGTCCATTATTCGTTTGGGCACGGCCGCGACAACTATCCGCGTGCGGTAACCCGACTTCTCAAGATATTTGTACATCTGCGGCAGCATTTGTCCGCCCAAGCCGTCAACGGCGACGGAATAAGGCATTTCTTTCAGACGTTCTATCGCATAACCCATGACATCACCGCCAAACTCCATAAAGGCACGATCGGAAAAAGGGTCGTCATGGCGGTTAAAGCGCGGCGGCCGAACGATATCGGCAAAATGCGGACTGCGCTGAAAAATCTCGTCAATCGACAGGACTGCCAGAGAAACGTCTTTCCGTCCCAACCCCTCAATCAGACGGGATTTTCCGGAACCCGGCATGCCATAGCTGAAAACCGCACGGCGTTCTGCCGCCGGCATTTTTCCGGACGTTTTTTCGGCAACGATTTCCCCCGCAAGGCGGTCGGCTTCTTCCGGTCCCCAATCGTACCAATAAGGCATTGCGCCGTTTTCGAACATATTTTCTTCCTTCAAACCAAGATTTATATACTATACCACATTTTAGACAAAAATAAAGAAAATTTTTCTTGCCAAAGGCAGCTATTTTTGATAATAACCTTTTCGTTAAAACGTATTTATTTTAAACTTGTTATATTTATGGAAAGATATGTATTTTTATTTAAGAGACAGCAGTATGAATATCTGACAAAGTCTGTCGCCCTGGCCTCAGGCGCATTGCTGTTGACTTCCGTCGCAACCGCCGTCGGCCTCCTGTTCGCCAAAGACGCAATCGAGGCTTCGGTTTTCAGCGGAACATTTGCCTGGCTTTTGTTTTTTGTTCCGGCACTGACTGTTCGTTACCGTCATTTCATCTGCGGCAGAATTCCGTTTCGGCTTTTTTTGCCGTTGACGGCGCTGACGGTTTCGCTGCCGATGGTCTGGATTGTCGCCAAGGCCGGGCTGCCCCTGACGCTGCTGGCTCTTGCCTCTGCCGCCGCGTTGTTTTTTTATACGCTCCGGCGCGGCATGCAGGTCAACCGAACGCGCAGCATTATCAGTCTGTTTTATCTGATGTTCGTCTGCGTCGGCGTGTGCTCGCTGCTTGAAGCGACGGCGGACATATTCAGCGGCAGCGGACCGTCGATGTATGCAACCTTTGTCGTGGCGGCCGTTATTTTCGGCAAAATCAACGTTCACGACGTGTTTCGGTTCCGAACAAGGCTTCCGGAAGGAACCGCTCTGGAAGAAAAGGAAATTGACAAAGTCGTCGAAGAAACGGCCTTAAGCCTGTATTTAAACTTTATCGGCATGATTTTTGTCGCCGATTTTATGAAATTCGTTGTCAAACTGCTGGCTGAAACTCCCAAAAAACGCGTTTCCTAACCGGAAACGCGTTTTTTTTTGTTTGTCAGGCGGCCTAAAAACCGGAAATGCGTTCCAGCGCGGCTTCGATTTTAGCCTTGTTTTCCAAGGCTTCGGCCTGGCGGCGCTTTTCCTCTTCAACCACCGCGGCAGGCGCCCGTTCAACAAAACTGGCGTTGCTCAGCTTGCGGGCATAGCCTTCAAGGTTTTTGTTCAGGCCTTCCAGTTCTTTTTTGAGACGCTCCTTTTCAGCAGCAAAATCAATGACCCCCTTCAGCGGCAAAAGAATGACCGCCTCGCGGAAAACGCTCTGAACCATGTCTTTGCTGATTTCGGCACCGTCGGAAAAACATTCCAGCTTTTCCAGACGCGCCAGCGAACAGATAATCTGGTTGAATGTTTGCAGATGCGCGCAAGAGGCATTGTTTCCGTCTTTCAGATAGACCGTCAGTTTGGCGCCGGCAGGCAGATTCATCTCGGCCCGCAGCGAACGAACTGCCGTAATGAAGTCAATGACCCAGTCGATGTCGTTCAGTGCCGCGGCATCAATTGCTTCCGCCTGCGGCCAGGGATAATTTATCAGTTTGATCTCGCTCTTAACCAGATTATTCCACAGTTCGGTGGTAATAAACGGCATAAACGGATGCAGAATAATCAAAATCCGTTTCAGAACCCAGGCAAAAGAAGCGCGGGTTTCGGCTTTTTCTTCCTGATTTTCGCCATAGAGAATCGGCTTAATCATCTCGATATACCAATCGCAGAATGAACCCCAGACAAACTGATAGACCGCATTGGCCGCGTCTGAAAAACGGAAAGCGTTAAGATTGTCGGTAACCTCTTCTGAGGCCTGTTTGGCTTTGGCGATAATCCATTTGTTGACGGCGCTTTTGACTTTGCTTTCATCAAAATCCGCAGGAAGAACCGCTTCGTTCATCTCGCCGAAACGGGCGGCATTCCAGAGCTTGGTGGCAAAATTGCGGTAACCGACAATACGGTTTTCGCTCATGTTAATATCGCGCCCCTGCGTTTCCATCGCCGCCATAAAGAAGCGCAGCGCGTCAGCACCGTATTTTTCGATGGTTTCCATCGGATCGACGGTGTTTCCCTTGGATTTGGACATCTTCCGGCCCTGCTCGTCGCGCACCAGACCGTGGATATAGCATTTGCGGAACGGAACTTTTTTCATCATGTACATGCTCATCATCATCATTCTGGCAACCCAGAAGAAAATGATATCAAAGCCGGTTACCAGAACCGAAGTCGGATAGAAAGTATCCAAATATTCGGTTTTGTCCGGCCAACCCAGCGTCGAGAAAGCCCACAGACCGGACGAGAACCAGGTATCAAGGACATCGGTTTCACGCGTCAGTTCAACATGTCTGCCATAATGTCTGTCGGCGGCAGCCTGCGCTTCTTCGACATTTTCTTCGCAGAAAATTTCGCCGTCCGGACCGTACCAAATCGGCATCTGGTGCCCCCACCAAAGCTGGCGTGAAATGCACCAGGGCTGAATATTCCGCATCCATTCAAAATAAGTTTTCTCATAAGATTTCGGCACAAATTCCATATCGCCGTTCTCTACAGCCTCTATGGCTTTGACGGCCAGCTTCGGCGCATCGACAAACCACTGGTCGGTAAGCATCGGTTCAATAACGACGTTTGAACGGTCGCCGTAAGGAATAACCATCGGGTGATCTTCAATTTTTTCCATCAGGCCAAGTTCTTCCAGCTTTTCAATCGTCTTTTGACGCGCGGTCTGGGTATCCATGCCCGGGAACGGCGTATTTTCGTTGAGGGTGGCGTCCGGATTCAAAATGTTTATCAGCGGCAGGTTGTGGCGTTTGCCGACCTCAAAGTCATTGAAGTCATGCGCCGGCGTAATTTTAACCGCGCCGGTACCTTTTTCGGGATCGGCATGCTCGTCGCCGACAATCGGAATCGGACGGTTGACAATCGGCAGAATCGCATTTTTGCCGATTAAGTGCTTCAGCTTCTCATTTTCTTTGGAAACGGCAACCGCCGTATCGCCGAACATGGTTTCCGGACGGGTGGTCGCAATATGGATAAACTGTCCCTCTTCGCCTTCAATCGGATATTTGTAATAATACATTTTGCCGACGGTTTCCTTCTGGACAACCTCCAGGTCGGAAACGGCGGTCATAAACTTGGAATCCCAGTTAACCAGTTTCTTGGCCTTGTAAATCAATCCGTCCTTATACAGGTTTACGAAAATTTTGCGGACGGCGCGGCTCAAACCCTCATCCATGGTAAAACGCTCGCGGCTCCAGTCGCAGGAAGCCCCCAGGCGGCGCAACTGCCTGCAAATGGTGCCGCCGCTCTGTTCTTTCCATTTCCAGACGGTTTCAACAAATTTTTCGCGGCCAAGGTCATGGCGGGTAATGCCTTCTTTGGCCAGATTGCGCTCAACAACCATCTGGGTTGCGATACCGGCGTGATCCATGCCGGGCTGCCAGAGAACCTTTTTGCCGAGCATACGGTTATAGCGAATCAGAATATCCTGCAGCGTGTCGTCCAGCGCGTGTCCCATATGCAAAACGCCGGTAACGTTCGGCGGCGGAATGACAACGGCAAAAGCCTCCTTGTTCTTGCTCATGTCGGGCTTGAAATCGCCGCTGTTTTCCCAGTCGGCATAAATCTTTTCTTCAAAGTCTTTCGGGTTGTAGTTTTTCTCTAACATTTTTATTCCTTCAGTGTCTTAATTTTTCGGAAACTCCCCGGAGCCTGCATTCGCCTGCTCCGAAAACCTCGCTTCCGTGCCGGTTCTTTCCGGCAAAATTTATAAAAACCGCAAAAAGCCCTCAAGGTTCGACTTGGGGGCAATAAACATTTACAGGCCGGTCCGGGACTTTCCCTTAAGAACTGACCTTTGCCATCACTCGTTCAATTTCCTTTCTGACCGCCGCTTCGACAATTTCCGGCAGATGGGCGCTCAGCCATTCCCGGGTCTGACGGGTAATCTCCGCCGAGGCAGCCGCCGAGAAATCAAAATCCTGCGCCAGATTTTTTTCGACAATGCCGGTTACAACGTCGCGGACAATCGCTTCAATCGTCAGCGAACCGTCGCCGAGTTCTATTTCAGACATGGTCTGTGCGGTCAGCCGCTCCTTAAGATTTTCCCGTTCGGCGGGGTTTTCTTTCTGTTTTTGCTGCTCGGCAAACATCTTGGCAAAATTGCTGATGATACCGGCCGAGACGTCAATCGGATCTTCCGGCTGGCTTTTTTCCGCCGGCGCCGTTTCGGAAACCGTTTCTTCCGACGCAGGCTCAGGTTCTGGCGCCGGGACTTCGGCTGCCGGAGCAACCTCTTCGAAGGCGGCATCAATAACTTCGGGTTCCTTAACCGCTTCGGCTACGGCATTGTCATAAACATTGTCGGTCGGTTCGACCAGTTCTTCTTCCTGAGCGGCAGCCGCAGGTTCATCGGCATTTGCATTGAGAATCGCGTTAAGCGTATCGTCATCAACCAGACTATCCAATGAAACATCATCAGCCGCGGGCGTAAAATTTTCCTGATGCGAAGCATCGTCCTCCGCCGAAAAAATGGGTTCGGCATCAATATCTACGGCCGGTTCGTCAAAATTCAAATCGGGAAGTTCGCTGTCCTCAACAATTTCAGTGTCTTCTGCCGCGGCAATTTCGGACAAGCTGACGGGCTCTTCGTCAACGGCCGCAGAATGCCCGGCTTCAATGTCGTCCAGAACCGGTTCGGCAGGCAGGCTGTCGAACTCGCGTTCAAAATCAAGGTCTAAAGGGTCGGCACCTTCCTCAGCCTTTGTCTCCGGCTGCGCTTCGACGGTCGAAATGTTCGGCTCGACAATCATTGAGGGCGAGAGGGTCAGAACGTCATCGACGGTTTCGGCAGGCGCCGGCCGGGAAACCTCGGGAGCGGGCTGCGGCGCTGCGGCCTGAGGAGCAGGCTCTTCTTTCTGGGCAGCCTTGTGCTGTTCGGCGTTGTCTTCCATCAAAATATCTTTGATGGAAGACAGAATGTCCTCCATCGACAACTCTTCTTTATCCTCTGTATCCTCTGCCATTTTTCAATTCCTAAATAATTTGCAACAAACTATCTGTTAAGTTATCAAATTTCTTCCGATTAATCAACGGATAATGACAACCATTTATCCCTGGTTTCCTTATAGAACTTTTTGGGATTGTAAAGGTCTACATTCAGGCGCAGATCTTCGGCGGTCAGCTTGCCCATGGAGAGCAGCAGCTGCATGGCGGCAACATAATAGTCGCGGCGCGCCTTAACTTCGTTGACGTTTGAATTCAGCAGTTCCTGATACGCGTCCAAAACATCCAAAATGGTACGGTTGCCGAGCGCTTCTTCTTTCTGAACGCCGTCGAGGGCAATTTCGTTGGCCTTGACCTGATCCTTAATTGACTTAATCTGCGCCTTGTTGGATGTCATCAGTTCCCAGGCGCTGGTCACGTCGGAAACAGCCTGGCGTTCCGCTTCCAAAACCAGCTCCTGCGCCTGCCATTTCTGATATTTGCTCTGGCGGATTTTGGCGCGGGTTTCGCCGGCCGTATAAAGCGGAATGTTCATATTGACGCCCCACTGGACCTCGTCGACCTTGGTATCACGGTTATATGCGCCGTAAGCGGAACCGCTGCTGTCGCTTTTGCTGGTGGTTGCCGAACCGTCCAGGGTTACCGACGGCAGCAAGGCGCCGGTATTGGCGGCAACGTCATAAACTCTGGAATTCAGCAGCTCGCGGGCATAGCGGATGGAATAGTTGTTGGCCTTGGTATATTCCAAAGCTTCCTGAAAGCTGGCGGGGATAAAATCGCCGAGGTTTTCAGGTTCGGACAAATCTTTCGGCGCTTCGCCGATAACCCGGGTATAAACAGCCTTCGACGCCTGCAGGTTTCCCTCGGAAGCGATGCGGTCGGCCTTGGCCTGCGAATAGCGCGCCTGCGCCTGCGAAACGTCGGTACGGGTAACTTCGCCGACATTGAAACGCTCAACCGTTTCATCCAGACGTTTTTTCAAAAGCTTTTCGTTGTTTTTCTGGAGGTTGACAATCGCCTCGTCTCTGACTACATCCAAATAGGCTGTTGATGAATCGAGAAAAACGCCCTGCTCCGTATTATACAGATTGTTTTGTTCGGCGCGGACCATGCTGTCGGCAGACTTCACCGAATTGACGGTCGTAAAGCCGCTGAACACCGGCTGGCTGATTTTGGCGCCGGCCGAAAGCGTGGCGCCGCCGGTCTGTGACGGAACATTGTTGTTATGAACGTCAGAGTCAGAGTAGCCGCCGGTCAGATAAATGTTGGGGCGGAAGCCGGACTTGGCAATCGCGACGTTTTCGTCTACCGAACGCAGATACGCACGCTGCGCCTGAAGCGTCGGGTTGGTGTCGTAAGCCGTGCTCAATGCCTCAAAAATCGTTTCGGCCTTTGCACCGCCGGTCGTTAAAGCCGTGGCAAGCAACAAAGCCGACAGAAATGTTTTTTTCATCAAATTCACCTCTAAATTCAGACTTATTTATTCCGGAGTATATTACAAATTATTCTTATTTTGCAATGACAAATCTTAAAAAACTAATAACCGCAATGTATTTTAGCAAAGGAATGTTATATATTATTAACCATATTTCAAACAATTTGTCGTAGGGTCGGGATAAAACGGTATGTTATAAAGGCTTAAAGCTCAACAAGGGGGAAAAACTTTGAGTAAGAAAGAATCTGCAATCATCAACGAAATTGACAAGGCCAGGCTCAAACTGTCAATTGAGCACTACATCAAATACTTTATCGGCAAACGCACCAGCGAAATCAACAAGGACGAGGCACTGAACGCCATTGCGCTGGCCGTGCGCGAATTTGCCATGGACAAGATGTATGAAACGATGGCGCGCTACAACAAGGTCAATTCCAAAAGAATTTATTATCTCTCAATCGAGTATCTCATCGGCCGCTCGCTGGAAAACAACCTGCACAACCTCGGCCTGTTCAACATTTTGAAAAGCATCAAAATCGACGGCATGCCGGACATCTCCCTGCAGGAAATTTTTGACGCCGAATATGACCCGGCGCTGGGCAACGGCGGACTGGGACGTCTGGCAGCCTGCTATCTGGACTCAATGGCGTCGCTCGGCATCCCGGGTTTCGGCTACGGCATCAACTATCAGTTCGGCCTGTTTAAGCAGAAATTTGAAAACGGCTATCAGATTGAGCAGGCCGACAGCTGGCTCGGCGAAGACTCTCCGTGGCAGTTTTCCCGGCCGGACCGCACGGTCGAAATTCCGATTTACGGCGAAGTCGAAAACTTCAAGACCGCAACCGGACAGGACAGCTTCATCTGGATGAACACCCAGAAGTTCTACGGCGTACCGTACGATTTTCCGATTGTCGGCTATGACGGCAAATCGGTCAACTATCTGCGGCTGTTCTCGGCCAAGACCGACGACGAGCTGGACATCAACATTTTCAACGAGGGCGGCTATATGGAAGCGGTTAAGGAAAAAATCCAGACCGAAACCATTTCCAAAGTGCTGTATCCGTCCGACGCGATTGAATCGGGCAAGGCGCTGCGCTTTGTTCAGCAGTATTTCTTTGTTTCCTGCGCCATTCAGGACATTATCCGCCGTTTCCTCGAAAAGAGCAACGACTTTGCCAAAATGCCGGATTACGTCGTCTGCCAGCTGAACGACACGCACCCGGCGCTGGCCATTCCCGAGATGATGCGCCTGCTGATGGACGTTCACGGTCAGGAATGGGATACTGCCTGGGAAATTACGACCAAGATTTTTGCCTACACCAACCATACGCTGCTGCCGGAGGCGCTTGAAACCTGGCCGTCGCGCATTGTCGGCAAGATTCTGCCGCGCCATTTGCAGATTATTTACGAAATCAACCGCCGCTTTATGGACTACGCCCGCGAAAAATTCGGCAACGATTCCGAAAAACTCGGCAAGGTTTCGATTGTCAGCGGCGAAGGCGACAACCAGATTATCCGCATGGCCAACCTGTCTATCGTCGGCTCCTTCTCGGTCAACGGCGTTGCCAAACTGCACTCCGAACTGATAAAGACGTCGCTGGTTCCCGAATTTTACGAACTGTGGCCGGAAAAATTTACCAACGTTACCAACGGTATAACGCCGCGCCGCTGGCTGCTGCATGCCAACACGGCGCTTTCCGACCTCATTTCGAGCAAAATCGGCGAGGATTGGATTACCAATCTGGATCTGCTGGAACAAATCGGCAATTTTGCGGACGACAAAAAATTCGTTCAGCAGTTTATTGACATTAAAAAACAAAATAAAGCCAGACTGGCGCAAAAGATATTCAAGGCTTCGGGGATTATGGTCAACCCGGACAGCATGTTTATCGTCCACGCCAAACGCATTCACGAGTACAAGCGCCAACTGATGACCATCTTACAGGTTATCGGCGATTATCTGGCCATCATCAAGGACAACGTTAAGCCGACCGTGGCCAAGACTTACATCTTTGCCGGAAAGGCGGCTCCGTCGTACAATTTCGCCAAGCTCATCATCAAGCTGATTAACAACGTGGCCGATGTCATCAATCACGATCCGCGCGTCAATGACATGATTAAGGTCGTGTTTATTCCCGACTACAAGGTTTCGCTGGCCGAAGTTCTGATCCCGGCTGCCGACGTAAGCATTCAGAGTTCAACGGCGGGGTTTGAGGCCTCAGGCACCGGCAATATGAAATTTGCCCTGAACGGCGCACTGACCGTCGGTACTTATGACGGCGCCAACATCGAAATCCGCGAAGCCGTCGGCGCCGACAACTTCTATTTGTTCGGTCTGCGCGAAGAGCAGATTCAGGAAATGCGCAAAAACAACGCATACAATCCGCGCGCCTGTTATGAGAACTCGGAATACCTGCGCCGCATTCTGAACGCCGTTAACTCCAACATGTTCTGCGAAAAGGACTATGTGCTGCTGTTCAAGGTTATTTACGAAGAACTGCTGAACCGCGACTACTACTTCCTGCTTGCCGATCTGGAGGCATTCAACAAAGCGCTTCATGATGCGGAAAAGGATTATACCAATCCGCAGAAATGGGCGAAAAAAGCCATTATCAACGTGGCTAAAATCGGCTATTTCTCCAGCGACCGCGCCGTTATGGAATATGCCAAAAACATCTGGCATATCAAACCCGTCGACTAAACCGCCGGCACATTATGAAAAACCCCTTCCGAAGAAGGGGTTTTTGCTTATTCATATCCATAATCATCATCGTCATAATCAAAGTCGCGATCTGGACCACGACCACCTCTGGGCTTTTTGCCTTTCATTCTGCCTTCGGCAATAAGACGTTCTTTATTGGTGCTGAAGTTATGGTCATAAGACCCCAGATCCGGCAGATAAATTTTCTTGACTCCGTTATCCTCCAGAAGTTTGGATACTGTACTGAAGTGCTTGCTGGCTTTTCCGACAACTTTCGAGAGAATTTTAGACTCGCTTTCTTCCCTGTCTTTCTTAGAATTGGCAATAAGTTCATTGTCAAATTCGTTGGCAAATTCTCTTTCCTTGCTCGGCAGTAAGGCTTCATAGAACGCATTCATTTCCGAAGGTTTCATGTCTCGAACCTTTTTGTTCATGTCCAAATTTATGCCTTTTTTAGCCAAGTTTTTGGCGAACAACTTTTGAATTTCCGCAGCATCTTTTTCCAGCTGTGGTTTTTTAGCTGTTTTTAATGCGTTATTCGGTTCCATCTCAAGTTTGTAATCAACTATACCACTCAACATGGTCGCAATACTTTTGTCATTGAAGTTACGATACAGGTTGAACGCATCCGAAACAGCATCGGCTGCCGCAGCAATTTTAACAGCACCGGAAGGTATGGGGTTGCCATATTCATCTTTAAGGTTACCCTTGTTATTTTCGTTTTTCTTAATAATTTCTTCTAAGGTAGTACGGATACCGCCGCCTTTTTCATACATATCGCGGAATGGCTGATACTCATATTCACCAAGCAAATTATTAATGACCGTTGCATTCTTATGTTCGGAAAAATCTTTGCCATCTTTGGCACAATCTTCCATGGCGCATTCCTGCATCCAATCGGCCAGTTTCTTTTTATAAGTTAAAAATTCAGCTCCGCTCAGTTTGCTTTCCGCTTCTTCAAGCATTTTCTTAACTTTGCTTTCGCTGAGGTTCTTAAACAACGGAACCAAGCCGTTGCTGGCGGCGGCAATACGGAAAGTTCCCTCGTCTTCTTCCGGCAAACCGTCAGGAAAATTAACATGGGTCATACCGCATTTTTTGAGCATACGCATAACGCCTTTGGCATAGCCATCGGTAATTTTCTTGCCGCCCGGCATGGCATAACGGATCTCCAGACGGTCGTTGCCTTTGTCATCCTTTTTGACGCGGGAATAAATTTTGAAAGCATATTTGACTTTCATATAACCGTCTTTGTCGACCTTACCGTCCAGTTCGTCGTTTTTGAAGTTGCCCTGATCATAGACAGCCCAGCAGTCCCAACCGCCTTTGAACTTATAACTTTTGAAACCGGTCCAATTTTTCTGTTTATTCATGCCGCCGACGCCAAAGACCCAGTCGTCAATATTGCTGACCAGTTTGCCGTAGTCCACGGTCTGAGCCGCCATAACGGTTTCGTTGCCGCCGAACTCATTGGCAAAGTCGCGCGCATCCTGATTGGTATAACCGGAAGCGGGAATCTCTTCGCGGCCGTCGTTTTCCGGCAGCGGCCGAATCGGCGCTTCTTCTGCTTCGGGCGTTTCCTGTTCATCAATACGAGCCGCATTTTCGGTTTCGCGATTGGCACCGTCTGCTTCGTTATATGCGGCGGCAAGCTTTTCGTCGATACCGTCGGGCAGTTCAATGCCGTGAATACCGCGGCGGTCCAGATAATCGATAATCTGGCGCATCATCTCCACGGTCATTTTGTCAATGTTATCCTGACTGAAATTTATCTTGCCGTCGCTGACGATAAAACCGGCCGGAAAGCGTGCATCAGCCATAATAACCGCCAGGCAGGGCTGCCCTTTTTTATCGGCAGCAATCATGGTTTGCGGGTCTTTCCTCGGATCATCGTGCGTAGCCGAACGCTGTTTGATATTATAAAGTTTGGCATACAAATCCGGATTGGCTTCCAGCAGTTTCTGCTGGTCATTCAGCATTTTTGCCGAAGCGGCCAGTTTGTTGTTTTCGGCATTGGTTTTGGTTTCGGCAACGCGGAGGTCATTGCTGATTTTGGCTTCGGAGCGCTCAACAGCATCCATGACCTTGTTGACATAGGCATTCTGGTTGGTATCAAGCAGTTCCTTATCCAATACATGCGCAAAGCGCGCCTTAATCAGATCGGCGCGGCGAGAATATTCGGGATCGCTCTGATCCGGATACTCGGCAGCCAGAGCCGACATCTCGCTGTCGTAGCGTTCCTTCATTTTGACATAGAAAGTCCGCGGATCTTTGCCGAGGTCGGATTTCTGCTCGTCAAGCTCTTTCTTTTCTTCTTCCTTGTCCTTTTTCAGGTTTTCGAGCGCCTGGCTGTTGCCGCGGGCGTTGTCACGCAGTTCCGTCATTTTGTTCGCGTAGAGTCTGCGGATTTCGTCGGCGGTCAAGTCGCCGCTGACGTTTTCAAACTCGCGGAATTTCAAATGCCTTAACGGTCTTCTCTCTTCTTCATCAGCCATAGCAACCTCAATTCATATTCAAACCATTATCAATATAGTAGCACATTTTTTCGAAAAATCAACTTTTTTGTCAATATTCCCGTTTTGCGCCGAACGGCATAATCCTTTATATCTTTGGGAAAATACCATAAAAAACTTAAAAATATATGAACCGGAAGTTTAAAGGAAATATGACAAAAAAGCATAAAAAAAAGCCCCTCCGGCGAGGGGCTTGTCCTTAGATTTTGCCGTGGCAGTGTTTATATTTTTTGCCGCTGCCGCAGGGACAAAGGTCATTGCGGGCAACTTTCCCCCAAGTGCGAGGATCTTTGGGGTCAAACTCGGCACGAGAATACTGGAAAGGTTCGTTCTTTTCGTCGCTTTCATAATTGTTCGGCGCACTCGGACGACCGACCAGACTTTCCGGCGTTTCGTGAATCTCCTGCATATTCTGCGCGCGGTTTTCCTGAATCATCAGCGCATCGAGGGCATCGGTCTGGATTACCGTGCGGCAGATGAGGAACGTAACCTTTTCACGCAGGTTATCAAGCATGACCGAAAACATATTGAACGCTTCCTTTTTATATTCGTTCAGCGGGTCTTTCTGACCGTAAGCGCGCAGGACAATCGTGTGGCGCATCAGGTCAAGAGAGGCTATATGTTCCTTCCAAAGCTGGTCCAGAACCTGCATGAGGACATTTTTTTCAACCATACGGACGATATTTTCGGGAACGTTGGCGTTCTTTTCGGCAATACGGTTCTCCACTTCGTCAAGGATTTTCTCCTGCATCTTGTCGGCGTCGATTTCCGGTTCGTTGGCCCAATTGGTAATCGGAAGCATAAAGCCGGTAATGCGGTAGAGCTCCTGTTTGAGCTCCTCTTTCTGCCATTCGTTGGGCGCGGAGCCGTGCGGCAGGCAAGCCGAAACCGTATCAGCCAGATATTCCTGGCGCATTTCGCGGATGGTTTCCGAAACATCGTCGGCTGCCATCAGCTCCTTGCGCTGTTCATAAATGACCTTGCGCTGGTCGTTCATGACGTTGTCATATTTAAGCAGGTTTTTGCGAATGTCGAAGTTGCGCTCTTCCACTTTCTGCTGCGCTTTTTCCAACGCCTTGGAAATCCACGGGTGGATTAGGGCTTCGCCTTCCGGCAGCCCCAGGCGCTGCAGCATGACAGACATTCTTTCCGACCCGAAAATGCGCATCAGGTCGTCTTCCAGCGAAAGGAAAAACTTGGAACGGCCGGGATCGCCCTGACGGCCGGAACGGCCGCGCAGCTGATTGTCGATGCGGCGGCTTTCATGACGCTCGGTGCCGATGATGTACAAACCGCCGGCAGCGAGAACCTTTTCCTTGTCCTCTTTGATTTTTTCCCTGAGTTTGTTCTTTATCTCTTCAACCTGTTCCGGAGTTTCGTCGCCTTTCAAGACCTCTTTCAGCCTCATGTCGACGTTGCCGCCCAGCTGAATGTCGGTACCGCGGCCGGCCATATTGGTGGCAATGGTAACGGCTCCGGGAACGCCGGCCTGCGCAACAATCGCAGCCTCACGTTCATGATGACGGGCATTTAAAACCTCAAACGGCAGCTTGGTTCTGGCACGGAGCAGCTCGGCCACCAATTCGGACTTTTCAATTGACGTGGTACCGACCAGAACCGGCTGGCCTTTTTCATGCGCGGCCAAAATTTCGTCGATAATCGCTTTGTATTTTTCCTTTTCAGTGCGATAGATGACATCGTGCTCATCAACGCGCTGAACCGGGCGGTTGGTCGGAATTTCGACGCAGCTCAGCCCATAGATGTCGCCGAATTCGGCCTCTTCGGTCATGGCCGTGCCGGTCATGCCTGCCAGTTTGGGATAAAGACGGAAGTAGTTTTGGAACGTAATGGAAGCCAGCGTCTGATTTTCGGACTGAATGGTTACATGTTCCTTGGCCTCAATCGCCTGATGCAGACCGTCGGAGTAACGGCGGCCTTCCATCATACGGCCGGTAAATTCATCGATAATCATAACTTTGTCGTCTTTGACGATATAGTCGACATCCCTGATGTGCATTTTATGGGCGCGCAGAGCCTGATTGACGTGATGAACCAGCGAAACGTTGCCGATGTCGTACAGGCCGCCTTCCTTAATCAGCCCAACCTGCTTTAACAACTGTTCGACATGCTCCATGCCGGCTTCGGTCAGGGTTACGGTTTTCTGCTTTTCGTCCTTTTCGTAATCGGCTTCGGTCAGGTGCGGAATAATCTTGTCGACGCTGATGTATTTTTCGGAGGAATCCTCGGCGGCGCCGGAAATAATCAGCGGCGTGCGGGCTTCGTCAATCAGAATGGAGTCAACCTCGTCGACGATGGCATAGTTGAAATCGCGCTGCACCATTTCCTCGCGGGAAAACTTCATGTTGTCGCGCAGGTAGTCAAACCCCAGCTCATTGTTCGTACCGTAGATAATGTCGGCATTGTAGGCGGCACGGCGCTCGTCATCGTTCTTGCCATGGACAATGTAGTCGACGGTCAGGCCGAGAAAGCGGTAAACCTGCCCCATCCATTCGGCATCGCGTTTGGCCAGATAATCGTTGACGGTCACGATGTGCACGCCCTTGCCTTCAATCGCATTCAGATAGGCGGCCAGCGTCGCAACCAGCGTTTTTCCCTCGCCGGTCTTCATTTCGGCAATCATACCCTTGTGCAGCACAATACCGCCGATAAGCTGGACGTCATAATGGCGCTGTCCCAACGTTCTTTTGGCAGCCTCGCGGACGACGGCGAAAGCCTCGGGCAAAATATCGTCAAGCGTTTCGCCCTCTTTCAGGCGCCGGCGAAACTCGTCGGTTTTGCCTTTGAGTTCGTCATTGTTTAATTTTTCGATTTCGGGTTCCAGGGCGTTGATTTGCTGAACGATTTTGAACTGTCTTTTGACGAATCTGTCGTTGGCGCTGCCAAAAACAGTGCGGGCGAGTTTACCTAACATTACATTTTTACCTTATTATTATTCAAAGCTTCTCTACATTTAGTGTTTTAATCAAATAAAGTCAATACTTTGAACTTAAGTTATAAACTACCGGCAAAAAATACTTGGAATAATTTCCATATCTATTATATAACTATGGAAGTTGAAATTTTATTGGAGGTTTTTAGGATGCGAAACAAATATGTAGCCGCCGCAGCGCTCTCTCTGCTGATGATGAATCCGTTCAATGCCGGAGCTGCCGGCAAAAACGGCGTGGCCGCCGTCGTCAACGGCGAAAAAATTACCGTCGCCGAAATGAAACAGGGTTACGAAGACAACCGTCAGATTAAGGAAAAGGTTTCCTTTGACGACTTTTATGAGAAAGCGTTGGAAATCTATGTTAACGGCAAACTGCTGTATCAGGCCGCCGTCGCCGCCGACGTCCTCGAGACTCCGGAATACAAGCGCGCCGTCGATCAGGCCAAGGAAGAAATCGCCCGCAAGGTTTATCTGGAACAGAAGGTCGACAAGAAGGTAACCGACAAGGCCGTCAAAGACCTGTACAACAAATACAAGTCCGAGTTTAAGAGCCAGAAGGAAATTCACGCCAAACACATCCTGGTTGAAGACGAAGGCACCGCCAAGAAGGTTATTGCCGAACTGGGCAAAGGCAAAAAGTTTGACGATTTGGCCAAACAGTATTCCAAAGACAACGCCGTTGACCTCGGCTACTTCGTAAAAGACCAAATGGTTCCCGAATTCGGCAATGCCGCTTTTGCCATGAAAAAAGGCCAGACGTCCAAGTCGCCGGTAAAAACCAAATTCGGCTATCATGTCATCGAGGTTCTGGACATCAGAGATTCCAAGCCGTTACCGCTGAAGCAGGTTGAACCCGAACTGAAAGCGATGCTGACTCAGCAGGCTATTGCCGCAGTCTTTACGTCCCTGAACAAAGGCGCCAAGATTGAAAGATTCGACTTGGACGGCAAACCGATTACCGATCCGGTTGTTCAGCTTCAGTAAATTATTTTATCACTTTCCCAGCCCTCTCAAGTGAGAGGGCTTTTTTGTATGACAAAAAAATTTTATGTAGCTCCATCATTGGTAGACAGAAAAATTTGTACTTTCATTAATAGTTGACTCTTTCCCCAAATTAGCTTATCCTGATACTCGATAGGTGTGGATTGTCTGATGCTGCGGCGCGTTTATGCCGCAGGTTCTTTTGTCGGCGCATCCGACATTCTTTCCATTGCCTCTCACTCCCCTTTCGGGCTTCGGTTCTAACTTTGTCGCGAGGTGATACTATGAAGAAATCTGTTTTAATGTTCTCTTTGCTTTCCGGAACGGCTCTTATGTTCCCTAAGCTAACCATTGCCTCCGGCTTACCTGCACTTACACACACATACACACCCGAACCGAAGCCCGCCTTTCAGTTTGAACAAACCGACAAAGCCTTTAAGACTGCCGCCGTCTGTTTCCTCGGCGCCGAAAACTGCGGTGACGCCGGCTTTGGTAAAGATGATGAGGATTATACAATTGACACCGGCCAGCAATGCAAGAACGAGGGATATACCAAACTGAACTGTAATTCGGTGCAGACGGTTGACGGGGTTTGTCCCTATAATTCCGCCTACGGGCTGGGATGCAAATGCGCGCCTGATCTGGTAAGCTGCACGGAGGAGCAGACCGGGGTCGGAGAGAGCTGTGACGGTAAATATGTTTCCTGCAAGTGTCCGGCCGGGGTCGTCGAAGGGCAATACGGCTGTGAAGAATACTATGCTTCTCCCTGCGAAACAGTATGTAAGAAAGCTTATGCCGACAACTGTCATAACCGCGGTTCGGTTTCAACGCCTTACGGCTGTGCCGAGTACTGGCCGGACTGTTCCGGTAAATGCAAAACGGCTTATAACGACAACTGCCGAAACCGGATTGAAGTTTCGCATCCATACGGCTGCGAAAGCTATTATGCCGACTGTCAGGCAAAATGTGAAGTTGCAAAAAGCGAACCAAATTGTCAAATCGGTTCTGTTTACTACAGCGACGGAAGTTGTGCCCTACCTGAAAATCACAATACATCTAAAACTGTACTCGGGATTGTGGTTCATGTTACCGATGGCGGTAAGCATGGTCAGATTATGGCACCATGGCCTGTTGATGAGGACGGCAACAGGGCTTATGTCAGCTCGCGTTTATTTTGGGGCTTTCATCTCAAGGTCGAGGATATTCCAAGCCTGCCGAACTATGAATCTGCCAGCGCTACATCAAAGGACTACGACAGCTGTGGCAATACGGACAAGATTGTTGCATTTGGCGATGCCAGTACTTATCCGGCCGCCTGGGCGACGCGAAGATATGCACCAACACCGGCATCCAAGGGAAAATGGTGCCTGCCGGCAGCCGGTATCATGATGAACATTTATAAGAATATAAACACCATACAAACAGCTATTAAGAAAGTAGGAGGTGTTGAGTATCCATACTGTTGTACCTGGTCTTCGTCGGATCGCGGCATCAACGTGTGGTTCTCTATCCTTGGTGGCGGTTTGGATCACACCACTAAGGACGACACCGATCTCCACGTTTACCCGGTGCTGGAGTTTTAGATAAATACAGAAAAGAGTAATAAAAGCTCCTGTGATTGGATTGCCGGGTCAAGCCCGGCAATGACAGAGAGAAAAACAAATCCCTCAATGACAGAGAGAACAAAAAGCCCCGCGGTGCGGGGCTTTATTTTGTTTGCCTGTCTGATTATTTCTTCAGAACAACGACACCCGGAAGTTCTTTGCCTTCCATCCATTCGAGGAAAGCGCCGCCGGCCGTTGAGATATAGCTGAACTTATCGGCAACGCCGGCATTGTCCAGTGCCGAAACGGTATCGCCGCCGCCGGCAACCGTCATCAGTCTGCCTTCCTGCGTGAGGGTGGCGGCATGCTGCGCGACCTTGTTGGTGGCATTGTCAAACGGCTTCAGCTCAAATACGCCCAGCGGGCCGTTCCAAACCAGCGTTTTGCATTCGTCCAGCTTTTTGTTAATGGAGGCGATGGTCTTTTCGCCGACATCCATCAAAATCCAGCCTTCGGCCGGAATGTGTTCGAGGTCAACCGTCTTGTGCTCGGCTTCAGCCTTGAATTCTTTGGAAACGACGACATCCTGCGGCAGAATAATCTCGCAGTTGTTTTCCTTGGCAACTTTCATAATCTCTTTGGCCGTATCAATCATATCCATCTGCACCAAAGAGTTGGCTTCGTTGACGGTATTGATGCCGCTGGCCTTCATGAAGGTATGAGCCATGCCGCCGGAGATGACCAATTTATCAACTTTCTTAACCAGGTTGTTCAACAAGTCAAGCTTGGTGGAAACCTTGGAACCGCCGACAACGGCCATCAACGGGCGCTGCGGATTGTTCAAGCCGTTGGACAAAGCCTTAACTTCCTCTTCCATCAAACGCCCCATGGCAGCCGGACGCAATTTGGCGGCGGCAACCATTGAAGCATGAGCGCGGTGCGCGGTCGAGAAAGCGTCGGAAACATAGACGTCAGCCGGTTTGACCAGTTCTTCGGCGAACTTCTCGTCGCCTTTTTTCTCTTCGTTATAAAAACGAAGGTTTTCAAGCAGAAGAACTTCGTCGGCTTTCATGTTTTTAACGGCTTCTTCAACTTTGGGGCCGATGCAGTCGTCAACAAAAACAACCTTGCGGCCAAGCGCCTTTTCCATGTCCTTGACAATATGGCTGAGCGAATTCTTCAGGTCGCCCTTGCCTTCCGGCCGGCCAAAATGGCTGATAACCCCAACTTTGGCGCCTTTGCCCATCAGTTCCTTAACGGTGGGAACAGTGCGGTCAATGCGGGCCGTGTTGGTAACGTGAAAATTTTCATCCATCGGGACGTTCAAATCGGCGCGCAGCATAACGACTTTGCCGTTTAAATCGCCCAAATCATCAATCGTTTTGTATTCCATAAGTTTTTCCTTTACAAAAAAAACAAAACCCCCTTGATAAGCCAAGAGGGTTTGCTTTATTTCAGATTATCCGTTTACTTTGGCCATGTGGGCAACGAGGTCGAGAACCTTGTTGGAATAACCCCACTCATTGTCGTACCAGCTGACAACCTTGACAAAGGTCGGGGTCAGCTGAATGCCGGCTTTGGCGTCAAAGATAGAAGTGCGGGCATCGCCGAGGAAATCGGACGAAACAACCTGATCTTCGGTATAGCCGAGAATGCCTTTGAGTTCGCCTTCAGAAGCTTCTTTCATGGCTTTGCAGATTTCTTCATAAGAAGTCGGCTTGGCGAGGTTGGCGGTCAGGTCAACAACGGAAACGTCCAGCGTCGGAACGCGGAAAGACATACCGGTCAGCTTGCCGTTCAGGCTCGGGATAACCTTGCCGACGGCTTTGGCGGCACCGGTCGAAGACGGAATGATGTTGCCGGCAGCGGCACGTCCGCCTCTCCAGTCTTTCATGGACGGGCCGTCAACGGTTTTCTGAGTGGCCGTGGTCGAGTGAACGGTGGTCATCAGGCCGTCAACAATGCCAAACTTATCGTTCAGAACTTTAGCAATCGGAGCCAGGCAGTTTGTGGTGCAGGAAGCATTGGAAACAAACTGAGTGCCCTTAACATAAGAATCGGTGTTTACGCCGCAGACGAACATCGGGGTATCGTCCTTGGAGGGTGCCGACATAACGACATATTTGGCACCGGCGTCAATATGCCCCTGAGCCTTTTCCTTGGTAAGGAACAGACCGGTAGATTCAACGACGTATTCGGCGCCGACTTCGTTCCACTTCAGGTCGGCCGGGTTCTTTTCAGCGGTAACGCGGATAGCCTTGCCGTTGACAACCAGTTTGCCGTCCTTGATTTCAATGGAACCCTTGAACTGGCCGTGCATGGTGTCATAACGCAGCATATAAGCCATATATTCAACATCAATCAGGTCGTTGATGCCGACGATTTCGATGTCATTTCTTTCCTGAGCGGCACGGAAAACCAGGCGGCCGATACGGCCAAATCCGTTAATACCGACGCGAATTGTCATATTATTTTTCCTTCCTTGTTAGAATGCAAGCACAGGGAACCCTGCGCTTTACGGGTTTGTTTAATTCGGTGCTAATGTAGCACTTAATTGATTTTTTTCAAGCTATTTTTAACTTATCAGACAATAATACAAGAGCCGCGGCTGACGCGGCGGCTCAAAAACTTTAATATTTTCCCCAGTGGATTTTTTCTTCCTTAAAACGGCCTTCCGGCTGCTTCGGGGTTTCGGCCGGATAGCCCATCGTCACAATGGCAAACGGGCGGATGTTATCCGGCAGTTTCAGATATTCTTTCAAATCGTCCACCACGCGCTGCATGGGCGCGGCGCCGCAGTAACAGGTGCCGATGCCTTTGGCCCAGGCGGCCAGCATCAGGTTTTCGGTAGCAATGGCGCAGTCGACGTCGACAAAGCTCCATTTTTCGTTTTCCTTGTCGCGGTTGAACGACTGGCTGACGTCGCCCAGAACGAACACGACGCAAGCGGCATCTTTGGCAAAGGACGTCCAGCGCTGAATGTGGCGCAGATTGGCCAGAACCTCGCGGTCGTCAACGACCAGAAACTCCCACGGCTGGCGGTTGTGCGCGGTCGGGGCATACTGGGCGGCTCTGATGATTTCGGTAAGGGTGGCTTTGTCTATCTTCTGGTCAGTATATTTGCGAACTGAACGGCGGGTCATAAGACCTTCCATCATTTCCATGACATAAAATCCTTATTTTGTTAATGCACGACTCTCTGCAGGCTGTCAATCCTCGGCAAAACCGAATTTTCAATAATAAAGCTGACGGCTTTTTCCACCATTTTGTCGGTGTAGCGGAAAGTATTAGAAATTTCTTCCAGATTTTCGGCCTTGTCAAGTTTTTTTGCCAACGTATTGTAAACGCCGGACAATTCGGTCAGGGAGTCTATCATCTGGGCAATAAAGGCCGGCAGTTTGAAGTCCTCGCGGCCGCCCCAGAAACCTTCGACGTAACCGCCCTCGACCTCGGCAAAGCGGGCGGCGCAGGCCTCGCGGATCTGCTCGCGGCCGGAAAGCTTTACAGGTTCCAGTTTAATTTTGTTTTCTCTGACTTTTTGAAAAACCTCGTCCCACAGCCCCATAAAAAACTTGAAGAACAAATCGGCCTCGTTTTTGGTTTCGAGCCGGGGCGCCTGGCCTGCGGGCCAAAAAGAAGAAATGACGTCGGCGGGGCGCAGGTCAAGGTTGGGGCTGCAAACGGCGCCGGCAAACTTCATTTTGACCACGGGCAGCGGCGTCGGGCAGCCGTAATGCCCGAGAAATTTTTTGAAACTTTCATCACCAATATATTTGTTTTGACTTTCCATTTTATTCTTCTTCGTATATATGTTGATATGATAAGAATAAAGTAATGGAGTTTTTTAAATTGTCCAGAGTAAAATTCGGATTTGCCGCCGCCCTGTTTCTGCTGCTCGGCGCCTGCAGTTTTCTGCCTCCTTTCATTGACCGCCAGCGCAACGCCGGAGTGCACGACATCAGCAAACTCTATGTCGGACGCTCGACGCCCGAAAATCCGGCCGTCTGCTACAACGGCTGGACAACCACTTACGACGAGGTCAAAAAACTCGCCGACGAAGAATGCCGCAAGCACAAGACCGGAACACACGCCGAACCGACCGACATGACGTCGTTTACCTGCCGGCTGCTGATTCCGAATCACATATATTTCCGATGCGTACAGTAATCCCCAGTCTTTTTGACTTGTAATCAGCCGATTTTTTTTATAAAGTGTCGCACAAAACGACTAATTTCAGGATGAACGAACATGGCCCAATCATTAGAAAAACTACTCAACCAGAAACTGGCCGGCATTTTTGCAAAACACGGCCTGGACACCAAATTTGCCGTCGTCAAGGTTTCCGACCGTCCGGACCTGAGCGATTTTCAGTGCAACGGCGCGCTGGCGCTGGCCAAGCCATTGCGCAGGAACCCGCGTGAGATTGCCGCTCTGATTGCCGGCGAACTGGAACAGGACGCCGACATTGCCAAAATATCGGTCGACGGGCCGGGCTTTATCAACGTCAGCCTCAAAGAAACCTTCATTGCCGCCGAACTGGACGCCATGGCCGGCGACGGGCGTTTCGGCTGCGACAAAACCGAAGCGCCGAAAAAAATCGTGATGGACTTCGGCGGCCCGAACGTCGCCAAGGCGCTGCACGTCGGACATCTGCGTTCGGCGGTCATCGGCGAATCCATCCGCCGGATCGAGAGCTTTTACGGCAACGAGGTCATCTCCGACGTCCACTTCGGCGACTGGGGAACCCCGATGGGCATGATTCTGGCCGAAATCATCAATCAGGACGGCGACCTTTCCAAAACGGAAAGCTATGACATTGAGGCCATCAGCGCCTTTTACAAAAAAGCCAACATCCGCTGCAAGGAAGACGAAGCCGCCAAGGAAAAAGCGCGGCAGATTACCGCCGAGCTGCAGGACGGCACCCCGGAATACCGCAAGGCCTGGAAGCATTTGCGCGAGGTTTCGGTCAACGCGGTCAAAAAGAACTATGACGACCTTGAGGCACATTTTGACCTCTGGCTCGGCGAAAGCGACGCGCACGAAGCCAGTTCCGAGATTGTCAAAATCGCCAAAGAAAAAGGACTGGCCGAACTGGACGACGGCGCGCTGATTATCCGGCTTGAGGAAGGCAACAAGCCCAAGCCGCCGGTTATCCTGATTAAGAGCGACGGCGGTTTCGGCTACCAGATTACCGATATTGCAACGATTAAAATGCGTTATGACGACCTTAAGGCCGACGAAATCATTTATGTCGTGGACAAGCGGCAGTCGCTGCACTTTGAGCAGGTTTTCGAGGCTTCCGAAAAACTCGGGATTGCGCCCGGGGTCAAAATGCTGCATATCGGTTTCGGCACGGTCAACGGCGCGGACGGCAAACCGTTCAAGACCCGCGACGGCGGCGTGATGAATCTGGAAGACCTGATTGCCCTGTCCAAGGACAAAGTCCGCGAATCGATGCCAAAACCGGAAGAAACCGACGGTTATGACGCGGCTTATATTGAAAATCTGGTCGGCGAAATCGCCATCGGCGCCATCAAGTTTCAGGATTTGAAAAACACCATTTCCGCCGGATATGTCTTTGAGCTGGAAGACTTTGCCAAATTCGAAGGCAAAACCGGCCCATACATCCAATATGCGATTGCCCGTATCAATTCCATTCTGCGCAAAGCAAAAGAAAAAGGAAAGGAACCGGGAAACATCGTGATAACAAACGCCGAGGAACGGGTGCTGGCGCTGAAACTGGCACAGTTGAACAACGTGATTATGCGCGCCGAGACCGACAAAGAGCCGAGCATTATTTCAGACTATGCCTATACGCTGGCGCAAACATTCAGCAGCTTTTACAACGCCTCGCCGATTATGAGCGAAGAAAACGCCGCGGTAGCAGCCGGACGTTTGAAACTGGCCAAACTGACCCGCGACATTCTGACCCTGCTGCTCTATCTGCTCGGCATTAAGGCGCCGGAAGTCATGCTCAAGGCCGGTTAACGGTTTCAGGCAAAGATAAAAAAACGTCTGTTCCTGCCGGGACAGACGTTTTTTTCAGGCCATATCCGTTTTTTTATCAATGCAGGCGGCGAGCGGCGCCATTTTTTCGGAAAGCGCCAACAGCGCCCGCGCGGCTTCGCGGTTGGTAATCCGGCTGTAGGCGCGAATCAGCGACTGAATTTCCGCGCTGTGCGCCGGATCTTCCGGCAACTGCGGCACATCGCTTTCACAACAGCTGACGCCGCTGTAACGGCGCGGGCTGCGCTGCGCGACCTCTTCCGGCATTTCGGCAAAAAAGAAACTGACCGGCACATCGAGAATCTGCGCAAAATCGTACAGACGGCTTGCGCCAATGCGATTCATGCCGTGTTCGTACTTTTGAATCTGCTGAAAGGTCAGCCCGGCAAGCGCGGCCAGTTTCTCCTGAGAAAGGTTGAGAACCGTGCGGCGCAAACGCAGGCGCGAACCGACATAAACGTCGACCGGGTTCGGTTCGCCCTCCGGCGTGCGGCCGCGGCTGGAATGGCTGGGGGTATCGATAGAAACAGTCCGGGAATGATTTTTGCTCATTTTGATTATCCTCGGTTTTTTAAATAAACAAACCGCCCTGTTTGACGAGGGCGGCGGCCGGAACCTATGAGAGTATCCCGCAGATAAACGGACTTGTCTGCCAAAACAGACGATTCCGACCTCCGCATAATATGCCAGAGTTGTCGGCTTGTCTACCGGTTTTTGGCCAAAAACCGGCAGATCGGTGACGGATTATTCGTCCGTCACCGTCCTATCTGCGAGGAAAGAGCCTCTCATAGCTCTCTGAACCGCTAAGTTCAATAACCGGCCGTCTCTTACTACGGCTGGTTATCCTTTTTGCGGCATCTGCTGCCGCCGGGTTGTTCTTTAAAAAAGAAAATCACCTTAATGGTTTTAAGGTGAGGGGGTAGTACCTATCCTACGCATAGTCAGATTATTCGACCTCCTCTTCCGAGGCGGCTTATGTCTCTAGCCCCCTCAGAGAGGAGGTTGGTTTGCGTAGCAGAGAGTACTAATCCCACAATTCGGCTAACCACTCCGAATGCAGGGTTATTTTATATTAGAAAAAAATTAATTGCAACTGATAATTCATGCCCGGGACAGAAAAAATTTGAGATGGAAATTGAATCTCTGCCACTCTAAAAAAGGAAATTGCCTCGTGGTTTTAAGGCGATGGGGGATCACACTATACCAAGATAGCCAGATTATTCGTCCGTCTCTTTCGAGACGACTTATGTCTCTTGCCCCCATCAAAAGAGCGTAAGCTTTATTGGACTTATTTTATTTAAGAAAAATATAATTGCAACTGATAATCCATGCCCGGGACAGAAAAAGTTTGAGATGGAGATTGCATCCCTGCCACTCTAAAAAAGGAAATTGTCTCGTGGTTTTAAGGCGATGGGGGATTGCATCTAGGTTCAGTAGCCAGATTATTCGTCCGTCTCTTTCGAGACGACTTATGTCTCTTGCCCCCATCAAAATAGCGTAAGCTTTATTGGGATTATTTTATTTAAGAAAAATATAATTGCAACTGATAATTCATGCCCGGGACAGAAAAAATTTGAGGAGGAGCCGAAAGCGCCTAAGGCCGCAAGTTTAAACTTCGTCAGGGCGGACGTTGACGGCCTTAAGGGTTTCCTTAGGGTGTTCACGCGTAAAGGTCAGGTAAACGTATTTGGAAAAAGAAGACGGTTTGGTTATGACAATCCGAAACGCGACCTTGCCGCCGCCGACAATCCGCGGAACCGGCGGTTCCTGATAGATGACCTGCAGCGCCTGCACATTCTTGTCAAGCAGCTCTATCTGCATGGTCGGGATATTTACCGTCTTGCCGGTTACGTTGGCGATGAAGCCGCGGACTTCCATTTTGTTGATATAATCTTCCTCATATTCGTTACGGGTTATGTTCTGAAACTCCAAACCCTCGCCGGGAATGACGCTTTCGATGTTAAGGGCGGCATAGACCCTTTCCATAAACGGGGCAACGCGGACAATGTCAAACCGCAGATAAAACAGCAGCAACAAAAACAAGACCACCGAGGCGCCGGCCAAAATGCGGCGGTTGCGGCGGCGCTGCAAGCCCAAAACGCTTTTGACGCCGGACCAGACTTTCAAATGCGGCGGCAGATTTTTCTCATATTCAAAAAGGCTTTCGGTCTGGGTTTCGAGGCGGGCAAAAATCTCCTGCATTTCCGACTTTCCGGCCGGAACAGGCTCTTCCTGCGGCGTCTTCGCCTCTCCGCTTTCCTCCGCGACGGGCGTTTCCGGCACGGGCTGCTCTTCCGTTTCCGGCGCCGGCGGTTCGGGCTGCGGCTGTTCAAACAGGTCGGCAGGCATGCAAATCCATACTTCTCCACACTGCGAGCAGCGTACTTTTTTACCGTCCGCCGGAATGGCCGCGGCGCCGATATCATAGCTGACATTACATTTTGGACAACGGATTAGCATCTTTTACACCTCTTTGCATAAACTATATGCATAAAAAGCATTTAATCAAAGAAAAAAAATACTTTATTAAATATAATATTGTTCTATCTTAAGAGAAAAAGATTTTGAGGGAGTCATTAACTTGTCCAGACCAGACAGCAGCAACATACCGCCGGTTATCGAGATGCAGAACGTCGGCATCCGCTACGGCCAGGGACCGGAGATTCTGAGCGACGTCAAGCTCTCGCTCAAAAAAGGTTCGTTTCATTTTCTGACCGGCAAAAGCGGCGCCGGCAAGACCTCACTGCTGAGCATGATGTATCTGGCACAGAAACCGAGCCGCGGCATTGTCAACGTCTTCGGCAAAAACGTCAACTTTACCAACCGCGACAGCCTGTCGATGCTGCGCCGCAAAATCGGCGTCGTGTTTCAGGATTTCCGCCTGCTCGACCATCTGTCGGCCTTCGACAACGTGGCCCTGCCCCTGCGCGTCTGCGGCATGGAAGAGCGCGAGGTGCGCAAACGCGTGAAAGAACTGCTGCAATGGGTCGAGCTTGACCGGCATATTCTGGACACACCGGCAACCCTGTCCGGCGGCGAAAAGCAGCGAATCGCCATTGCGCGCGCGGTCATCAACCGGCCGGAACTGCTGCTGGCCGACGAACCGACCGGCAACGTCGACAACGACATCGCTCCCAAGCTGATGAAACTGTTTGTGGAACTGAACAAGCTTGGCACCACCGTCGTCATTGCCACGCACTCGGAAAAACTCATCAACGATTTCAGCTATCCGCGGCTGCATTTGCAGAACCACGGCCTGCACATCCTATATCCCGGCAACTCGCGTTTCGGAGATCAGATATGAGCACCCGGCCCAACATCATAACCCGCAAGCAGGAGCTGCCGCTCAAAGACGACAGTTCCACCCTGTTTCTGAAAGTGATGATTTCCATCGCGGTTTTTCTGTTTGCCGTGACGCTGGCCGGCGTGCTGTCCATCAATTCCATGCTGCTGAACTGGAACCAGAGCATTCTCGGTTCGCTGACCGTGCAGATTATGCCGGTCAACAACATCAACAAGGAAAAAGCCCTGGAAGAAACGCTCGACCACCAGACGCGCGCGGTGCGTTTTCTGGAAGGCCGCAGCGAAATTGAAAAGGTTACGCCCCTGCAGGATGAACAGCTTGAGCAGCTGATCAAGCCCTGGCTCGGCGACGGCGTCAACATCAAAGACCTGCCGGTGCCGCGGCTGATTGACGTGCGGCTGAAGAAAAACGCCGAGGTCGACTTTATCGAGCTGGCCGAAAAACTGGCCGAAGTTTCGCCGCAGGCTTCGCTTGACAACCACAAGCTCTGGCTAAACAAGCTGATTAAGTTTGCCGACGGCCTCAAGATGATGGCGCTGAGCGTTTTGCTACTGGTTGTCGTGGTCACTTCGGGAGCAATATTCTATTCGACCAAGACCAGTCTGGGACTGCACCAGCATATTATCGAAATCCTGCACCTGATGGGCGCCAAAGACGCCTACGTTGCACAGCAATATGCCCGCCGCACCGCACAGCTCGGTTTTGTGGGCGGCGTCATCGGGCTGATTTTCGCCATCCCCTCAATCTTTGCCATTTCAAGGCTGGCCGAGCAGATTGAGGGCGGCATTATCAGCGACGCCACGCTCTCGGTTCAGGCCTGGGGCGCCATTCTGAGCCTGCCGGTTTTCGCCTCGCTGATTGCGATGATGACGGCCTACTATACGGTTAAACGCACGCTGGAAAAGATGATGTGATGAAAAAACTGCTGCTCTACATATTGCTTGTCGGCGCCGTCGTCTGGTTTGCCGGTTTTCTGGCTTTCAATTACCGCATCAACAGCTACAGGCCGGACGAAAAGACCCGAACCGACGCCATCATTGCCCTGACCGGCGGCAAAAACCGCATTGCCGAAGCCGCGCAGCTGATGAAACGAGGGCTGGCCGGCAAGATGTTCATCTCCGGCGTGCAGAAAGATATTTCACTTAAGGAAATAAGCCGGATTCAGAAAGTCGACATGCCCCGAAAAGGCAAAATCGAGCTTGAAAACAGGTCAACCAACACCGTTGAAAACGCCATCGAAACCGGCGAATGGATAAGAAAAAACAAAGTCAGGTCCATACGGCTGGTCACTTCAAACTATCATATTCCGCGGAGCCTGGAGGAATTTCGGTCTCAAAACCCGCAGATTAAGATTGTGCCGCATCCGGTATATTCGGAAAACGTGTCGCCGCAATGGTGGAAGAACCGCGGCAGCTTTTGCCTGATTGCCTCGGAATACAACAAGTTTTTGTACGTTTATCTCAGAACCAGACTAAAAGGAAACTAAAATGATTTATATCCGCTCAACTCTTGCCAACATCGGCGTTTACGGCTGCCTGCTGTTCGGCTGCGTCGTTTCTTCGGCAATGGGGCTGTTTTCGCGCAAGTCGACCATCTATTTCTGGAACTATTTCATGATTCCGGTCACGATGTTCGTCCTGCGGCTGACCGCCGGCATCAAAATCGAAATCCGCGGCCGGCAGCACCTGCGCCAGGACGGCGTCATCTATGCCAGCAAGCATGAATCGGCGCTGGAAACCTATTGCATGTCGATGTTCATCAAAAAAGCGGTGTTCATTCTCAAAAAAGAACTGACCTATATTCCGATCTTCGGCTGGGCACAGCATTTCTACGGTATGATTCCGGTCAACCGCGCCGCCGGCGGTTCGGCCATGAAAGCGATGATGAAAGAGGCCAAAGACCGCATGAGCAAAGGCCGCCCGATTATCATCTTTCCGGAGGGAACGCGCTGCAAGCCGGGCACAACCAAAGGCTACAAGCCGGGACTGCTGTTCATTGCCGAGCAGCTGAAAGCGCCGGTTATTCCGGTGGCGCTCAATACCGGCCTGTTTTGGGCTAAAAATTCGTTTCTGCGGTATCCGGGCAAGGTTATCATCGAATTTATGGAACCGATGCCGGAGATTGCCGACAAAAAGGAATTTATGGCCGAGCTGGAAAAAAGAATTGAAGGCAAATGCGCCGAGCTTAATGCCGAAACCCTGAAAAACTATCCTTATACCAAAGTCAACCTCGGATAAAAGCCATGTTTAAACGCCTGAAAGCCAAACTGCCCCGCATGCCCCGCCCAAATTCGCTCGTTTTGCTGACGGCGTTTTTGAGCTTTGCGGTTGTCGGTTTGGGCATTTGGGCATATTTGCAGCGGGTTTACGGTCTGAATCTGCTGAACCGCGAAATAAACAAAATTCAGGCCTCACTGCTGGAAGCCGGCTGGGACATGGCTTATGACAAGGCCGAGAGTTCGGCTTTTCCGTTGTTTGCCCCGCTGACGTTTCAAAACTTCCGGCTCTATGCGCTGGACGGCAGCAAGGAATGGAAAACCGAAGAACTTAAAATCGGCGCAGGTTTGTTCAACTGCGGGCATATTACGCCGAAGGCCTCGCGGAAGCAGACCCTGACACTGAACGGCAAGGTGTATCCGGCTGAAATTCCGGTGCTGGACATCGACCTTTATTTTGACAGGGCGCTCGGGCTTAAGGAAGCCAGCATTGAAGGCATGGGCTGGAACATCCGCGGTCTGGGTACGGTAGACAGTCTGCGGCTGGCGGCTCAGCGTATGGCGCCGTTAAACATCAGCGAGCTGACGCCGTTTTTTGAAAATCATCTGGAAGTTGCCGGCATTCAGATTTCGGAAGACGTCGATTTTCCGCTGCGCAAAAGAATCAACCGCATTTATGCCAATGCCAACATTATCGGCATGATTACGTCCAAGCCGACCTATACCGAAAGCCTGTCGGCCTGGCTGCGGCTGGGCGGGGTCATTGATATCAGGAAGCTGATTGTCGAATGGGCACCGCTGACGATGGTGGCGCGCGGCGACCTTTATTTTAACGAAAAGCTGGAACCGAATCTGCACCTGAATACCTCTTCCAAAGGGCTGAACGAAACGCTGGACATGTTGCAGGACAATTTTCTGGAACGCAAAGGCGTGTTTGTCGCCAAAATTCTGCTCAACAACAAAGCGTTCAAACTGAACAAAGATGACCGCTACTATACGGTAACGACGCCGGTTAACGTCAACGCCAACCAGATATTAATCGAAAATATTCCGTTGAAAAAATTCTAGGTCTAAAGTTCTATCGGGCGGGCATAGGAGCCGACGATATTGATGTTGTTGAACTGCGCGCGAAGCGGTTTCAGGCCGTCGTCGTTCGGTTTGAGGAAACCGTCAACCTCAGCCAAATAGGACTTGTTTTCATCGTCGACCTTAGCCATGAGCTGAATTTTCGGATTGCGATAACCGGCATTTTCCAAAGCTTCGACTATCGTTGACACGCTGACGTCATTATTGACCTCGATACCGAGCAGGCTGACATCGTCGCCGCTTTGTGCCGGGTGAGTCAGGGCAACGACATAAACGTCACTTTCGGTCAGCGGATTTTCCTTGCGTTTGAGAAACGGCAGCTTGGCAATGATTTTCAGCCCTTCGCCGGTGGAAGAAAAACCCGACCACCAGGGCTTGAGGTTCATTTCATGATTGTCGCAGGGAATGATGCCGAGCTGCGCCTCATGATTGGTTATAACCGTCATAACCTGCCCGAAAGAACTGCGCGTGACATATTCGGCATAGCTGCCGAAATGCTCCTGCACAATGTTAATCAAGTCATCACAGGAATCGGTTTCAAAAACCGAAAACTTCAGCTTTTCACGAAGGCAGGCGCTGGCACTTAGTATTTCGCGCCAGATTTTGGCAATGACGTAACGAGGAAAATTGCCGCGATGAAATTTCAGCAGATTTTTGATGGCAGCCGCTTCCTTGCCAAGCGTGTTTTCGACGGCATTGACCGGCTGCCGTTCGACGAGTTCGGTTCTGTGAATGAGAAGATTGTAGAGTTTAAGGTCGATTTCATCAATTTGCTTTTGCATATCCGCTGATTTTTCTTTCGGCATTTTTCGTTCTCCTTTACCGGCGAAAGATAATAGCACAACTGCAAAAGATGACAATATTTTTGATTATTTCTTCGCAGGCAAAAAATGCAGAAAAACCACTCTGGCCAAACCGTAGCGGCGCTCGTCGACCTGTTCAAAAAACGGTATGCTTTCCATTTCCAGCGGTTCGTTTTTCTCAAGTTCAACCAACACCAAGGCATCTTCGGCCAGCCAGTCCTGCCCGACCAGCGACTGAAGGGCGGCAACGCTTAATCCCTTGTTATAGGGGGCATCCAGAAACACCAGATTATATTGACGCGGCGCCGGCGGCAAACGGGAAGCGTCGGCGGAAATCAGGCTGATACGGTCTTTTTCTTTGGCAAAAAGCGCCGCATTGCGACGAGCCGTCTGCAGGTTGACATCAAGCAGGGTTACCGAACGCACGCCGCGCGACAAAGCCTCCAAACCGACGGCGCCGGTACCGGCAAAAACGTCCAGCATATCACAGGCGGCCCAATCGCCGGCCAGTTTGGAGGAAAGAATGTTAAACACGGCCTCGCGGGCACGGTCGGACGTTGGCCGCACGCCTTCATATTCCGGCGAATACAGTTTTTTGCCGCGATATGCGCCGCCGATTATCCTCATAGCTGAAATTTGCTCCCCAGCTGTTCTTTGAGCACTTTGCCGGGAACCTCGCGAACCTCGCCCTTTTTGAGCGAACCGAGCTGGAAAGGGCCGTATGACAAACGTATCAGCCGGGCGACGTCCAAACCGATTGATTTCATCAATTTGCGGATTTCGCGGTTTTTGCCTTCGCTTAAAGTTACTATCAGCCAGGCGTTGGTACCTTTTTCGGTTTCAACCTCAGCCTTGACCGGCCCATAGCTGACGCCGTCGACAACCGCGCCCTTTTCCAGCGCCGAAAGTTTTTTCAAGTCGACATAACCGTGAACTTTGACTTTATAGCGACGGCTCCAGCCGTTTTCGGGAAGTTCGAGTTTGCGCGAGAGTTCGCCGTTGTTGGTCAGCAGCAGCAAACCTTCGGAATTCAGGTCCAGGCGACCGACCGAAACGACCCTCGGCATAAACGGCGGCAGGCTGTCAAAAACCGTGGGGCGGTTTTGGTCGTCCCTATGCGTGGTTAGCAGCCCTACCGGCTTATAATAGAGCCAAAGGCGGGTTGTCTCAATTTCGGGAAGCTTTTCGCCGTCAAAAAGGATTTTTTCGGTTCCTTCGACGTTGAATGCCGGAGAATCAACAATTTCGCCGTTGACCGTAACCCGTTTCTGCCTGATGTATTCTTCGGCCCGGCGGCGGGAACAAACCCCGGAACGCGCCATGAATTTTGCCAGTCTTTCGCTCATTTTTTATCTTTCCTTATCTGAAACCTTTGTTATTATATAACCGGATTAAATTTAAAAAGCAAAGAGGAATTATGGACGCTCAGAAATATATGCTGCATTGTCTGGAACTGGCGCAGAAGGCAAGCGACGAAGACGAAGTTCCCATCGGGGCGGCAGTCGTCGACCCCGAAAGCGGCGAAATCGTCAGCGAAGCGTATAATCTCAGCGAACACAAACTTGACGCCACCGCCCATGCCGAAACGCTGGCCATTCGCCGCGCCTGCGAAAAACTCGGCGTGAACAGGCTGCGCGGACTGGACCTGTATGTGACGCTGGAACCCTGCACAATGTGCGCGGCGGCGATTTCAATGGCGCGGATAAAAACCCTCTACTTCGGCGCCTATGACCCCAAAGGCGGCGCAGTCGTCAACGGCGTGCGCTTTTACGATTCCCCGACCTGTCATCACCGGCCGGAAGTCTGCGGCGGGATTTTGGAGGCCGAATGCGGCGAAATTCTTAAAAGATTCTTTCGCAACAAGCGCCGAAAGGTTTAATGATTGGCATTAATCAGAATACGTTTCCTGTCGCGGTTCCAGTCACGGTCCTTAATGGTTTCGCGTTTGTCATAGAGTTTTTTGCCGCGGCCGAGGCCGATTTCGAGTTTGGCGCGCCCGCGGTCGTTGAAAAACAGCTTCATAGCGACCAGCGTCGACCCTTTGCGCGACAGTTCGGAAATAATTTCACAAATTTCCTTATGCAACAGCAAAAGCTTGCGGTCACGCTTTTCGGCATGGCTTTCGTATCCCTTGTTGGCATATTCGGCAATAAACATATTGGAAATGAACAGTTCGCCGCTTTTTTCAATGCCGTAAGCGTCGTTGATATTGGCATGGCCGAGACGCAGCGATTTGACCTCGGTACCGGTCAGTTCCAGCCCGGCAACATAAACCTTGTCTATTTGGTAGTCAAAATTCGCCCGCCGGTTCTGGGCAACCAGACCGGTGGAAATAAAATCGGATTTTGATACTTTTTTAGCCATGTCGTTTTTCCTCGTTTTCCTAGTTATACATAATTTGCAAATATAATCAAGAGGAATAGAGCTAACAAGCTGTTGCCAGCTTGACCGCATTACCGGCTGCGGCGCGAGCCTTTGTTGAAGCGCGCAAGCTGTAGCCAGCTTGACCGCATTACCGGCTGCGGCGAGAACCTTTGCTGAAGCGCGCAAGCTGTAGCCAGCTTGACCGCAACACCGGCTGCGGTAAGAACCTTTGCTGAAGCGCGATGCTTTCTGTGTGCATATCGTGAGACCGTGCCTTGTGTTTTTTCTCTTTTGGTCATTGTCGGGCTTGACCCGGCAATCTTTCGGACATCCATGAAAAAGGCGTTGCAAAATAGCTTTTAGCCTTTATAATCACTTCTGCCGACGGAAGCGGTTAGACCGACGGCGGAGTGTCGAAACTCCTCAAACAGAACCACGATAAATTAACCTCCTGCAAGGGAGGATGACGCGAAATAAGCCGCTTTGCGGACGAATAAGCGTACTGGTTTTGTAAGGAGTTTTTATGCTTAACAATCTTTTTAACCAAATGTGTCCGGTTATTTTCAACCCTCCTTTCATACAAAACCAAACCGGATACGGATTTAGAAAGGTTGTTGTTATGTCAGACAAACAAATCAGAAAACAAAATCTACGGCAGTTGCGTTCAGAGTACGGTAAGAGTTTCCATCGGGCTTTGGAAGAACGGCATCTGACACCGGAAGAGTTCAGCATGCAAAGCAAAATACCGCTGAAGTTTGTTAAAGAACATTTAAGCGGTGAAATACGCTTTTTTGGACATCTGAACTATATATCGTTTCTTTTGAACAAACGCATAAAAATAAAGCTGATTGATTAAACAGTTTTCACTTGGGAACCTAATTTCGTATCGGTTGCTGACGCGTCCCTCACTCAATAAGGTTTACCAAGATTTTGCAGACAAAACCAGCCGGAGCAACGGCTGGTTTTGCTTAGCAATTCTCCGCCTTTTCTAAATGGAAAGGTGGTTTTGTTTATAACAAAACATTGAAGGAGTTGAACATAATGGCAACCAAAAACTACGAAATCATCAAAATCAGGAACGGCATTGCGCGCCAGCTGCGCGATACCCGAGTTTGTCCTGTAAGTCTTGCGGTTTACGCTGTCGCTTAACCGCTCGTCAACAGGACTGCACCGCAGCCGGTTCGCAGCTTCACCG
>ERZ1643251.248-NODE-248-length-91010-cov-17.351657_pt1 | contig 91010 bp, 63 predicted proteins | sample MGYA00579261_ERZ1643251 | MGnify/ENA primary metagenome ERZ1643251 (study PRJEB29033, sample SAMEA4952267) | chicken gut metagenome | biome: Broiler Chicken; feature: Gastrointestinal Tract; material: Caecum | place: Ireland | collected 2018 | study: Broiler... | reverse complement strand
GAGCCGTTGCATAAAAAAATGCGTCAACCGGATTGATTGACGCATTTTCTGGTGAGCCAGATGGCGAGAAACTTGAACACAAGGCCTCGCCCTCCGACACTACCTGTTCGGCCACCTTCAGCGTTACGGTGTTATTCTTTCCTCCGAAATTAAGGTGCAATAGAAGCCGTCCGTCATCGTACAGGTATGCAGCCTGTAAGAATGTCTCAACGATGAAGATGCGCCACGCAGGGTCGCTCTGGTCACCGTCACGGAAACGCTCCAAGAACCAAACCACGCTGTCTCTCTCCAACTCTGGAGCCTCCATCCGCTCCTTTGCGATACCTGCTTCGAGGGAGACACGCTCCGCTTCTAACTCCATAAGATGGCTCTTAAGGCTGTCCGTTATAAGGCCGCTGTCAATTACACTCATGGTGTTTTTGATGGCGGTTTCATTTTGTTTTAGGCGTTGCTCTAAGCCGGACAATGCACTGCTCGTTTTCTGCTTCGCCTGCCACTCCATAAAGCGGTCGGCGAACTCGTTAATCATATCGTCATCGTTCACTATCTCGGCGAGTTTCGCCACCACGATATCCTCTATCCACCGCTTTCCGGCTCTCTCCTTATTGCAGAGGTGCTTTCGGCGGCCGTTGCAGATGTAATAGGAATAGACCTGTCCGCTTCGCCCTGTGCCACCGTCACCCGTCATAGGAGCGCCACACTCACCGCAGAACAACTTTGCGGTGAGCAAGAACCCACCGTTCACCTTCTTGGCGGCAGGCTGTCTGTGATGCCGTTCCACCATCTTCTGCACCTTGTCGAACAACTCCCGGTCTACGATGGGAGGAATACCCTCCTCATCTCGGATATCAGCGAACTCGTACACGCCCACATATTTCTCGTTCTGAAGGATACGCCGGAGCGAGTTCTTATTGAAGAGGTTTCCTCGGCTCGTGCGAAACCCCTCGGCGTTGAGGTCGGTAAATATATCGACCGCAGGACGGCCGGCAGCGTACTCCTCAAAGATACGGCGAACCACAGGCGCGGTCGCAGGGTCTATCTCGAACCGCTTATCTGGCCCCTTTCGCAGACCAAGGACAGTCTGCCCCAGGGTCTGCCTTTGGAGTGCACTGTCGTAATTCCCTCGCTTCACATTCTGGGATAGGTTGGCGGAGTAGTATTCCGCAAACCCCTCCATCACGGATTCCAATATGATGCCCTCTGGCCCATCTGGAATGCTCTCCTTGGCGTATAGGACGCGGATGCCGTTCTGCTTCAGCTTGTACTTATAGATGGCGCTGTCGTATCGGGAACGGGCGAAGCGGTCATTCTTCCAAGTAATAACCACGGAAAACTGGCCCTTGCCGCTGTCCCGTATCATCCTCTGAAACTCTGGACGCTTATCCGAAGTGCCAGTGAGTGCCCGGTCGCAGTATTCGCCCACGATGACGATGCCGTACTTCTTCGCAAAGGCGTGACAGTCTCGGAGTTGCCCCTCTATGCTCTCGTCCCTTTGTCCAGAGGACGAGTATCGGGCATAAATAACGCCCTTGACCAGTTCGGCGGTCGGTTTCTTTTTAGCCATTGCCGTTTCTCCTGTCGAACCAATACCAGTCGCACCGTTTGCACCGCACGAAGCCTGCCTGTACGGCAGCGAACTCCGGCACTTCGGCATACTCGACCGTGTTACTTCCGAGGCAGTTGCACGATGAATGGTATGTCTTGCCGCTTGGGGTGATGACAACGAGGTCGCTTCGCTCCTCATCCTTCTTAACGGAGAGTTTATAACCCTTCTTGTCTTTCTTAAGGAAATCAAACAGTCCCATCTTAACTTTCTCCTTTCTCTTCACTTTCCAATTCAAACGCTCTTGTCAAAAGCTGTGTCTGACCCCTTACGCTCAACGACTGAAAGATATGGAGCAGTTCGGTTTCCATATCAGACAGGGGCATCTCACCCTCCTTGCCATTCCGAACGATGAGGGTCGTTGCGTTGTTGCCCTGTACCACAGCACTATTTTGGATGTTCGTTGCCGAGTAGGAGCGGTCATCCGTCTCGCCCAGAAGCCAGAGCGAAGTCACGCCAAAGAAGTCTGCAATCGATGCCACCGTGGAGAGCATAGGCTCTTGGGTGTTGTTCTCCCACCGGGACACCGTACTCTTACTCAACTTCTGCTTCGTTGCTTCGTTATATCTCTCGCAGAAAGTGTCCATCGAATAACCACGCTCCACACGGAGGGAACGGAGTCTTTTGCCAAATTCGCTCGTATCGTACCTTTTTATCTTCATAGCCGTTGCCTCCTTGTTATTACTCTGTTCTGCTTCATTATACCATAGCGACATCGAAAAAACAAGGTCAGCCACGAAATATTTGCATTTAATATCGAAAAACCTATTGCAATCTCCGTTTTTTTGAGGTATACTTATAAGCGTAAAGAACAACACCGCAACACAACGCAACGAAGCGAAGGGAGAAACGGACATGACTTATAAGAAACTGGTGGCACACTTGGTAGAGCGGAAAGCCTGGAAGTGGGCAGAGACGGTCACGAAGTGCAGCGTAATCACGAGCGAGGTTAGCGACCTGCATATCGAAAGCGACACCATCTATTGGGAGGTGTCGGTCGAGGTTCGTGATAACAACGGCATCTACAGAACCATTCGGGTCGGCGGCACCGCTTGCGACATCTGCGGCATTTGCGAGAGTGTTATCTGGAACGCCGATAAAAAGGAAATCCTCTGGATGTCGGTCGAAGAAACGAGAAAGCAACTCGGAATCACCGAGTTTGAATTCAAATAAGGAGGCAAAAGCATGGAAAACGAAAGGATTATGCCGAACGACATCGTCAAGCACAAGCCGACTGGCGAGACTTGGGTTGTCTGCGGAGTAAATCACACCGATGGATTGCTCATACCTTGCGGTTACCCGTTCCCAACGGTCGCAAAGGTAGAGGACTGCGAACTGATAGAGAAGCGATATCACATCGAATATCAGTCCGAGGAATATATCAAGACCCTGCTCGAAAAGGGCCTGTCAAACTATGTCGATGTCCGCTCGGCTATGCTGCACGGAATCATATAAAAGGAGGATAAAATATCATGAGAAAGAAACACGCACCTTACACCAAGTTCAAGCGACTGCTTGCGTCCAGGGGCATCACCTACAAGGAGGTGGCGAAGGTTATTCATACAACCGAAGCCACGGTGATGTGCAAAATCAACGGCGATTCCGACTTCTATATCTCGGAAATGAGAGCCATTTGCGCTACCTTCGGCTTCGATATGAGTATTTTTTTTGCGGACGATGTTGCGTAAAAAGGAACAAGGAGAACCGAGATGATGGCGAGAACGACAACGGACAGGGTCACGATAGACCCACGCCTCGTGCCGGACGGGGAATGGCAGACAGCTTGCTCAATACTCGCAGCAAGCATCCGGCTTGCCCTTGCAGACCCTGCCAAGCGAGAAGACTACGAACGATGGAAAGCAGAGAGGAGGGCGAGAGATGGACAGAAAACGCAGACACGCACCTAAACGGCATTACTCGACCGAACTCCTCACATTGATTGCCATCACAACAGTGCTTCTCATCATCTTCGTGATTGTGGTTTCGGCTTGCACAGAGAACACCGCAAGCACCACAGAGGACGCACAGAACACGCCACAGCCTTCAACGGGCGTTGACCGACCAACTACTATCCCCACAGCGGAAACCACGCCAGAAACGACCACAGAAGCCACGGTTGCACCTTGGATGCCGGACGAGACGGATGTGGAATACATAGCAAAGACGGTGTATGGCGAAGCACTCATCGTAAAGAGCGACACACGCAGAGCGGCGGTTGTGTGGTGCATCCTCAACCGAGTGGATGCAAAAGGTTACCCAGACACCATCGAGGGAGTTGTCACAGCACCCTATCAGTTCAGCGGATACGACCCCGACCACCCTGTCACCGAGGAACTACGAGACCTTACGATTGATGTGTTGCAGCGTTGGAACGCAGAGAAAAACGGTGAGACGGATGTTGGTAGGGTTCTCCCGAAAGGATACTGCTTCTTTGTTGGAGACGGCTTTGAAAACTACTTCACGGATGAGTGGAAGGGCACGGATTACTGGGACTGGTCGCTGCCTTCCCCTTACGAAAACTGAAAGGAGGTCAGCGAATGAAAGGACACACGATGAAAGGACATCGCTGCCAATGGCACGACCTTGTATGCGACAAGGAACTTGAAAGTTGCATCGAGTGTGAGCGTTTTCCAGACAACGAGGGCAAACCGAACTTCACGGCAGAGCCGATGCAGGCACTCCGAGAATGCTCCTATGGCGTAACCATTACGGTTTGCCCTGCTTGCCACGAGCCTGCATACGAGGAAGGACGGTGCGTGTTCTGCGGTCAGCGGTACACCGAGCCGGAGGTGCCGCCAGAGGATATGCCCACGGTCAGAGGGGCGCATACAGACGAGCGTGGCGAGTGGGTTTGCGACAAATGCGACTCCACCGAGTGGCGGTTCGTATCCCACGGAGACGGCCCTCGCCACTTCATCAACACATACAACTGCTCCAAGTGCGGAGCGGTCATCACAGCAAAATTCAAACGGAGGTAATAACCATGACAAGAAAACGAGCATTAAAGGTCTGGCGATTCATCTGCGGACTGACCGCACTTCTCGGATTTATGGTCATGCTCGGCACGGCCGGCAGCAGCGACCTCGACCTCATCCCATTCTCACAAATCGTAAAGCAGAGCCTTATCGGACTTGGGATGTTCACAGGTGGTCTTTGGCTCGGCGGTTTCATGGAGTAACCCCTCCAAAGAAAGGACAAGCCTATGAAGATAGCACTTCGGGACGGTGACCTCATCCTTCGGGAGATAAGCACCGACCAGTACAACATCATCAAGTCCTGGAACTTGATGCGTTGGGTGAAGGCACAGCAATGCTTACAAGGACGAGCCAGTATCGGTCTACTTGACAAGCTGACCGTGTTCGGCAAGCTGCCACCCAACATCGAAGCATATCGGCAAAAACTGCACCGCACCGCAGACCTTGTCAATGCAGAGCGGAACGCAGAAGAACCAAAAGAACTCACGCACTACCCAGTCGCCAAGAGCCTGTTCAAGCACCAAATCCGAGCGGCTAATATGGCCCTCATCACCTTCGGATACAACCCAGACCACTGGGAGGACGCAACCTCTCAAAAGGGGTTCGGATTGCTGTTCGAGATGGGTTGCGGCAAGACCATCACAGCTATTGCCATTATGGGCGCGATGTGGCGATACGGAAAGGTCAAGAAGGTTCTGGTAGTTGCACCCTCCTCGGTCTGCGGAGTATGGCCCAAGGAGATGGAGGAGATGGCAGACTTCCCATTCAAAGCGGCAGCGATGGTGGGCGATAAAAAGAAACGCCTCGCAGCACTCGACAGCCTTAAATACGCCGACAAGAGCGACCTGCAGATGGCGGTTATCAACTACGAAAGCACATGGCGAGACGGAATATTCGAAGCATTGTCCGCTTGGAAACCAGACCTCATCGTGGCAGACGAAAGCCAACGCATCAAGACGCACGATGCGTCCCAGAGTAAGGCACTCCACAAACTCGGAGACATCACCCCGTACAAGCTGATTCTCTCCGGCACTCCCGTTCAGAACAACGCCGTGGACATCTTCTCGCAGTACCGATTCCTCGACAGCAGCGTTTTCGGCACGAGTTTCTACGCCTTCCGCAACAAGTACGCCATTATGGGTGGCTTCGACAAGCACCAGATTGTCGGCTACCGAGAGATGGATGACCTCATCCAAAAGGAACACTCCATCGCATACCGAGTAACCAAGAGCGAGGCACTCGACCTGCCGGAGCAGACCTTCGAGAACCGATATGTTCAGCTTAACGAGGCTGACCGCAAGGTCTACGACCAACTGAAACGAGACAGCTACGCAGAACTGGAGAGCGGTGGCGAGGTATCCGCACCAACGGTGCTGACCAAGCTGCTCCGACTGCAACAGCTAACAGGCGGTTTCCTCCGCTTGGACGATACAGACGCTCCAAAGCAGGTCAACCACGCCAAGCTTGACGCTCTGATGGAGATTGTCGGGGACTGCGTGGACGCAGGCCAGAAGGTGGTCGTTTTCGCACGGTTTACCTCGGAGATTGACCTTATCGTATCCACCCTCCGCAAGGCAGGGATTGCGTTCGGAGTTATCGATGGGCGAACACCCACGGAACACAAGGTCGACCGTGTTACAGGCGAAGAAACGATGAGCCGGAGCGAGGTCGTGGAGGACTTCCAGACCAACCCCAAGACCACCGTTTTCCTCGCCCAGATACAGACAGCCGGACTTGGCATTACGCTTCACGCAGCAAGCACAGCGGTGTTCTACAGTCTCGACTTCAATTATGCCAACTATGTGCAGGCTCTGGCCCGTATTCACCGCATCGGCCAGCACCACCCTTGCACCTATATCCACCTTCTGGTTGAGAAGTCCATCGACAGCAAGGTCATGAAGGCGCTCGAAGCAAAGCAAGACCTCGCAACCTCGGTGGTAGACAACTGGAGACAGTATTTCGGAGGTGAGTGATTTGAGACTGGTAGACGCAACTGCGGAAATCCGCAGAATCGAGCAAAACACATCATACGGCACAAGAGAGAAGAACTCCCAGATAAGGGCGCTCCAAAGAGCGAAAACGGTCGATGTTGGCGATGCCTTTGGATGGCACGACTGCAAGACCTCGCCCCCTCCAGATGACAGAACCATTTTGTTGGCCTACGGAACGCGCCGATGGTATGTGATTCTCCTTGGGTATGCGACCCCGAACCCTAACTACAAATCCGGCGTGTTTTACTACGCATGGGAGCGGACACGGCAGTTCAACGACCCAGAAGGCTTCGCCGATAACGAGCAAGACAGCTTCCTCTATTGGATGAACCTTCCCGAACTTCCGAAGAAATAACGACCAATGGTGGCATTGCCACTTTGGAATATATCAAAGAAAGGACTTAAAACCTATGGCAGACACTTTTATCTCAAGCGAAATCCTCGACCTCATTGACCAGTTCAAAGCGGCACTGGAGGAGAAGGATACCCTCGCAGAACAGACCAAACGCAATAACGCAGCGGTCATTGAACTGCGAGACAAACTGGCACAGGCAATGGTCGATGCCGAAATCGACCAAGTCGGCAGACACGGTATCAACTGGAAGTTGAAGCCGACCACCAAATACTCCAAGAAGGCAGGTATGGACGATGCCCTCTTTGAGTTGCTCCGCAACCACGGTCTGGGTGACCTCATCAAAGAGACGGTCAACGCGCAAACCCTGCAAGGCGCTATGAGCGAACTTGCCCGTGAGAACGATGGCGAGTTGCCCGATGAGTTCAGCGAAGTCATCAACAAGTACGAGTACATGGACATTAGCCATCGTAAGGCTACAAAATCAGCCGTCTAACGGCACATTTTTAAGGAGGATATTTCCATGAGTAACAACACTAACGCCCTCGCTGTTCTGGAACAGCACAAGTTCGAACTCATCCCTATGAGCGATGATATCAAGGACATCGTTGCCGAAGAGATGGACGGTCTGGGGGCCGTTCCGTTCGACACCATCAAAATCCCATCCGGCGGCGGTCTTTCCTTTGAAGTCCCCGGCGAGAACGAGGATAACCCCATCGCAGCGACCGAACTGGTCGGTGTCATTGTCGACCACCACCCTGTAAACGCCATGTGGCTCAACGACTATGATGGCAGCAACAATCAGCCGGACTGCGCCTCCTTTGATGGCAAGACGGCAGTAGACAGCAACGGCGAATGCAAGAACTGCGGCACCTGCCCCTATAACCAGTTTGGCTCTGACCGCAAGGGTGGCAAGGGAAAAGCCTGCAAGAATATGCACCGCATCTACATTCTGATGAGCGGACAGGTCATTCCCACGCTGCTCGTATTGCCCCCCTCCTCCATCGCTTCTTGGCGTAACTACATCGGCAAGAAAATCGTGGTCAAAGGTAAGCGTCCTTGGATGGTACTTACCAAGGTCACTCTGAAGAAGGAGAAGAACGAGAACGGCATCGCATACTCGCAGGCGGTATTCACCAAGGTCGCAGACCTCGCCCCTGCGGAGTGCGCCGAAATCAAGCCTCTGGCAGAAAGCTTCAAAGCGATGACCAGAAGCATTGCAATGCAGAGTGCCGACACCTTTGTGGAGGGCGCAGGTCAAGGTGGGTTCGAGGAGATTGATGGAGACGAGAACCCCTTTGCATGATGCCCCTCCACCCAAGTAACAGAGCATCGGGAGGGCGGTCATGGAATCGCCCTCCCGAAGGAGGGGTGAGATGAACGAAATTGAACTGGACAGAGTTGTCGACTATAAAGCCGAATACTCTTCAGCCGTTGAACGGCACAAAATAACAGGCAATCGTCTCACTGGTCTCTGCCCGTTCCATCGGGACAAGAACGCAAGCCTCTCGGTCAACCTTGAGAACGGTATGTATAAATGCTTCGCCTGCGGAGCAGAGGGCAACTTCATCACCTTCTACGCAAATCTGCACGGCTTGGACACCAAGGACGCATACAAGGCTATCTTGGAACGCTACCACATAGAACCGCAGGTGCAGACCTACACGGTCGAGGAATACGCAGCGAAGAAACGACTCCCTGCCGACTGGCTCATCGAGAAGTTCAAACTCTCCTCGGAGACCGACAATAAGACAGGTCAGCCTTGGATTCGCATTCCGTACTTCAACGCAAGCGGTGACAAGGTTCTCTTCCGAAAACGCTTCAAGGAAGGTTCGCCAGTCCGTTTTAAGTGGTCTTACGGCTCGGCCGGCAAGCTGCTCCTCTACGGAGAATGGCAGTTAAAGTATTTCAGAGAAGTCGAGAAACGCACAGTCCTCGTTGAGGGTGAGAGCGACACGCAGACCCTTTGGTATCTTGGCATCCCGGCACTCGGTGTCCCAGGTGCTTCGACCTTCAGACCCGAATGGTGCGAAAAGCTGAAAGGCATCGAGCGATTATACCTGCACATCGAGCCGGACAGAGGCGGCGAGACTTTCCTTCATCAGATGTGCCAGAAGCTTCTGGACGGAGGCTATGAGGGCGAGGTCTACAGGTGGAGTTGCAAGGATTACGAGGTCAAAGACCCGTCCGACCTCTTCATCCGATATGGGAAAGAGGACGCAGCGACCAAGGTAACGACCGCACTCGACAACGCCGAGGCGATTGACCTCAATCGTATCAACGAGCATATACCAACCGCCATCGAGGACGCTCCCATTCGACTGCGGCAGCCGGAGGGATGGATATTCTCGGAGAAAGGCATCTCCTGCATAGACGAGAAAACATCAATGCCGTATGTGGTCTGCAGAACGCCGATACTCATCACTCGAAGACTTCGCAGTATGGAGACTGGAGACGAGAAAGTGGAGATTGCGTTCAAGCGTGACGGCGAATGGCACTCGACCATACACCCACGCTCGGTCATATTCCAAGCCAGGAGCATCACCTGCCTCGCAGACCAGGGATGCACCATTACTTCGGAAAATGCCAGACTGGTGGTTCGCTACCTCGAAAAACTCGAAGCGGAAAACATCGACATCATCGAGCGCTCGGACAGTGCCTCCACATTCGGATGGCAGTCAAGCACGAAGTTCCTCCCAGGTCTCGCCGACAATATCATCCTCGACATCGAGCCTTCGCTCCGAGGTTGGGCATCGGCATACTGCCAAAGCGGAACATTCGAGGCTTGGAAGGCAATGGTCGCACCGCATCGTGAGCGAGACCGTTTCCGCTTTATCCTCGCAGCATCCTTCACGGCCCCGATACTCCGCATCGTGAGACAACGCATCTTCTTCGTATATAACTGGGGCGGTTCAAAAGGCGGTAAGTCGGCAGCACTAAAAGCGGCCCTCTCCGCTTGGGGTGACCCAGAGCGACTAATGGTCAACTTCAACGCAACGCAGGTCGCTCTTGAGAGAATGGCAGGTTTCTATTGTGACCTTCCGCTCGGCATTGACGAGCGACAGCTTGCAGGCAATAACCAAGGAGCAATCGAGAAGATAGTCTATATGTTGGCAAGCGGCACAGGCAAGGTCAGAGGCTCGAAGAGCGGAGGATTGCAGGCGTTGCAGACTTGGAGAACGGTCATCCTTGCCACAGGCGAAGAACCGATTACTACCGAGACATCACAAACTGGTGTCAGCACCCGTGTCCTCGAAATCTATGGCCCACCCTTTGATAACGAGCGAGACGCCGGACTGATGCACCAAGGAGCATCGGAAAACTGCGGATGGGCAGGTATTGAGTTCGTTAAGCGCGTCATCGCCCTCGGAGATGATGAGGTCAGACAGCGGTTCAACGATATGCTCGAATATGTCTACAGCCAGAACAACGGTAAAAACGGCAGTCACGCTGCAGGAATTGCGGCTGTTGCCACAGCAGACGCACTCATAGACGAGTGGTTCTTCGGAAGCACAAAGGACGAGGCAGAACGCCGAGCCAAGGCTATGGCAGCATACATCGTCCAAGAGAACGCCGAGAACACCGTCCGAGATGTAAACGAAACAGCACTCCAGTACATAGCAGACTGGGTGTCATCCAACGATAAAGGGTTTACTGGGGACGGCTACGGTCAGCGCCTTGGCGAAATCGAAGGACAGGCAGCCTATGTGTTCCCTTCGATACTCAATAAGGTCATCGCCGATGGCGGTTTCTCGGTTCGCAAGACCCTCAAATACCTCGCAGAGCAGGGTGTCATCGAAGCCTACAAGGACAACGGCACGGTGCGGTATAGCCAAAAACGCCGCTTTGGAGGCAAGAGCGTCCGATTTGTAAAAATCGACCTCAACAGAATCACCCTCGAACTTGATGAGCGTTCCCACTACGGCACGGATTGTGTTCCCACTCAGCTAACCTATGACGGGTTTGTAGAGGTTTCGGACGATGAAGATTTTCCGTTTTAGTTCCCACTCACCGCAAAAACGGTGCGAGTGGGAACGGAGTGGGAACAAAGTGGGAACGCCAGAAAGCGCTCAAAACTACGCAAAAACCTCGGCTTTATAAAGATTTATCTATATATATGTAAGATTTATCTATATATAAACTCATGTGTTCCCACTGTTCCCACTAAAAGTGGAAAACATAAAGGTTGATGTGTATGAAGAACGCCAAAAATCGCCACTCGCAATTATTTTTTACAGTGTATCTCAAAATAAGTGGGAAAGTGGGAACACCGGGAACGGGGCCGCTTTTCTACCGAGAAAGGACAAGGTTATGAACGAAAAAATTACCGAGTTGTTGAGACTCATCAAGGAGAACCCCGACCTGCCCATCCTCCCGATGGTGGACGGAGAAATTTGTGCCGGAGATGATTACGGATACTGGAACGGCTCCTGGGGGACTGCCAGGGTGGACGAGTTTCTTATCTCAAAGCACAATGACAGCATTCACTTTAAGAGTGATGACGATGTGTTCGATGTCTTGGAACGCAATCTCACCGATGAGGAGTTTGAAAAACTCCCCGAAACCGAATCGGAATGCAGACCGTACTTCGGTGCTTTGCCCTGGAAGAAGGCAATCATTGTCTTCATCGAAATGCTGGACGAGGAGGTTCTAAATGGATAAGGAATATGACACCCATGTATGCATAGCGGTTAAGAACGACCCTTACGGGTTCGTGGATATTCTGAACAAAGAAGCAGAGAACGCCTGCACTGGTCTACGCAGCCTCCTTGTTGAGGCGGCCTGCGTAATCGCTAACCTTCTGGAAAAGAACGGAGGCAAAATCGAATGATAAAACTGCTCATCGGCGGCTCACCTTGTACCAAGTGGAGCATCGCCCAGAAGAAAGACCGAGAGGTCACGGCAGAAGGCGAAGGTTGGGAATTGTTCCTCAACTACGCTATCGCCAAGGAGAAGTTTAAGCCGGACTTCTTCCTGTATGAAAACAACAAGTCGGCAGCACAGGCCATCAAAGACCAAATCAGCATGGTGCTTGGAGTTCCCTTGATGCACATCAACTCCGCGCTCGTATCGGCACAGAACCGCCAGAGGTTTTACGCCTTCAACTGGACGGTGCCGCAGCCGGAGGACAGAGGCATCCTTTTGAAAGACATCCTCGAAACAGGACAAGCGGACAAGGACAAAGCATACTGCCTCAAACACCAAGCCGGGAATGTCCGAGACTATTTCAAAAAGCACCACACGCAGGTCGCTTTCGAGCCTGTCGGCGTTGGATATCGGAACAGGCGTGACGAGGACGGCAAACTCTCCAGAAGGTTCGAAACCGATGGAGACGAGAAAGCTAACGCCCTCACCACCGTAGTAACCGACAGTATGGTTGCAGAGCCTATCAGAGTCGGCGGTCTACCCAGACCGAACGGAGAGCCAAGCACCTCCCAGGCGATGAGAGTCTACTCGCAAGACGGCAAAAGCGTCACGCTTTCAGCCAACGGCGGAGGCATGGGCGGCAAGACTGGACTCTACGCCATACCGACCGAGCCAGTGCGTGTCGGCGAAATCAACGAAGGCAGCCAGGGAGACCGCATCTACGATGCAAACGGCAAATCCTGTGCTATCACCGCAAACAGCGGTGGCAGCGGTGGCAGCGGACAGGGCATGTACGCATATCCGCTCAACGAGTCAAAGGACGGAAAGAGCCACACCCTCAAAGCACAGTACTACAAGAACGGCACAGCGAACTTCGTCAACGAGAACCCAAGCGACAATCACTACACAGCTACCTGCGTGGCAGAGCCTGTCCTCAACCCTTCCGATTACTCGGATAAAAATGTCTATGAGGTAAGAGACGGACTTATCACCATCAAGGGCAAGCAGTATCCCATCCGACTGCCGGACGGATTCTACATAATCCGCAAACTCACCGTCACCGAGTGCTGCAGGCTTCAGACCTTGCCGGACGATTACTGCAGAGCAGTATCCGACAGCAGAGCCTATAAGGGACTTGGGGGGGGGATGGACAGCAGAAGTCATCATCCACATCCTCCAAGGTGCGCTCAAGGATGTGCCGAGGGACGAGGAGATTGTTGTGCTTTCCATGTACGATGGCATTGGGACGGGTCGGTATTGCCTGGAGCAGATGGGGTTCACAAACATCAAGTACTACGCTTATGAGATTGACCCATATGCCATCAAGATATCAAGCAGCAACTACCCAGACATCATCCAACTCGGAGATGCATTCGACCTCCGCAAGGAGGACTGGGCGTTGCCAGGAGAGGAGGACACTATGGACGAGCCTATTGTAAACATCAGCTATGAACGAGCGGCTGAAATCCTCGACCCAACTCATCGTGAACACTACGAGTCGATGGACGAGGTGAACGAGGCCTGCAGAATGGGAATGAACGCCCTGCTGCATAAGACCCATAAGCCAAACACGGTGGTTTTCGCCGAAACACGGTTTGTGGAGGAATTGAGGCAGAACGTCCTCGGAGCGGATAACGACCGAGACATTCAATACTGGAGAGCCTACCTTGACGGTGCAAAGGCACAGGCAGAGGAGGATGGATATACGGAGGAGGCACTTCAATGAGACCAGAATATTTTGAGCCTTTCGCAACGACCGCTGACCTCTCGGCTCACCTTAAAAGCAAGCCGGAAACAAAACATATCACAGCAGCCAACTTCATCAAAGACCACCTTCCGAAAGAGAGCGTGTTCCAAGCCAAAATCCTCGCCACGCTTGAGGACTGGCGAAAGAACCGCCTCATCGACCCAAACTCCATCATTTGGAAGAACAACGCAGGTGTTTATAACAGGAATGGACTGCCTGACATTATGATGGTCAGCAACGGACTGTTTTTCGCCTTTGAAGTGAAGCGACCTTATGTCGGACGGCTATCGCCACTGCAGAAGAAGGCAATCGTAGACATCAACTTGGCAGGCGGTTACGCCGACTCTGTATGCTACGCTTCAGAAGTCAAAGCCACGCTCATTGAGGCAGGCTCGTGGTTCGGTAAGGAGGACGGCGCATGACACCAGATGAAATAAAGGGAAAAGCGGTCAAATTACTGCCCATGCCGGATGGACTCAACTCGGCGGAGCAAATGTACTTCACGACCATGCGAAACCTCTCCTTTGATTGGCGCTCCAAGCGCATCAGTGCAGAACAGGCGAAGCGAGAAGGGCTTATGGCTCGGAGGGAGTTCGACAAGAACTCCTTTGACCTCAAGCTATGGCAGCACACCACGACCATGTGGGGCAAAATCGAGATGCTTGCCACACGGTTTGCCAAGGAACACACGATGGAGGTCGCAGACCTATTCTTCAGAACGGTTTACGGTCTCGGCGAAAATTGGAGGGCGGTTAAGCCCAGAGAGGAGACCAAAGATGACACATCTGAATGAACTGGCGAAAGACATCCACCGCAACGCAGTCGACCACGGATGGTGGGACGAAGAACGCGGCTTCCCCGAAGTGCTGGCGCTCATTCATTCGGAGGTATCCGAAGCGCTGGAGGAATACCGCAACGGGCGCTTGCCTACGGAGGTTTACGCCGGAAACAACGGGAAGCCGGAAGGAATACCGATCGAGCTTGCCGACGTGATTATCCGCGTTCTTGATTATTGCGGATATGCCGGAATTGACATTGACGCGGCAATTTCGCAGAAGCACGAATATAACAGAACGCGCCCGTACAGGCACGGCGGGAAGAAGTGTTGACAATGGCGGAGCGGGTAAACCACCCAGCGCATTACAACGCGGGCGGGATCGAGTGTATCGACGCGCTGGAGGCGGCGACAATCGGGCTTGAAGGGATCGAAGCCTTCTGCACGGCAAACGCGATCAAATACTTGTGGCGTTGGAAGCGCAAGAACGGTGAAGAGGATTTACAAAAGGCTATTTGGTACATTAACAGGATCATTGATCGAGCGGGAGAACCGCCCGAGGAAAGAAAGGGGCTTTTCAATATGACAGAGAACAAACACGGCTTTATGCCGAAACAGGAAATTACAATCGGAGGGATACCCTTCACGATTATCCAGGCCGAAGAAAATTGGGTAAAGTGCATTTCTTCGAGATGCGTCGAAGAAAGAACCTTCGACGCTCATGGCGGGAACAATTTTTCTTCGTCCGATCTTCAGACGTATCTAAACGGAGCATTCTTACAGTGTCTTATCAAAGCGGGCGCGCCGGAAGAAATGTTCGAGTATTTCGGTATTAACTTGACCGCCGATGACGGATTGAATGATTACGGTTTCGCGCCCATCCGGATTGGGCTTATCACTTGCGACGAATACAGGTTTCTTCGTGACAACATTCCGGCGCTTCCGGATGAATGGTGGTGGACAGGGACTCCACACAGCCCGAAAAATAAGCTTGTCCGCATCGTCTGTTTCGATGGATCGCTGGGTGAAAGATGCGCTTCCGAACGTGTCATGGGTATTCGCCCGCTTTGTGTTCTGAAATCTGAAATCTTGAAATCCTACCTTGACGGGGACGAAAGGAAACGCGCCGAAGCCGTCGATATGATGAAGCATATTGCGGCGGCGTGGAATATCAAGCCGGAAGAGGTATTCGGGGAAGGAAGGTAACAGAAATGCGGGCGGCAAGCATTACGGACTATATACCGATCGGCAAGGAAAACGCGGTAACGCGCGCACACCTTCGCGCGGTAACGGGCTTGCCGGATCGGAAGATACGAGAAGAGATTGAACAGGCAAGGCGCAAGGGCGCGATTATCATTAACGCGCAGGACGGCGCTGGCTACTATCAAAGCGAGGGTATACGGGATATTGCGAAGCAGTACAGGCAAAACGAGCGCCGCGCCTATCTTCGCGAACACGGTTTGACGCTATGCGCGGACGGGTTGCGCCGTCTGATTATTCCAAAGAACGGAGGTAACGAAGAAATGAAGTACAAAGTATGCGACCATTGCGGCGCACACCTTGACAACGGGGAAACGTGCGATTGTAGGAACACGAACAACGACGGCGGAGAGCCGAAAGACAAACAGAAAGAGAGGAAAAACGATAATGACGGGAATTAACGAGGTTGCAAAGCAAATTCACGAAAACGCCGTCGATCACGGCTGGTGGGACGAAGAACGCACCTTCGGAGATATCGTTGCCCTCTGCCACTCCGAACTGTCGGAGGCATTGGAGGAATATCGGGCAGGCAGACCGCTCCTCTGGTTCGCCTGTAACGAAGGAGACCCTGGTCATCTGTGCGACCCTGCGGACGAGACCGATTGTTTCCAGTTCGGCCACGAAGCAGAGTGCCAGTACCGGGACAAAAAGCCGGAAGGCATCGCCATTGAGATGATTGACTGCCTCATCCGCATCCTTGACTGGTGCGGCCGGCACGACATTGATGTGGACACCCTCCTCGCTATGAAGCACGAATACAACAAGACCAGACCTTATAAGCACGGAGGTAAGCAGTTATGAATAGAGCCGAAATCCTCGACACGGCGAAACAGTGCGTTTGCACCGACCGCCAGAGCCAGTACGGAACGCCGGAGGACAGTTTCAACACCATCGGCCGCCTTTGGGAGGATTACCTATCAGCCAAAGGACAGCGAGTAGACCTCAAACCGCACGATGTAGCCGCTATGATGGCACTCCTCAAAATCGCCCGAATCGCCACGGGCCACGGCAAAGCCGACAACTGGGTCGACCTCGCCGGATATGCCGCCTGTGGTGGCGAGTTGGAGGACTTGGAGAACCCATTTGACAACGAACAAAGGAGGACGAGCCAATGAACACAGCCATTACCATCACGCTCATTATATGCGTGACCCTTGTGGCCCTTTCACTCATAAACAGGAGAAAATGAAGAGAGAGCCAGAACCCAAGGAACGCCCAGGCTACCGGTACGAGACCTGCACGGACTGTGGTAAGCGGTGGAACATAGCCAAAGGGCAAAAGATACCGTGGTATGGGTATAAATGCCCACACTGCACATATAGGAGGAAACCAAATGAAGAAAATCGTTGAACTGCCGAGAGGATTACGATTCGATGTGTTTGCTTTGCCGGAGGATTTTGATGACCAGATAAGGCAGGCATTCAAAGATTACACCTACGGCACGAGCAAAGCATACACATACCAAGACAAGCTGTCGTTCATCGACTGCATGAGGCAGTATTTGCACAACGCCACAGACGCCGCGGAGTGCGTGAAAACCCTCGTCCTTGAGGCCTACGAATACAACTTGGATGAATACGGCGAACTGACCGATATTGACGAGTTCAATACTCTGGAGTTCATGGCGGAGGCATTCGAGAGAGGTAAAACCAACCTCTACAGCCATTACACGGGTGACCACCATATTGACGATAAAATCATGGAAATGGCTGTTCGAGTCATCCGTGTGGTCATGAATTTCGGAGAAGAACGAGCCGGAGAATGGCTTGCAGATGGCATCGCCCTCAAATGCAGCCTTTGCGGAAAGAGCCTCGTGGTTGAGCAAGGCGATGCCGAGATGAACTACTGCCCTCATTGCGGTGCGATGATGGCAATCTAAAAAACAGGAGGATTTACCATGAGACTTTTTTCTACCGAACAGGTTACCAAGTACCACCCCGACAAGTTGTGCGACCAAATCTCGGACGCCATCCTTGACGCTTGCCTCGCGCAAGACCCCGACAGCCATGTTGCTTGCGAGTGCATGGCAAAGGGCGAGACCATTATCCTCGCAGGCGAAATTACCACGACCGCAAAGGTCGACTACGCAGGCGTTGCAAGCCGAGTTTGTGCGAAACTCGGTTATAAGGCATCGAATGTTCTGACCTATATCGAGCAGCAGTCCCCCGAAATCGCATCGGGCGTAGGAAACGGCGAAGAGCAAGGCGCAGGAGACCAAGGCATGATGTATGGCTACGCCACCTCCGAAACGAGGAGCAAACTCCCCTTCGGATTTGACCTTGCCAACCGCATCACAGCAAGGCTTGAAGAAGCGACCGCAGAAAACAACCCCATCTTAAAAGGCGATGCCAAGGTACAGGTTACCGTAGACCTTGATGCCGAGCCGAATATTACAAGCGTCAAAAAAGTCCTCATTTCCGCCTGCCATAAAGACAGCGTCGATTTTGACCTCATCAAATCCTACCTTGAGACCCTTGTCTGGAGCGTGATCGATGAAGATGCCGTTAATGAGGTCGGATTGAAATGGCCTCGCAAAAACATCGAGGTTATTACCAATCCTGCAGGCCCTTGGACGCTCGGAGGCCCCTCCGCAGACTGCGGTTTGACGGGGCGCAAAATCGTCTGCGACCAGTATGGCGGTTATTGCCCGGTCGGAGGCGGTGCATTCAGCGGAAAAGACCCCTCAAAAGTCGACCGAAGCGGCGCGTACATGGCACGAAAAATCGCCTGTGACATGGTCGAAGAATACAAGCTGAAATGGTGCGAGGTTCAGATTGCCTACGCCATCGGACAAGCGGCACCCATGAGCGTATGCATTAAGTGCGACCAGGACATCAATCTTGGCGGTGTCGTTGCCGCAAAATATGACCTCACTCCGGCAGGCATTATCAAGGCCCTCGATTTGAAGAGACCCATTTATGAGAAGCTGTCGGGAGGTTGCCACTACAGGGAGGAGTAAATTATGACGGCCAAGCAATACTTAAAACAGGGATACCGCCTTAAAGAACTCATCCAAACCTACCGGGACGAACTGGCACAGCTACGCAGTATGCTTGGCTCGGTACAAGGAGTGTCCTACGATAAGATTGGGGGCGGCTCTACCAAGCGGAACGGTGACACAGCCGAGTATAACCTCGTTATTAAGCGCATAGACCTTGAGGCTCAAATCCAACAGGAGATGAACAGCATGGTTGCCTTGATGCAGGAGATACACAACACCATCGAGAGGGTGCACAATAACGATGAGCGCCTCGTGCTGCGGTGCAAGTATATACTGTTCCTATCCTGGGAGGAGACGGCACAGCGTATGAACTACTCGGACACACAGGTGCGGAGGCTTCACGGCTCTGCCCTGCTCAGTGTAGTAGTGCCAGAGAAGTATGCCGACAAATAAAGACGGACAAGGTTGGACGGTTTTGGACGGAATTGGACGGAAACGAACACCCCACCCTGTGATATAATATAGACTGAAAAAGCACGACCGAGAGGGGCAACCTTCTGGGTCGTGCTTCTTTATGTCCGTGCTACCACACGCACAACAGCACCGTCCTTTCTGCCTTGGGGCGGGGCCTCTTCGTCCTTTCAGACCTTGCCCCTCCCTTATTTGTTGCAATAGGTACTGTCCAGAGGGGGTGGGGTTGTGCGGGGCGAGGAAGGCGCGGAATTTTTTCGCACAAAATCAAAAATTTTTCGGGCATTTCGTTACGCAAGGGAGAACCAAAGCACACGAAGTCCACCAAAATGAGGTGAGAAGATGAATAAAACAGCGGAATTGAGGACGATATCCATCTCGGAATTACGCCCTGCAGAGTACAATCCCCGTGTGGAACTGCAACCCGGCGATAAGGATTACGAGGACATCAAGCGTTCCATTCAGCGGTTCGGCTTCGCAGACCCCCTTGTGGTCAACGCAGACATGACCATCATCGGCGGTCATCAGAGATTGAATGTTGCCAAAGACCTCGGATACACGGAAGTCCCCTGTGCCGTGGTCGACCTCTCCAAGGCTGAAGAACGAGCATTGAATGTGGCTCTGAATAAGATGGGCGGTCGGTTTGACAACACGAAGCTGGCACACTTGCTGAAAGACTTATCGCTCGGAGGTTTTGATACCACCCTCACGGGTTACACCATCAAAGAAAAGGACGAACTAATAAACGGCTTAACTCTGAATATAGAGGCGGTCGAGGACGATGCCGAAGAGGTCATCGACTCGGTCGAGAACATCAAAGAACCCTATGTCCGCAAGGGACAGGTTTGGCAGCTTGGGCGGCACCGCCTTATGTGTGGTGACAGCACGAGCCTTGCAGATATGGAGAAGCTGATGGAGGGGCAGCAAGCCGACCTCATCATCACCGACCCTCCGTATAATGTCCAGTATGTCGGCAAGACCAAGGACAGCCTTACCATTGAGAACGACTCCATGTCGGACGGAGCGTTCTTCTCATTCCTGCTTGATACCTTCGGATGTATGTTCTCATACGCCAGGGACGGTGCCGCCATCTATGTGTTTCACGCCGATACGGAAGGACTGAACTTCCGAAGGGCGTTCAAGGAGGCAGGCTTCAAACTTTCGGAGTGCCTGGTCTGGGCGAAGGATGTATTTGTCCTCGGCAGACAGGACTACCACTGGAGGCACGAGCCTATCCTCTACGGTTGGAAGGAAGGCGCGGGTCATTACTTCGTTAACGACCGAACGCAGGACACCGTTCTGAACTATGAGCGACCGAAGCGCAACGAGGAGCATCCGACCATGAAGCCTGTTCCCCTCATCGGGAAACTGATGCAGAACTCCTCGATGCTCGACTGGAAGGTGCTCGACCCGTTCGGCGGCTCCGGCCCAACGCTCATCGCAGCACAGCAACTCGACCGACAGTGCTTTACGATGGAACTCGACCCCAGATATGCACAGGTCATTGTTGAGCGTTGGCAGAACCTCACTGGCGAGAAGGCGGTGTTGCTCGATGAATGACACGCTTCGTCTTAGTTTAGTCGGGGGGGGTATGACCATGTCGGATAAAAATGTGAGTGCCCCTTCTGGCTCATATTACAAGGTCGAGATAATCGCACACCTTTTCGGTGTGTCGGTTCGCAGAGTTCAGCAGCTTACGCAGGACGGCATCATCGAAACCGTCCAAACGCCGGAGGGCAGACGATACGACCTCGGCCCTACGGTGCAAAAGTACATCGCCTATCTATCGGACAAGGCGTATGGCAGAGACCAGAATAAGAGAGAGACCGAACTCCGAGAGAAGAAACTCGAAGCGGAGGTCGCTCTCAAGGAGAGCCAAGGCGAACTGCACCAGCTTCGGACTGCTATTGCCGCAGGCAAATACATCTCCGTGGAAGAGGTGCAGATGGACTACTCACGCTTCTTTGTCGTGTTTAAGAAGTTCGCTCTCTCCATTCCGAGCAGAGTTGCCGGAACGATATCAAGTGTGGTCGAGCCTGTTGTGGCGAGGTCTGTAGAGAAAGACCTCGCACGAGAGGTCAACTCTATGTTACAAGGCTTTGTCATCGCCGGAAAGGTGGAGGGCAAAGGGGGTGACGGAGAGTGAGACGAAAATATAAACACAAGCCGTTTCCTGTAACCGTATATCAGAGGTCGGCGCTCGACTTCCTCCTACCTCCAGAGGATATAAGCGTCAGCCAGTGGGCGGAGGAACACCGCATCTTGGACATCAAGTCCTCGGCGATGCCCGGTCACTGGCGAAACAGCGTCACCCCATATCTGTCCGAAATAATGGACACAATGAATGATTACGAAATTGAGGAGACGATATTTGTAAAGCCGACACAGGTCGGCGGCACGGAGGTAATTCTTAACCGCCTCGGATACCTTATAGCACAAGACCCTGGGCCTACGCTCATCGTGTATCCTACGGACACCCTTGGCGAAAGCACGAGCGACAACCGTATTCAGCCAATGGTCAAGAGTTCTCCTGCGGTTAAGCAACACTGGAACGAGCGCATCTCCTCCAAGTTGGAGATGCAGTTCGACAATATGTATGTGAGCATAAGCGGTGCGAACTCGCCTGCCTCGCTTGCATCCAAACCTATCCGCTACCTTTTTCTGGACGAGGTCGACAAGTTCCCTGTGGCAACACGCAGAGAAGCCGACCCTATCAGTCTGGCGAGAGAGCGAACCAAGACATTTATAAATCGCAAGATTTATATGTGTTCCACGCCCACCCTTCGCACCGGGCATATCTGGAAGGCGAAGGAGTCTGCTGACATCGAGAAACATTACTTCATCCCGTGCCCTCATTGCTCTGCCCAGATAGAATTGAAATTTCAAAATTTGAAGTGGCCAGATGATGAGGCGGGCCTCGATGCCGCAGACCGGGCGGAGTTGGCAACCTATGTGTGCCAAGAATGCGGCTGTACGATTTCCGATGCCGAGAAGAACCGGGCGCTTGCCTTCGGAGAATGGCGAGTGGTGCGAGAGCGCGGAAAGACTGCACGGCGCGTTGCTTACTGGATAAACACCCTCTACTCTCCGTTCGTTCGGTTCTCGGAGATTGCGAAGGAGTTTCTCAAAAGTAAGGATGACCCCGACCTACTGCACAACTTCACTAACTCGTGGCTTGCCGAGCCGTGGGAGGACACCAAGTTAAAGACCAACGCCGAGATGGTGCTTGAGCGCCAGACGGAGACCGAACAGTTTGTGTTGCCGGAGTGGACGAAACTGGTGACAGGCGGTGTCGATGTGCAGGAGAACTGCTTGTACTGGACTATCCGAGCGTGGGGAGACTTCCTCACCTCGCAGAACATAGCGCACGGACAGGCATTCTCGTTTGCGGAGGTCGAAAAATACATGAACCTCGAATACCGAAAGCCGGACGGCACGGCGTTTATGGTTGACCTTGTCCTCGTGGACTCTGGTGACCAGACGGATGAGGTTTACGAGTTCTGTGCAATCAACTCGGAATGGGCGCTCCCTTGTAAAGGTGTCGGCTCTCAACTTTCCCACTACAGACTGTCGACCGTCAATAAGACCGGGTCTCGTGCCTACGGCATGAACCTTGTCCTCGTGGACGGCGGCAAGTACAAGGATATGATTGCAAGCCGTATGCGTAAGCCGAACGGCAAAGGCTCGTGGATGGTCTACCGAGGCTGTGACGAGGAGTACGCACAGCAGGTAACGGCAGAGCATAAGGTCAATGTCAAGAACGGAAAGGGTCAGCAGACCCTCGTTTGGCAACCCAAGACCGAAGGAGCGGACAACCACTACCTCGACTGCGAGGTTTACTGCATGGCGGCCGCTGACATTAAGGGCGTTAGAAACCTATTCCTTCAGAATGTGGTTGAAGAACCGAAAAAGCCAGAGCCAAAAAAAGAAGTCCAGACCCCAGAGGAGAACTGGATAAGGGCCAACGATTCATGGCTGTAAAGGAGGTATGAGAATGGCCGACAACAAAAACTTCGCAGAGATGACCAAAGAGGAACAACTCAAAGAGGTCAACAATGCAATTTATGCCGTACTTGCCGGAGGGCAGTCTTACAGCATCGGCAGCCGAAGCCTTACTCGTGCCGACCTCTCGCTTCTGAAATCGATGCGAGAAGAGTTGGAGGCTGAAATCACGAGAGACGATTCCTCTCATCTCCTCGACAACACCTTCGTGGCTATGTTCACAGGAAGATAGGAGGTATCGAGATGAACTTCATTGACAGGCTCATCCTTCTGTTTTCTCCACAGAGGGCGTATGAGCGAGAAGCGTGGCGGCAGAGCTATGAAGAACTCCGCTACTACGATGCTGGCCCCGGCGGTCGGCTGAACGCACAGTGGCGAACGAACAACGCAGCGGCCGAGGTCACCGACCGATTCAGCCGTGATACCGTTCGAGCGAGAGCCAGAGACCTTGAGAGGAACTCCGACATCGCACAGTCCGTCATTCGTGCCTATCGGAGAAATGTGGTCGGCAAGGGTTACACCCTGCAGGCTATGACGCCGGACGAGCAACTGAACGACAGGATTGAGAAGTACTGGAAACTCTGGTGCAAAGCAGAACACTGCGATGTGACCGGGACACAGTCCTTCAATCAGATTCTGCGTATGGCAGTCACTCGTAAGCGTGTGGACGGCGGCATGATAATCCTTAAGAGATATGTTCGCAACGGCGAAATCGTCCCATTCAAACTTCAGTGCTTGGATGTGGACGAACTCGATGGGACTATCGCCGCACCGAAGCATAAGGGCGATACCGTTGTCAGCGGTATCGAGTATGACCAGTTCCATAAGCCAGTCGGATATTACTTCCGGCAGTACGATGTGGAGGGCAACCAGACAACGGACTCCATCTTCGTTCCGGCAAAGGATGTCATTTTCTATTTTACAAAATCTCGCCCCTCTCAAATCCGAGAGATAAGCGATATGAGTGCGACCATCACTCGCATTCGAGATGTCAACGAGTTTGTGACGGCTGTTTCCGTGAAGGAGCGCATCGCCGCCTGCCTGTCCGTGTTCATTAAGAAGAGCATCCCGACAGGCGGTCTTGGCAGAAGCGGCTCCGCATCATCGGATGGACGCATAGACTACGCAGGCAAAACGCTCACCCCCGGCATGATTAAGGAAATGAACGCAGGCGATGAGATACAGGTGGTCAACCCTTCGGGCAACAGTGCCGAAGCGACATCCTTCCTCAAGCTGCAGTATGGCCTTATCGGTGCAGGGCAAGGCCTGTCCTACGAGACAGCAAGCCGAGACATGAGCCAGACCAACTACTCCTCCGCTCGTCAGAGTGCCATTGAGGACGAGGTCACCTTCGCAGAAGAGGTCGAACTCCTGCGTGAGCGTGTGATGACGGAGGTCTACGAGACCTTCATTATTTCCGGTTACCTGTCCGGGTTATTCAATATGCCCGGATTTTGGGATAACAAATATGACTACCTTCAGCATGAGTGGGTCGCTTCTCCGAAGAAGTGGATTGACCCTCAGAAGGAAAGCAGTGCCAACCAACTCGCACTGAAGAGTGGTCAAAAGACCTTTAAGCAGATAGCAGCCGAGAACGGTCGAGACTGGCGCGACCAATTGGATGATATTGCCGAGGTCATCGAATACGCCCATACCCTGGGCATAGAGATTGGAGGTGGAGAAATTGGAGAGTACAAGCAGAAAGAAGAAAACCCAGAGCCAGAAGACCCCATCGCTGATGAAGGAGACGGCACAGAGCCTTCAGAGGGCGGCGAAGGGGACGAGTCCGAAGAAAGCGGAGACGGAGGAGATGAATAAGAGCCTCGGTGAACGCTCCTTCGGGAAAGCATCCATCCGAGCCTTAGAGGGCGAGGGAAACGAGCGAAAGTTCGAACTCTCGTTCAGTTCAGAAGAGCCGTATGTCAGATGGTTTGGCCCAGAGATTTTGAGCCATGCTGATGACGCAGTCGACCTTACCAGACTGAACGAAATCGGAGTGTTGCTGTTTAACCACGACGCCGACTATGTTCTCGGTCGCATTGACCGCGCTTGGATTGAAAACAAGCGTGGCAAGGCGGAGGTGACATTTGACGATGACGAGGCAGCAGACCTCATCTATCAGAAGGTGAAGTCCGGCACCCTGAAGGGTGTGTCCGTCCGCTATTCCGTGGACTCTTGGGAGGAGGTTGCCCCCGGCAAAACCTCGACCGATGGATTGTTCACTGGCCCCTGCGACATCGCTCGTAAATGGACTCCGCTTGAAATCTCTGTCGTGTCAGTTCCGGCAGACGCCACGGTCGGCGTTGGACGGAGCCGCAATGACAAAGGCAAGCCGAAACCGCAAAGCCTCGGCGCATTTGAGGCACAAATCAAAGTAAATCAAAACTATCTTTAAGGAGGATACACTATATGAACATTGAGCAGATGATTGCTCGTCAGAGCGAAATCACTTCTCTGGCTCGTTCCGAGAACCGTGATTTGACCCCAGATGAGACCCGTGAGTTCAACGAACTCCAGGCCAAAATCGATGCCGCCAAGAAGGATGGCGAGAAGAGCAAGGAAGGCAATGACGAGGCCGTTCGCACTGCCGTTGCCAACGAGAGACAACGCCAGTCTGAAATCTCCGCACTGTGTCGCAACTTTGGGATTGACCCTCAGCCCTATCTTGACAGCGACACTTCCGTGGATAACTGCCGCAAGGCTGTTCTGGACGAACTCCAGAAGAGAAACGCTCCCATCAACGCAGGTGGTGTCCGTGTAATGGAATCCGGCGAGGACAAGTTCCGTGCCGCTGCCGTTGACGGCATCCGTATGCGTATGGGTTACGAACCCGAAAACCCTGCCGAAGGTGCTGAAGGATTCCGCAGCATGAGCCTGCGTGACATCGCTATTGAGTGTCTGGCTCGTGACGGCGAGAAGACTTCTTCTCTGCTTCGCATGAGCAAGGATGACCTCTACGCCAGACTCTGCCGTGACTTCTTCAATCCCACTGCGGCGTTCCCTGCCATCCTTGATGCCACCATCAAGAAGACCATCGTGGAGGAATATCACAAAGTTCCCACCACCTTCCAGGCTTGGACTCGCAAGGGCAGCGTGACCGACTTTAAGGCCACTCCCGACCACTCCTATGTCCTCGGCGGTGTGGGTGACTTCGAACTTGTGCCGGAGAACGGTGAGCTGAAGAACAGCACTCCTTCCACTCACCTCCTGCCTCAGCGCAAGATTGACACCTATGGTAAGCAGTTCAGCATGAGCAGACAGGCGTTCATCAACGATGACATCGGTTTCCTCGCCGAAGTGCCTGCCGCTTACACTCGTGCGGCCAAGCGTACCATCGACAAGGCTGTCTACAAAATCCTGTGCAGCAACCCTGCAATCTATGACGGCACTGCGCTGTTCCACGACAACCACAAGAACCTCATCGGCACTGGTGCGGCTCCTTCCCAGACCACTATCCAGGACATCATCCTGCTTGCGCAGGGCCAGACCGACCCGTTCGGTGACCCCATCTATGAAGTTCCCAAGTACCTCATCGTGCCTATGGGTTACGAGTTCGTGCTTGCGACCATCTTCAAGAGTGCGCAGGTTGTCGGTTCTGCCAACAACGACATCAACCCCCTCTACAACTATCCTCTGAAGGTTATCCAGTCTCCTTGGATTAACACCCTCTCTGGCGAGAACGCCAAGCCGTGGTTCATGGTTGCCGACCCTACTACCTCCAAGAGCATCCAGGTCGACTACCTCAACGGTCAGGAGACTCCTACCTTCCGCAGAAGCGAGGTTGCAGGTCAGCTTGGCTTCGTCTGGGACATCTGGCTCGACTGGGGCATCACCGCTGTCGACTACAGAGGCATCTACAAGAACCCCGGCGTGGTTTAAGAACTGCGCCGCATAACGAATAAGGAGGTTAACTAAAATGGCAAATTACATTCAGAAGGGTAACACCATCGACTATGTTGCCACCGATGCCATCGCCGCAGGCGATGTTGTGGGTCTTACCACTCGCATTGGCGTGGCCGCAGGTGACATTCCTGCAGGCGCTGTCGGCGCTCTCGCCGTTGAGGGCGTGTTCGAAATCGACAAGACCGCAAGCCTCGCCATCAGCACTGGCGATGCCGTCTACTTCAGCACTTCCACCAAGAAGGTCACCAAGACCGACACCGATGTGCCTGCAGGTTGGGCGGTTGCTGACGCTGCTGCTGCCGACACCGTTGTCCGTGTAAAAATCGGTTAAGCGGAGGTGCAGACATGGCGAAGCTGAAAGCAACGAGGAGCGTCCTCTATCAGAACCGTTTATACGGCGCAGGGGACGAACTCCCCACCACCGATGCTGCACTGGTCAACGCATGGCTTGATGCCAAGTCCGCTGTTTGGGATGAGGAAAAGCCTGTGGAGAATACTGCGAAGCAGACCGAGGCCACACCCGGCACTGCTTCGGGAGTGAAGCAGGCTTCGCAGTCTACTAAGACCAACGGCAGCAAGAAAGCATCCAAGAAGTGAGTGCTTTCAAAAACCTCGTAGCATCCGACCTCGGAGAGGTGTGGTTCAGCGACCTCGAGGAGTTCTGGGACACGCACACCATCAATAATGTGGAGATGCGTGTCATTGTGGATAACGATGAACTCATCCGCAGGAGTGCCAAGCGTGTCTATACGGCAAGCGACAGCGGTCTATATGCCGGACACAAACTTCTCATGGTTCGTGCATCCGAGTACGGAGCGAAGCCTGCCATTGGCAATCAGATTATTTTCGACAATCGAAGATACAAGGTTGCCGATGTCGACTCGCAGTCTGGTTTGTTTATCATCGAATTGGAGGCGTTTAGGTCATGATTGTATTCACCATTGACGATAAGGGCATGGTAGAGTCCATCTCTCGTCAGCTTGGCGAATACCACGACAAAGCGCCCACCGTCCTCAAGCAGGCACTGAATGCCACCGCAAAGGACGCCCGTTCGATGCTTGCGAACCAAGCGAAGGATGTGTATGTCATCCAAAAGAGCAAATTTAACAAAGCGATGACAATCAAAAACGCCTCCGCCAGACGGTTGGAGGCGTTGATTGTTACTGCCGGAGCGCCACTCGAATTGATAGACTTCAAATCAAACCCGAAAAAACCGCCCACTGGGGCCGAAAGACCCGATGTAACGACAGGCAAAGTCCTCGTCAAAAGCAGTATGAAGCGGCTCGAAATGGGCGATTTGAAGGCGTTTGTCGCACGGTTCAAGAGTGGTCATGTCTCCATCGTTCAGCGTAGAGGCCCGAAGCGACTGCCGTTAAGGAAACTGCTCTCACCCTCCATTCCCAAGATGATAGGCAACGAGCAGGAGGTTTATGGAGAAGTTGAGCCGAAAATCGCAGAACTATTGGAGGCGAACATCCGAAAATACATTAAAAAGACCGTGGAGGCGAAGCAAAAATGACATTTGATGCAGGTACATTTATCGACCTTGAGGAGAGCCTTGCGGCAGAGTTCGAGAGTATGTTTGCGGAGCGAACCTTCATGAACAGCATTGGGCATAGCGTTCCTCTGAAGTGCTATGTCCACTCTCTTCCTGTGAAGCAAGGGGACGATGATGTTCTACTTGATGAGCATTTGCCAGAGCCTTACATCGTCTCGGAAATCAACGGAGGCAAGAAAGCCACGGATGACGATGCTCACATCGTTACCGTTGCCGTAATCATCTGTGTATGCGATGACAACACGGCTCGGCACGGCCACCAAGATATCCTCTCAATCATTCAACGGATTGTGGAGAGGTTTGGGAAGAACCCAGTCCTCGGCGGACGCTTCGTTATGCGGCCCGCCCTGGACTGGTCTCTCTCGGACGAGGACACATATCCATACTATTACGGCGGACTTTTGATGCAGTTCGAAGTCCATGCCATCGAAAAGGAGGACGAACTGGCATGAGTAAAGCCAAAAAACCTACAGTGACCGCCGCCAAGAGAAGCACCATTCTGGTGTACTGCGGTCCAACGATTCCCCATGTGTGCAATCGTTTCTCTATGTTCAGAACCGTTCCAGAGGCGCTGAATGAAAAGGCAAAGAAGGTGCCGCTTATCCGCAACCTCATCCTTCCCATCTCGGAACTCCGAGAAGCGAGGATGCAGATTGAAGGACGAAGCGGCTCTCTTTATGCAATCTATCTGGAAATCCAAAAATCCATTTAAGGAGGTAAAGATATATGCCTTATAAACATGGCGTCTATGTATCCGAGCAGGAAACCAGTTTGACCGCACCTATCTCTGGCACTGCCGGACTGCAGGTCATCTTCGGAACTGCCCCGGTCAACCTCGTGGACAACCCTGCGGGGGCGGTGAATACCCCGAAGCTGTGCTACTCCTACAAGGAGGCGTGTGCCGCTGTCGGCTATTCTGATGACTGGGAGAAGTACACTCTCTGCCAGAGCATCTACACCTGCTTCAATGTGCAGAATGTTGCCCCGATTATCCTCGTGAATGTCCTCGACCCTGCGGTTCACAAGACTGCGGCACAGCCGGAGGACGCACCCGTCAATGACAAGCAGGCCGTCTTTGAGACCCTTGGCATTCTCAAGAACAGCGTTGTCATCAAACTCACCTCTGCAGCGGAGTCTCCTCTGGTGCTTGATGAGGACTACACCCTCTCCTTCAATGCTGACGGTAAACTTGTCGCTACCATCATCGCAGGAGGCAGCGCAGAGAGTGCAACCTCTCTCTACCTCTCCAGTGCCAATGTAATCGACCCGACCCTGGTCGGCTTCGAGGACATTATCGGCACTGCCAACGGCAATGTCGAAACTGGTCTGCAGACCATCCGTCAGATTTATCCTATGTTTGGAATGACCCCCGGTCTGCTCGTTGCTCCCGGTTGGTCTCACTATCCGAGCGTTGCGGCCGCTATGCAGGCAAAATGCACCGAAATCAACGGTTGCTTCTCCTGTGAATGCGTCCTTGACATCTGCACAGTTTCCGGCATCAACGAAGGCAGTACTGCCGTTCCTTATGCAGCGACCTACGCTGATGTTCTGACGGCAAAGAACTCCCTCGGTGCGACCAGTTCCCACGCCATCGCCTGTTGGCCTATGGCGAAGGTCGGCAGCAAGAAGTTCTATATGTCTGCCATTATGGCCGCACTCACGCAGCAGTTGGATGCACAGAATGACGATGTGCCTTATCTGTCCCCTTCCAATAAGTCCTGCGGTGCGACTGCGACCGTTCTCTACGATGAGACGGAAATCAAACTCGACCAAGACCAGGCCAACACCGTCAATGGCTACGGCGTGGTCACTATGCTCAATCTGAACGGGTTTAAGTCTTGGGGTAACAACTCCTGCGCTTACCCGTCCACCACTGACCCCAAGGACAGATGGTTCTGCTGTCGTAGGTTCTTCACTTGGGCCGGCAACAGCTTCATTCTGACCTACTTCCAGAAGGTCGACAACCCGATGAACAAGCGCCTCGTTGAGAACATCGTTGACAGCGCTAACATCGCAGGTAATGGCTATGTGGCCCGTGGCTACTGTGCGACCTACCGTGTGGAATACCTCGCCGAAGAGAACCCGACCACGGACATCCTCAACGGCAAGATTACCTTCCACCAGTATCTCGCTCCTTACACCCCTGCGGAGGACATCGAGGACATTCTGGAGTTCGATACCGAGGCGCTCACCGCAGCGCTTCAGCAGTAAGAAAGGAGGACTGAAACATGAATGGCATTCCTTCTAAAATCAATATGTTCAATGTCTACAAGGACGGCAACACTCTCGCAGGTCTTTCCGGCGAAGTAACTCTGCCCGACTTTGAGGCAATCAGTGAGACCATCAGCGGCCCCGGCATCCTCGGCGAAATCGATGACCCCACCATCGGTCACTTCGGTTCGCAGGAGATTGAGATTCCGTTCCGCAACATCACGAACGATACCTTCACTCTGATGAACCCCGGCGATGAGGTCAACCTCACCCTCCGTGGCTCTATCCAAGTGAACACCAACGGTGGCGGCGTGGACTATGTCGGAATGAGAGTCATCTTCCGTGGCAAGTGCAAGTCTTTCACTGGCGGCACCGTGAAACAGGGTGCAGCGATGGCAAGCGCCATCAAATTGGAGTTGACCTACATCCGCATCGACCTCAACGGTGAGGCGAAGGTCGAACTCGACAAGCTGAACAGTGTCTACAAGCTGAACGGCGTTGATATTCTTGAGAAAGCGAGGTCTTTGTGCTAATGGCTGACAAGAACATCGCTCCCGTTGAGGAGCAGAACGAATACATTATTCGATTTTCCAAGCCTTACACCTTCGAAGAGGAAACTGTCAGCGAAATTGATATCTCCGGCATCGAGGGTCTCACCGCAGCAGACATGATTGCCGTCCAGAAGCAGATGACCAAGGGCGGCACCGTTGACGCTCTGCCGGAAATGTCCCTCCAGTACGCCTGCATCGTTGCGGCCCGTGTAACCAAGAGACCCATTGAGTTTTTCACTGGTTTACCTGCCAGAGATGCTATCAAGCTGAAGAACAAAGTAACGGGTTTTATTTTTGGCGCGGACTAACAGGGTTAGACGCGCCGAGTCTACGCAAAGCGTGTTTGAACCTGTCGCTCATCACACGGGCAGGGATTGATTATTTCATGTCCCTGCCCATCGATGAGTTAATAGAGATGGCAAAGGAGGTGGCAGAACATGGCGAAAAGCGGAAATTACGAACTCGCAATTAAAATCGCAGGCAAAGTCGACCCTTCGCTCAAGGCAGCGACCAAGGCTGCAAGCGGCGAGTTCAGCAAAATGCAGTCTGTTGCAAAAACCGCCATGAAAGGTGTTGCAGTCGGAGCGGCCGCAGCAGCCACCGCCTTAGTTGCAATCGGCACGGCCGCAGTCAATGCCTATGCCGAATATGAAAAAGCGGCGAACGGTCTGGCAGCGGCCACCGGGGCAACAGGCGAAGAACTCGAAGGTCTGAAAGATGCGATGGAGACCGTCTACACCAATAACTACGGTGACAGTCTCGAAGATGTCGCTGATGCAGTGGCTCTTGTCGACAAGAACCTCAAAGGTCTATCCGATGAGGAACTGGTCAATGTGACCGAAGCGGCGTTTGCCCTCCAAGATGCCTTTGACTACAGTGTCGAGGAGAGTTCGAGAGCAGCGGCCGCAATTACTAAAAACTTCGGCGTTTCTGCGGAGGAGGCTTACGGTCTCATCGCCGCAGGCGCACAGAATGGCTTGGACTACTCCGGCGAGATGATTGACACCATCAACGAGTATTCGAGCCAGTTCTCAAAACTCGGCTTCACGGCTGACGGTATGTTCCAGTTGATGCAGTCTGGTGCAGACAGCACGGCTTGGAACTTGGACAAGGTCGGCGATGCCGTCAAAGAGTTCTCTATTCGCTCCATCGATGGCAGCAAGACCACGGTCGCTGCCTTTGAGTCCCTCGGATACAATGCAGGCGAGATGATGGCAACCTTCGCCGCAGGCGGTCAAGGTGCGAACGATGCGTTCTTCGAGGTAATCGACACCCTTATGACTGTCGAAGACCAAGTCGAGCGTGATGCACTTGGCGTTGCCCTTTTCGGAACGCAGTGGGAGGACTTGGGAACAGAAGCAATACAGGCAATGGCGGACGCATCAAACGCCGCCTACGACACACAGGATGCGTTGGCACAAATCAACGCAGTCCAGTATAACGACCTTGAGAGCCAACTCGAAGGCGTGAAGCGCCAGGGCGAGGCAATCTTGCGGTCGGTCGGCGAACAGTTAATGCCGTATATCTTGGAGGCACTATCCTATGTGTCGAGCACACTGCTCCCTGCGGTGGAGGGTCTCTTGCCTTCTATCATGAGCAGCATTTCGGCGTTGCTCCCGGCAATAAGCGAACTTCTGCCAATCGTGGTGGAGTTCGGAGCGCAGTTGATGAACGACATCGTTCCAATTCTGGTCGATTTGATATCGGCTGTGATGCCGACATTGTCCTCTCTACTGAAATCGCTCCTGCCTGTGGTCATGCAGTTAATTTCCACGATTTTACCACCTATTGTATCTCTGATTGGGCAGCTTCTGCCCCCTTTGATGCAGATAGTGGATGCAATTTTACCTGTGGTGACTGCTCTTATACAGGCACTCGGCCCTATACTCACGGCCTTATTCGCAGCACTGACCCCAGTATTCGACCTTCTGACGGCGATTTTGCCGCCAATAGCGAACATTATATCCATGCTTACACCGATAATCTCGCTCATCGGGCAACTGGTAACGACTATCATCAGCGGTCTTGCCCCGGTTATTCAGTTCATTTCCGAACTAATAGGCACGGTGCTGAACACAGCGTTTGCCGCCATAACTCCTATCATAGAGGGCGTGATTGGCATTTTCGGTGGACTCATAGATTTCATCACCAATGTATTCTCCGGCAACTGGAGCGGAGCATGGCAGGCTATTGTCGATGTATTCGGTAATGTGTTCGGAACGATTGCGAACATCGCAAAAGTCCCGATTAACGCAGTCATTTCGGGCATCAACTGGTGCATCGAGAAAATCAATGGAATATCCGTCACCGTCCCAGACTGGGTTCCGGGTCTTGGCGGTAAGACATTCGGATTCAGCATTCCGTCTATTCCGCTTCTGGCGGAGGGAGGTATCGCAACAGGGGCCACCCTCGCCATGGTCGGTGAGGGACAAGAGCCAGAGGCAATTCTGCCGCTTTCCAAGTTGGCAGGTATGCTCGAAGGTCAAAGTGGTGGTGCAGGTGGCAGTTTCAGCCAAAGCGACACCATTTCGTTCTCTCCTGTGTTCAACTTCTACGGAGGCGTGAGCAAGGATGAGGCTACCGAAGCGGGCCGCATCAGCTTCGCAGAGTTTAAGAGGCTCTATGACCAGATGATGTCGGAGAACCGCAGAAAAAATTTCAGTATGGCGTAAAGGAGGTGCTGTATGGAAGATAAAACCTACACAACCATTCAAGGTGATGCGTGGGACGCTATTGCCTACAAGGTGTATGGAGATGAGTCCTACACCGGGTGGCTCATGCAGCACAACCTCCCTCTCTTGGACACGCTCGTGTTCGGAGCAGGCGTTGTGCTGAACATCCCAGACCTGCCAGAGGGTGATACTTCTGCCGATGCACCGATATGGAGGACGAGCGTATGAATACACGAAACGCAACTGTCGACCTCACTTGGAACGGAGCAGCGGTTACAAGCCAGATGGCCGGCAATGCAACCAGTTTTTCTTATACAGACCCGGCAAGCGGCGAAGCGGACAGCATCGATATCGGCATCCAAGACAGAGACCGCAGATGGATTTCATCTTGGATGCCGAGAGCCGGGGATACCTTGTCCGCAAAGATTAAGCTGCAGAATTGGGGACGAGAGGGTAACAATCGTTCCCTCTTCTGCGGCTTTTTTGTTTTAGATGACTTTAGCTTCGGAGGTTGGCCCATCACGGGGAGCATCTCCGGCGTGTCCACCCCTGCTGACAGTGCGTTCCGAGAAACACAGCGCACCAAGACATGGGAGAACGCCACCATTAAGGAGATTGCTACTGAAATCGCAGGCAAAGCGAAAGTCTCCCTCTTCTGGGATGTGCAAGGTGCAGAGTTCACAATTACCTCTATCGAGCAGTCGAAGCAGACGGACTGTGCGTTCCTTATGTCCCTCTGCGACACCTACGGCTACTCAATGAAGGTGTATGGCCACAAAATCGTCATATTCGACCGTGAGGAGTACAAGGCAAAGGGTGCGGTGGCAACGCTTACCCCTTCGGACTTGGAGTCCTTCAGTTGGAAAACGACCCTCGCAGGCACATACACTGGCGGTGAGTACACCTACACCGACCCACTCACCGATGCGGATATCGTTTCCAAAATCGGAGATGGAGACCGCATTCTTAAGATGTCCGGCAAGGCGGACAGCGTTGCCGATGCCGAGCGAAAGATTAAGGCGGCGGTCAACAGTGCAAACCACGGTGCTACAAGTATGTCGGTGACCATTATGGGCAACGCCTCGCTCTACGCAGGGCAGTGCATCAAAATCAAGGGTCTCGCAGGCTTGGACGGCAAGTACTACATCGACAAGGTAAAGCACACCCTCGGCAGTGGGTACACCATGCAACTCGACCTCTCGAAGGTATAGCAAAGGAGGCACTTTATGGCCGAAACAATCAGAGTCGGCAGAGTATCGTCCATCGACTATGCCAAAGGCCTCGTCAGCGTAACCTACCCCGACCAGGACGGCAGCGTAACAAAGCCGCTCCCAATGCTCTCGGAGTGGTATGGTATGCCGAACATCGGAGACCTCGTTATGGTTCTGCACCTCTCCAACGGTGCGGAGGCAGGTCTTGTGCTTGGGCGATACTGGAACGACAAAAATGTGCCGAAAGAAAGCGGAGCGGGCCTGTTCCGAATGGACTTGAACAGGGACGGCACAGCGTATATCAAATGCTCCGGCACGAACATTACCATCCTCGGAAACATCACCCTCAACGGCAACCTCACTGTGAACGGCGATGTAAAGGTCACGGGCGATATAACCGCAGACGGCAGCATCATGGCTTCGGTCGATGTAGTTGGCGGCGGTATCTCCCTCAAAAATCACACTCACACAGGAGACAGCGGTGGCAGCACATCGCCTCCGAAGTAAGGTGGTGATGGTATGGGCGTGAACAAAAAGAACGCAGAGGGTTACCAAGACCCGACTGCGTATGAGGCATTGACGAAAATCGTCAAAGAAGAACGGAGCGTGAGAGCATTTAAGCCTATTGTTTACATCTGCTCTCCGTTCTCCGGGAATATCGAGCGAAACATCAAGGCGGCGAGGGCATACAGTCGCTTTGCCGTTGACAAAGGGTGTTTGCCCATTGCACCGCACCTTCTGTTTCCGCAGTTTCTCAACGACAGCGACCAGTTCGAGCGCAAACTCGGCTGTCGCTTCGGCGAGATACTGATGGACAGATGTGCGGAGGTCTGGGTGTTCGGCTCGTATATTTCCAAAGGCATGAAAGCCGAAATCCAAAGAGCAGAGCGCAAGGGATACACCCTGCGCTACTTTACCGAAGATTTGAAGGAGGTGGTCAAAGATGGCAGTAGTTGGCACACTCGGCCGTAATATCGTGTTCGAGGTCAGCGATGACAAGGCTCTTCTGCTTCAGAGTATGTCGAGAGACATCTCCGGCAGATGGACTACGCACACGACCTTCGGGTCGAAACCGAAGGCAGAGTTCCTTGGCGCGGAGAACAACACGGTCAGCATCACAATCTACCTCTCGTCCAACCTGGGCGTGAGACCAAGGCGAGTGCTTGATGCGGTCAAAAATATGGTCGAGAGAGGTAAGGCTGAATACCTCGTCATCGGCGGCCGGCCAGTCGGCAGCAGACCGTTCCGCTTGGTATCGTCCTCGGAGTCGTGGAATAAAATCTACAGCCGGGGGGAACTCGCCAAGGCTACCATTTCAATCAGTCTGGAGGAGTATGTATGAGCAGTTTCTATCAATTCAACCTGTCGTTCACATTTGCGGACGAGAAGATTGAGGAGTACGGACGCCAAATCTCGCTCCTCTTATCCACGCCTGTCGGAACAATGCCCCTCGACCGAGAGTTCGGTGTCGACATGGACTTCCTTGATATGCCGTCCGAGACCGCAAAGAGCCTCTACACGGCAGAAATCACGGAGAAAATCGCAAGGTTCATCCCAGAACTGCGAGTGGAGTCGGTGTCGTGGGAGGCCAGTCCTGCAGGCACACTAATTCCAAAGGTGGTGATTACTAATGGCGGAGATTGACGCCATCAAAAACACGCCGGACATCAGCTTCATCGACAACAAGACCATCGACCAGGTGCAATCGGAGATGATTGCGGACTACGAGTCCTTTATGTCGCAGGCTGAAGGCAGAGAGGTCACTCTTGAGAGAGCAAGCGTCCATCGCATGATACTCAATGCGGCGGCAGTCCATATCTTCCAAGGATACCAGTATGTCGACAGAGCCGGAAAGCAGAACCTTCTGAAGTACTCTTACTCAGAGTTTCTGGACAACCTCGCCCTGTTTAAGGGCATCACACGACTGCCTGCGTCCTCGGCGGTAACCACCCTCCGTTTCACGCTCTCGGCCATCCAGAGCGTAGCTGTGGGCATTCCTGCTGGCACTCGTGCATCCACCGCAGAGGACATCTATTTCGCCACGGACGAGTATACCGAAATTCCTGCAGGCTCTCTCTATGTAGAAGTGCCTGCCACCTGCACGGAGGCGGTTGCACGAGGAAACGACATCCCTATTGGGGGCGTTAAAAACCTCGTTGACCCCGTTCCCTATGTGCAGTCGGTGTCTAACACAACCGTTACTTCTGGCGGTGCGGACACCGAGAGCGACACAGCGCTTGCAGAGCGCGTTTACCTTGCTCCTTCGGAGTACTCCACAGCAGGCCCAGAGGACAGCTACCTCTATCACGCCAAGGCTTACAACCCTGCCATCGGCGATGTGGTGGCTACCTCCGACCACGAAGCAGGAGAGGTCAATATCGTGTTCATTATGGCAGACGGCTCTACGCCGGAGCAGACGGTCATTGACGGTCTGCTTGCCTATTTGAGCGATGACACCATCCGTCCGATGACCGATGTGGTGACGGTGGCGGCACCTGCAGAGGCGAAGTACACAATCAACTTCACCTACTACATTAACCGCAGCGACAGCGCACAGGCTGTTACGATACAGTCTGCCGTTGAGACCGCTGTGAGCGACTACATCAAGTGGCAGCGCCGCATCGGAAGGGACATCAACCCCTCCAAGCTGACCGCTCTTGCTATCGCAGCAGGGGCAAAGCGTGTCGTTCTGACCGCACCCACCTACACCGCCGTGGCAGCGACCTCCGTCCCTGCTCTCCAAGGCGATGCGGTGGTGAATTACGGAGGTCTGGAGGATGATTAACCTCAAAGGCGGTCGTTTTACAGACCTTCTGCCGAGCAACCTTGCATCACAGACGGAGGTGCAGGCTATCGCTTATGCGGTCGGCCGACAAATTGATGCAATCTGTGCTTACGCAGACAACGCACGAGTATATGCGGCTCTTTCTAAAGTGCCGGAGCAGGTGCTTGATGTACTCGCAGCGGAACTCCGCACCCCTGCCTACCGAGAGGATTACAGTATCGCCGTCAAACGCACCCTTATCGAGGGAACGCTCACCTTCTACATGAAGATGGGCACTCCTTCGGCGGTTAACCGCATCATCGAGGCTATCTTCGAGACCGGGTACATCAAAGAGTGGTTCGACTATGGCGGCGAACCGTACCACTTTAAGGCATATACCACGAACCCTGCCATCACGCAGGCGGATGTGGAGGAGTTCACCAGAGTATTAAGCACCGTCAAAAGGCTCTCGGCGTGGCTTGACGAAATCATCCTCGACCTATCCACGGATGCGATGCAGACATATATCGCCTTCTGGGTTCATACAGGCGATTTTATCACGCTGAACAGAGCCACATTGTAAAGGAAGGAGAACACCATGTTCCAAGCACCAAAACTAACCAACGCAGGCAAAGCACTCTACTACGACAATATCGGCGGTCAGGGCATCTCCTTTACCACCATCAAACTGGGAAAAGGAACGCTCTCCACCGCCATCGCAAACCTCACCGACCTCGTTGACACGGTCGTGACCATCGAAGCGGCCCTGTCGAACGGTAACGGCACTTATGTGGACATCTCCGGCTCGTTCAGCAATGCCGGGATGACCGAGGGTTTCTATTGGCGTGAGATTGGCGTCTTTGCCGCAGACCCGAACTATCCCGATGACCGAAGCCACGATGTTCTTTATTGCTATCAGAACGCATACGACACCGCAGACTTCATCCCTGCCGCTTCGGTCGAGACGGTTGAGAAGCACATCACGGTGCCGCTCATCGTGGGCGATGCCGAGAGCGTGTCCTGTCTGCTCGACCCGTCCCTGGTCTATGCTACACACCAGGACATCCAAGACCACGACCAAAGCGAGACCGCACACAGCTTCATTCGGAATCTTATCAGCGCCGTGTCCGAGGCTCTCGGTCTGCATAAACAGGACGGCGATATCCATGTCACCGCAGCACAGAAGCAGACATGGAACGGCAAAGCAACTGGAGCAGACATCACGAGCGCCATTGGCACTCACAACCAGGCCGCAGATGCCCACTCGGATATCCGAAGTGCCATCGGAACGGCTGTCAACAATCACAACACCGCCACAGGCGCTCACTCGGCACAGTTCGCACTGAAAGCCGACAAGGTCACCCTTGAGCAGCACACGGCGAGTACGGCGGTACACATTACCTCTGCAGAGCGAACCACATGGAATAACGCTGTGCAGAAAGCAACAGGCTCACTCGCCCTCACTCTTGGGCGCGATGCAAACGGCATCTATGTTGAGTTCTAAAAAAATTAGGAAGGAGAAAAGCCAAATGAGCAAAACCTACCTGCAGGAAAAAATCACAGGAACAGAGGGACAGGTCGTTATGATTAACGGCCAAGGCAACGCAGAGGCCCAGAGCAAGGACTTTGGACTCAAGCCTCGTCTGTCTATCTCCGTGGAAAGCGGTGCTGTTGTCACGGTATCCGGCAACGGCGAGACCCTTACCCAGACATCCTCTGGGGCCGTCCTCAACTTCGACCTTTCCGGCTATGGCACTTATACTGCCGTGGCCACGAAGAGCGGAAAAACGAGCAACACGGCAACCGTTAAGGTGGATACCGTTCAAATCTACGAAGCGGAGTTGACCTTCTTCTCCGCCACTATCACCGTCACCGTGCCGAGCGGCTCCACGGTGACCTGCACCAAGGGCGGAGTCACCCAGACCAAGACCTCCACCGGGACGGCGGTATTTACAGTCACAGAGACTGGCACATACGCCCTCAAAGCCACGCTTGACGGCCAAGAGGCAGAGGACACCGCCACCATCACGAGCAACGGTCAGAGCGTCAGTGTGACCCTCGCCTATGTTCATATCTACGGTGTGCAGTGGGACGGTTCGAGCAGCACTGTGTGGAGCAGAACGGACGAGTCCGCAAACTTCACAAACCCCGTGCCGGCCGTAAACAACGGAACAGGCAGCAGTCCGTTCGATAACCTTATGCCTTGGAGTGGCATGGTGAAATCCACCGACAGCGCCGCAGGCGTTCTCGTATCCATTCCGAAGTTCTGGTACAAATGGACTCGCTCCGGCGCCACCATGAAGCTTCAGATTGCAGACAAAGCTGTGGATGGCTTCTCCGTATCGCCTGCCCACCAAGACCGTGGAGACGGCTCTGGTGAGCGAGATATGGTCTATGTCGGACGCTATCACTGCCACACGAGCAACTACAAATCCCAGTCTGGGGGTAAGCCGAAGGCAAGCATCACCAGAAGCAGTGCCAGAAGCAGCATTCATAACCTCGGCTCAACCATCTGGCAGTTCGACTTTGCGATGCTGTGGACGATTTATATGCTCTACCTCGTGGAGTTTGCCGACTGGAACACCCAGAAAACCATCGGATATGGCTGTGGCAACAACTCCGGCACGGAGAATATGGGTGCGACAGACAGTATGCAATACCACACTGGCACGGCGAAATCGAGTCGCAGCACCTACGGTGTCGGCTGTCAGTACAGATGGATTGAGGACTTGTGGGGCAATGTCTATGACTGGGTCGATGGCGTTTACTTCAGCAGTTCTACCATCTACGGCATCAAGAAGCCTTCGTCCTACTCGGACACAAGCGGAGGCACGAAAATCGGAACAAGACCCACTTCGAGCGGTTACATCTCTGCCTGGGGAACGCCTACGGCGAGTGGGTTCGAATGGGCGCTCTATCCTTCGGCTGTTGTAGGCAGTGAGTCGACTTACATTACGGATTATTGCAGCTACTACTCCAGTGGTGTCGTGTTGTTCTGTGGTGGTAACTACAACCAGTACCAGGACCGCGGCTTGTTCTACTTGAACGGTAACGGCTCCGCTTCGAACTCGAGCGCCAACTTCGGCTGCCGTCTCCAAAAACTCCCTTAAGGGGGTTCGCCAAGGGGGACACATCCCCCTTGGCATATAACCTATCGGATTAAAATAAACTTTGGGGCTACTGTACCAGTAGTCCGATGTTCTCTCCTATCGGGAGGTTTCTCGTCTGGATTATTGCAACTACAACTCCAGTGGTGTCGTGTTGCACTGTGGTGGTAACTACAACCAGAACCAGAACCACGGCTTGTTCTACTTGAACGGCAACAACTCCGCTTCGAACTCGAACGCCAACATCGGCTGCCGTCACCTTTGCGAAGGTTCAGCTAACCATGTACTTCTCCAGTAATCCGCTTCGGCGGTTTACATAGATGGGTACAGTAGTCGCACACCCCTTGGTGAAGATATGCTATAAGGGCACGGTTTAGTACTCTCCGAAAGGAGCGCAGGAAACACCGTGAGGCAAAAGGAGAAAAATAACCCTATGAAACGAGCAAAGAACCTATATGCAGAACTTATATCGGACGAGAACCTAAAAATGGCAATCCTTGAGGTAAACCGCACACACCGTTGGAGACCACACCACAGGCCAAATAAGGTGGTCGTATGGGTGGACAGCGATATTCCGCAGAGAATTATCGACCTTCGGAATATTATCGAGCAAGGCTTCGTGCCTGCTCCTGCCGCATTGAAGCGCAGATGGGACAAGAGCACCGGAAAGTGGAGAGATATCCACGAGCCACGCCTCTGGCCCGACCAATACATCCATCACGCTCTCGTGCAGGTGCTTCAGCCTGTAATGATGCGTGGCATGGACAGATGGTGCTGTGGCTCTATTCGAGGCAGAGGCATCCACTACGGCATGGACGCAGTGAAGAAGTGGATGCGTAATGACCCGAAAGGCACGAAGTACTGTGCAGAACTGGACATCCACCATTTTTATGACAGCCTTAAGCCGGAGGTCGTATTCGCCAGAATGAAGCAACTGGTCAAAGACAATCGTGTCCTCGACCTTGTCTGGCGAGTAATCAAAGACGGCATCCTCATCGGAGCGTACTTTTCTCAATGGTTCGCCAATGTTGTCCTTCAGCCACTCGACCATCTTATTCGGGAGGGTGGCTTTCGTGTGTCCCACTATATGAGATACATGGACAACTTCACGATTTTCTCGCCCAACAAACGGTCTCTGAAGAAGCTGATTGCGGCCATATCTAACTGGCTTGCAGGCTTGGGACTGAAGCTGAAAGACACATGGCAGTATTTCGCCACGGCAGTTCGCCTGCCTACGGCTCTCGGATATCGCTATGGTCACGGCTACACACTCCTCCGAAAGAGAAACCTCTTTCGGCTGAAACGCCAACTGCTGTGCTACTACAGAAAACTGAAACGAGGTGCGGTCATTCCATATACAATGGCTCTCGGACTGCTGTCTCGGCTCGGTCAGCTTAAGCACTGCAACAGCGTCCGCCTGTACGCCCGTCTGGTGAGGGGCCGTCTGCAGAGAGACCTCAAAAATATTGTTAGGGCCTACGCCCGAAAGGAGAGAGCAAAATGGAATACATCTTCGGCTATGTGCAGCGCAACGGCGTGACCGTTGAAAACCTCAAGACAGTGGGCGAGGCTCACAGCCACCTTTCCGGCTTCATTCAGACCGTGAGGGAATACCCGGACGCCACCATTACCGATGTCTGCCGTATCACGGAACACTACCGCTCCGAGGAGGACGGTGAGGGCAACTGTTATGACTGGTATCTCATCGCAGACCACTGGCGTAATATGGACAAATTCTCCCCGGTGCAGGTGCAGACGGAAGAAGCCAATGCAGCAGCGTCCATCGTCTTTGTCACCCTGGCAGAGGGCGGCTCCATTGACGATGTGACCGCAAGCGAACACGCATCGAACTTCGCCGAATGGCAACCGAGCGTGAACTACAAGGTCGGAAACATTCGCCGCTACGGAGACGGTCTCCTGTACCGTTGCATCCAAGACCACACTTCGCAGGCAGACTGGACGCCGGACACGGCTGTCAGCCTCTGGACTAATATCTCCGACCCTGCGGAGGAATGGCCCGCCTGGAGCCAGCCGCTGGGAGCCCATGACGCCTATGCCGCCGGAGCCAAGGTGAGCCACAACGGCAAGCATTGGACCTCCGCCGTGGCAAATAACGTGTGGGAACCGGGAGTTTACGGATGGGAGGAAGTCAATGAATAGTTGGGAGACGATACGAGAACTCTGCGCTATTTGTGAGGCACAAAACAATATCATAAAAGCGCAGAGCGATGCCCTCGCACAGGTGGGGGCGGTCGTTATGGAAGAGGAGAAAGCGGCGGTCGCAGAGCGTTACGCCTTATTTCTCGGAAACAACGACCAATCAGAAGGGGGTTGATGGCTATGGAATGGCTCGGATACCTGCTCACAGGCGCCGCATCGGCGGCATTTATCAAACTCGTGGACAATGTAATTCAATGGAAACTCGCCAGGAAAGCCAAAAAGGAGGACAAAGCCGAAGAACAGGCTGAGTCCAACGAAAAGGCTGAACGGGAGAGGATAAAAAGTATCGAGGCAGACCTTAAGTCGGTCATTGAGGGGCAGAGATACATACTGCTCGACCGCATTCGCTACCTTGGACTTGCCTATCTCAAGAATGGCGAGATTTCATTCGATGACCGCAGGCTTCTGCATCAGATGCACAGCGTGTACCACGATGCATTGCACGGCAACGGAGACCTTGACGAACTCATGTCCGAGGTTGACGAGTTGCCATTGAAACAGTAAGAAGGAGGCACAATCTATGCTTAACGCAGTCATTGAGAACCTTATCAATATCGGATGGGCGATGCTGATTTTCCTGTCGGCGTACCTTGCGAATGTTGCATTCTCGCTCTGGTACAACATCAAAATTCAGCAGCAGTCCTTCGATAAAAGCAAACTTATCGCCAGCGCCTTAAAGGTGCTGACTTTCGTGGTCGGACTTACCCTTTTGTGCGTGGCGATTACCACCCTGCCCCTGTTCGCAACGCAGGTGGGATGGACTATCCCGGATGAATACACCGACATCTTTGCCGACCTTGTAATCATCGGTGCGGTGCTTCTTGTGTCCTGCAAGTATATCAAGGAGGCGTTTGAAAAGTTCACCGCTATTCTGAACTCGGCGAAAATTGAAATCAAGGAGGACGAAGGCAATGAGTAATTCCCCTCTGGTGTCATACACCAAAATCTCGCCCAACAGAACCAAAAACCGCAACCACGCCATCGATACCATCACCATCCACTGCGTGGTGGGTCAATGCTCCGTGGAGACTCTGGGGCGTATCTTCGAGCCTACATCGAGGAAGGCATCCTCCAACTACGGTGTCGGCGTTGACGGTCGCATCGGTATGTATTGCGAGGAGAAAGACCGCTCCTGGTGTTCCTCGAATGCGACCAACGACCACAGGGCAATCACCATCGAGGTCGCATCCGATACCAAAGAGCCTTATGCGGTAAATGCCAAGGCTTACGCAGCGCTCATCGAACTGTGCGTGGATATCTGCAAGCGCAACGGCATCAAGAAGTTGGTATGGTCTACGGATAAAAGCACCCGTGTGAACCATTTGAACGGTTGCAACATGACCGTCCACAGGGACTACGCCAACAAGTCCTGCCCCGGTACATACCTCTATGAGAGGATGGGGGACATCGCCTCCAAGGTCAACGCCAAACTCGGTGCGACCGCAGACGAGCCTGCGCCTTCCGTGCCGGAGAAACCTTCCACCTCGGACTGCTCTTTTGCGGTGAACGACACTGTGGAGTTCAAGTCCGATGCGAAGAAGTATCATCCTGCAGGCTCTGGCATCCCTTCCTGGGTAAAGACCGGGTACACCCACATCGTGACGCAGACTGCATCCAACGGCAAGGCTGTGTTTAAGGGCGGTGAACGGTGCGTCCTTCTGGGGAAGAAGGTCAACAAAAAGACCAATAAGAAGGAGGCAGGCATCAACACTTGGGTGTCCGTCAATGTTCTGCAGAAGGTCGGCGGCACCGCTGCCACCACCTTCAAGCCGTACCTCGTGAAGGTCACCGCCTCCGAACTGAACATCCGCAAAGGCCCCGGCACTGGCTATGCTGTGACAGGGTCTATCAAGGACAAGGGCGTCTACACCATCGTGCTTGAGGATGCGTCCGGCGAGTGGGGCAAGCTGAAATCGGGCGCAGGTTGGATTGCCCTCGACTACACGAAGAAGGCATGATTTTCAAAATAAAAAAGCGCCGGAGACGCAAAAAGAGAAAGCCTATCAAGAAGCGCACTCTCTTTGTCCTGGTCGCTATGCTCAATCTGACATGGTACACCATAGCAGTACTGGTCATCAGTTGGCACGACCACCTTGTTCCGAGCGAGTTGACCGTTGCATGGTTCGCCGCATGGACGGTGGAACTGGGTCTGCTTGCAGGCTTCAAAATTAAAGAAAAAGCCTCCGGCGATGATGCCGCAGGCTGACAAAGCGAGAGCCGGGGAGTTTATCACTCCTCGGCTCTTTTTGCTTTTGCAAATGAGACCGCTACGAACAGTCCATCTAAGAAATAGACCGTCTGGCGGTTCAAATTTGCGTCATTTGGTGAGCCAGATGGCGAGAAACTTGAACACAAGGCCTCGCCCTCCGACACTACCTGTTCGGCCACCTTCAGCGTTACGGTGTTATTCTTTCCTCCGAAATTAAGGTGCAATAGAAGCCGTCCGTCATCGTACAGGTATGCAGCCTGTAAGAATGTCTCAACGATGAAGATGCGCCACGCAGGGTCGCTCTGGTCACCGTCACGGAAACGCTCCAAGAACCAAACCACGCTGTCTCTCTCCAACTCTGGAGCCTCCATCCGCTCCTTTGCGATACCTGCTTCGAGGGAGACACGCTCCGCTTCTAACTCCATAAGATGGCTCTTAAGGCTGTCCGTTATAAGGCCGCTGTCAATTACACTCATGGTGTTTTTGATGGCGGTTTCATTTTGTTTTAGGCGTTGCTCTAAGCCGGACAATGCACTGCTCGTTTTCTGCTTCGCCTGCCACTCCATAAAGCGGTCGGCGAACTCGTTAATCATATCGTCATCGTTCACTATCTCGGCGAGTTTCGCCACCACGATATCCTCTATCCACCGCTTTCCGGCTCTCTCCTTATTGCAGAGGTGCTTTCGGCGGCCGTTGCAGATGTAATAGGAATAGACCTGTCCGCTTCGCCCTGTGCCACCGTCACCCGTCATAGGAGCGCCACACTCACCGCAGAACAACTTTGCGGTGAGCAAGAACCCACCGTTCACCTTCTTGGCGGCAGGCTGTCTGTGATGCCGTTCCACCATCTTCTGCACCTTGTCGAACAACTCCCGGTCTACGATGGGAGGAATACCCTCCTCATCTCGGATATCAGCGAACTCGTACACGCCCACATATTTCTCGTTCTGAAGGATACGCCGGAGCGAGTTCTTATTGAAGAGGTTTCCTCGGCTCGTGCGAAACCCCTCGGCGTTGAGGTCGGTAAATATATCGACCGCAGGACGGCCGGCAGCGTACTCCTCAAAGATACGGCGAACCACAGGCGCGGTCGCAGGGTCTATCTCGAACCGCTTATCTGGCCCCTTTCGCAGACCAAGGACAGTCTGCCCCAGGGTCTGCCTTTGGAGTGCACTGTCGTAATTCCCTCGCTTCACATTCTGGGATAGGTTGGCGGAGTAGTATTCCGCAAACCCCTCCATCACGGATTCCAATATGATGCCCTCTGGCCCATCTGGAATGCTCTCCTTGGCGTATAGGACGCGGATGCCGTTCTGCTTCAGCTTGTACTTATAGATGGCGCTGTCGTATCGGGAACGGGCGAAGCGGTCATTCTTCCAAGTAATAACCACGGAAAACTGGCCCTTGCCGCTGTCCCGTATCATCCTCTGAAACTCTGGACGCTTATCCGAAGTGCCAGTGAGTGCCCGGTCGCAGTATTCGCCCACGATGACGATGCCGTACTTCTTCGCAAAGGCGTGACAGTCTCGGAGTTGCCCCTCTATGCTCTCGTCCCTTTGTCCAGAGGACGAGTATCGGGCATAAATAACGCCCTTGACCAGTTCGGCGGTCGGTTTCTTTTTAGCCATTGCCGTTTCTCCTGTCGAACCAATACCAGTCGCACCGTTTGCACCGCACGAAGCCTGCCTGTACGGCAGCGAACTCCGGCACTTCGGCATACTCGACCGTGTTACTTCCGAGGCAGTTGCACGATGAATGGTATGTCTTGCCGCTTGGGGTGATGACAACGAGGTCGCTTCGCTCCTCATCCTTCTTAACGGAGAGTTTATAACCCTTCTTGTCTTTCTTAAGGAAATCAAACAGTCCCATCTTAACTTTCTCCTTTCTCTTCACTTTCCAATTCAAACGCTCTTGTCAAAAGCTGTGTCTGACCCCTTACGCTCAACGACTGAAAGATATGGAGCAGTTCGGTTTCCATATCAGACAGGGGCATCTCACCCTCCTTGCCATTCCGAACGATGAGGGTCGTTGCGTTGTTGCCCTGTACCACAGCACTATTTTGGATGTTCGTTGCCGAGTAGGAGCGGTCATCCGTCTCGCCCAGAAGCCAGAGCGAAGTCACGCCAAAGAAGTCTGCAATCGATGCCACCGTGGAGAGCATAGGCTCTTGGGTGTTGTTCTCCCACCGGGACACCGTACTCTTACTCAACTTCTGCTTCGTTGCTTCGTTATATCTCTCGCAGAAAGTGTCCATCGAATAACCACGCTCCACACGGAGGGAACGGAGTCTTTTGCCAAATTCGCTCGTATCGTACCTTTTTATCTTCATAGCCGTTGCCTCCTTGTTATTACTCTGTTCTGCTTCATTATACCATAGCGACATCGAAAAAACAAGGTCAGCCACGAAATATTTGCATTTAATATCGAAAAACCTATTGCAATCTCCGTTTTTTTGAGGTATACTTATAAGCGTAAAGAACAACACCGCAACACAACGCAACGAAGCGAAGGGAGAAACGGACATGACTTATAAGAAACTGGTGGCACACTTGGTAGAGCGGAAAGCCTGGAAGTGGGCAGAGACGGTCACGAAGTGCAGCGTAATCACGAGCGAGGTTAGCGACCTGCATATCGAAAGCGACACCATCTATTGGGAGGTGTCGGTCGAGGTTCGTGATAACAACGGCATCTACAGAACCATTCGGGTCGGCGGCACCGCTTGCGACATCTGCGGCATTTGCGAGAGTGTTATCTGGAACGCCGATAAAAAGGAAATCCTCTGGATGTCGGTCGAAGAAACGAGAAAGCAACTCGGAATCACCGAGTTTGAATTCAAATAAGGAGGCAAAAGCATGGAAAACGAAAGGATTATGCCGAACGACATCGTCAAGCACAAGCCGACTGGCGAGACTTGGGTTGTCTGCGGAGTAAATCACACCGATGGATTGCTCATACCTTGCGGTTACCCGTTCCCAACGGTCGCAAAGGTAGAGGACTGCGAACTGATAGAGAAGCGATATCACATCGAATATCAGTCCGAGGAATATATCAAGACCCTGCTCGAAAAGGGCCTGTCAAACTATGTCGATGTCCGCTCGGCTATGCTGCACGGAATCATATAAAAGGAGGATAAAATATCATGAGAAAGAAACACGCACCTTACACCAAGTTCAAGCGACTGCTTGCGTCCAGGGGCATCACCTACAAGGAGGTGGCGAAGGTTATTCATACAACCGAAGCCACGGTGATGTGCAAAATCAACGGCGATTCCGACTTCTATATCTCGGAAATGAGAGCCATTTGCGCTACCTTCGGCTTCGATATGAGTATTTTTTTTGCGGACGATGTTGCGTAAAAAGGAACAAGGAGAACCGAGATGATGGCGAGAACGACAACGGACAGGGTCACGATAGACCCACGCCTCGTGCCGGACGGGGAATGGCAGACAGCTTGCTCAATACTCGCAGCAAGCATCCGGCTTGCCCTTGCAGACCCTGCCAAGCGAGAAGACTACGAACGATGGAAAGCAGAGAGGAGGGCGAGAGATGGACAGAAAACGCAGACACGCACCTAAACGGCATTACTCGACCGAACTCCTCACATTGATTGCCATCACAACAGTGCTTCTCATCATCTTCGTGATTGTGGTTTCGGCTTGCACAGAGAACACCGCAAGCACCACAGAGGACGCACAGAACACGCCACAGCCTTCAACGGGCGTTGACCGACCAACTACTATCCCCACAGCGGAAACCACGCCAGAAACGACCACAGAAGCCACGGTTGCACCTTGGATGCCGGACGAGACGGATGTGGAATACATAGCAAAGACGGTGTATGGCGAAGCACTCATCGTAAAGAGCGACACACGCAGAGCGGCGGTTGTGTGGTGCATCCTCAACCGAGTGGATGCAAAAGGTTACCCAGACACCATCGAGGGAGTTGTCACAGCACCCTATCAGTTCAGCGGATACGACCCCGACCACCCTGTCACCGAGGAACTACGAGACCTTACGATTGATGTGTTGCAGCGTTGGAACGCAGAGAAAAACGGTGAGACGGATGTTGGTAGGGTTCTCCCGAAAGGATACTGCTTCTTTGTTGGAGACGGCTTTGAAAACTACTTCACGGATGAGTGGAAGGGCACGGATTACTGGGACTGGTCGCTGCCTTCCCCTTACGAAAACTGAAAGGAGGTCAGCGAATGAAAGGACACACGATGAAAGGACATCGCTGCCAATGGCACGACCTTGTATGCGACAAGGAACTTGAAAGTTGCATCGAGTGTGAGCGTTTTCCAGACAACGAGGGCAAACCGAACTTCACGGCAGAGCCGATGCAGGCACTCCGAGAATGCTCCTATGGCGTAACCATTACGGTTTGCCCTGCTTGCCACGAGCCTGCATACGAGGAAGGACGGTGCGTGTTCTGCGGTCAGCGGTACACCGAGCCGGAGGTGCCGCCAGAGGATATGCCCACGGTCAGAGGGGCGCATACAGACGAGCGTGGCGAGTGGGTTTGCGACAAATGCGACTCCACCGAGTGGCGGTTCGTATCCCACGGAGACGGCCCTCGCCACTTCATCAACACATACAACTGCTCCAAGTGCGGAGCGGTCATCACAGCAAAATTCAAACGGAGGTAATAACCATGACAAGAAAACGAGCATTAAAGGTCTGGCGATTCATCTGCGGACTGACCGCACTTCTCGGATTTATGGTCATGCTCGGCACGGCCGGCAGCAGCGACCTCGACCTCATCCCATTCTCACAAATCGTAAAGCAGAGCCTTATCGGACTTGGGATGTTCACAGGTGGTCTTTGGCTCGGCGGTTTCATGGAGTAACCCCTCCAAAGAAAGGACAAGCCTATGAAGATAGCACTTCGGGACGGTGACCTCATCCTTCGGGAGATAAGCACCGACCAGTACAACATCATCAAGTCCTGGAACTTGATGCGTTGGGTGAAGGCACAGCAATGCTTACAAGGACGAGCCAGTATCGGTCTACTTGACAAGCTGACCGTGTTCGGCAAGCTGCCACCCAACATCGAAGCATATCGGCAAAAACTGCACCGCACCGCAGACCTTGTCAATGCAGAGCGGAACGCAGAAGAACCAAAAGAACTCACGCACTACCCAGTCGCCAAGAGCCTGTTCAAGCACCAAATCCGAGCGGCTAATATGGCCCTCATCACCTTCGGATACAACCCAGACCACTGGGAGGACGCAACCTCTCAAAAGGGGTTCGGATTGCTGTTCGAGATGGGTTGCGGCAAGACCATCACAGCTATTGCCATTATGGGCGCGATGTGGCGATACGGAAAGGTCAAGAAGGTTCTGGTAGTTGCACCCTCCTCGGTCTGCGGAGTATGGCCCAAGGAGATGGAGGAGATGGCAGACTTCCCATTCAAAGCGGCAGCGATGGTGGGCGATAAAAAGAAACGCCTCGCAGCACTCGACAGCCTTAAATACGCCGACAAGAGCGACCTGCAGATGGCGGTTATCAACTACGAAAGCACATGGCGAGACGGAATATTCGAAGCATTGTCCGCTTGGAAACCAGACCTCATCGTGGCAGACGAAAGCCAACGCATCAAGACGCACGATGCGTCCCAGAGTAAGGCACTCCACAAACTCGGAGACATCACCCCGTACAAGCTGATTCTCTCCGGCACTCCCGTTCAGAACAACGCCGTGGACATCTTCTCGCAGTACCGATTCCTCGACAGCAGCGTTTTCGGCACGAGTTTCTACGCCTTCCGCAACAAGTACGCCATTATGGGTGGCTTCGACAAGCACCAGATTGTCGGCTACCGAGAGATGGATGACCTCATCCAAAAGGAACACTCCATCGCATACCGAGTAACCAAGAGCGAGGCACTCGACCTGCCGGAGCAGACCTTCGAGAACCGATATGTTCAGCTTAACGAGGCTGACCGCAAGGTCTACGACCAACTGAAACGAGACAGCTACGCAGAACTGGAGAGCGGTGGCGAGGTATCCGCACCAACGGTGCTGACCAAGCTGCTCCGACTGCAACAGCTAACAGGCGGTTTCCTCCGCTTGGACGATACAGACGCTCCAAAGCAGGTCAACCACGCCAAGCTTGACGCTCTGATGGAGATTGTCGGGGACTGCGTGGACGCAGGCCAGAAGGTGGTCGTTTTCGCACGGTTTACCTCGGAGATTGACCTTATCGTATCCACCCTCCGCAAGGCAGGGATTGCGTTCGGAGTTATCGATGGGCGAACACCCACGGAACACAAGGTCGACCGTGTTACAGGCGAAGAAACGATGAGCCGGAGCGAGGTCGTGGAGGACTTCCAGACCAACCCCAAGACCACCGTTTTCCTCGCCCAGATACAGACAGCCGGACTTGGCATTACGCTTCACGCAGCAAGCACAGCGGTGTTCTACAGTCTCGACTTCAATTATGCCAACTATGTGCAGGCTCTGGCCCGTATTCACCGCATCGGCCAGCACCACCCTTGCACCTATATCCACCTTCTGGTTGAGAAGTCCATCGACAGCAAGGTCATGAAGGCGCTCGAAGCAAAGCAAGACCTCGCAACCTCGGTGGTAGACAACTGGAGACAGTATTTCGGAGGTGAGTGATTTGAGACTGGTAGACGCAACTGCGGAAATCCGCAGAATCGAGCAAAACACATCATACGGCACAAGAGAGAAGAACTCCCAGATAAGGGCGCTCCAAAGAGCGAAAACGGTCGATGTTGGCGATGCCTTTGGATGGCACGACTGCAAGACCTCGCCCCCTCCAGATGACAGAACCATTTTGTTGGCCTACGGAACGCGCCGATGGTATGTGATTCTCCTTGGGTATGCGACCCCGAACCCTAACTACAAATCCGGCGTGTTTTACTACGCATGGGAGCGGACACGGCAGTTCAACGACCCAGAAGGCTTCGCCGATAACGAGCAAGACAGCTTCCTCTATTGGATGAACCTTCCCGAACTTCCGAAGAAATAACGACCAATGGTGGCATTGCCACTTTGGAATATATCAAAGAAAGGACTTAAAACCTATGGCAGACACTTTTATCTCAAGCGAAATCCTCGACCTCATTGACCAGTTCAAAGCGGCACTGGAGGAGAAGGATACCCTCGCAGAACAGACCAAACGCAATAACGCAGCGGTCATTGAACTGCGAGACAAACTGGCACAGGCAATGGTCGATGCCGAAATCGACCAAGTCGGCAGACACGGTATCAACTGGAAGTTGAAGCCGACCACCAAATACTCCAAGAAGGCAGGTATGGACGATGCCCTCTTTGAGTTGCTCCGCAACCACGGTCTGGGTGACCTCATCAAAGAGACGGTCAACGCGCAAACCCTGCAAGGCGCTATGAGCGAACTTGCCCGTGAGAACGATGGCGAGTTGCCCGATGAGTTCAGCGAAGTCATCAACAAGTACGAGTACATGGACATTAGCCATCGTAAGGCTACAAAATCAGCCGTCTAACGGCACATTTTTAAGGAGGATATTTCCATGAGTAACAACACTAACGCCCTCGCTGTTCTGGAACAGCACAAGTTCGAACTCATCCCTATGAGCGATGATATCAAGGACATCGTTGCCGAAGAGATGGACGGTCTGGGGGCCGTTCCGTTCGACACCATCAAAATCCCATCCGGCGGCGGTCTTTCCTTTGAAGTCCCCGGCGAGAACGAGGATAACCCCATCGCAGCGACCGAACTGGTCGGTGTCATTGTCGACCACCACCCTGTAAACGCCATGTGGCTCAACGACTATGATGGCAGCAACAATCAGCCGGACTGCGCCTCCTTTGATGGCAAGACGGCAGTAGACAGCAACGGCGAATGCAAGAACTGCGGCACCTGCCCCTATAACCAGTTTGGCTCTGACCGCAAGGGTGGCAAGGGAAAAGCCTGCAAGAATATGCACCGCATCTACATTCTGATGAGCGGACAGGTCATTCCCACGCTGCTCGTATTGCCCCCCTCCTCCATCGCTTCTTGGCGTAACTACATCGGCAAGAAAATCGTGGTCAAAGGTAAGCGTCCTTGGATGGTACTTACCAAGGTCACTCTGAAGAAGGAGAAGAACGAGAACGGCATCGCATACTCGCAGGCGGTATTCACCAAGGTCGCAGACCTCGCCCCTGCGGAGTGCGCCGAAATCAAGCCTCTGGCAGAAAGCTTCAAAGCGATGACCAGAAGCATTGCAATGCAGAGTGCCGACACCTTTGTGGAGGGCGCAGGTCAAGGTGGGTTCGAGGAGATTGATGGAGACGAGAACCCCTTTGCATGATGCCCCTCCACCCAAGTAACAGAGCATCGGGAGGGCGGTCATGGAATCGCCCTCCCGAAGGAGGGGTGAGATGAACGAAATTGAACTGGACAGAGTTGTCGACTATAAAGCCGAATACTCTTCAGCCGTTGAACGGCACAAAATAACAGGCAATCGTCTCACTGGTCTCTGCCCGTTCCATCGGGACAAGAACGCAAGCCTCTCGGTCAACCTTGAGAACGGTATGTATAAATGCTTCGCCTGCGGAGCAGAGGGCAACTTCATCACCTTCTACGCAAATCTGCACGGCTTGGACACCAAGGACGCATACAAGGCTATCTTGGAACGCTACCACATAGAACCGCAGGTGCAGACCTACACGGTCGAGGAATACGCAGCGAAGAAACGACTCCCTGCCGACTGGCTCATCGAGAAGTTCAAACTCTCCTCGGAGACCGACAATAAGACAGGTCAGCCTTGGATTCGCATTCCGTACTTCAACGCAAGCGGTGACAAGGTTCTCTTCCGAAAACGCTTCAAGGAAGGTTCGCCAGTCCGTTTTAAGTGGTCTTACGGCTCGGCCGGCAAGCTGCTCCTCTACGGAGAATGGCAGTTAAAGTATTTCAGAGAAGTCGAGAAACGCACAGTCCTCGTTGAGGGTGAGAGCGACACGCAGACCCTTTGGTATCTTGGCATCCCGGCACTCGGTGTCCCAGGTGCTTCGACCTTCAGACCCGAATGGTGCGAAAAGCTGAAAGGCATCGAGCGATTATACCTGCACATCGAGCCGGACAGAGGCGGCGAGACTTTCCTTCATCAGATGTGCCAGAAGCTTCTGGACGGAGGCTATGAGGGCGAGGTCTACAGGTGGAGTTGCAAGGATTACGAGGTCAAAGACCCGTCCGACCTCTTCATCCGATATGGGAAAGAGGACGCAGCGACCAAGGTAACGACCGCACTCGACAACGCCGAGGCGATTGACCTCAATCGTATCAACGAGCATATACCAACCGCCATCGAGGACGCTCCCATTCGACTGCGGCAGCCGGAGGGATGGATATTCTCGGAGAAAGGCATCTCCTGCATAGACGAGAAAACATCAATGCCGTATGTGGTCTGCAGAACGCCGATACTCATCACTCGAAGACTTCGCAGTATGGAGACTGGAGACGAGAAAGTGGAGATTGCGTTCAAGCGTGACGGCGAATGGCACTCGACCATACACCCACGCTCGGTCATATTCCAAGCCAGGAGCATCACCTGCCTCGCAGACCAGGGATGCACCATTACTTCGGAAAATGCCAGACTGGTGGTTCGCTACCTCGAAAAACTCGAAGCGGAAAACATCGACATCATCGAGCGCTCGGACAGTGCCTCCACATTCGGATGGCAGTCAAGCACGAAGTTCCTCCCAGGTCTCGCCGACAATATCATCCTCGACATCGAGCCTTCGCTCCGAGGTTGGGCATCGGCATACTGCCAAAGCGGAACATTCGAGGCTTGGAAGGCAATGGTCGCACCGCATCGTGAGCGAGACCGTTTCCGCTTTATCCTCGCAGCATCCTTCACGGCCCCGATACTCCGCATCGTGAGACAACGCATCTTCTTCGTATATAACTGGGGCGGTTCAAAAGGCGGTAAGTCGGCAGCACTAAAAGCGGCCCTCTCCGCTTGGGGTGACCCAGAGCGACTAATGGTCAACTTCAACGCAACGCAGGTCGCTCTTGAGAGAATGGCAGGTTTCTATTGTGACCTTCCGCTCGGCATTGACGAGCGACAGCTTGCAGGCAATAACCAAGGAGCAATCGAGAAGATAGTCTATATGTTGGCAAGCGGCACAGGCAAGGTCAGAGGCTCGAAGAGCGGAGGATTGCAGGCGTTGCAGACTTGGAGAACGGTCATCCTTGCCACAGGCGAAGAACCGATTACTACCGAGACATCACAAACTGGTGTCAGCACCCGTGTCCTCGAAATCTATGGCCCACCCTTTGATAACGAGCGAGACGCCGGACTGATGCACCAAGGAGCATCGGAAAACTGCGGATGGGCAGGTATTGAGTTCGTTAAGCGCGTCATCGCCCTCGGAGATGATGAGGTCAGACAGCGGTTCAACGATATGCTCGAATATGTCTACAGCCAGAACAACGGTAAAAACGGCAGTCACGCTGCAGGAATTGCGGCTGTTGCCACAGCAGACGCACTCATAGACGAGTGGTTCTTCGGAAGCACAAAGGACGAGGCAGAACGCCGAGCCAAGGCTATGGCAGCATACATCGTCCAAGAGAACGCCGAGAACACCGTCCGAGATGTAAACGAAACAGCACTCCAGTACATAGCAGACTGGGTGTCATCCAACGATAAAGGGTTTACTGGGGACGGCTACGGTCAGCGCCTTGGCGAAATCGAAGGACAGGCAGCCTATGTGTTCCCTTCGATACTCAATAAGGTCATCGCCGATGGCGGTTTCTCGGTTCGCAAGACCCTCAAATACCTCGCAGAGCAGGGTGTCATCGAAGCCTACAAGGACAACGGCACGGTGCGGTATAGCCAAAAACGCCGCTTTGGAGGCAAGAGCGTCCGATTTGTAAAAATCGACCTCAACAGAATCACCCTCGAACTTGATGAGCGTTCCCACTACGGCACGGATTGTGTTCCCACTCAGCTAACCTATGACGGGTTTGTAGAGGTTTCGGACGATGAAGATTTTCCGTTTTAGTTCCCACTCACCGCAAAAACGGTGCGAGTGGGAACGGAGTGGGAACAAAGTGGGAACGCCAGAAAGCGCTCAAAACTACGCAAAAACCTCGGCTTTATAAAGATTTATCTATATATATGTAAGATTTATCTATATATAAACTCATGTGTTCCCACTGTTCCCACTAAAAGTGGAAAACATAAAGGTTGATGTGTATGAAGAACGCCAAAAATCGCCACTCGCAATTATTTTTTACAGTGTATCTCAAAATAAGTGGGAAAGTGGGAACACCGGGAACGGGGCCGCTTTTCTACCGAGAAAGGACAAGGTTATGAACGAAAAAATTACCGAGTTGTTGAGACTCATCAAGGAGAACCCCGACCTGCCCATCCTCCCGATGGTGGACGGAGAAATTTGTGCCGGAGATGATTACGGATACTGGAACGGCTCCTGGGGGACTGCCAGGGTGGACGAGTTTCTTATCTCAAAGCACAATGACAGCATTCACTTTAAGAGTGATGACGATGTGTTCGATGTCTTGGAACGCAATCTCACCGATGAGGAGTTTGAAAAACTCCCCGAAACCGAATCGGAATGCAGACCGTACTTCGGTGCTTTGCCCTGGAAGAAGGCAATCATTGTCTTCATCGAAATGCTGGACGAGGAGGTTCTAAATGGATAAGGAATATGACACCCATGTATGCATAGCGGTTAAGAACGACCCTTACGGGTTCGTGGATATTCTGAACAAAGAAGCAGAGAACGCCTGCACTGGTCTACGCAGCCTCCTTGTTGAGGCGGCCTGCGTAATCGCTAACCTTCTGGAAAAGAACGGAGGCAAAATCGAATGATAAAACTGCTCATCGGCGGCTCACCTTGTACCAAGTGGAGCATCGCCCAGAAGAAAGACCGAGAGGTCACGGCAGAAGGCGAAGGTTGGGAATTGTTCCTCAACTACGCTATCGCCAAGGAGAAGTTTAAGCCGGACTTCTTCCTGTATGAAAACAACAAGTCGGCAGCACAGGCCATCAAAGACCAAATCAGCATGGTGCTTGGAGTTCCCTTGATGCACATCAACTCCGCGCTCGTATCGGCACAGAACCGCCAGAGGTTTTACGCCTTCAACTGGACGGTGCCGCAGCCGGAGGACAGAGGCATCCTTTTGAAAGACATCCTCGAAACAGGACAAGCGGACAAGGACAAAGCATACTGCCTCAAACACCAAGCCGGGAATGTCCGAGACTATTTCAAAAAGCACCACACGCAGGTCGCTTTCGAGCCTGTCGGCGTTGGATATCGGAACAGGCGTGACGAGGACGGCAAACTCTCCAGAAGGTTCGAAACCGATGGAGACGAGAAAGCTAACGCCCTCACCACCGTAGTAACCGACAGTATGGTTGCAGAGCCTATCAGAGTCGGCGGTCTACCCAGACCGAACGGAGAGCCAAGCACCTCCCAGGCGATGAGAGTCTACTCGCAAGACGGCAAAAGCGTCACGCTTTCAGCCAACGGCGGAGGCATGGGCGGCAAGACTGGACTCTACGCCATACCGACCGAGCCAGTGCGTGTCGGCGAAATCAACGAAGGCAGCCAGGGAGACCGCATCTACGATGCAAACGGCAAATCCTGTGCTATCACCGCAAACAGCGGTGGCAGCGGTGGCAGCGGACAGGGCATGTACGCATATCCGCTCAACGAGTCAAAGGACGGAAAGAGCCACACCCTCAAAGCACAGTACTACAAGAACGGCACAGCGAACTTCGTCAACGAGAACCCAAGCGACAATCACTACACAGCTACCTGCGTGGCAGAGCCTGTCCTCAACCCTTCCGATTACTCGGATAAAAATGTCTATGAGGTAAGAGACGGACTTATCACCATCAAGGGCAAGCAGTATCCCATCCGACTGCCGGACGGATTCTACATAATCCGCAAACTCACCGTCACCGAGTGCTGCAGGCTTCAGACCTTGCCGGACGATTACTGCAGAGCAGTATCCGACAGCAGAGCCTATAAGGGACTTGGGGGGGGGATGGACAGCAGAAGTCATCATCCACATCCTCCAAGGTGCGCTCAAGGATGTGCCGAGGGACGAGGAGATTGTTGTGCTTTCCATGTACGATGGCATTGGGACGGGTCGGTATTGCCTGGAGCAGATGGGGTTCACAAACATCAAGTACTACGCTTATGAGATTGACCCATATGCCATCAAGATATCAAGCAGCAACTACCCAGACATCATCCAACTCGGAGATGCATTCGACCTCCGCAAGGAGGACTGGGCGTTGCCAGGAGAGGAGGACACTATGGACGAGCCTATTGTAAACATCAGCTATGAACGAGCGGCTGAAATCCTCGACCCAACTCATCGTGAACACTACGAGTCGATGGACGAGGTGAACGAGGCCTGCAGAATGGGAATGAACGCCCTGCTGCATAAGACCCATAAGCCAAACACGGTGGTTTTCGCCGAAACACGGTTTGTGGAGGAATTGAGGCAGAACGTCCTCGGAGCGGATAACGACCGAGACATTCAATACTGGAGAGCCTACCTTGACGGTGCAAAGGCACAGGCAGAGGAGGATGGATATACGGAGGAGGCACTTCAATGAGACCAGAATATTTTGAGCCTTTCGCAACGACCGCTGACCTCTCGGCTCACCTTAAAAGCAAGCCGGAAACAAAACATATCACAGCAGCCAACTTCATCAAAGACCACCTTCCGAAAGAGAGCGTGTTCCAAGCCAAAATCCTCGCCACGCTTGAGGACTGGCGAAAGAACCGCCTCATCGACCCAAACTCCATCATTTGGAAGAACAACGCAGGTGTTTATAACAGGAATGGACTGCCTGACATTATGATGGTCAGCAACGGACTGTTTTTCGCCTTTGAAGTGAAGCGACCTTATGTCGGACGGCTATCGCCACTGCAGAAGAAGGCAATCGTAGACATCAACTTGGCAGGCGGTTACGCCGACTCTGTATGCTACGCTTCAGAAGTCAAAGCCACGCTCATTGAGGCAGGCTCGTGGTTCGGTAAGGAGGACGGCGCATGACACCAGATGAAATAAAGGGAAAAGCGGTCAAATTACTGCCCATGCCGGATGGACTCAACTCGGCGGAGCAAATGTACTTCACGACCATGCGAAACCTCTCCTTTGATTGGCGCTCCAAGCGCATCAGTGCAGAACAGGCGAAGCGAGAAGGGCTTATGGCTCGGAGGGAGTTCGACAAGAACTCCTTTGACCTCAAGCTATGGCAGCACACCACGACCATGTGGGGCAAAATCGAGATGCTTGCCACACGGTTTGCCAAGGAACACACGATGGAGGTCGCAGACCTATTCTTCAGAACGGTTTACGGTCTCGGCGAAAATTGGAGGGCGGTTAAGCCCAGAGAGGAGACCAAAGATGACACATCTGAATGAACTGGCGAAAGACATCCACCGCAACGCAGTCGACCACGGATGGTGGGACGAAGAACGCGGCTTCCCCGAAGTGCTGGCGCTCATTCATTCGGAGGTATCCGAAGCGCTGGAGGAATACCGCAACGGGCGCTTGCCTACGGAGGTTTACGCCGGAAACAACGGGAAGCCGGAAGGAATACCGATCGAGCTTGCCGACGTGATTATCCGCGTTCTTGATTATTGCGGATATGCCGGAATTGACATTGACGCGGCAATTTCGCAGAAGCACGAATATAACAGAACGCGCCCGTACAGGCACGGCGGGAAGAAGTGTTGACAATGGCGGAGCGGGTAAACCACCCAGCGCATTACAACGCGGGCGGGATCGAGTGTATCGACGCGCTGGAGGCGGCGACAATCGGGCTTGAAGGGATCGAAGCCTTCTGCACGGCAAACGCGATCAAATACTTGTGGCGTTGGAAGCGCAAGAACGGTGAAGAGGATTTACAAAAGGCTATTTGGTACATTAACAGGATCATTGATCGAGCGGGAGAACCGCCCGAGGAAAGAAAGGGGCTTTTCAATATGACAGAGAACAAACACGGCTTTATGCCGAAACAGGAAATTACAATCGGAGGGATACCCTTCACGATTATCCAGGCCGAAGAAAATTGGGTAAAGTGCATTTCTTCGAGATGCGTCGAAGAAAGAACCTTCGACGCTCATGGCGGGAACAATTTTTCTTCGTCCGATCTTCAGACGTATCTAAACGGAGCATTCTTACAGTGTCTTATCAAAGCGGGCGCGCCGGAAGAAATGTTCGAGTATTTCGGTATTAACTTGACCGCCGATGACGGATTGAATGATTACGGTTTCGCGCCCATCCGGATTGGGCTTATCACTTGCGACGAATACAGGTTTCTTCGTGACAACATTCCGGCGCTTCCGGATGAATGGTGGTGGACAGGGACTCCACACAGCCCGAAAAATAAGCTTGTCCGCATCGTCTGTTTCGATGGATCGCTGGGTGAAAGATGCGCTTCCGAACGTGTCATGGGTATTCGCCCGCTTTGTGTTCTGAAATCTGAAATCTTGAAATCCTACCTTGACGGGGACGAAAGGAAACGCGCCGAAGCCGTCGATATGATGAAGCATATTGCGGCGGCGTGGAATATCAAGCCGGAAGAGGTATTCGGGGAAGGAAGGTAACAGAAATGCGGGCGGCAAGCATTACGGACTATATACCGATCGGCAAGGAAAACGCGGTAACGCGCGCACACCTTCGCGCGGTAACGGGCTTGCCGGATCGGAAGATACGAGAAGAGATTGAACAGGCAAGGCGCAAGGGCGCGATTATCATTAACGCGCAGGACGGCGCTGGCTACTATCAAAGCGAGGGTATACGGGATATTGCGAAGCAGTACAGGCAAAACGAGCGCCGCGCCTATCTTCGCGAACACGGTTTGACGCTATGCGCGGACGGGTTGCGCCGTCTGATTATTCCAAAGAACGGAGGTAACGAAGAAATGAAGTACAAAGTATGCGACCATTGCGGCGCACACCTTGACAACGGGGAAACGTGCGATTGTAGGAACACGAACAACGACGGCGGAGAGCCGAAAGACAAACAGAAAGAGAGGAAAAACGATAATGACGGGAATTAACGAGGTTGCAAAGCAAATTCACGAAAACGCCGTCGATCACGGCTGGTGGGACGAAGAACGCACCTTCGGAGATATCGTTGCCCTCTGCCACTCCGAACTGTCGGAGGCATTGGAGGAATATCGGGCAGGCAGACCGCTCCTCTGGTTCGCCTGTAACGAAGGAGACCCTGGTCATCTGTGCGACCCTGCGGACGAGACCGATTGTTTCCAGTTCGGCCACGAAGCAGAGTGCCAGTACCGGGACAAAAAGCCGGAAGGCATCGCCATTGAGATGATTGACTGCCTCATCCGCATCCTTGACTGGTGCGGCCGGCACGACATTGATGTGGACACCCTCCTCGCTATGAAGCACGAATACAACAAGACCAGACCTTATAAGCACGGAGGTAAGCAGTTATGAATAGAGCCGAAATCCTCGACACGGCGAAACAGTGCGTTTGCACCGACCGCCAGAGCCAGTACGGAACGCCGGAGGACAGTTTCAACACCATCGGCCGCCTTTGGGAGGATTACCTATCAGCCAAAGGACAGCGAGTAGACCTCAAACCGCACGATGTAGCCGCTATGATGGCACTCCTCAAAATCGCCCGAATCGCCACGGGCCACGGCAAAGCCGACAACTGGGTCGACCTCGCCGGATATGCCGCCTGTGGTGGCGAGTTGGAGGACTTGGAGAACCCATTTGACAACGAACAAAGGAGGACGAGCCAATGAACACAGCCATTACCATCACGCTCATTATATGCGTGACCCTTGTGGCCCTTTCACTCATAAACAGGAGAAAATGAAGAGAGAGCCAGAACCCAAGGAACGCCCAGGCTACCGGTACGAGACCTGCACGGACTGTGGTAAGCGGTGGAACATAGCCAAAGGGCAAAAGATACCGTGGTATGGGTATAAATGCCCACACTGCACATATAGGAGGAAACCAAATGAAGAAAATCGTTGAACTGCCGAGAGGATTACGATTCGATGTGTTTGCTTTGCCGGAGGATTTTGATGACCAGATAAGGCAGGCATTCAAAGATTACACCTACGGCACGAGCAAAGCATACACATACCAAGACAAGCTGTCGTTCATCGACTGCATGAGGCAGTATTTGCACAACGCCACAGACGCCGCGGAGTGCGTGAAAACCCTCGTCCTTGAGGCCTACGAATACAACTTGGATGAATACGGCGAACTGACCGATATTGACGAGTTCAATACTCTGGAGTTCATGGCGGAGGCATTCGAGAGAGGTAAAACCAACCTCTACAGCCATTACACGGGTGACCACCATATTGACGATAAAATCATGGAAATGGCTGTTCGAGTCATCCGTGTGGTCATGAATTTCGGAGAAGAACGAGCCGGAGAATGGCTTGCAGATGGCATCGCCCTCAAATGCAGCCTTTGCGGAAAGAGCCTCGTGGTTGAGCAAGGCGATGCCGAGATGAACTACTGCCCTCATTGCGGTGCGATGATGGCAATCTAAAAAACAGGAGGATTTACCATGAGACTTTTTTCTACCGAACAGGTTACCAAGTACCACCCCGACAAGTTGTGCGACCAAATCTCGGACGCCATCCTTGACGCTTGCCTCGCGCAAGACCCCGACAGCCATGTTGCTTGCGAGTGCATGGCAAAGGGCGAGACCATTATCCTCGCAGGCGAAATTACCACGACCGCAAAGGTCGACTACGCAGGCGTTGCAAGCCGAGTTTGTGCGAAACTCGGTTATAAGGCATCGAATGTTCTGACCTATATCGAGCAGCAGTCCCCCGAAATCGCATCGGGCGTAGGAAACGGCGAAGAGCAAGGCGCAGGAGACCAAGGCATGATGTATGGCTACGCCACCTCCGAAACGAGGAGCAAACTCCCCTTCGGATTTGACCTTGCCAACCGCATCACAGCAAGGCTTGAAGAAGCGACCGCAGAAAACAACCCCATCTTAAAAGGCGATGCCAAGGTACAGGTTACCGTAGACCTTGATGCCGAGCCGAATATTACAAGCGTCAAAAAAGTCCTCATTTCCGCCTGCCATAAAGACAGCGTCGATTTTGACCTCATCAAATCCTACCTTGAGACCCTTGTCTGGAGCGTGATCGATGAAGATGCCGTTAATGAGGTCGGATTGAAATGGCCTCGCAAAAACATCGAGGTTATTACCAATCCTGCAGGCCCTTGGACGCTCGGAGGCCCCTCCGCAGACTGCGGTTTGACGGGGCGCAAAATCGTCTGCGACCAGTATGGCGGTTATTGCCCGGTCGGAGGCGGTGCATTCAGCGGAAAAGACCCCTCAAAAGTCGACCGAAGCGGCGCGTACATGGCACGAAAAATCGCCTGTGACATGGTCGAAGAATACAAGCTGAAATGGTGCGAGGTTCAGATTGCCTACGCCATCGGACAAGCGGCACCCATGAGCGTATGCATTAAGTGCGACCAGGACATCAATCTTGGCGGTGTCGTTGCCGCAAAATATGACCTCACTCCGGCAGGCATTATCAAGGCCCTCGATTTGAAGAGACCCATTTATGAGAAGCTGTCGGGAGGTTGCCACTACAGGGAGGAGTAAATTATGACGGCCAAGCAATACTTAAAACAGGGATACCGCCTTAAAGAACTCATCCAAACCTACCGGGACGAACTGGCACAGCTACGCAGTATGCTTGGCTCGGTACAAGGAGTGTCCTACGATAAGATTGGGGGCGGCTCTACCAAGCGGAACGGTGACACAGCCGAGTATAACCTCGTTATTAAGCGCATAGACCTTGAGGCTCAAATCCAACAGGAGATGAACAGCATGGTTGCCTTGATGCAGGAGATACACAACACCATCGAGAGGGTGCACAATAACGATGAGCGCCTCGTGCTGCGGTGCAAGTATATACTGTTCCTATCCTGGGAGGAGACGGCACAGCGTATGAACTACTCGGACACACAGGTGCGGAGGCTTCACGGCTCTGCCCTGCTCAGTGTAGTAGTGCCAGAGAAGTATGCCGACAAATAAAGACGGACAAGGTTGGACGGTTTTGGACGGAATTGGACGGAAACGAACACCCCACCCTGTGATATAATATAGACTGAAAAAGCACGACCGAGAGGGGCAACCTTCTGGGTCGTGCTTCTTTATGTCCGTGCTACCACACGCACAACAGCACCGTCCTTTCTGCCTTGGGGCGGGGCCTCTTCGTCCTTTCAGACCTTGCCCCTCCCTTATTTGTTGCAATAGGTACTGTCCAGAGGGGGTGGGGTTGTGCGGGGCGAGGAAGGCGCGGAATTTTTTCGCACAAAATCAAAAATTTTTCGGGCATTTCGTTACGCAAGGGAGAACCAAAGCACACGAAGTCCACCAAAATGAGGTGAGAAGATGAATAAAACAGCGGAATTGAGGACGATATCCATCTCGGAATTACGCCCTGCAGAGTACAATCCCCGTGTGGAACTGCAACCCGGCGATAAGGATTACGAGGACATCAAGCGTTCCATTCAGCGGTTCGGCTTCGCAGACCCCCTTGTGGTCAACGCAGACATGACCATCATCGGCGGTCATCAGAGATTGAATGTTGCCAAAGACCTCGGATACACGGAAGTCCCCTGTGCCGTGGTCGACCTCTCCAAGGCTGAAGAACGAGCATTGAATGTGGCTCTGAATAAGATGGGCGGTCGGTTTGACAACACGAAGCTGGCACACTTGCTGAAAGACTTATCGCTCGGAGGTTTTGATACCACCCTCACGGGTTACACCATCAAAGAAAAGGACGAACTAATAAACGGCTTAACTCTGAATATAGAGGCGGTCGAGGACGATGCCGAAGAGGTCATCGACTCGGTCGAGAACATCAAAGAACCCTATGTCCGCAAGGGACAGGTTTGGCAGCTTGGGCGGCACCGCCTTATGTGTGGTGACAGCACGAGCCTTGCAGATATGGAGAAGCTGATGGAGGGGCAGCAAGCCGACCTCATCATCACCGACCCTCCGTATAATGTCCAGTATGTCGGCAAGACCAAGGACAGCCTTACCATTGAGAACGACTCCATGTCGGACGGAGCGTTCTTCTCATTCCTGCTTGATACCTTCGGATGTATGTTCTCATACGCCAGGGACGGTGCCGCCATCTATGTGTTTCACGCCGATACGGAAGGACTGAACTTCCGAAGGGCGTTCAAGGAGGCAGGCTTCAAACTTTCGGAGTGCCTGGTCTGGGCGAAGGATGTATTTGTCCTCGGCAGACAGGACTACCACTGGAGGCACGAGCCTATCCTCTACGGTTGGAAGGAAGGCGCGGGTCATTACTTCGTTAACGACCGAACGCAGGACACCGTTCTGAACTATGAGCGACCGAAGCGCAACGAGGAGCATCCGACCATGAAGCCTGTTCCCCTCATCGGGAAACTGATGCAGAACTCCTCGATGCTCGACTGGAAGGTGCTCGACCCGTTCGGCGGCTCCGGCCCAACGCTCATCGCAGCACAGCAACTCGACCGACAGTGCTTTACGATGGAACTCGACCCCAGATATGCACAGGTCATTGTTGAGCGTTGGCAGAACCTCACTGGCGAGAAGGCGGTGTTGCTCGATGAATGACACGCTTCGTCTTAGTTTAGTCGGGGGGGGTATGACCATGTCGGATAAAAATGTGAGTGCCCCTTCTGGCTCATATTACAAGGTCGAGATAATCGCACACCTTTTCGGTGTGTCGGTTCGCAGAGTTCAGCAGCTTACGCAGGACGGCATCATCGAAACCGTCCAAACGCCGGAGGGCAGACGATACGACCTCGGCCCTACGGTGCAAAAGTACATCGCCTATCTATCGGACAAGGCGTATGGCAGAGACCAGAATAAGAGAGAGACCGAACTCCGAGAGAAGAAACTCGAAGCGGAGGTCGCTCTCAAGGAGAGCCAAGGCGAACTGCACCAGCTTCGGACTGCTATTGCCGCAGGCAAATACATCTCCGTGGAAGAGGTGCAGATGGACTACTCACGCTTCTTTGTCGTGTTTAAGAAGTTCGCTCTCTCCATTCCGAGCAGAGTTGCCGGAACGATATCAAGTGTGGTCGAGCCTGTTGTGGCGAGGTCTGTAGAGAAAGACCTCGCACGAGAGGTCAACTCTATGTTACAAGGCTTTGTCATCGCCGGAAAGGTGGAGGGCAAAGGGGGTGACGGAGAGTGAGACGAAAATATAAACACAAGCCGTTTCCTGTAACCGTATATCAGAGGTCGGCGCTCGACTTCCTCCTACCTCCAGAGGATATAAGCGTCAGCCAGTGGGCGGAGGAACACCGCATCTTGGACATCAAGTCCTCGGCGATGCCCGGTCACTGGCGAAACAGCGTCACCCCATATCTGTCCGAAATAATGGACACAATGAATGATTACGAAATTGAGGAGACGATATTTGTAAAGCCGACACAGGTCGGCGGCACGGAGGTAATTCTTAACCGCCTCGGATACCTTATAGCACAAGACCCTGGGCCTACGCTCATCGTGTATCCTACGGACACCCTTGGCGAAAGCACGAGCGACAACCGTATTCAGCCAATGGTCAAGAGTTCTCCTGCGGTTAAGCAACACTGGAACGAGCGCATCTCCTCCAAGTTGGAGATGCAGTTCGACAATATGTATGTGAGCATAAGCGGTGCGAACTCGCCTGCCTCGCTTGCATCCAAACCTATCCGCTACCTTTTTCTGGACGAGGTCGACAAGTTCCCTGTGGCAACACGCAGAGAAGCCGACCCTATCAGTCTGGCGAGAGAGCGAACCAAGACATTTATAAATCGCAAGATTTATATGTGTTCCACGCCCACCCTTCGCACCGGGCATATCTGGAAGGCGAAGGAGTCTGCTGACATCGAGAAACATTACTTCATCCCGTGCCCTCATTGCTCTGCCCAGATAGAATTGAAATTTCAAAATTTGAAGTGGCCAGATGATGAGGCGGGCCTCGATGCCGCAGACCGGGCGGAGTTGGCAACCTATGTGTGCCAAGAATGCGGCTGTACGATTTCCGATGCCGAGAAGAACCGGGCGCTTGCCTTCGGAGAATGGCGAGTGGTGCGAGAGCGCGGAAAGACTGCACGGCGCGTTGCTTACTGGATAAACACCCTCTACTCTCCGTTCGTTCGGTTCTCGGAGATTGCGAAGGAGTTTCTCAAAAGTAAGGATGACCCCGACCTACTGCACAACTTCACTAACTCGTGGCTTGCCGAGCCGTGGGAGGACACCAAGTTAAAGACCAACGCCGAGATGGTGCTTGAGCGCCAGACGGAGACCGAACAGTTTGTGTTGCCGGAGTGGACGAAACTGGTGACAGGCGGTGTCGATGTGCAGGAGAACTGCTTGTACTGGACTATCCGAGCGTGGGGAGACTTCCTCACCTCGCAGAACATAGCGCACGGACAGGCATTCTCGTTTGCGGAGGTCGAAAAATACATGAACCTCGAATACCGAAAGCCGGACGGCACGGCGTTTATGGTTGACCTTGTCCTCGTGGACTCTGGTGACCAGACGGATGAGGTTTACGAGTTCTGTGCAATCAACTCGGAATGGGCGCTCCCTTGTAAAGGTGTCGGCTCTCAACTTTCCCACTACAGACTGTCGACCGTCAATAAGACCGGGTCTCGTGCCTACGGCATGAACCTTGTCCTCGTGGACGGCGGCAAGTACAAGGATATGATTGCAAGCCGTATGCGTAAGCCGAACGGCAAAGGCTCGTGGATGGTCTACCGAGGCTGTGACGAGGAGTACGCACAGCAGGTAACGGCAGAGCATAAGGTCAATGTCAAGAACGGAAAGGGTCAGCAGACCCTCGTTTGGCAACCCAAGACCGAAGGAGCGGACAACCACTACCTCGACTGCGAGGTTTACTGCATGGCGGCCGCTGACATTAAGGGCGTTAGAAACCTATTCCTTCAGAATGTGGTTGAAGAACCGAAAAAGCCAGAGCCAAAAAAAGAAGTCCAGACCCCAGAGGAGAACTGGATAAGGGCCAACGATTCATGGCTGTAAAGGAGGTATGAGAATGGCCGACAACAAAAACTTCGCAGAGATGACCAAAGAGGAACAACTCAAAGAGGTCAACAATGCAATTTATGCCGTACTTGCCGGAGGGCAGTCTTACAGCATCGGCAGCCGAAGCCTTACTCGTGCCGACCTCTCGCTTCTGAAATCGATGCGAGAAGAGTTGGAGGCTGAAATCACGAGAGACGATTCCTCTCATCTCCTCGACAACACCTTCGTGGCTATGTTCACAGGAAGATAGGAGGTATCGAGATGAACTTCATTGACAGGCTCATCCTTCTGTTTTCTCCACAGAGGGCGTATGAGCGAGAAGCGTGGCGGCAGAGCTATGAAGAACTCCGCTACTACGATGCTGGCCCCGGCGGTCGGCTGAACGCACAGTGGCGAACGAACAACGCAGCGGCCGAGGTCACCGACCGATTCAGCCGTGATACCGTTCGAGCGAGAGCCAGAGACCTTGAGAGGAACTCCGACATCGCACAGTCCGTCATTCGTGCCTATCGGAGAAATGTGGTCGGCAAGGGTTACACCCTGCAGGCTATGACGCCGGACGAGCAACTGAACGACAGGATTGAGAAGTACTGGAAACTCTGGTGCAAAGCAGAACACTGCGATGTGACCGGGACACAGTCCTTCAATCAGATTCTGCGTATGGCAGTCACTCGTAAGCGTGTGGACGGCGGCATGATAATCCTTAAGAGATATGTTCGCAACGGCGAAATCGTCCCATTCAAACTTCAGTGCTTGGATGTGGACGAACTCGATGGGACTATCGCCGCACCGAAGCATAAGGGCGATACCGTTGTCAGCGGTATCGAGTATGACCAGTTCCATAAGCCAGTCGGATATTACTTCCGGCAGTACGATGTGGAGGGCAACCAGACAACGGACTCCATCTTCGTTCCGGCAAAGGATGTCATTTTCTATTTTACAAAATCTCGCCCCTCTCAAATCCGAGAGATAAGCGATATGAGTGCGACCATCACTCGCATTCGAGATGTCAACGAGTTTGTGACGGCTGTTTCCGTGAAGGAGCGCATCGCCGCCTGCCTGTCCGTGTTCATTAAGAAGAGCATCCCGACAGGCGGTCTTGGCAGAAGCGGCTCCGCATCATCGGATGGACGCATAGACTACGCAGGCAAAACGCTCACCCCCGGCATGATTAAGGAAATGAACGCAGGCGATGAGATACAGGTGGTCAACCCTTCGGGCAACAGTGCCGAAGCGACATCCTTCCTCAAGCTGCAGTATGGCCTTATCGGTGCAGGGCAAGGCCTGTCCTACGAGACAGCAAGCCGAGACATGAGCCAGACCAACTACTCCTCCGCTCGTCAGAGTGCCATTGAGGACGAGGTCACCTTCGCAGAAGAGGTCGAACTCCTGCGTGAGCGTGTGATGACGGAGGTCTACGAGACCTTCATTATTTCCGGTTACCTGTCCGGGTTATTCAATATGCCCGGATTTTGGGATAACAAATATGACTACCTTCAGCATGAGTGGGTCGCTTCTCCGAAGAAGTGGATTGACCCTCAGAAGGAAAGCAGTGCCAACCAACTCGCACTGAAGAGTGGTCAAAAGACCTTTAAGCAGATAGCAGCCGAGAACGGTCGAGACTGGCGCGACCAATTGGATGATATTGCCGAGGTCATCGAATACGCCCATACCCTGGGCATAGAGATTGGAGGTGGAGAAATTGGAGAGTACAAGCAGAAAGAAGAAAACCCAGAGCCAGAAGACCCCATCGCTGATGAAGGAGACGGCACAGAGCCTTCAGAGGGCGGCGAAGGGGACGAGTCCGAAGAAAGCGGAGACGGAGGAGATGAATAAGAGCCTCGGTGAACGCTCCTTCGGGAAAGCATCCATCCGAGCCTTAGAGGGCGAGGGAAACGAGCGAAAGTTCGAACTCTCGTTCAGTTCAGAAGAGCCGTATGTCAGATGGTTTGGCCCAGAGATTTTGAGCCATGCTGATGACGCAGTCGACCTTACCAGACTGAACGAAATCGGAGTGTTGCTGTTTAACCACGACGCCGACTATGTTCTCGGTCGCATTGACCGCGCTTGGATTGAAAACAAGCGTGGCAAGGCGGAGGTGACATTTGACGATGACGAGGCAGCAGACCTCATCTATCAGAAGGTGAAGTCCGGCACCCTGAAGGGTGTGTCCGTCCGCTATTCCGTGGACTCTTGGGAGGAGGTTGCCCCCGGCAAAACCTCGACCGATGGATTGTTCACTGGCCCCTGCGACATCGCTCGTAAATGGACTCCGCTTGAAATCTCTGTCGTGTCAGTTCCGGCAGACGCCACGGTCGGCGTTGGACGGAGCCGCAATGACAAAGGCAAGCCGAAACCGCAAAGCCTCGGCGCATTTGAGGCACAAATCAAAGTAAATCAAAACTATCTTTAAGGAGGATACACTATATGAACATTGAGCAGATGATTGCTCGTCAGAGCGAAATCACTTCTCTGGCTCGTTCCGAGAACCGTGATTTGACCCCAGATGAGACCCGTGAGTTCAACGAACTCCAGGCCAAAATCGATGCCGCCAAGAAGGATGGCGAGAAGAGCAAGGAAGGCAATGACGAGGCCGTTCGCACTGCCGTTGCCAACGAGAGACAACGCCAGTCTGAAATCTCCGCACTGTGTCGCAACTTTGGGATTGACCCTCAGCCCTATCTTGACAGCGACACTTCCGTGGATAACTGCCGCAAGGCTGTTCTGGACGAACTCCAGAAGAGAAACGCTCCCATCAACGCAGGTGGTGTCCGTGTAATGGAATCCGGCGAGGACAAGTTCCGTGCCGCTGCCGTTGACGGCATCCGTATGCGTATGGGTTACGAACCCGAAAACCCTGCCGAAGGTGCTGAAGGATTCCGCAGCATGAGCCTGCGTGACATCGCTATTGAGTGTCTGGCTCGTGACGGCGAGAAGACTTCTTCTCTGCTTCGCATGAGCAAGGATGACCTCTACGCCAGACTCTGCCGTGACTTCTTCAATCCCACTGCGGCGTTCCCTGCCATCCTTGATGCCACCATCAAGAAGACCATCGTGGAGGAATATCACAAAGTTCCCACCACCTTCCAGGCTTGGACTCGCAAGGGCAGCGTGACCGACTTTAAGGCCACTCCCGACCACTCCTATGTCCTCGGCGGTGTGGGTGACTTCGAACTTGTGCCGGAGAACGGTGAGCTGAAGAACAGCACTCCTTCCACTCACCTCCTGCCTCAGCGCAAGATTGACACCTATGGTAAGCAGTTCAGCATGAGCAGACAGGCGTTCATCAACGATGACATCGGTTTCCTCGCCGAAGTGCCTGCCGCTTACACTCGTGCGGCCAAGCGTACCATCGACAAGGCTGTCTACAAAATCCTGTGCAGCAACCCTGCAATCTATGACGGCACTGCGCTGTTCCACGACAACCACAAGAACCTCATCGGCACTGGTGCGGCTCCTTCCCAGACCACTATCCAGGACATCATCCTGCTTGCGCAGGGCCAGACCGACCCGTTCGGTGACCCCATCTATGAAGTTCCCAAGTACCTCATCGTGCCTATGGGTTACGAGTTCGTGCTTGCGACCATCTTCAAGAGTGCGCAGGTTGTCGGTTCTGCCAACAACGACATCAACCCCCTCTACAACTATCCTCTGAAGGTTATCCAGTCTCCTTGGATTAACACCCTCTCTGGCGAGAACGCCAAGCCGTGGTTCATGGTTGCCGACCCTACTACCTCCAAGAGCATCCAGGTCGACTACCTCAACGGTCAGGAGACTCCTACCTTCCGCAGAAGCGAGGTTGCAGGTCAGCTTGGCTTCGTCTGGGACATCTGGCTCGACTGGGGCATCACCGCTGTCGACTACAGAGGCATCTACAAGAACCCCGGCGTGGTTTAAGAACTGCGCCGCATAACGAATAAGGAGGTTAACTAAAATGGCAAATTACATTCAGAAGGGTAACACCATCGACTATGTTGCCACCGATGCCATCGCCGCAGGCGATGTTGTGGGTCTTACCACTCGCATTGGCGTGGCCGCAGGTGACATTCCTGCAGGCGCTGTCGGCGCTCTCGCCGTTGAGGGCGTGTTCGAAATCGACAAGACCGCAAGCCTCGCCATCAGCACTGGCGATGCCGTCTACTTCAGCACTTCCACCAAGAAGGTCACCAAGACCGACACCGATGTGCCTGCAGGTTGGGCGGTTGCTGACGCTGCTGCTGCCGACACCGTTGTCCGTGTAAAAATCGGTTAAGCGGAGGTGCAGACATGGCGAAGCTGAAAGCAACGAGGAGCGTCCTCTATCAGAACCGTTTATACGGCGCAGGGGACGAACTCCCCACCACCGATGCTGCACTGGTCAACGCATGGCTTGATGCCAAGTCCGCTGTTTGGGATGAGGAAAAGCCTGTGGAGAATACTGCGAAGCAGACCGAGGCCACACCCGGCACTGCTTCGGGAGTGAAGCAGGCTTCGCAGTCTACTAAGACCAACGGCAGCAAGAAAGCATCCAAGAAGTGAGTGCTTTCAAAAACCTCGTAGCATCCGACCTCGGAGAGGTGTGGTTCAGCGACCTCGAGGAGTTCTGGGACACGCACACCATCAATAATGTGGAGATGCGTGTCATTGTGGATAACGATGAACTCATCCGCAGGAGTGCCAAGCGTGTCTATACGGCAAGCGACAGCGGTCTATATGCCGGACACAAACTTCTCATGGTTCGTGCATCCGAGTACGGAGCGAAGCCTGCCATTGGCAATCAGATTATTTTCGACAATCGAAGATACAAGGTTGCCGATGTCGACTCGCAGTCTGGTTTGTTTATCATCGAATTGGAGGCGTTTAGGTCATGATTGTATTCACCATTGACGATAAGGGCATGGTAGAGTCCATCTCTCGTCAGCTTGGCGAATACCACGACAAAGCGCCCACCGTCCTCAAGCAGGCACTGAATGCCACCGCAAAGGACGCCCGTTCGATGCTTGCGAACCAAGCGAAGGATGTGTATGTCATCCAAAAGAGCAAATTTAACAAAGCGATGACAATCAAAAACGCCTCCGCCAGACGGTTGGAGGCGTTGATTGTTACTGCCGGAGCGCCACTCGAATTGATAGACTTCAAATCAAACCCGAAAAAACCGCCCACTGGGGCCGAAAGACCCGATGTAACGACAGGCAAAGTCCTCGTCAAAAGCAGTATGAAGCGGCTCGAAATGGGCGATTTGAAGGCGTTTGTCGCACGGTTCAAGAGTGGTCATGTCTCCATCGTTCAGCGTAGAGGCCCGAAGCGACTGCCGTTAAGGAAACTGCTCTCACCCTCCATTCCCAAGATGATAGGCAACGAGCAGGAGGTTTATGGAGAAGTTGAGCCGAAAATCGCAGAACTATTGGAGGCGAACATCCGAAAATACATTAAAAAGACCGTGGAGGCGAAGCAAAAATGACATTTGATGCAGGTACATTTATCGACCTTGAGGAGAGCCTTGCGGCAGAGTTCGAGAGTATGTTTGCGGAGCGAACCTTCATGAACAGCATTGGGCATAGCGTTCCTCTGAAGTGCTATGTCCACTCTCTTCCTGTGAAGCAAGGGGACGATGATGTTCTACTTGATGAGCATTTGCCAGAGCCTTACATCGTCTCGGAAATCAACGGAGGCAAGAAAGCCACGGATGACGATGCTCACATCGTTACCGTTGCCGTAATCATCTGTGTATGCGATGACAACACGGCTCGGCACGGCCACCAAGATATCCTCTCAATCATTCAACGGATTGTGGAGAGGTTTGGGAAGAACCCAGTCCTCGGCGGACGCTTCGTTATGCGGCCCGCCCTGGACTGGTCTCTCTCGGACGAGGACACATATCCATACTATTACGGCGGACTTTTGATGCAGTTCGAAGTCCATGCCATCGAAAAGGAGGACGAACTGGCATGAGTAAAGCCAAAAAACCTACAGTGACCGCCGCCAAGAGAAGCACCATTCTGGTGTACTGCGGTCCAACGATTCCCCATGTGTGCAATCGTTTCTCTATGTTCAGAACCGTTCCAGAGGCGCTGAATGAAAAGGCAAAGAAGGTGCCGCTTATCCGCAACCTCATCCTTCCCATCTCGGAACTCCGAGAAGCGAGGATGCAGATTGAAGGACGAAGCGGCTCTCTTTATGCAATCTATCTGGAAATCCAAAAATCCATTTAAGGAGGTAAAGATATATGCCTTATAAACATGGCGTCTATGTATCCGAGCAGGAAACCAGTTTGACCGCACCTATCTCTGGCACTGCCGGACTGCAGGTCATCTTCGGAACTGCCCCGGTCAACCTCGTGGACAACCCTGCGGGGGCGGTGAATACCCCGAAGCTGTGCTACTCCTACAAGGAGGCGTGTGCCGCTGTCGGCTATTCTGATGACTGGGAGAAGTACACTCTCTGCCAGAGCATCTACACCTGCTTCAATGTGCAGAATGTTGCCCCGATTATCCTCGTGAATGTCCTCGACCCTGCGGTTCACAAGACTGCGGCACAGCCGGAGGACGCACCCGTCAATGACAAGCAGGCCGTCTTTGAGACCCTTGGCATTCTCAAGAACAGCGTTGTCATCAAACTCACCTCTGCAGCGGAGTCTCCTCTGGTGCTTGATGAGGACTACACCCTCTCCTTCAATGCTGACGGTAAACTTGTCGCTACCATCATCGCAGGAGGCAGCGCAGAGAGTGCAACCTCTCTCTACCTCTCCAGTGCCAATGTAATCGACCCGACCCTGGTCGGCTTCGAGGACATTATCGGCACTGCCAACGGCAATGTCGAAACTGGTCTGCAGACCATCCGTCAGATTTATCCTATGTTTGGAATGACCCCCGGTCTGCTCGTTGCTCCCGGTTGGTCTCACTATCCGAGCGTTGCGGCCGCTATGCAGGCAAAATGCACCGAAATCAACGGTTGCTTCTCCTGTGAATGCGTCCTTGACATCTGCACAGTTTCCGGCATCAACGAAGGCAGTACTGCCGTTCCTTATGCAGCGACCTACGCTGATGTTCTGACGGCAAAGAACTCCCTCGGTGCGACCAGTTCCCACGCCATCGCCTGTTGGCCTATGGCGAAGGTCGGCAGCAAGAAGTTCTATATGTCTGCCATTATGGCCGCACTCACGCAGCAGTTGGATGCACAGAATGACGATGTGCCTTATCTGTCCCCTTCCAATAAGTCCTGCGGTGCGACTGCGACCGTTCTCTACGATGAGACGGAAATCAAACTCGACCAAGACCAGGCCAACACCGTCAATGGCTACGGCGTGGTCACTATGCTCAATCTGAACGGGTTTAAGTCTTGGGGTAACAACTCCTGCGCTTACCCGTCCACCACTGACCCCAAGGACAGATGGTTCTGCTGTCGTAGGTTCTTCACTTGGGCCGGCAACAGCTTCATTCTGACCTACTTCCAGAAGGTCGACAACCCGATGAACAAGCGCCTCGTTGAGAACATCGTTGACAGCGCTAACATCGCAGGTAATGGCTATGTGGCCCGTGGCTACTGTGCGACCTACCGTGTGGAATACCTCGCCGAAGAGAACCCGACCACGGACATCCTCAACGGCAAGATTACCTTCCACCAGTATCTCGCTCCTTACACCCCTGCGGAGGACATCGAGGACATTCTGGAGTTCGATACCGAGGCGCTCACCGCAGCGCTTCAGCAGTAAGAAAGGAGGACTGAAACATGAATGGCATTCCTTCTAAAATCAATATGTTCAATGTCTACAAGGACGGCAACACTCTCGCAGGTCTTTCCGGCGAAGTAACTCTGCCCGACTTTGAGGCAATCAGTGAGACCATCAGCGGCCCCGGCATCCTCGGCGAAATCGATGACCCCACCATCGGTCACTTCGGTTCGCAGGAGATTGAGATTCCGTTCCGCAACATCACGAACGATACCTTCACTCTGATGAACCCCGGCGATGAGGTCAACCTCACCCTCCGTGGCTCTATCCAAGTGAACACCAACGGTGGCGGCGTGGACTATGTCGGAATGAGAGTCATCTTCCGTGGCAAGTGCAAGTCTTTCACTGGCGGCACCGTGAAACAGGGTGCAGCGATGGCAAGCGCCATCAAATTGGAGTTGACCTACATCCGCATCGACCTCAACGGTGAGGCGAAGGTCGAACTCGACAAGCTGAACAGTGTCTACAAGCTGAACGGCGTTGATATTCTTGAGAAAGCGAGGTCTTTGTGCTAATGGCTGACAAGAACATCGCTCCCGTTGAGGAGCAGAACGAATACATTATTCGATTTTCCAAGCCTTACACCTTCGAAGAGGAAACTGTCAGCGAAATTGATATCTCCGGCATCGAGGGTCTCACCGCAGCAGACATGATTGCCGTCCAGAAGCAGATGACCAAGGGCGGCACCGTTGACGCTCTGCCGGAAATGTCCCTCCAGTACGCCTGCATCGTTGCGGCCCGTGTAACCAAGAGACCCATTGAGTTTTTCACTGGTTTACCTGCCAGAGATGCTATCAAGCTGAAGAACAAAGTAACGGGTTTTATTTTTGGCGCGGACTAACAGGGTTAGACGCGCCGAGTCTACGCAAAGCGTGTTTGAACCTGTCGCTCATCACACGGGCAGGGATTGATTATTTCATGTCCCTGCCCATCGATGAGTTAATAGAGATGGCAAAGGAGGTGGCAGAACATGGCGAAAAGCGGAAATTACGAACTCGCAATTAAAATCGCAGGCAAAGTCGACCCTTCGCTCAAGGCAGCGACCAAGGCTGCAAGCGGCGAGTTCAGCAAAATGCAGTCTGTTGCAAAAACCGCCATGAAAGGTGTTGCAGTCGGAGCGGCCGCAGCAGCCACCGCCTTAGTTGCAATCGGCACGGCCGCAGTCAATGCCTATGCCGAATATGAAAAAGCGGCGAACGGTCTGGCAGCGGCCACCGGGGCAACAGGCGAAGAACTCGAAGGTCTGAAAGATGCGATGGAGACCGTCTACACCAATAACTACGGTGACAGTCTCGAAGATGTCGCTGATGCAGTGGCTCTTGTCGACAAGAACCTCAAAGGTCTATCCGATGAGGAACTGGTCAATGTGACCGAAGCGGCGTTTGCCCTCCAAGATGCCTTTGACTACAGTGTCGAGGAGAGTTCGAGAGCAGCGGCCGCAATTACTAAAAACTTCGGCGTTTCTGCGGAGGAGGCTTACGGTCTCATCGCCGCAGGCGCACAGAATGGCTTGGACTACTCCGGCGAGATGATTGACACCATCAACGAGTATTCGAGCCAGTTCTCAAAACTCGGCTTCACGGCTGACGGTATGTTCCAGTTGATGCAGTCTGGTGCAGACAGCACGGCTTGGAACTTGGACAAGGTCGGCGATGCCGTCAAAGAGTTCTCTATTCGCTCCATCGATGGCAGCAAGACCACGGTCGCTGCCTTTGAGTCCCTCGGATACAATGCAGGCGAGATGATGGCAACCTTCGCCGCAGGCGGTCAAGGTGCGAACGATGCGTTCTTCGAGGTAATCGACACCCTTATGACTGTCGAAGACCAAGTCGAGCGTGATGCACTTGGCGTTGCCCTTTTCGGAACGCAGTGGGAGGACTTGGGAACAGAAGCAATACAGGCAATGGCGGACGCATCAAACGCCGCCTACGACACACAGGATGCGTTGGCACAAATCAACGCAGTCCAGTATAACGACCTTGAGAGCCAACTCGAAGGCGTGAAGCGCCAGGGCGAGGCAATCTTGCGGTCGGTCGGCGAACAGTTAATGCCGTATATCTTGGAGGCACTATCCTATGTGTCGAGCACACTGCTCCCTGCGGTGGAGGGTCTCTTGCCTTCTATCATGAGCAGCATTTCGGCGTTGCTCCCGGCAATAAGCGAACTTCTGCCAATCGTGGTGGAGTTCGGAGCGCAGTTGATGAACGACATCGTTCCAATTCTGGTCGATTTGATATCGGCTGTGATGCCGACATTGTCCTCTCTACTGAAATCGCTCCTGCCTGTGGTCATGCAGTTAATTTCCACGATTTTACCACCTATTGTATCTCTGATTGGGCAGCTTCTGCCCCCTTTGATGCAGATAGTGGATGCAATTTTACCTGTGGTGACTGCTCTTATACAGGCACTCGGCCCTATACTCACGGCCTTATTCGCAGCACTGACCCCAGTATTCGACCTTCTGACGGCGATTTTGCCGCCAATAGCGAACATTATATCCATGCTTACACCGATAATCTCGCTCATCGGGCAACTGGTAACGACTATCATCAGCGGTCTTGCCCCGGTTATTCAGTTCATTTCCGAACTAATAGGCACGGTGCTGAACACAGCGTTTGCCGCCATAACTCCTATCATAGAGGGCGTGATTGGCATTTTCGGTGGACTCATAGATTTCATCACCAATGTATTCTCCGGCAACTGGAGCGGAGCATGGCAGGCTATTGTCGATGTATTCGGTAATGTGTTCGGAACGATTGCGAACATCGCAAAAGTCCCGATTAACGCAGTCATTTCGGGCATCAACTGGTGCATCGAGAAAATCAATGGAATATCCGTCACCGTCCCAGACTGGGTTCCGGGTCTTGGCGGTAAGACATTCGGATTCAGCATTCCGTCTATTCCGCTTCTGGCGGAGGGAGGTATCGCAACAGGGGCCACCCTCGCCATGGTCGGTGAGGGACAAGAGCCAGAGGCAATTCTGCCGCTTTCCAAGTTGGCAGGTATGCTCGAAGGTCAAAGTGGTGGTGCAGGTGGCAGTTTCAGCCAAAGCGACACCATTTCGTTCTCTCCTGTGTTCAACTTCTACGGAGGCGTGAGCAAGGATGAGGCTACCGAAGCGGGCCGCATCAGCTTCGCAGAGTTTAAGAGGCTCTATGACCAGATGATGTCGGAGAACCGCAGAAAAAATTTCAGTATGGCGTAAAGGAGGTGCTGTATGGAAGATAAAACCTACACAACCATTCAAGGTGATGCGTGGGACGCTATTGCCTACAAGGTGTATGGAGATGAGTCCTACACCGGGTGGCTCATGCAGCACAACCTCCCTCTCTTGGACACGCTCGTGTTCGGAGCAGGCGTTGTGCTGAACATCCCAGACCTGCCAGAGGGTGATACTTCTGCCGATGCACCGATATGGAGGACGAGCGTATGAATACACGAAACGCAACTGTCGACCTCACTTGGAACGGAGCAGCGGTTACAAGCCAGATGGCCGGCAATGCAACCAGTTTTTCTTATACAGACCCGGCAAGCGGCGAAGCGGACAGCATCGATATCGGCATCCAAGACAGAGACCGCAGATGGATTTCATCTTGGATGCCGAGAGCCGGGGATACCTTGTCCGCAAAGATTAAGCTGCAGAATTGGGGACGAGAGGGTAACAATCGTTCCCTCTTCTGCGGCTTTTTTGTTTTAGATGACTTTAGCTTCGGAGGTTGGCCCATCACGGGGAGCATCTCCGGCGTGTCCACCCCTGCTGACAGTGCGTTCCGAGAAACACAGCGCACCAAGACATGGGAGAACGCCACCATTAAGGAGATTGCTACTGAAATCGCAGGCAAAGCGAAAGTCTCCCTCTTCTGGGATGTGCAAGGTGCAGAGTTCACAATTACCTCTATCGAGCAGTCGAAGCAGACGGACTGTGCGTTCCTTATGTCCCTCTGCGACACCTACGGCTACTCAATGAAGGTGTATGGCCACAAAATCGTCATATTCGACCGTGAGGAGTACAAGGCAAAGGGTGCGGTGGCAACGCTTACCCCTTCGGACTTGGAGTCCTTCAGTTGGAAAACGACCCTCGCAGGCACATACACTGGCGGTGAGTACACCTACACCGACCCACTCACCGATGCGGATATCGTTTCCAAAATCGGAGATGGAGACCGCATTCTTAAGATGTCCGGCAAGGCGGACAGCGTTGCCGATGCCGAGCGAAAGATTAAGGCGGCGGTCAACAGTGCAAACCACGGTGCTACAAGTATGTCGGTGACCATTATGGGCAACGCCTCGCTCTACGCAGGGCAGTGCATCAAAATCAAGGGTCTCGCAGGCTTGGACGGCAAGTACTACATCGACAAGGTAAAGCACACCCTCGGCAGTGGGTACACCATGCAACTCGACCTCTCGAAGGTATAGCAAAGGAGGCACTTTATGGCCGAAACAATCAGAGTCGGCAGAGTATCGTCCATCGACTATGCCAAAGGCCTCGTCAGCGTAACCTACCCCGACCAGGACGGCAGCGTAACAAAGCCGCTCCCAATGCTCTCGGAGTGGTATGGTATGCCGAACATCGGAGACCTCGTTATGGTTCTGCACCTCTCCAACGGTGCGGAGGCAGGTCTTGTGCTTGGGCGATACTGGAACGACAAAAATGTGCCGAAAGAAAGCGGAGCGGGCCTGTTCCGAATGGACTTGAACAGGGACGGCACAGCGTATATCAAATGCTCCGGCACGAACATTACCATCCTCGGAAACATCACCCTCAACGGCAACCTCACTGTGAACGGCGATGTAAAGGTCACGGGCGATATAACCGCAGACGGCAGCATCATGGCTTCGGTCGATGTAGTTGGCGGCGGTATCTCCCTCAAAAATCACACTCACACAGGAGACAGCGGTGGCAGCACATCGCCTCCGAAGTAAGGTGGTGATGGTATGGGCGTGAACAAAAAGAACGCAGAGGGTTACCAAGACCCGACTGCGTATGAGGCATTGACGAAAATCGTCAAAGAAGAACGGAGCGTGAGAGCATTTAAGCCTATTGTTTACATCTGCTCTCCGTTCTCCGGGAATATCGAGCGAAACATCAAGGCGGCGAGGGCATACAGTCGCTTTGCCGTTGACAAAGGGTGTTTGCCCATTGCACCGCACCTTCTGTTTCCGCAGTTTCTCAACGACAGCGACCAGTTCGAGCGCAAACTCGGCTGTCGCTTCGGCGAGATACTGATGGACAGATGTGCGGAGGTCTGGGTGTTCGGCTCGTATATTTCCAAAGGCATGAAAGCCGAAATCCAAAGAGCAGAGCGCAAGGGATACACCCTGCGCTACTTTACCGAAGATTTGAAGGAGGTGGTCAAAGATGGCAGTAGTTGGCACACTCGGCCGTAATATCGTGTTCGAGGTCAGCGATGACAAGGCTCTTCTGCTTCAGAGTATGTCGAGAGACATCTCCGGCAGATGGACTACGCACACGACCTTCGGGTCGAAACCGAAGGCAGAGTTCCTTGGCGCGGAGAACAACACGGTCAGCATCACAATCTACCTCTCGTCCAACCTGGGCGTGAGACCAAGGCGAGTGCTTGATGCGGTCAAAAATATGGTCGAGAGAGGTAAGGCTGAATACCTCGTCATCGGCGGCCGGCCAGTCGGCAGCAGACCGTTCCGCTTGGTATCGTCCTCGGAGTCGTGGAATAAAATCTACAGCCGGGGGGAACTCGCCAAGGCTACCATTTCAATCAGTCTGGAGGAGTATGTATGAGCAGTTTCTATCAATTCAACCTGTCGTTCACATTTGCGGACGAGAAGATTGAGGAGTACGGACGCCAAATCTCGCTCCTCTTATCCACGCCTGTCGGAACAATGCCCCTCGACCGAGAGTTCGGTGTCGACATGGACTTCCTTGATATGCCGTCCGAGACCGCAAAGAGCCTCTACACGGCAGAAATCACGGAGAAAATCGCAAGGTTCATCCCAGAACTGCGAGTGGAGTCGGTGTCGTGGGAGGCCAGTCCTGCAGGCACACTAATTCCAAAGGTGGTGATTACTAATGGCGGAGATTGACGCCATCAAAAACACGCCGGACATCAGCTTCATCGACAACAAGACCATCGACCAGGTGCAATCGGAGATGATTGCGGACTACGAGTCCTTTATGTCGCAGGCTGAAGGCAGAGAGGTCACTCTTGAGAGAGCAAGCGTCCATCGCATGATACTCAATGCGGCGGCAGTCCATATCTTCCAAGGATACCAGTATGTCGACAGAGCCGGAAAGCAGAACCTTCTGAAGTACTCTTACTCAGAGTTTCTGGACAACCTCGCCCTGTTTAAGGGCATCACACGACTGCCTGCGTCCTCGGCGGTAACCACCCTCCGTTTCACGCTCTCGGCCATCCAGAGCGTAGCTGTGGGCATTCCTGCTGGCACTCGTGCATCCACCGCAGAGGACATCTATTTCGCCACGGACGAGTATACCGAAATTCCTGCAGGCTCTCTCTATGTAGAAGTGCCTGCCACCTGCACGGAGGCGGTTGCACGAGGAAACGACATCCCTATTGGGGGCGTTAAAAACCTCGTTGACCCCGTTCCCTATGTGCAGTCGGTGTCTAACACAACCGTTACTTCTGGCGGTGCGGACACCGAGAGCGACACAGCGCTTGCAGAGCGCGTTTACCTTGCTCCTTCGGAGTACTCCACAGCAGGCCCAGAGGACAGCTACCTCTATCACGCCAAGGCTTACAACCCTGCCATCGGCGATGTGGTGGCTACCTCCGACCACGAAGCAGGAGAGGTCAATATCGTGTTCATTATGGCAGACGGCTCTACGCCGGAGCAGACGGTCATTGACGGTCTGCTTGCCTATTTGAGCGATGACACCATCCGTCCGATGACCGATGTGGTGACGGTGGCGGCACCTGCAGAGGCGAAGTACACAATCAACTTCACCTACTACATTAACCGCAGCGACAGCGCACAGGCTGTTACGATACAGTCTGCCGTTGAGACCGCTGTGAGCGACTACATCAAGTGGCAGCGCCGCATCGGAAGGGACATCAACCCCTCCAAGCTGACCGCTCTTGCTATCGCAGCAGGGGCAAAGCGTGTCGTTCTGACCGCACCCACCTACACCGCCGTGGCAGCGACCTCCGTCCCTGCTCTCCAAGGCGATGCGGTGGTGAATTACGGAGGTCTGGAGGATGATTAACCTCAAAGGCGGTCGTTTTACAGACCTTCTGCCGAGCAACCTTGCATCACAGACGGAGGTGCAGGCTATCGCTTATGCGGTCGGCCGACAAATTGATGCAATCTGTGCTTACGCAGACAACGCACGAGTATATGCGGCTCTTTCTAAAGTGCCGGAGCAGGTGCTTGATGTACTCGCAGCGGAACTCCGCACCCCTGCCTACCGAGAGGATTACAGTATCGCCGTCAAACGCACCCTTATCGAGGGAACGCTCACCTTCTACATGAAGATGGGCACTCCTTCGGCGGTTAACCGCATCATCGAGGCTATCTTCGAGACCGGGTACATCAAAGAGTGGTTCGACTATGGCGGCGAACCGTACCACTTTAAGGCATATACCACGAACCCTGCCATCACGCAGGCGGATGTGGAGGAGTTCACCAGAGTATTAAGCACCGTCAAAAGGCTCTCGGCGTGGCTTGACGAAATCATCCTCGACCTATCCACGGATGCGATGCAGACATATATCGCCTTCTGGGTTCATACAGGCGATTTTATCACGCTGAACAGAGCCACATTGTAAAGGAAGGAGAACACCATGTTCCAAGCACCAAAACTAACCAACGCAGGCAAAGCACTCTACTACGACAATATCGGCGGTCAGGGCATCTCCTTTACCACCATCAAACTGGGAAAAGGAACGCTCTCCACCGCCATCGCAAACCTCACCGACCTCGTTGACACGGTCGTGACCATCGAAGCGGCCCTGTCGAACGGTAACGGCACTTATGTGGACATCTCCGGCTCGTTCAGCAATGCCGGGATGACCGAGGGTTTCTATTGGCGTGAGATTGGCGTCTTTGCCGCAGACCCGAACTATCCCGATGACCGAAGCCACGATGTTCTTTATTGCTATCAGAACGCATACGACACCGCAGACTTCATCCCTGCCGCTTCGGTCGAGACGGTTGAGAAGCACATCACGGTGCCGCTCATCGTGGGCGATGCCGAGAGCGTGTCCTGTCTGCTCGACCCGTCCCTGGTCTATGCTACACACCAGGACATCCAAGACCACGACCAAAGCGAGACCGCACACAGCTTCATTCGGAATCTTATCAGCGCCGTGTCCGAGGCTCTCGGTCTGCATAAACAGGACGGCGATATCCATGTCACCGCAGCACAGAAGCAGACATGGAACGGCAAAGCAACTGGAGCAGACATCACGAGCGCCATTGGCACTCACAACCAGGCCGCAGATGCCCACTCGGATATCCGAAGTGCCATCGGAACGGCTGTCAACAATCACAACACCGCCACAGGCGCTCACTCGGCACAGTTCGCACTGAAAGCCGACAAGGTCACCCTTGAGCAGCACACGGCGAGTACGGCGGTACACATTACCTCTGCAGAGCGAACCACATGGAATAACGCTGTGCAGAAAGCAACAGGCTCACTCGCCCTCACTCTTGGGCGCGATGCAAACGGCATCTATGTTGAGTTCTAAAAAAATTAGGAAGGAGAAAAGCCAAATGAGCAAAACCTACCTGCAGGAAAAAATCACAGGAACAGAGGGACAGGTCGTTATGATTAACGGCCAAGGCAACGCAGAGGCCCAGAGCAAGGACTTTGGACTCAAGCCTCGTCTGTCTATCTCCGTGGAAAGCGGTGCTGTTGTCACGGTATCCGGCAACGGCGAGACCCTTACCCAGACATCCTCTGGGGCCGTCCTCAACTTCGACCTTTCCGGCTATGGCACTTATACTGCCGTGGCCACGAAGAGCGGAAAAACGAGCAACACGGCAACCGTTAAGGTGGATACCGTTCAAATCTACGAAGCGGAGTTGACCTTCTTCTCCGCCACTATCACCGTCACCGTGCCGAGCGGCTCCACGGTGACCTGCACCAAGGGCGGAGTCACCCAGACCAAGACCTCCACCGGGACGGCGGTATTTACAGTCACAGAGACTGGCACATACGCCCTCAAAGCCACGCTTGACGGCCAAGAGGCAGAGGACACCGCCACCATCACGAGCAACGGTCAGAGCGTCAGTGTGACCCTCGCCTATGTTCATATCTACGGTGTGCAGTGGGACGGTTCGAGCAGCACTGTGTGGAGCAGAACGGACGAGTCCGCAAACTTCACAAACCCCGTGCCGGCCGTAAACAACGGAACAGGCAGCAGTCCGTTCGATAACCTTATGCCTTGGAGTGGCATGGTGAAATCCACCGACAGCGCCGCAGGCGTTCTCGTATCCATTCCGAAGTTCTGGTACAAATGGACTCGCTCCGGCGCCACCATGAAGCTTCAGATTGCAGACAAAGCTGTGGATGGCTTCTCCGTATCGCCTGCCCACCAAGACCGTGGAGACGGCTCTGGTGAGCGAGATATGGTCTATGTCGGACGCTATCACTGCCACACGAGCAACTACAAATCCCAGTCTGGGGGTAAGCCGAAGGCAAGCATCACCAGAAGCAGTGCCAGAAGCAGCATTCATAACCTCGGCTCAACCATCTGGCAGTTCGACTTTGCGATGCTGTGGACGATTTATATGCTCTACCTCGTGGAGTTTGCCGACTGGAACACCCAGAAAACCATCGGATATGGCTGTGGCAACAACTCCGGCACGGAGAATATGGGTGCGACAGACAGTATGCAATACCACACTGGCACGGCGAAATCGAGTCGCAGCACCTACGGTGTCGGCTGTCAGTACAGATGGATTGAGGACTTGTGGGGCAATGTCTATGACTGGGTCGATGGCGTTTACTTCAGCAGTTCTACCATCTACGGCATCAAGAAGCCTTCGTCCTACTCGGACACAAGCGGAGGCACGAAAATCGGAACAAGACCCACTTCGAGCGGTTACATCTCTGCCTGGGGAACGCCTACGGCGAGTGGGTTCGAATGGGCGCTCTATCCTTCGGCTGTTGTAGGCAGTGAGTCGACTTACATTACGGATTATTGCAGCTACTACTCCAGTGGTGTCGTGTTGTTCTGTGGTGGTAACTACAACCAGTACCAGGACCGCGGCTTGTTCTACTTGAACGGTAACGGCTCCGCTTCGAACTCGAGCGCCAACTTCGGCTGCCGTCTCCAAAAACTCCCTTAAGGGGGTTCGCCAAGGGGGACACATCCCCCTTGGCATATAACCTATCGGATTAAAATAAACTTTGGGGCTACTGTACCAGTAGTCCGATGTTCTCTCCTATCGGGAGGTTTCTCGTCTGGATTATTGCAACTACAACTCCAGTGGTGTCGTGTTGCACTGTGGTGGTAACTACAACCAGAACCAGAACCACGGCTTGTTCTACTTGAACGGCAACAACTCCGCTTCGAACTCGAACGCCAACATCGGCTGCCGTCACCTTTGCGAAGGTTCAGCTAACCATGTACTTCTCCAGTAATCCGCTTCGGCGGTTTACATAGATGGGTACAGTAGTCGCACACCCCTTGGTGAAGATATGCTATAAGGGCACGGTTTAGTACTCTCCGAAAGGAGCGCAGGAAACACCGTGAGGCAAAAGGAGAAAAATAACCCTATGAAACGAGCAAAGAACCTATATGCAGAACTTATATCGGACGAGAACCTAAAAATGGCAATCCTTGAGGTAAACCGCACACACCGTTGGAGACCACACCACAGGCCAAATAAGGTGGTCGTATGGGTGGACAGCGATATTCCGCAGAGAATTATCGACCTTCGGAATATTATCGAGCAAGGCTTCGTGCCTGCTCCTGCCGCATTGAAGCGCAGATGGGACAAGAGCACCGGAAAGTGGAGAGATATCCACGAGCCACGCCTCTGGCCCGACCAATACATCCATCACGCTCTCGTGCAGGTGCTTCAGCCTGTAATGATGCGTGGCATGGACAGATGGTGCTGTGGCTCTATTCGAGGCAGAGGCATCCACTACGGCATGGACGCAGTGAAGAAGTGGATGCGTAATGACCCGAAAGGCACGAAGTACTGTGCAGAACTGGACATCCACCATTTTTATGACAGCCTTAAGCCGGAGGTCGTATTCGCCAGAATGAAGCAACTGGTCAAAGACAATCGTGTCCTCGACCTTGTCTGGCGAGTAATCAAAGACGGCATCCTCATCGGAGCGTACTTTTCTCAATGGTTCGCCAATGTTGTCCTTCAGCCACTCGACCATCTTATTCGGGAGGGTGGCTTTCGTGTGTCCCACTATATGAGATACATGGACAACTTCACGATTTTCTCGCCCAACAAACGGTCTCTGAAGAAGCTGATTGCGGCCATATCTAACTGGCTTGCAGGCTTGGGACTGAAGCTGAAAGACACATGGCAGTATTTCGCCACGGCAGTTCGCCTGCCTACGGCTCTCGGATATCGCTATGGTCACGGCTACACACTCCTCCGAAAGAGAAACCTCTTTCGGCTGAAACGCCAACTGCTGTGCTACTACAGAAAACTGAAACGAGGTGCGGTCATTCCATATACAATGGCTCTCGGACTGCTGTCTCGGCTCGGTCAGCTTAAGCACTGCAACAGCGTCCGCCTGTACGCCCGTCTGGTGAGGGGCCGTCTGCAGAGAGACCTCAAAAATATTGTTAGGGCCTACGCCCGAAAGGAGAGAGCAAAATGGAATACATCTTCGGCTATGTGCAGCGCAACGGCGTGACCGTTGAAAACCTCAAGACAGTGGGCGAGGCTCACAGCCACCTTTCCGGCTTCATTCAGACCGTGAGGGAATACCCGGACGCCACCATTACCGATGTCTGCCGTATCACGGAACACTACCGCTCCGAGGAGGACGGTGAGGGCAACTGTTATGACTGGTATCTCATCGCAGACCACTGGCGTAATATGGACAAATTCTCCCCGGTGCAGGTGCAGACGGAAGAAGCCAATGCAGCAGCGTCCATCGTCTTTGTCACCCTGGCAGAGGGCGGCTCCATTGACGATGTGACCGCAAGCGAACACGCATCGAACTTCGCCGAATGGCAACCGAGCGTGAACTACAAGGTCGGAAACATTCGCCGCTACGGAGACGGTCTCCTGTACCGTTGCATCCAAGACCACACTTCGCAGGCAGACTGGACGCCGGACACGGCTGTCAGCCTCTGGACTAATATCTCCGACCCTGCGGAGGAATGGCCCGCCTGGAGCCAGCCGCTGGGAGCCCATGACGCCTATGCCGCCGGAGCCAAGGTGAGCCACAACGGCAAGCATTGGACCTCCGCCGTGGCAAATAACGTGTGGGAACCGGGAGTTTACGGATGGGAGGAAGTCAATGAATAGTTGGGAGACGATACGAGAACTCTGCGCTATTTGTGAGGCACAAAACAATATCATAAAAGCGCAGAGCGATGCCCTCGCACAGGTGGGGGCGGTCGTTATGGAAGAGGAGAAAGCGGCGGTCGCAGAGCGTTACGCCTTATTTCTCGGAAACAACGACCAATCAGAAGGGGGTTGATGGCTATGGAATGGCTCGGATACCTGCTCACAGGCGCCGCATCGGCGGCATTTATCAAACTCGTGGACAATGTAATTCAATGGAAACTCGCCAGGAAAGCCAAAAAGGAGGACAAAGCCGAAGAACAGGCTGAGTCCAACGAAAAGGCTGAACGGGAGAGGATAAAAAGTATCGAGGCAGACCTTAAGTCGGTCATTGAGGGGCAGAGATACATACTGCTCGACCGCATTCGCTACCTTGGACTTGCCTATCTCAAGAATGGCGAGATTTCATTCGATGACCGCAGGCTTCTGCATCAGATGCACAGCGTGTACCACGATGCATTGCACGGCAACGGAGACCTTGACGAACTCATGTCCGAGGTTGACGAGTTGCCATTGAAACAGTAAGAAGGAGGCACAATCTATGCTTAACGCAGTCATTGAGAACCTTATCAATATCGGATGGGCGATGCTGATTTTCCTGTCGGCGTACCTTGCGAATGTTGCATTCTCGCTCTGGTACAACATCAAAATTCAGCAGCAGTCCTTCGATAAAAGCAAACTTATCGCCAGCGCCTTAAAGGTGCTGACTTTCGTGGTCGGACTTACCCTTTTGTGCGTGGCGATTACCACCCTGCCCCTGTTCGCAACGCAGGTGGGATGGACTATCCCGGATGAATACACCGACATCTTTGCCGACCTTGTAATCATCGGTGCGGTGCTTCTTGTGTCCTGCAAGTATATCAAGGAGGCGTTTGAAAAGTTCACCGCTATTCTGAACTCGGCGAAAATTGAAATCAAGGAGGACGAAGGCAATGAGTAATTCCCCTCTGGTGTCATACACCAAAATCTCGCCCAACAGAACCAAAAACCGCAACCACGCCATCGATACCATCACCATCCACTGCGTGGTGGGTCAATGCTCCGTGGAGACTCTGGGGCGTATCTTCGAGCCTACATCGAGGAAGGCATCCTCCAACTACGGTGTCGGCGTTGACGGTCGCATCGGTATGTATTGCGAGGAGAAAGACCGCTCCTGGTGTTCCTCGAATGCGACCAACGACCACAGGGCAATCACCATCGAGGTCGCATCCGATACCAAAGAGCCTTATGCGGTAAATGCCAAGGCTTACGCAGCGCTCATCGAACTGTGCGTGGATATCTGCAAGCGCAACGGCATCAAGAAGTTGGTATGGTCTACGGATAAAAGCACCCGTGTGAACCATTTGAACGGTTGCAACATGACCGTCCACAGGGACTACGCCAACAAGTCCTGCCCCGGTACATACCTCTATGAGAGGATGGGGGACATCGCCTCCAAGGTCAACGCCAAACTCGGTGCGACCGCAGACGAGCCTGCGCCTTCCGTGCCGGAGAAACCTTCCACCTCGGACTGCTCTTTTGCGGTGAACGACACTGTGGAGTTCAAGTCCGATGCGAAGAAGTATCATCCTGCAGGCTCTGGCATCCCTTCCTGGGTAAAGACCGGGTACACCCACATCGTGACGCAGACTGCATCCAACGGCAAGGCTGTGTTTAAGGGCGGTGAACGGTGCGTCCTTCTGGGGAAGAAGGTCAACAAAAAGACCAATAAGAAGGAGGCAGGCATCAACACTTGGGTGTCCGTCAATGTTCTGCAGAAGGTCGGCGGCACCGCTGCCACCACCTTCAAGCCGTACCTCGTGAAGGTCACCGCCTCCGAACTGAACATCCGCAAAGGCCCCGGCACTGGCTATGCTGTGACAGGGTCTATCAAGGACAAGGGCGTCTACACCATCGTGCTTGAGGATGCGTCCGGCGAGTGGGGCAAGCTGAAATCGGGCGCAGGTTGGATTGCCCTCGACTACACGAAGAAGGCATGATTTTCAAAATAAAAAAGCGCCGGAGACGCAAAAAGAGAAAGCCTATCAAGAAGCGCACTCTCTTTGTCCTGGTCGCTATGCTCAATCTGACATGGTACACCATAGCAGTACTGGTCATCAGTTGGCACGACCACCTTGTTCCGAGCGAGTTGACCGTTGCATGGTTCGCCGCATGGACGGTGGAACTGGGTCTGCTTGCAGGCTTCAAAATTAAAGAAAAAGCCTCCGGCGATGATGCCGCAGGCTGACAAAGCGAGAGCCGGGGAGTTTATCACTCCTCGGCTCTTTTTGCTTTTGCAAATGAGACCGCTACGAACAGTCCATCTAAGAAATAGACCGTCTGGCGGTTCAAATTTGCGTCATTTGGTGACCCGTACGGGACTCGAACCCATGTTACCGCCGTGAAAGGGCGGTGTCTT
>ERZ1643251.247-NODE-247-length-91012-cov-6.736139_pt1 | contig 91012 bp, 87 predicted proteins | sample MGYA00579261_ERZ1643251 | MGnify/ENA primary metagenome ERZ1643251 (study PRJEB29033, sample SAMEA4952267) | chicken gut metagenome | biome: Broiler Chicken; feature: Gastrointestinal Tract; material: Caecum | place: Ireland | collected 2018 | study: Broiler... | reverse complement strand
CTCAGGTCTCATCCTTTTTTTCTTCACTGTCCAATATGTATTGTAGCGCTACAAGTCCGGGCGCTTTTTAAGCGCCGCCCCGCTTGCAAGCGTGCGCTCCTTTTGTTATAATAATAAAAGGATCCATTTTGAAAGGTTTGGAGGGCCGTAGCCCTCGAAGTGAAAACCGAATTCAGCGGCCTGTGCGGTGGATTCGGAAGCCCTGCGCGTTTCCCCCGCCGCGTCGTAGTCGCAGGGAAAACGTGTCCCGGCGGAAAAAACCGTCCCGGCCGGACTTTTTCGACACGCTGAAAAGGTGTTGTAGCCCATGGCGGATAAAAAGGAGGACGCTCCATGAGATGCCAGTACTGCGGTTATCTGGACAGCCGCGTGATTGATTCCAGGCCCACGGAGGAGGGCAGCTCCATCCGCCGCCGCCGCGAATGCCTGCGCTGCGGCAGGCGCTTCACCACCTATGAGAAGATCGAAACCTCGCCTCTGATGGTGGTAAAAAAGGACATGCGGCGCGAGCCCTTCAATGCCGACAAAATCAAAAAGGGGCTTCTGCACGCATGTCAGAAGCGCCCGGTGAGCATGAAGGATATCGACGCCATCGTGGAAAAGGTAGAAAAGCAGGTCTATTCCTCCGGCGAGGACGAGCTGTCCTCCCGCCGCATCGGCGAGGCCGTGATGGAGGAGCTCAAGCGCCTGGACGAGGTGGCCTATGTGCGCTTCGCCTCGGTCTATCGCCAGTTTACCGACGTGAGCAGCTTCATGGATGAGCTCAACAAGCTGGTGCTGGAAGGCAAGGCCCGCGCCAAGGAAGACAAGCCGTCCGGGGAATAACGCGCCTATTCCCCCGCCAGCGTCAGCGTGTCCAGGTCATTGGGCACATGCAGGTCGCCGTCGTAGTAGGCGCGCCCCTCCTGCGTATAGAGGGTCTGCCGCTGCGCAAGGCGGCGGTCCTCCGTATGCCACAGCACCAGATGAGGAATTCCCAGCCTCTGCGCCAGCTCGCAGGCATCCTTGACGGTGGAGTGGTGCTTTTCGTAGGGTTTGAAGCGCTCGCGGTCCTCATAGAGACAAAACGCCTCGCACAGCAGCCAGTCCGCGCCCCCGACATAGGCGGCGCAGGCGGGGTTGTAGGGCTCGTCGCCCAGGCAGCACAGCTGGCCGCCCCCTGCAAGCTCCATGGTAAATCCCATCTGCTTCATCTTGGTGGAGTGAATATCGAAAAACGTAACCTTCCGGCCCAGGATGGTATCCGTCTGGCCGTCGGAAATATCATGGAAAAGGATGCGGTCGCCGAGGCGGTCCGTCATCTTTTTTTGCAATGTGATGCGCGCCATCTGGCACAGGCCCTCACGCACGGCGGGATCGCACCAGATGGTCAGCTCGCCCTCGTAGCGGCCCGCGTTCATGGCCGCCGCCACCATGCGCACCACCCATACCGCACCCAGCAGATGATCGCTGTGCGCGTGGGTGAGAATCAGGTGGTGGATCTGCGCAAGGTCCACGCCCGCCTTTTCCAGCTGGCTTAGGATGCCGTTGCCGCCGCCCGCGTCACACAGCAGGTAGCCCTGAGGCAAATCCAGCAGAAAACAGGTGTTGTAGCAGCGGGTCACGGCGGCGTTGCCCGTGCCCAGAGCGGTCAGGCGGTCCATTTGTAAACTCCTCCTTCAGCAGGTATCTGCCGGGCCCCTGCATGGGGCGTTTGCTTTTTCCAGGCCGGATATGCTATGATACGGCCAATAAATGGGAAAGGAGCGGCGAGCATGGGCAAAAGATCCTCGTGGATACGGAAACGGGTGTGAATTACCTGGTGGTGATTCCCAGTCTGGCGGTGGGCTGCGGCCTGACCGTTCTGGTGGACCGGGATGGCAAGCCTATCGTAACCCCCGTGGAAGCCCCGGAGGAATAACCTCTTTGTCCTTCGCCGCCGGATGTTATCCGGCGGTTTTTTCGTTTTGCTTACTGCGCGCCCTGCAAGTACCGCTCGCCCGTGTCCGGCAGCAGTGCGACGATCAGCTTGCCCGCGTTTTCCTCCCGACGCGCCAGCACCGTCGCCGCGTGCAGCGCCGCGCCGGAGGAGATGCCCGCGAGCACCCCGTCCAGCCGCACCAGCGCCCGCCGGGCCGCGAAGGCTTCCTCATCCGTCACGGGGATTACCTCGTCGTAGGCGGAGGTGTTGAGCGTAGCCGGCACAAAGCCCGCGCCGATGCCCTGCAAACCGTGCGGACCCGGCGCGCCGCCCTCCAGCACCGCGCTGGTTGCCGGCTCCACCGCCACCACGCGCACGGCGGGATTCTGTGCCTTCAGATACTCGGCCACGCCGGTCAGCGTGCCGCCGGTGCCCACGCCCGCCACGAAAATGTCCACCTTGCCGTCGGTATCCTCCCAGATTTCGGGGCCGGTGGTCCGGCGGTGCACGGCGGGGTTGGCCGGGTTGGAAAACTGATCGGGAATCAGGCTGCCCGCGATCTGCTCATGCAGCTCCTGCGCCCTGGCGATGGCGCCCTTCATGCCCAGCGCCCCGTCGGTCAGCACCAGCTCCGCGCCATAGGCTTGAATCAGCGCCCGCCGCTCGGGGCTCATGCTGTCGGGCATCACGATCAGCGTGCGGTACCCGCGCGCGGCAGCGATCCACGCCAGGCCGATACCCGTGTTGCCGCTGGTGGGCTCGATGATGGTGCCGCCCGGCCTGAGCGCGCCGCTTTCCTCCGCCGCGTCCAGCATGGCGCAGGCGGTGCGGTCCTTGACGCTCCCGGCGGGATTGAATGCCTCCAGCTTGGCGGCAATCGTGGCGTTCAGGCCGTTTTCGCGGCAGTAGCCGGTCAGCGCCAGAAGCGGGGTATGGCCGATAAGCTCGGTCAGACTGCGATACATCTTCATTGCAGGCGACGCCTCCTTCATCTGCAAAGCCATGGGATTGATTAGGATGATAGGCGCACGGCGGCCGCTTGTCAAGCCATTCAGGCAAAAAAGCCATGCGGGCTTGAACGTCCCGGCCGCGGGTGGTATGATAGCCAGAGAGCGCTTAACGCGCAACTGCCGAGGAGGAATGTCCCATGCAAAGCAACCTGACCCGCGAGCAGGCCCTCGCGCTGCTCAAAACCTATAACAAGGAGCCCTTTCACATCCAGCACGCGCTGACCGTGGAGGGCGTGATGCGCTGGTATGCCAACGAGCTGGGCTACGGCGCCGACGCCGATTACTGGGCCACCGTGGGTCTTCTTCACGATATCGACTTTGAAAACTGGCCCGAGGAGCACTGCAGGAAAGCCCCGGAGCTGCTCCGCGCCGCCGGCGTGGGCGAGGACATGATTCACTCCATCTGTTCGCATGGCTATGGCCTGTGCTCCGACGTGGAGCCCGTGCATGAGATGGAAAAGGTGCTCTTTGCCGCCGACGAGCTGACCGGCCTCATCGGCGCGGCGGCGCTGATGCGCCCCAGCAAGAGCGTGATGGACATGGAGGTCAGCAGCGTCAGGAAGAAATTCAAGGACAAGAAGTTCGCCGCCGGCTGCTCGCGCGACGTGATTGCCGAGGGCGCGCAGCGCCTGGGCTGGGAGCTGACGGACCTGATGGACCGCACCCTTCGCGCCATGCAGAGCTGCGAGGAGAGCATCCGCAAGGAGATGGAGGGCTGACCGCCTCCGCCGGCAAGCAAATGCCTGCCGGCGCTTTTTTTATTGTCCGCGATACCGCGCAGCGCGTTGCCACTTGTGGCGAAACTGTAAAATCGACGCGGTTTTTTGTCATTTCAGGCGGGAACGCTTGACAAGCATTTATTAGCCGGCTTATAATCGCACCATTCCACTTGAAGGAGGAACCCTGAAACTATGCAAACTCTGCCTCCCAGAAGGAAAAAAAGGCGGAAATGGCCGTGGATTGTGCTTGTGCTGGCATTGCTGCTGATCGCGGCCTTCGTATTATCGCTGCGTCAAACAGCGGCACAATCCCTTACCGAGGAAATCGCCCAGCGGCGCGACATCGTCACCTATTACAGCTTTTCAGGCAGCCTGATCCCCGTGACCGACGAGGTGCAGACCGCCAAGGACGCCCTGAAGGTCAAGGAGCTCTACGTTCAGGAAGGCGACCGTGTTGAGGAGGGCGACGCGCTTTTGCGCTCAGGCGACGGCACCCGCGTATATGCCGCCTACAGCGGCACCATTGAGGAACTCTATGTGGAGACGGACGACGCTCTCCAGCCCGGCAGCCAGATTGCCCGCATCGTGGACTACGACGCGCTGGAAGTGAGCGTGGACGTGGATGAATACGACATCGACGCCATCGAGGAGGGCAAGGAAGGCGAGGTGTATCTCAACGCGCTGGACACGACCGTGCCCGGCACCGTAACCGAGATCGCCCGCAACGCAACCACCGAAGCCGGCGTGAGCTACTATCCCGTCAAGCTGGAGGTGGAAGCCGCGCAGAACGTGCGCAGCGGCATGAGCGTTGAGGTGAGCATCCTCAACCAGCAGGCGCTGGGTGCGGTCAGCCTGAGCCTGGACGCGCTGAGCTACGACGAGTACAACCGCCCCTTCGTCTACCTGAAGGATGCCGAAGGCAAGCTCGTCGCCGAATATGTCGAAACCGGCGTGAGCGACGGCCAGTACATCGAAATCGTCTCCGGCGTCAGCGAGGGCGAAGCGGTCTATTACCAGTCCAACGACCTGGCGCGCTTCTTTGCCATGCAGCAGCGCATGATGGGCGTGGAAAGCAGGTAGCCATGGACAGCGAAGCGACGTTTTTTCAAATGACCGGCATCACCAAGTCCTACTGGATGGGGGATGAGTGGTCGCCGGTGCTGCGGGGGATCGACCTGACCATTCAGGAGGGCGAGTTTTTAAGCGTGCTGGGCCCCAGCGGCTCGGGGAAAAGCACGCTGATGAACATCATCGGCTGCCTGGACACGCCCACCAGCGGCGAATACATCCTGCACGGCCGCCGCGTGGACGATCTGGAGCCCGATGAGCTGGCCCGCATCCGCAACCGGGAAATCGGCTTCATCTTTCAGTCATTTCAGCTGCTGCCCCGGCAGGACGCTCTGAGCAACGTGGAGCTGCCGCTCGTCTACGCGGGCATGCCCCGCCAGCAGCGGCGCGAGCGCGCGGCGGAGATGCTGCGGCGCGTGGGGCTGGAAAACAAGATGGACCACCTGCCCAACCAGCTCTCCGGCGGCCAGCAGCAGCGCGTGGCCATCGCCCGGGCGCTGGCCACCAATCCCACCATTCTGCTGGCCGACGAGCCCACCGGCGCGCTGGACCAGAAAACCGGCCATCAGGTGATGGACCTGTTCCACGAGCTGCACGACGAAGGGCGCACCATCATCATGATTACGCACGACCGCCATATTGCGCAAAACGCCTCCCGGCTGGTGCGCATTCTGGACGGCGTGCTTTCCGAGGGGGCGGAGGACGATGCTTAGGGAAAGCCTGCGCATGTCGTTGGCCAACATCCGCGGCAACAAGATGCGCTCCTTCCTGACGGTGCTGGGCATCATCATCGGCGTAATGGCCATCATCGCCCTGATCACCGTGATGCAGAGCGCCACGGGAGAGGTCACCGCCCAGTTTGAGAGCCTGGGCACCGGCAAGCTGACCGTGCAGGCCATGGGCACGCCGCTCAAGAGCGGCCTGACCGAAAGCGACCTGGACACCATCCTCTCCATCGACGGCGTGTCGGGCATATCCCCCACGCTGTCGCAGCAATTGAGCGTGGTGGCCGGCGGCGAGGTGCTGGAGGATGTGCTGGTGGAGGGCTACGGCTACGCGTGGTTCCGCCGGGAAACCGACGCCGTCTCCCGCGGGCGGCCCCTGCTGCCCGCCGATCAGGAGCAGCGCAGCCGCGTATGCCTGATTGACAGCGATCTGGCGGCCGCGCTCTTCAGCGGCACCGATCCCATCGGCCAGACGGTGCTGGTCAAGGGCACGCGCTTTCGCATCGTAGGTGTGCTCAAGGACCCTGATGTGAGCGACGTGATGAGCCAGATGCAGGCCGGCGATGAAAGCGGCACGCTCATCATGCCCTACACGGCGTATATGCGTCTTTTCGGCATCAAGGGCGTTTCCTCCCTGGAGGTGTACGTGGACGACACGGACCGCACCGACGAGGTGACCGACAGCCTGGAGGCCGCTCTGGAGGCCGCCTTCAACTACCGCGATGACAGCTATACCGTCATCAACATGGAAAGCCTGCTGGATGTGATGGACACGATGATGGGCCTGATGACCAACCTGCTGGTGGGCATCGCCAGCATCGCGCTGCTGGTGGGCGGCATCGGCATCATGAACATGATGCTCGTCTCCGTCACCGAGCGCACCAGCGAAATCGGCCTACGAAAGGCTCTGGGTGCGCGTCCTCGCAGCATCCAGGTACAGTTTCTCATGGAGAGCATCATCCTCTCGCTGCTGGGCGGATTGATCGGGGTGGTGCTGGGCCTTATGGTAAGCATGCTGCTGGCCAGCCTGATGGACATCGCTTTCGTGCTGTCGCCGGGCGCCATCGCCCTGGGCGTGGGCTTTTCGCTCGCGGTAGGGGTCGTCTTTGGCTGGGCCCCCGCGCGCAAGGCCAGCAATCTCAACCCCATCGACGCCCTGCGCAGCCTGTAAGCACAAAGGAGGGTATTGAATATGAAAAAGATGGTTGCCTTGATGCTGGCGGCCCTGCTGGCGCTGGCCGGCGTGCCCGCGCTGGCAGAGTCCTCCGAAACACTGATCCTGACCGCCACGGTGGAGGGGCTGGACCCCATTGTGCTGTCCGCCCCCGCCAGCGGCTTGCTGGCCCCCTTCAGCGTGCGGGCGGGACAGCTTCTCTCCCCCGGTGAAACGGTCTTTACCGTAGAGCCGCAGCGCGTGTATGCCGAAATCGACGGTACGGTGGCGGATGTGTACGCACAGGCCGGCGAGTCGGCAGACGCCGCCGTAGCCCGCTACGGAGCGGTGATGTGCATCGAATATGCCGACCGCTATCAGATCGAAGCCTCCACCCGCACCGGCTATAACACCGCGGAAAACCGCGACCTGCGGGTGGGCACGCCGGTCTACCTGCGCTCGGCCAATGAAAAGCATTTTGCAGACGGGCGAATCACCGCCGTCAACGGCTCCCAGTTCACCGTTCAGGTGCTGGGCGGCGATCTGGTCTACACCGAGGATGTGAAAATCTACCGCGAACCGGACTACAACAACAAGACCCTGCTGGCCCGTGCCGAGCTGTCCATCGTGCAGCCCTACGCCATATCCGCTTCGGGCACGCTGACCGACCTGGCCGTGCGCCCCGGCGACGAGGTGCATCCGGGCGATTACCTTTTCAGCTACGTGCCCGATGTGCTTAGCCCCGCCCTGCGCGGCGAAGCGAATCCCACCGCCGTCACCGCCCCGCAGGCCCTGATCGTTACGGAGGTCAGCGTCCTGCCCGGCGCCAGCGTGCAGAAGGATCAGGCGCTTCTTAGCGCCATTCCCGCCGGAACCTACCGCCTCAAGGCGCAGGCCACGGAGGCCGACGTGGACCGTATCGCCGCAGGTGATGAAATGACCGTCTCCTTCGATGAACTGGACCTTCCCCCTGTCACGGCCACGGTGACCGCCGTAGACCCGCTGGGCGACGGGGGCGAGGAAACCAGCCGCTTTGCCGTGTGGCTGGATTTTGAAGCGCCTGACGGCGTGCTTCCCGGCATGCACGCCACTGTGCAGGGCGGCCCCTCCGCTTGACCGGGCCGCCCGCTTGGATTATACTGGATTTATCGGTCTGCCTTTTTTGGGACGCAGCCGTTTCTCCCGCGCTTCGCGGCAATGTTGATAGATAAAGAAGGAGGTTGATAGATGATGACGCAAACCAACTTAGACCGGCTGAAAGCGTATGCGGACGCGCACGCCCAGCTCCTGACCGACAACTGTTCGATCAATCCGGAGCTGTATCAGACCTATGGCGTAAAGCGCGGCCTGCGCGATCAGAAGGGCCGGGGCGTGCTGGCCGGCCTGACCAATATCTCGGAGATTGTCAGCAACAAGCAGGTCAACGGCGAAACCGTTCCCTGCGAGGGCCGCCTTTTCTACCGTGGGTACGACATCACGGACCTGGTGGGCGCAGAGGCCAGGGAGCACCGCTTCGGTTTTGAGGAAATCGCTTACCTGCTGCTCTTTGGCGAGCTGCCCACCCGTGAGGAACTGGCCTTTTTCCAGCGCACGCTGGCGGATAGCCGCACGCTTCCCACCAACTTCGTGCGCGACGTCATCATGAAGGCCCCCAGCCGCGACATGATGAACTCCCTGAGCCGCAGCGTGCTCACGCTGGCCAGCTATGATGACAACGTGAGCGACGTGTCGCTGGCCAATGTGCTGCGGCAATGTCTGATGCTGATCGCCGTGTTTCCGCTTCTGGCGGTATATGGCTACCACAGCTACAACCATTATGAGCGTGACGAAAGCCTCTATATTCACCGTCCGGATGACAGCCTTTCCGCCGCGGAGAACCTTTTGCGCATGCTGCGTCCCGACAAGTCCTACACCGACCTGGAAGCCCGCGTGCTGGACCTGGCATTGATTCTGCACATGGAGCACGGCGGCGGCAACAACTCCACCTTCACCACGCACGTCGTCACCTCCTCCGGCAGCGACACCTACAGCGTGGTCGCGGCCGCGCTGGCCAGCCTCAAGGGCCCCAAGCACGGCGGCGCGAACATCAAGGTGGTCGAAATGATGGCCGATCTCAAGCAGAGCCTCCAGAATCCGCATGACGAGGGCCAGGTGGCCGACTACCTGCATAAGCTGCTCAACCGCGAGGCCTTCGACCGCAAGGGGCTGATCTACGGCATGGGCCACGCCGTCTACAGCATCAGCGACCCGCGCGCCACCATCTTCCGCAGCTTTGTGGAGCGTCTGGCTAAGGAGAAGGACAAGGAGGAGGAGTTCGCCATCTACGCCATGGTCGAGCGCATGGCCCCGGAGATCATCTCCCGCGAGCGCAAGATCTACAAGGGCGTCAGCCCCAACGTGGACTTCTACAGCGGCCTGACCTACAGCATGCTGGGCATCCCGGAGGAGCTGTTCACCCCCATCTTCGCCATCGCGCGCATCGTGGGCTGGAGCGCCCACCGGCTGGAGGAGCTGATCAACATGGACAAGATCATCCGTCCCGCCTACATGAGCGTGCAGGACCGGCGCGAGTACGTGCGCATCGACGACCGGGGCTGAGGCGGCAGGCCAGGATAAAAACAGGAGAAGGGCCCGGCGGAATCGCTTCCGCCGGGCCCTTGCTTTTCTTTCTGTCAGAAATCACCCGATGCCCTGAGCCATCATGGCGTCGGCCACCTTGAGGAAGCCGGCGATGTTGGCGCCCATGACGTAGTTGGTCGGCTTGTCGCCGTATTCTGCGGCGGCTTCGGCGCACTTCTCAAAGATGCCCTTCATGATGCCCTTGAGCTTCTCGTCCACTTCCTCGAACGTCCAGCTCAGGCGCTGGCTGTTCTGGCTCATCTCCAGAGCGGAAGTGGCTACGCCGCCCGCGTTGGCCGCCTTGCCGGGAGCGAAGAGCACGCCGTTTTGCAAAAACAGCTCGGTGGCCTCCAGCGTGGAGGGCATGTTGGCGCCTTCGCCCACGGCGAAGCAGCCATTGGCGATCAGCGCCTTGGCGCCCTCGGCGTCCAGCTCGTTCTGGGTGGCACAGGGCAGGGCGATGTCGCACTTGATGGTCCAGATGCCCTTGCACCCCTCATGGTACTCGCTGCCGGGCACGCGGGCCGCGTACTCCTTGATGCGGCCGCGCTCCACTTCCTTGATCTGCTTGACCACGTCGAGGTTGATGCCGTTGGGATCGTAGACATAGCCGTTGGAATCGCTCATGGCGACGACCTTGCCGCCCATCTCGGTGATCTTTTCATTGGCGTAGATGGCCACATTGCCGCTGCCGCTGACGACCACGGTCTTGCCCTCAACGGTCTTGCCGTTGGCTTCCAGCATATTCTTGACGAAGTAGCACAGGCCATAGCCGGTAGCCTGGGTACGGGCCAGACTGCCGCCATAGGTGAGGCCCTTGCCGGTCAAAACGCCCTCATAGAGGCCGGTCAGGCGCTTGTACTGGCCATAGAGATAGCCGATTTCCCGCGCGCCGGTGCCGATGTCGCCGGCGGGCACGTCGGTGTCCTGGCCGATGTGGCGGTAGAGCTCGGTCATGAAGCTCTGGCAGAAGGCCATAACCTCGCGGTCGCTCTTGCCCTTGGGGTCGAAGTCGCTGCCGCCCTTGCCGCCGCCGATGGGCAGGCCGGTGAGGCTGTTCTTGAGCACCTGCTCAAAGCCCAGGAACTTGAGGATGGACAGGTTCACACTGGGATGCAGGCGCAGTCCGCCCTTGTAGGGACCGATGGCGCTGTTGAACTGGACGCGGTAGCCGCGGTTGACCTGCGTGCGGCCCTGATCGTCCACCCAGGGCACGCGGAACATGATGACCCGCTCCGGCTCAACGAAACGGTCCAGCAGGCCCGCCTTCTCATATTCCGGGTGCTTGTCGAACACGGGAGAGAGGCTTTCCAGAATCTCGGTGGCCGCCTGGAGAAACTCGCTTTCATGGGCATTGCGCTGCTTGAGACCCTCAAGCACGCGGGACGTGTAAGCATTCATCGGTAAAACCCCTTTCTTAAAACCGGTCAAAGCTGTGGTTTGTTTCGGTAAACTGGATTCATCTCGAAACATCCCGTGTATTATAACACAGATTTGCAGCCAGAAAAAGCAAATTCTGCAGGATGGCGTGCTTGAAATTGCATTTGTTTTGTATTGCATTACGCGGGCGACAGACAGGCCTTGCCATCCTCCCCCTGGGACACACGCAAGAAGGCGTCCGCGTGCGCGTCGGCGGCGTCCTGCCGATCGGTGCAGGTGATGAGGGTCTGCACACCCTCGGTGCTTTTGAGCAGCGCGCTGCGCCGGCGCACGTCCAGCTCGCTGAACACGTCGTCCAGAAGCAACGTGGGCGGCTCGCCCATCTCGTTTTCAATCAGGCGGATTTCTCCCAGCTTCATGCTCAGCACCGCCGTGCGCATCTGCCCCTGACTGCCGAAGGCGCGCAGCTCCCGCCCGCACAGTGTCAGGCTCATATCGTCCCGGTGCGGACCGAAGGAGGTGAACAGGCGCTGGATGTCCTCCGCGCGCGTGCGGTGCAGGCCCGCAAGCATATCCCGGTAGGGTGTGTCGGTCCGGCTCAGAGGGCCGGAATAGCTGAGCGAGAACGTTTCGCCCGGCGTTTCGGCAATGGCCGTGTACTGCTCGGCGGCGCTGCGGCTGAGTTCCTCTAGGAACCAGCGCCGCGCGCCCACGATGGGCACGCACGCGGCGGCAAGCTGCTCGTCCCAGGTGTCAAGCTGGTTGGCAAAGTCGTTGACCCCGGCGACGCGGTTCTGCTTAAGCAGGGCGTTTCGCCGCTCCAGCACGCTCAGATAGGTTTTCAGCGCCCGCAGGTAGCTGGGCCGGATCTGGCTGAGCTGCATATCCAGAAACCGTCTGCGCATCACGGGACCGTCCCGCACGATGCGCAAGTCCTCCGGCGAAAACATCACCGTTGTGGCATGGCCCATCAGATCGGCCACGCGCTGGGCGGGCTTGCCGTAGAGCAGCACCCGCTTCTTGGGCTTTTCCAGCGGATAGAGGCGTACCTCCACCTCGTGCGCGCCGTCCAGCCGCCTGGTCTGACCATGGATGAGCGCCACGTTCGCCCCGGCGGCGATCATCTCCCGGTCGTTGGCGGTGCGGTGGCTGCGGCCCACCGACAACAGGTGCATGGCCTCCAGCAGATTGGTCTTTCCGCTGCCGTTGGGTCCATAAAGCACCGTAATGCCCGGATGAGGCGACAGCTCCAATGAATCATAGTTGCGGAAGCGGGCCAGCCGGAGGGAGGTAAAGCGCATGGAGGCAAGGACCTCCCTTTCACAAAAAATGATAGAAACAGTATAGCACATTTTGCGTCCACTGTGCCACTTGTGTTTCATGGGCGCTTTATGGTAGGATAGGCGTGTTTGATTTTTGCATGTTCAGGGGGGAAGTACGGCCATGCTGCGCCTTCATCAATTGGAGCTGTCGCTGGATGACGCCGCCACCTTTGATCCTTCGTGCCTGCGGCGCCTGTGCGCGCAGCGCCTGCACCTCAGCGAAAAGGCCGTGGCCGAAGCGCGCCTGGTCAAGCGCAGCGTGGATGCCCGCAGCCGGGGCGGCGTGCATTTTTCCCTGACGGCGGATGTCACGCTGGCCCAGGGGGGTGAGGCGGAGGAAAAGCGGCTGGCCTCCCGCTTCAAGCCCAACCAGGTCACGGTGATCAGCGGGCCCGCCGCCGGAGAAACCCCGGACGTGTTCGGCCTGAAGCTACCGCCCTGGCCTGCGGATAAGGGACGGCCGCTGGTGGTGGGCGCTGGGCCGGCGGGGCTGTTCTGCGCGCTGGCGCTGGCGGCGCGCGGGGCGCGGCCCATCCTGGTGGAACGCGGGAAACCCGTGGAGGCCCGCTCGCGGGATGTGGAGCAGCTGGAAACACGCGGGGAGATGGACCCCGAAAGCAATGTGCTCTTTGGCGAGGGCGGCGCGGGCGCGTTTTCGGACGGAAAGCTCACCTGCGGACTGAACAGCCCGCACATCCGCACGGTGCTGGGCACGCTGGTGCGCTGCGGCGCCCCGGAAGAAATCCTGGTGGCCCAGCGGCCGCATATCGGGACCGATGAGCTGCGGCGCGTGCTGGTGGGCATGCGCGCGGCGCTGACGCGCCTGGGGGCCGAGATCCGCTTTGAAACCCGCCTGACGGGCCTGATTCTGCAAAAGGGACGGGTGACGGGCGCGCGCCTGGCTGGCGCCGCCGGCGAGGAAGAGCTGGCCACGGACACCGTGTGTCTGGCCATCGGCCACAGCGCGCGCGATACCTACGAATGGCTCTGCGCCCTGGGCCTGCCCATGCAGCAGAAGCCCTTTGCCATCGGCGCGCGCATCGAGCATCTGCAGCGCGATATCGACCGGGCGCAGTACGGCCCCTCAGCGGGGCATCCGGCGCTTCCTCCCGCGGAATACAAGCTGAACGCGCCCACGCCGGACGGACGCGGGGTATACACCTTCTGCATGTGTCCCGGCGGGCAGGTCATCAACGCCTCCAGCGAGCCCGGCGGCGTAAACGTCAATGGCATGAGCCGGCACGCGCGCGACGGGCGCAACGCCAACGCGGCCGTGCTGGTGGGGGTTCGGCCGGAGGATTTCGGCGGCGACCATCCCCTGGCGGGCATGTACTTGCAGCGGCGCATCGAGCAGGCGGCCTTCCGCTGCGCGGGCGGAGGATCTCGCGCGCCCTGCCAGCGCGTGGGCGATTTTCTCTCCGGCCGGGCCAGCGTCACGCTTGGCGGCGTGGAGCCCACCTATCTGCCCGGCGTAACGCCGGGGGACCTGCGCGCCTTTTTGCCGGACTTTATCACCGATAACCTGCGCCTGGCCCTGCCCAGGCTGGGGCAGCGGCTTAAGGGGTTCGACCATCCCGATGCGCTGCTCACCGGACCGGAGACCCGCTCGTCAGCGCCGGTGCGCATTCTGCGTGATCCGCGGCGGCAAAGCGCTATCGCCGGTCTGTATCCCTTGGGCGAGGGTGCGGGTTACGCAGGCGGCATCGTCTCCGCCGCGATGGACGGGCTCTGCGCGGGAATGGATATCGACTAAACCAACGAACGGGGGTACAGCCATGAATACCAAACGTCTTGTGACCGTTGCCGTCCTGATTGCTCTCTATACGGTGCTCAGCCTGTTTTCCGCTAACCTGGGGCTCATCAAGCTCACCTTTGAATCCTTCCCCGTGCTGGTGGCCAGCCTGATGTTTGGCTGGGTGGACGGCCTGCTGGTGGGTGCGGTGGGCGGCCTGCTGAACCAGATGCTCACCTACGGGTTTACCGTCACCACGCTGATGTGGATTCTGCCCAACGCCGTGCGCGGCCTGCTGGTGGGCCTCTACGCCAAAAAGCATGGTCTTGACCTGACCATGAAGCAGACCGCGGGCATCGTGCTGGCCACCAGCCTGCTGGTGACGGCGCTCAACACCGTGGCCCTGTACATCGACAGCCAGATCTTCCACTACCCCATCAGCCTGACGGTGGGGGCGATTGCGCTGCGCTTCCTCTCCTCGGTGGTGATGGCGGCCATCTATACGCTGGTTACGCCCCGCACGGTGGCGCTTTTGCACCGTGCCAACGCATCTCCCCGCAACAACCATGAATGAGAGGCATAGCGGCATGATTCGTGGCGTTTTATTTGACATGGACGGCGTATTGCTGGATACGGAGCGGCTGGGCAGCCGGCTGTTTGAGCAGGCATGCGCCCGGCGCGGATACGCCGTGCCCGAAAAACTGTATCTCAGTCTGCTTGGCTGCACGGCGCAGGCGGGGTTCGATGTTCTGCACGAAGCCTTTGGACCGGATTTCCCCTGCCAGGCCGTGATGGACGAGGTGCATCAGGGGATTTTCCACACGGCGGTCACCACCGGCCTGCCCACCAAACAGGGACTTGCGGAATGCCTGACGGGGCTTCGGGCGCGTTCCCTGCGCTTGGCTCTGGCCACCAGCACCGACCGCGCCATCGTCGAGCGCTATGTCCAGGCGACGCCCGCCATGCAGAACGCCTTCGACGTGATGATCTGCGGTCCGGAGGGCGGCCGCAGCAAGCCTGCACCGGACATCTACCTGGAGGCCGCGCGCCGGCTGGGGCTGGAGCCCGGCGAATGCCTGGGCGTGGAGGACAGCCGCAACGGCTTGCGCAGCCTGACGGCCGCGGGCTGCGTCAGCGTGATGATTCCCGACCTGCTCCCCTATGACGACAGCCTGGCGCCCTATGTGAAGCACCGGCTTTCGGATCTGGGGCAGCTGTGCGCGCTGGCGGACCGGCTCAATCTGGAGGCACGGGTGCGGTCATGACCGCTCTTGGGGGCTGTGGCGTCCCCTGCGCTTTTGAAAAAGCCGGATTACAAGCCCCGCGCCCAGCGCAAGCAGTGCCGCTCCCAACGCGATCAACGGCCAGCTTTGGATCGAGATTCCTGCCCACACCATCAGTCCGGTCACACCTGCAAACAAAACCAGCAGGATGCCCGCCAACGCAAGCCGGGCGTATAACGGCTTCCGCCGTGCATGGACGGATTCCATGGTGCCTTCAAATATCAGTTCCAGCGCCAGTTCGATCAAATCATCCAGCATGTGCCCATTCCCCCCTGAATTTCCGGGCGGCCCTGATTCCCGCAGACGCGGGGCGGGCCGCCCGCTTTGTCTTTCTGTACGCATCATATCATGGGGTAAAGCGCTTTTCAATGCACCTGCGCGCCCGGCGTTGCAAAGTGTGGTAAAAACATGTATAATGAAAAATGGTCCTTTGCATCATGCCTGCCTTTTGGCAAAGCGAGGTGATTGGCGGCCTTGGGCCGAACCTATGAGCAGCAAGGATAAAATGCTTATCACAGGCGGTCATCCCCTGATGGGTGAGATCACCGTCAGCGGCGGCAAGAACACGGCTGTGGCGGTCATCCCCGCCGTGCTCCTGTGCGACGAGCCCTGTACGATTGAAAACCTGCCGGATATCGACGACGTGCACGCCCTGATCGAGATTTTGCAGCGGTTAGGGGCGGAAACGGAGTATGTTCCGGGCAAATACCTCACCGTGGATCCCCGCGGCGCGACCGGCTGCCGGGTGCCCTTTTCCCTGACCAAGCGCCTTCGCGCCAGCTACTACCTGCTGGGCGCGCTGCTGGGGCGCGGCGGCCGGGCCGAGGTGGCCTATCCCGGCGGATGCGATATCGGCAGCAGGCCCATTGACCAGCATTTGAAGGGCTTTGCGGCTCTGGGGGCGGAGATCGAGGACCGGGGCGGCATGGTGTATGCCAACGCGGAGCATCTGCTGGGCGGCGACGTGTTCTTCGACATGGTCACCGTGGGCGGCACCATCAATGTGATGCTGGCCGCTGCGCGCGCCGAGGGCACCACTGTCATCTACAACGCGGCCAAGGAACCCCACATCGTGGACCTGGCCAACTTCCTCAACAGCATGGGCGCGCGCGTCAAGGGAGCGGGCACGGATGTGATCCGCATCCGTGGCATGCAGCACCTGCACCACTGCACCTATACCGTCATTCCCGACCAGATCGAAACCGGCACGCTGATGATTGCCGCTGCCGCGACCCGTGGGGATGTGACCATCCACGGCTGCATTCCCACGCACATGGAGGCGCTCACCGCCAAGCTGCTTGAGATGGGCGTGCGCGTCACCGAAAACGACGACTCCATCCGTGTCCGTCCGCAGGGCGAACAGCGGGCGGTAAATGTCAAAACCCAGGTTTATCCCGGCTTTCCCACCGATCTGCAGCAGCCCATGACGGCGCTTCTGTGCATGGCGCACGGCACCTCCACCGTATGCGAAACCATCTTCGAGCAGCGCTTCAAGCACCTGGACGAGCTAAGGCGCATGGGCGCGCATATCAAGCTGGTGGACCGCACCGTGCTCATTGAGGGCGTGCGCGAGCTCTACGGTGCGCCGGTGACCGTCACCGACCTGCGGGCGGGTGCGGCGCTGGTGGTGGCGGGCCTGATGGCCAAGGGCGTGACGGAGATTTACGAAACGTCCTACATCGACCGCGGCTATGAGCGCATCGAAGAAAAGCTGCGCGCGCTGGGTGCGGAGATCCGCCGCGAAAAGATCTGACGTTCCCGGGCCGATGGGAGGTGGTGTTTTCTGTACGACCTCAATCCCTTTGAGCTGCTGGGCCTCAGGCCCGGAGCCGACGCGCAGGAGGTGCGCGCCGCATATCGCCGGCTGGTCAAGACATGCCACCCCGACCAGTTCCAGGACCCCCAGCGCCAGAAGGCCGCGCAGGAACAGCTGCTTCAGCTCAACCTGGCCTATGAGGCGGCCCTGAAGCTGGCGTCGCAGCACCGCGTGGGCTTCAACCTGATTTCCCAGGAGGAGGCCAAGCACTTTGCCCAGCGCCTGATCGATCAGGGCAATCTGGAAAGCGCGCTTCGGCAGCTGGCCCGCGCCGATGGCAAGGATGCGGACTGGTACTTTTTGCAGGGCAAAATCCTGATGGGACTGCGGCAGTATGACACCGCCCATCAGAGCTTTCGGGAGGCCGTCCGGCGTGATCCCGACAATCACAAATACCGCGAGGGCGCGCTGGACGCGGCGCTCGCCATGAAGAAAAACCGTCCCCTTTCACAGAAGCTCCGGGATGTGCTGGGACGCAGATAGCGCGCGGAATCATGCGCAGGGCAGGCTGGCAAAAAGGCCTGCCGTGTTTTTTTATGGCTCCGCACGGCTCCGCCATCCTTCGCGCAGTGTTTCGACATATCCGCCACCCTGTGTGCACTATACTAGTTGCATGCCAGACAAAGGGAGGCGCGGCCTGTGGTGCACGCGGAGGCTTATTTTTTGTGGAATGCGGCCATGTGTCTGTGCGCGCTGCCGCTGGGCGGCAGGCTGGCGGGCCTGCCCGCGCCGGGCCGGGGCGCGCTGGCGGCCTCCGCCGGGCTGGGCGGGGCGCTGGCGCTGTGCGCCCTGGTGCTGCCGCCCCTGCAAATCCTGGCGCTGGGCGGCCTGCCCTGTGCGGTGGCGCTGTGCTTTCGCACGCACGGGCTGGGTCCCTGCCTGCGCGGCTGTGTATCCACGCTGGGCGCGTCGCTGATGCTGGGCGGCGGAGCGCAGGCGCTCGTCGCCCGTGGCGTGCCCGCGCCGCTCGCGCTGATGGCCGGCGCAGGCGTGGCGCTGCTGGTCTACCTGCTGGCCACCCTTCTGCCCAATGCCCTGTGCGATGTGCGGCAGGTGGAGCTCAGGGTGGACGGAAACGCCGTGATTCTTCCCGCCATGCTGGACAGCGGCAACCTTCTGCGCGATCCCGTGACGGGGCTTCCCGTGCTGGTGGTGCCGCGCAAGGCGGCAAGGTTGCTCTTTCCCGGCGTATACGATCTGGGCGACCTCGCCTCCCTGCCGCTGGGCTTCCGGCTGCTCAACGTGCGCACGGCGGCGGGCTCGGCCCTGCTGCCCCTGTTCCGGCCCGACGAGTGCCGCCTGTACCTCAACGGGCATCCCTCGGAGGCGCGCCTGCTGGTAGCGGTGGCCGGCCCGGAATATGGCGGCGCGCAGGCCCTGGTGCCCATGGCCGCCCTTTCGGCGTCCTTTTCCTGACGATCTACGGCCCGCGCATGCGGGGGCGAGGAGGCACACGGTATGAATCAGTCACCCGAAAAGCTCCACTTGGCATTTCAGCGGCTTCTGATGCGGCTTTTTCCGCAGGAGCTGTTCTACATCGGCGGACCCGATCCCCTGCCGCCGCCCCTCACGCCCGAAGAGGAACGCGCGTTGGCCCTGCGCCTGAAGGAGCATGACGAGGCCGCCCGGCGCACGCTCATCGAGCACAACCTGCGGCTGGTGGTATTCATTGCCCGCCGGTTTGAGAACACCGGCATCCCGCTGGAGGATCTCATCTCCATCGGCACCATTGGGCTCATCAAGGCCGTAGGCACCTTTGACGCGGAAAAAAAGATCAAGATGGCCACCTATGCCAGCCGGTGCATCGAAAACGAAATTCTGATGTTTCTGCGCAAGACCTCCAAGCTTCGTCTGGAGGTCAGTCTGGACGAACCTCTCAAAACCGACTGGGACGGCAACGAGCTGCTGCTCAGCGACGTGCTGGGGACCCGGCCGGATACGGTGTCGATCAACCTGGACCAAGAGATCGAGCGCGAGATCCTGCGCGACGCGCTGGAGCACCTGGGGGCGCGGGAAAAGCGCATCATCATGCTGCGCTTTGGCCTGGGCGGCCAGCGCGAACGCACCCAAAAGGAGGTGGCCGATCTGCTGGGCATTTCCCAGAGCTACATCTCCCGGCTGGAAAAGCGCATTCTAAACCGGCTGCATACCGAGCTCAAGCGCATCGGATGAGGGGCGGACCGTGCACAAAAGTCCAAAATGTGGTATACTAAGCCTGCCGGTCAACCGGCCAAATCACCAGCTTAGGAGCGCGCCATGAGCAAACGCATCGTACTGACGGGGGGCGGCACCGCCGGGCACGTGACCCCGCATCTGAGCCTGATTCCGCATCTGCGCGAGGCGGGCTACGAAATCCACTATATCGGCACGGAGCACGGCATCGAGCGCCAGATGATGGCCAGGTTCCCCGACATCACCTATCACGCCGTCAAAAGCGGCAAGCTTCGCCGCTACTTCAGCGTGCAGAACTTCACCGACCCCTTCCGGGTGATCTGGGGCGCGTTTCAGAGCATCGCGCTCATGCGCCGCCTGAAGCCTGATGTGTGCTTCTCCAAGGGCGGCTTTGTGAGCGTGCCGGTGGTGTTTGGTGCGTGGCTGTGCCGCGTGCCCGCCGTATGCCATGAAAGCGATCTCACTCCCGGCCTGGCGAATCGCATCTGCGCGCGATTTGCCACCAAGGTGGCGGCGACCTTCCCCGAATGTGCCCGCGCGCTGGGTAAAAAAGGCGTACTGACGGGCACCCCGCTCCGGCCGGAGCTGTTCCGCGGCAGCCGCGCGGCGGGTCTGGCGCTGGCCGGGTTCGACGGGCAGAAGCCCGTGCTGCTCATGACGGGCGGCAGCCTGGGCGCGCAGAGCGTCAACCGCTGCCTGCGCGAAGCCCTGCCCGAGCTGCTCACCCGCTTTGACGTACTTCACCTGTGCGGCAAGGGCAACCTGGACGAAAGCCTCATGGGAATGAAAGGCTACTGCCAGAAGGAATTCCTTTCCGATGAGATGCCCGACGCGCTGGCCGTGGCCGACGTGGTTTTGAGCCGCGCGGGCAGCAACACCCTCAGCGAGCTGCTGGCCCTGCACAAGCCCATGCTGCTGGTACCCTATCCGCTGGGAGCAAGCCGGGGCGACCAGATCGAAAACGCCAAAAGCTATGCCCGGCAGGGGCTGGCGCGCGTGTTGATGCAGGAGGACATGACCGCCCGCACGCTGACGGACGCGCTGTTCAAGCTTCTGGACGAGCGCGGGGAGCTGCTTGCGGCGCTGGAAGCATACCCGGTCAAGGACGGCACGCAGGCCGTGCTTGCGCTGATTGAGGATGCGCGGAAAAAATAAAGGTCCGAAACGGGCGACAGCATAAAACAAGGGACCTGCCCAGTGCAGACGGGCAGGCCCCTTGTTTTATTGCTGTCAGCCCTTGACGGCACCGGCCATCACGCCGCTGACAATGTACTTCTGGCAGGTGAGGTAGAAGATGATGATGGGCAGAATGCTGATCATAATCAGCGCCATTACCGCACCCAGGTCCACATGGCCGTAGCTGCCCTGCAGATACTGGATGTGGATGGGGATGGTCTTGTACTTGGTGCGGTCCAGCACCAGGTAGGGCAGGAGGTAGTCGTTCCACACCCACATGATCTCCAGCACGCCCACGGAAATGAAGATGGGCTTGAGCATGGGGAACACCACCGAGAAGAACGTGCGCAGAGGTCCGCAGCCGTCGATGGCGGCGGCCTCCTCGATGGCCAGCGGCATGCCCTTGACAAAGCCCGTGAACATGAATACCGCCAGTCCCGCGCCAAATCCCAGATAGATCACCGGGATGGTCCAGGGGGTATCCAGGTCCAGCACGTTGGCCGTCTTGGCCAGCGTGAACATGACCATCTGAAAGGGCACGATCATGGAGAACACGCACAGGTAGTACACCACGCGGGAGAACACGTCATCCACACGGGAAATATACCACGCGGCCATCGACGTGCAGATCAGAATCAGCGCGGCCGACAGAATGGTGATGACAAAGCTGTAGGCGACGGAGTTAATGAAGGGATATTCGCCTACGGTCATGCCGTTCTGGTAGTTGGCCCAGCCTACGAAGCTCTCCGCGTTGGGCAGGGCGAAGGTGCTGGTGTTGATGGAGGCGTTGCTCTTGAAGGAGTTGAAGAGCACCACCACAATGGGCATCATGTACGCGATGCTGATAAGCACAAACAGCACGGTCAGGATGTTTTTGCCGATGCGTTCACGCCGCATTACTGCTGCACCTCCCTGCTATGGGTGGCGCGCAGCTGGATGAGCGCGATGGCCGCCACCAGGATGAAGAACAGCACGGCCTTGGCCTGGCCCATGCCGCGGGAGTTGGAGTTGAGGTAGAAGGTATTGTAGATGTTGAGCGCCAGCATCTCGGTGGAGCGGATAATCGTGCCGTCCGGCTGGAAAGTGAAGGGCTGGCCGCCGGTAAGCACCAGGTTCTGGTCAAAAAGCTTGAACCCGTTGGTCAGCGTGAGGAACGTGCAGATGGTGATGGAAGGCATCACCGTGGGGATGGTGATGTTCCACAGGATATGCCATCCATTGGCCCCGTCGATCTTGGCCGCCTCAATCATGTCGTCGGACACGGATTGCAGGCCGGCGATGTAGATAATCATCATATAGCCGATCTGCTGCCAGCACAGCATGATGATCAGGCCCCAGTAGCCGTAGGTGGCATTGAGGACGATGGAGGTGTTGTACCGGGACAGAAAGCCGTCGAAGATCATCGACCAGATATAGCCCAGCACGATGCCGCCGATCAGGTTGGGCAGGAAAAACACGCCGCGAAACAGGTTGGAGCCGCGGATGCCGCGCGTGAGGGCATAGGCCACGGCAAAGGCCAGAATGTTGATGATGATCAGCGACGTGACCGCCACCAGCGCCGTATAGCCGAAGGCATGCATGAAGCTGGCGTCCTTCAAGGCGCGCGCATAGTTGTCCAGGCCCACCCACTTGGCATTGCTGGTGGTGGTGAACTTGCAGAAAGACAGATAGATTCCGTGAATGAATGGATACAGAAAGCCGATGCAGAATGCCACGAACGTGGGCAGAAGGAAAATGGCGAAGCACCGCTGAATCGGACGGCGGATGAGCCGCGAATTCACCGCCGCGTTGCTTCGTTGCTTTTTTTGTTTCATAGCCGCTCCTCCGCTGGTGAAATGAAACCGGGGAAGCGGGGCTCATCCCGCTCCCCCGGAGCTGGCAGCGGCGCTGCCGGAGATCAGGTTGCGATTACTGGTTGGCGTACTGGGTAGCCCAGCCCTGCACGAACGCGGTAACCACGTCGTCCCAGGAGCCGCCGGCGGAATACTGGGTCATGGCAGCCACGACCGCCGCACGCCAGGTGTCCACGTTGGGGGTGTAGTTGAACGCCCAGCTCACCACGTACTTGCCCTCGGCAATGTATCTGTTGGCGTCGTTGAAGAACACGTTGTCGGAAGCCTTGGCAGCCTTGAAGGGGATGGGGCCGAACTGCTCCGCCATCATGGTGGTGCCCTCGTCGGAGGTCACAACCCAGTACAGGAAGTCCAGGGTGGCCTTCTGATCGGCCTCGGAGGCCTGGCTGTTGACAGCCCAGCAGTTTTCGGTGCCGCAGGCCAGACCGGCGTCTTCCTCGCCCTCAACGCCGATGTAGATCGGGATCATGACCAGATCGGCGGGGTCCATGCCGAACTTTTCACCCGTCAGGTTGGCATATTCCCAGGTGCCGTTCTGGTAGAACACCGCCTTGCCCTCGCCGAACTCGGCCAGCGCCTGATCGCCCGTGGCGGAAGCCAGCTGGCTGGGATCGGTAGCGCTGTTGTTGATGTAGAGGTCCCAGATCTGCTTGAAGTTATCCAGGTAGGTGCCCTTGATGGTGGCGGGCTGAGAGGTGATGCCGTCATCGCGGAACTCGTAGTACAGGGGCATGTTGGCCAGGTGGCCGGAGAAGCGCCAGCTGGAGGAGCCGTCCATGCCGGAGGAGGTGAAAGCGTCAAAGCCCAGCTCGGCAGCGCGGGCGTGGATGTCCTCCGCCACGGCCTTGAGGGTCTCAAAGTTGGTGATATCCTCCACGGTGTAGCCGGCCTTTTCCAGCAGGGCCTTGTTGGTGATGATGCCGAAGGCCTCATAGCAGTAGCCCACGGCCAGCGCATCGCCGTTCTCACCGTAGAGGTTGAACTCATCGGTGCTCAGCTCTTTGTAGAAGTCGGTGTCCTGCAGGGGCAGGAGGTAATCGGCCCAGGTATCCAGGCCGGCCTGGGTGCCGCACTGGAACAGCGTGGGGGCGGCGTCGCCCTTGTCCATCTCAGCGGTCAGGGTTTCGGAATAGGTGCCGGAGGCGGCGGTGACCACGGTGACGGGCACACCGGTCTGCTCGGTGTAGGTCTTGGCCAGCGCCTGCCAGGCCTCATCGGCCTCGGGCTTGAAGTTGAGGTAGTAGACCTTGCCGGTCGCTTCGGCGGAAGCCGCGCCCGCAACCAGGGTCAGGCACAGCGCAAGCGCCAGAACCAGAGCCAACAGTTTCTTCATGAATGGAACACCCCTTTTCAATCTATATGCGGCACAGGCCGCTTTTGAACCCATGTGCGAGCAAAAATCGCGCAATCGTTTGCGCGTATTTTCAATCTCGTACTTTAGCCATATCATACCATTCATTGTGGATGTTGTCAAGTGCTTCATGTTTTTTTTGTGAAAATCGTACGACGCCCCATCCCGGCCTGTATGTTTTTGATGAGAACGGCGCATGCTGATGGACGAGGACCGCAGCGGCCGCTGTGCGCGTCCGCGCGAATTCCGGCGTGAAAACAAACAAGGAGTGAGGGCTTTATGAAAAAACTGCTCGCCGTATTGTCCATCGCCCTGCTGGTGGTAGGGGCCGTTACCATTTTCAGCATGGCGGAGGATACGGCCGCACCCGGGCCGTCCGCGCCAACCGCGCCGGCGCAAACCGCCTCTCCCTCCGCCGTGGGGAGCGGAGCGGTCTATTACCTGAATTTTAAGCCCGAACAGTCCCAGCAATGGCAGGCGCTGGCCAAGACCTACACCGAGCAGACCGGTGTGCCCGTCACCGTGGTCACCGCCGCCTCCGGCACCTATGAGAACACCCTCCGTTCCGAGCTGGAAAAGGCGGACGCGCCCACGCTGTTTCAGGTCAACGGTCCGGTGGGCCTGAAAACCTGGCGGGACTACTGTCTGGACCTGCGTGACACCGCTCTCTACCGCAACCTCAAAAGCGACGACTTCGCCCTCATCGAGGACGGGCAGGTACTGGGTGTGGCGTACGTGATCGAGACCTATGGCCTCATCTACAACCGAACCCTCCTGGACAAGTATATGGCGATGGACGGCGCGGTGGTTCAGTCCGCAGACCAGATCAACAATTTTGAGACCCTCAAGGCCGTAGCCGAGGATATCCAGGCCCGCCGAGAAGAACTGGGCGTGCTGGGAGCCTTTACGTCCGCCGGCATGGATGCCAGCTCCGACTGGCGGTTCAAAACACACCTGGCCAACCTGCCCGTATACTATGAGTATAAGGCGGACGGTATTACCTCCACCGAGGCCATCAAGGGCACCTATCTGGAAAACTACAAAAAAATCTGGGATCTCTATCTCAACAACGCCACCTGCGAGCCTGCCGTCATCGGAGCCAAAACGGGGGAGGATGCGGCGAGCGAGTTCGCTCTGGGAGAAGCCGTGTTCTATCAAAACGGCACCTGGGCCTATGCCGACTGCATCGCCGAGGGCCTGACCGACGATGATCTTGGCATGCTGCCCATCTACATCGGTGTGGACGGGGAAGAAATGCAGGGTCTGTGCACGGGGTCGGAGAACTTCTGGTGCATCAACAAGAATGCAAAGCCCGAAAACATTGAAGCCACCAAGGCTTTTGTGGAATGGGTCATCACCAGCGATGAGGGGCGCGACGCCCTGGCCAACCAGATGGGCTTTGTAACCCCCTTTTCCACCTTTGACGCCGGCTATACCGCGCACAACGCGCTGCTGGACGCCGCCAGCGAGGACCTGGCTGTGGGTCATACGCCCGTGAGCTGGACCTTCCCAACCATGCCGTCGGAGGCCTGGAAAAACGGCGTGGGCGCGGCGCTGCTGGAGTACGCGCAGGGGACGAAGGAATGGTCCGCGGTGGAAACCGCGTTTGTGGACGGCTGGGCCGGCGAGTACGCGGCGGCCCAGAAATAAAGGCGCCTTTCACGACGCCATTCACATACGGGAGGGAATTTGCCGATGGAGCGGGATCTTGCAAGGTACTGGCCGGTATTTCTGCTGCCGACGGCGGCCGCCTTTGCCATCGGTTTTCTGATCCCCTTCGCCATGGGGCTATACCTTTCGTTCTGTGATTTCACCACCCTGTCCAACGCCACGTTTGTGGGCTTTGGCAACTATGTGCGCGCCTTTGAGGATTCGGGGGGCTTTACGCACGCGCTGTGGTACACGGCGCTGTTCGCCGGGCTGTCCACGGTGCTGATCAACCTGTTCGGGCTGACGGTGGCGCTGCTTCTGGTGCGCGGCTTTCGCGGCACGAACCTGTTCCGCACGGTGTTTTTCATGCCCAACCTGATCGGCGGCATCGTGCTGGGATGGCTGTGGCAGGTCATTCTCAACTACGGCGTGCTCGCACGCTACGGCGTTACGCTGGTCACCAGCGAATGGTACGGGTTCTGGGGCCTGATGGTGGTGATGCTCTGGCAGCAGGCCGGCTACATGATGATCATCTACATTTCCGGCCTTCAGTCCATTCCCGGAGAGCTGAGCGAGGCCGCCGCCATTGACGGCGCGTCCGCCTGGCAGACGCTTCGCTACGTCAAATTGCCCATGCTGATGCCCTCCATCACCATCTGCACGTTTCTGACACTGACCAATGGATTCAAGCTCTTCGACCAGAACCTCGCGCTCACGGGCGGCATGCCCTCCAACCGTTCGCAGCTTTTGGCGCTGAACATCTATGACACCTTCTACGGCCGTGCCGGCTGGGAGGGCGCGGGCCAGGCCAAGGCGGTGGTGTTCTGCCTGATCGTGGTGACGATCGCGCTTCTCCAGCTCCGGCTGACCCGCACGAGGGAGGTGCAGCAATAGCATGGCGGCAACACAAAAACGGCGGCGTGCCGCCGACGCAGCCCTCACCGCCGTTTTTTCGCTCATCTCGCTGGCCTATGTATTCCCGCTGGTCATGGTGCTCCTCAACAGCTTCAAACGCAAGGCCTATATCAGCCGCGCGCCCTTTGCCCTGCCCACCGGAAACATGTTTGTCCGGCTGGACAACTACCGAAACGGCATCCGCCTGACGGACTTCTGGGCCTCCATGCTGTGGAGCTTTGTCATTACGGTCCTGTCCGTGGCGCTGATTCTGCTGTGCACCTCCATGTGCGCCTGGTACATCAGCCGCGTCCGAAACCGGATCACCCACGGCGTCTATCTGCTGTGCATCTTCAGCATGGTGGTGCCCTTTCAGATGGTGATGTTCACCCTCTCCAAGGTGGCCAATGTCCTGGGCCTCAATACCCCCTGGACCATCCCGGTCATCTATCTGGGCTTTGGCGCGGGGCTGGCGGTATTCCTGTTCACCGGCTACATGAAGGCCTGCCCCATCGCCATTGAGGAGAGCGCCACCATCGACGGCTGCTCACCCCTTCGCACCTTTTTCAGCATCGTGCTGCCCATTCTGCAGCCCTCGCTCATCTCCACCGGCATTCTGCAGGCCATGTGGATCTGGAACGACTACCTGCTGCCCTACCTGGTTCTGGATCTCAAGCGCTTCAAGACCATTCCCATCGCCGTGCAATATCTCCGGGGCGGCTACGGCAGTGTGGATATGGGCGCGATGATGGGCATGCTGGTGCTTGCCATCGCCCCGATTCTTGTGCTGTACTTCCTGTGCCAGAAATATATCGTCAGCGGCGTGATGGCGGGCGCCGTCAAGGGCTGAGCTTACACCAGCCCCATCGCCATTTCCACCAGCAGGGCCGCCACCACCACCAGCGCGGAGATGATAAATCCGTGCAGCATGGGGCGAAGGCCCGCTTTTTGCATTTCACGGAAATCGGTGTTCAGGCCGATAGCGGCCAGCGCGGCCACCATGAGGAACTTGCTCAGATCCTTGAGGAAGGCGGAAGCCGCGGCGGGAATCAGCCCCACGCTGTTGAAAAGCGCCAGGCCCAGGAAACCCAGGATAAACCACGGGAAGAGCGTGAGCACGTTGACCCGCTCCCCCTCCACAGCCACGTTCATGCGGCACTTTTCGCGCACGTTGATGACGGAGAAGATCAATACTGTAGGAATGATGGACAGCGTGCGCGTGAGCTTGACCATGGTGGCAAAATCGCCCGCCGCCTCGCTGAAGGCATAGCCCGCGGCCACCACGCTGGAGGTATCATTGACCGCCGTGCCCGCCCACAGGCCATAGGCCATGTCGCTCATGCCCAGCCAGTGCCCCAGGAAGGGAAACATCAGAATCATGACCATGTCAAACAGGAAGGTGGCGGACATGGCGTAGGCGATATCGCGGTCCTGCGCGTCGATCACGGGCGCGATGGCCGCAATGGCCGATCCGCCGCAAATGCCTGTGCCCGCAGAGATCAGGTTGCTCAGCTTCCAGTTGAGCCCCAGGCTGCGCCCCACCAGGTAGCCGCCGCCAAAACAGGTGAGCAGCGTAAAGCACATCACCATCAGCGACAGCCTGCCTACGGTGAGGATATCCCTCATGCTCAGCGATGCGCCCAGCAAAATGATCGCCAGCTTGAGCACCCGCTTGGAGGTGAACTTGAGTCCCCCGGCCACCAGCGCAGACGGCTTGCGCAGCGCGTTGATTCCCATGCCGATGAACAGCGCAATGACCGAGGCGCCAATGAGGTGAATGGGCAAAAGCCCCTCCAGAAACCGCGCCGCAGCCGCCACCGCCACTGCGATCAGAAGGCCCGGCACCACGCTTGCGTACTTTTTCATCCTTTGCATATCCAAATCCCTCCGTTTCTTTGCCGGACCATTGTACCCGCAAAGCATCATAAAATGAAATATCGTTTTTGAATAAACGATAAATTTATGTTATGATGTCGAGGGAGGGAGCCACCATGCTGGATGCCAAGATTCAAACCTTTCTGGAGGTGGCGGCGCAGGGCAGCTATACGCGTGCCGCAGAGCGCCTTCACCTGACGCAGCCTGCCGTAACGCAGCAGATCCACCGGCTGGAGGAACACTACGGTCACCGCCTGGTGGATACCTGCGGCCGTGTGGTGCGGCTGACCGAAGCCGGCATGCTTCTGGAGCACCATGCCCGCATGCAGCTTGCCAACGAGCGCCGCTTCATGGAGCGCATGGCGGCAGAGGAACCGCCGCTGAGTCTGGGCGCGACGCTATCCATTGCAGACTATTATCTGCCCGGGCCGCTGGCCCGCGCGCTGGCGGACGGCCTTGCCCCGCGCGTAACCGTAGGCAATACGCAGGTTCTTACCGGGCGCATGCTGGCTGGCGAACTGGACTGCGCGCTGGTGGAGGGCCTGTTTGACCGCACCCTGTTTGAGGCGCATGTGTGGCGCGCCGCGCAATTTGTGGCAGCAGCGCGCGCAGATCATCCGCTGGCGGGAAAACCCTGCACGATAAGCAGCCTGTGCGTCTTCCCGCTTTTGGTGCGCGAGCGGGGGTCCGGCACGCGGGCGGTGCTGGAGAGCACGCTGTTCTCGCGGGGGATGGACCTGTCCGCCTTTGCGCGCACGCTGGAGCTGGGCAGTTTCGGACTGATCAAGGCAGCGCTGGCCGCCACCGACGCCGTCACCTTCCTCTATCAGGATGTGCTGACCGGCGAGGGCGGCCTTACGGCGCTGGACGTAACCGACTTTGCCCTGGAACGCCCGCTGTACTTTCTTACGCCGCGGGGCGGAAGCGAACGCGAGCGGTGCCTTGCGCTGCTTCACGTCCTGAGCGCTCCGAAACGCAAAACGGCCGCCCGGCTTCCTTGCGGAAGCGGGCGGCCAGCAGGCCCTTGCAGATTTATCCGGCCGGGGATTCCTGTTGTCAGGCTACCCGTGTTAAAAAGTGCCTTCCGTCTGCCATAGATACCAGTCCGTGCCGTCGGTTACCGCATACACCGTGCCGTCGCCGGAGAAAAACGTGGGCAGATCGCGGCTTTTCAGCTGATTGATCGATTTTCCATCCAAATCCTTCTGGCGGTTGGTGGCAACGGCGGCTTCGGGAGCCACGGCGTCCAGAAATGCCGGCACCGTAGGGGTGATGGCATGGTGGGGCAGCTTGATCAAATCGGCCTTGAGCTCCTGAGCCGGCAGATTTTCCAGAAAGTAATGCTGCGCCCGGCCGATAATATCGGAGCAAAGCAAAATCGAGCTTTCGCCGTAGGTAACCTTCAGCATTAACGCACGGGCGTTGGTATTGGTGAATTCCGTGCATTGATGCACCTGGATGGCGGCGCCTCCAAGCGACAGCGTGTCGCCCTCCAGAATGCGCTCTACCGGCACATTTGCTTTTTGGGCCGCCTTTACGGTACGTTCGCCCAGCTCGGAATTACGTATGGCCCAGTCGTTGTAGGAATGCAGGTAGGCATCCGCCGTAAAGCCGTTTAACAGCAGCTGATACAGACCGTCGATATGGTCGTCATGATAATGGGTATTGAGAAAGTATTTCATGTGGCGCAGGCCGCGCTCATCAAGGGCCTGCTGCAGATCTTCGCGGAAAGGATTGGGGCCGCCGTCCACCATCATGCTTTCGTCCTCGCAGGTCAGCAGCATGGCGTCTCCCTCGTTCACATCAAAAATCGTCCATTGCAGGGTGTGCTCCATATCCCAGTCCTCCGGGGGCTGCTGGGATAAAAACACCTGCGCACAGGCCATGTGCGGCAGGCATATGGCGAAAGCCGCAAGCACGCACAGAACCCATCGTTTCACCAGAGAATGTAAAGGCATCCTTTGTTCCTCCATCATTGCTTTCATCATCATGCGGCCAAGCGGACGGGTATCCGGGGCGCAGAAGGGGCGTCCTCTTCTCCGCCCGCTTCCTAGGCGTTCTCCGGTCGCCGCCTCCGTCCCTTGCGCTGCAAGGCGCCGGACCATCGCCATTCCAATACAGCCCTCCGGGAAAACGTCCGGAGGGCCGTAAGCCGAGCATGCGCGCCGGCCTGGAAAGGGCCTTACTTGAGGTACTCAAGGAGCAGCCCGCGGGCGGCCTCCACATCGCGCAGGTCGATCACCTCACAGGCGCTGTGCACATAGCGGCAGGGAATGCTCACCGTGCCCGCGATCACGCCGCCGCGGGAAAGCTGAATGGCGCTGGCATCCGTGCCGCCGAAGGGCAGCACCTCGCGCTGGGTTTTGACGCCCGCGCGCTCGCCCGCCGCCAGCAGGTCACGCACCAGATCGGGGTTGGAGATGCTGCCGCGGTCCATGATCTTGACCGCCGCGCCCTCGCCCAGCTTCACAGCGGGCAGCTTGGTTTCCGGCGTATCGCCATTGGCCGTCACGTCCAGCGCGATGCCGATGTCCGGCTCCACGCTGTAGGCGGCGGTCTTGGCGCCGCGGCAGCCAACCTCCTCCTGTGTGGAGAACACGGCGATCACGGTGTTGCGGGTCTGGGGCAGGGCCTGCATCACGCTCACCAGCAGGGCGCAGGCGATGCGGTCGTCCATGGCGGGCGCGGCCACGCGATGCTCACCCAGCCGGAAGCAGTCGTTGGCGTACACAGCCACGTCGCCCAGGCTGACCATGGAGAGGGCCTCGGTTTCGTCCGCCGCCCCGATATCGATGAACATGTGCTTCATGGCGGGGGTCTCTCCCTCGCGCACGGGCTCCTGCACGATCACGCCCTGCACGCCGTTTTGGAAGCTGACGTGACGGGTACGGCTCACGGCCAGCCCCACGCCGCCCACGGGCATCACCCGCAGGAAGCCCTCCTTTTCCACGGCCACCACGATAAAGCCGATATGATCCATATGCGCCGACAGCATGATGCGCTTGCCATCCGGGTCCGTGCCGCGCTTTTCGCAAATGAGATTGCCCAGTGCATCGCGGCGGATGGAATCGACATGGTCCTTCACAAGCGCCTCCACGGCGTCGGCCACGCCGGCCTCGCGCCCGGTCGCGCCGTACAGATTCACCAGCTGCCTGATGAGTTCAAACATCGAAAATGCACCTCTCCTTTTATTTCTCCAAAAATGCCTTGGCCAGGCGGTACTGCGCCTCGATATCCGACGCGGCGCATACGGTAGACGGGCTGTGGATGTAGCGGCAGGGTACGCTGAGCACGCAGGTGCGGACACCCGCGCCGGTGCGCTGCATGGTTCCGCCCTCGTTGCCGCCGCTGACGCTCATCTTGACCTGATGGGGAATGCCTTCCTTCTGCGCCAGGGCGAGCATGTCCCTGAACAGTTCAGGATTGGCAATCGACGCGTTATCCATGAAGCTGACCGTCGTGCCCTGACCCACGCGGCACACGTGATGCACGGCGGGCGTATCGCCCATGTCGTTGGCGGTGGTCCCCTCCAGCGCCAGCCCGATATCCGGCATCAGGCGGAAGGCCGCGCCCGCCGCGCCGCGGCAGCCGACCTCCTCCTGGCAGGTGAACACAAAATCCACATCGCCATGCGCATCGCAGGTGAGCAGGCGAAGCATGTTGTAGCAGCCGATGCGGTCGTCCAGAGCGCGCGCCAGAATGCGTCCGTCGCCGAAAGGCGTGAAGGCGGTGTCGAAGGTGATGGGCGTACCTGCCGGGGCCTTCTCCAGCGCCTCGTCCTTGTCCTTTGCGCCGATGTCCACGTAGAGCTGGTCGATGGGCAGCACGCGCTTGCGATCCTCGGCGGTCTGCTGGTGGATCGCCATGGCGCCGATGACACCGCTGAGCGGCTCCTGAGCAGGCTTGCCGTCCCTGGCGGGCACGGCGTAGCCCACCTTGACCCGCTTGGACACCAGCACCCGCGGGTCGATGCCGCCGATGGGCCGCACATGCAAAAGTCCCTCGTCCGTGGCGGAAATCACCATCAGGCCCACCTCGTCCATGTGGGCGGATACCATCACATGCGGCGCGTCCGCGTCGCGGCCCCGCTTGTGGGCGATCACGTTGCCCATGCGGTCGATGGTCACGTTTTCCTTGCCCAGAGTGCGGACGCACTCGTCGTAGACGGCGGCGCGCACCAGCTCCTCGCGGCCGCTGACGCCCTGCAGTTCACAAAGCTGTTTCAGCTCCATAGCGCTTCATTCCACCCTTCGTCCAGGTCGCCCAGGAAATGGGCCAGCAGCCTGCCGCATTCGCGGATTACGTTCATATCCAGCAGTTCCACCGTGGTGTGCATGTATTTCAGCGGCAGATCGATCAGCACGCACGGCACGCCCTCGCGCGCGATCTGAATATTGTCCAGATCGGTGTAGGTAAAGCGCTCGGCATGCTCGGTGTTGAGCTTGATGCCATGGTCCTTGGCGGCCTTTTTGAGGCGCTCCAGCAGCTTGTACTGCACAAAGGGCCCGTAGGTCGCGGCGGGCGCGTCCAGCGGCACGGTGGTATCCGGCCGGCTCTGGGGAATGGTGGCGTGCGTCACGTCCAGCGCTACGGCCAGGTCCGGGTCAATGGCGTGGGCGGCCACGGATGCGCCCTTGGAACCCACCTCCTCCTGGGAGGTGGCCACAAAGTAGATATCACAGATATGGCTCATCTTTTGCAGCCGTTCGGCCGCTTCCAGAAGGCAGGCCACGCAGGCGCGGTCGTCCATGGTCTTGGCGGCGCAGCGATCGTTGAGCAGGGGCGTCGCCGGGCCGTGCAGGGTAATGAGGTCGCCTATGCGCACCTGCGCGCGCACTTTATCCACCGGCAGTCCCAGGTCCACGAACAGATCTTCCCGCTTGTAGTTGTGCTCACGGTCGGCGGTACTGAGCAGATGCGGCGGGGTGGACCCCACCACGCCCAGCAGCTTTTCCGTGCCGTTCCCTGCGCCCGTAGCGTGCACGGTAACGCTGGAGGCCGGCAGGATGCGCGGGTCCACGCCGCCCACCTGCCCCATGCGCAGCGAGCCGTCAGGGAGGATATCCGCCACCATGAGGGCGATTTCGTCCTGATGTGCCGCCAGCATCACGCGGGGCGCGGGCGATCCGTCCTTGGTGGGCGCGGTAGCCTTTTTCAGGGCAATCACGTTGTAGAGCGGATCGATGGTCACGCTGTCGCACAGCGCCTCAAAGCGCGCCTTCAGCCAGCCGGACACCTCCGCCTCGTGCCCGCTGGGGCCGTGCTGCACGGCCATGCCTTGCAAATAGTTCAGAATGTCCATTGTTCTCTGCCTTTCCCTGTTGGTTGATTGGGCACTGCCATTATAATGCTTTTATACATGAAAAGCAATGCGCCCGGCCCCCTCGCTTTCGCGGGGGAAGCCGGGCGCATGCGCACATCCGGGCGCCTATTCCCAGTGGGTGCCGTCCTGACGGCAGGCGCAGCTGCATTTGGTGGATACCAGAATCACATCGTCCCCGATGCGCTGGATATCCTCCCAGGGAATGACCAGGCCGCATTTTTCGCCGCGCAGGGTTTGAAGAAAGGACGTTTCCGCCGGTACCACCAGGGCGGTCACGCGGCTGTCCGCCGTACAAAACTCAATATCCATCACCCGGCCCAGACGCTTGCCGTCATGCACGTCGATCACCTCTTTGGTGCGAAGCTCTGCCAGCGTCACGTCCGTTCCTCCTTGTCGTTTTTTTGCGGGGGAGTGGAACAAGGATATGCCGCAGGGTAGCGTCGCATGCCCGAAAGGGAGCGCCTCCCATCGCTTTCCATTCCGGCTCTCCCCCTTTCCCTCCCACGCGAAAAATGGTACAATAGGACCCGCGCGGGGCTTGCCCCGTCCCCACACCAAGCAAGGAGTCTTTCCGCTTTGATTACATTCTGTACCTTATTCAGCGGTTCCAGCGGCAACGCCGTTTACTTTGCCACCGATCAGGGCGCGCTGCTGGTGGATTGCGGCATGAGCGGCCGCCAGGTGCTGGACGCGCTGTGCGCCGCGGGGCTGGACCCCGCAGGCCTCAAGGCGCTGCTCATCACCCACGAGCACAGCGATCACGTCAAGGGCGTGGGCGTGCTTTCCCGCCGGCTGGGCCTGCCCGTCTACGCCACCGAGGGTACCTGGCAGGGCATGGACAGCGCCGTGGGCGAGCTTGCGCCGCAGCACCGCATCGTCATCCGCGCGGGCGAGAGCTTTTTCCTCAACGATCTGGAGATTGCCCCCTTTTCCATCCCGCATGATGCGGCCGACCCCGTGGGATACCGCATCTTTGCGCGCGACCACAGCGTGGCCGTGGCCACGGATCTGGGCTATTTTTCCCAGGACGTGCGCGACGCCATAACCGGCGCGGATCTGGTGCTGCTGGAAAGCAATCATGACCCCGACCTGCTCCGGCAGAACCCGCACTATCCCCAGCGGCTCAAGACGCGCATTCTGGGCAAAAAAGGCCACCTGAGCAACCAGAGCGGCGCGCAGGCCGCTGTCTGTCTGGCGAAAAGCGGTACCCGCCACCTGCTACTGGGCCACTTGAGCAGCGAGAACAACACCCCCGACCTGGCCTATCGCACCACGCATGCCGCCCTGACGGACGCGGGCGCACAGGTGGGGGGCGACGTGACGCTTCATGTGGCGGCGCGTTACCGCGCAAGCTATCTCTACACCATGGCATAGGAGGACGGGCGCGATGCAGCTGAGGCTGATGGACGAAGTGATGGACCTGGGCCCACGCGGCGTGGCGCTTTTGTGCGCCGCGGAGGACGCGGGGGCGCTGCGATGCGGCATGCGCCTGATAGACGCGCGGGGTCGCGGGCATGTGGTTTCCGCCGTGACCATGCAGGACGGCCTGTGCATGCTCCACCTGCCGCAGGGCGAGGCCGCCTATTTTGAGCGGCTGTTCCGCGACGTACGGGTGGATGCGACGCTGTTCACCCTTGTGGAGGATGCGCCATGCCCGTAACCGTCATCTGTGTGGGCAAGCTGCGCGAGCGCTTTTTTGCCGATGCGGCTGCCGAGTACCTCAAGCGTCTGCGTCGGCTGATGCCCGTAACCGTGATCGAGGTGCCCGATGAGCCCGAGCCCGCCCAGCCCGGCGACGCCCAAAACGAAGTGGTGCTGCGCCGCGAGGGCGAGCGCATCCTTGCGCGCCTGACGGACCGGGATCATGTCATCGCCCTGTGCGTGGACGCAAAGCAATATGAAAGCCCTGAGCTGGCCGCGCGGCTGGACGGCCTGTTCACCCAGGGCAAAAGCCATATCGCCTTTGTGATCGGGGGATCTTTGGGCCTGCACCCATCGGTGCTCAAACGCGCCGACGAGCGCATGAGCATGAGCCGCATGACCTTTCCCCACCAGCTGGCGCGGGTCATGCTGCTGGAGCAGCTCTTTCGCGCGGCCAAGATCAACGCCGGGGAGCGCTATCACAAGTAGCTACCTGTCCCGCATCGGCAGCCGCCGGGCCGCGATGATCCACGAGATCCCGTAGCACAGCACGCTGAGGGCCGCGCCCAGGCCCAGCACGGTGCGCATGTGCAGCTTTACATCCATCACCTGCCGCAGCGCAAAAATGCCGCCTGCAAACAGGGCCGATACCAGGATATCGCACAGGATGATGCCGGCCAGGCTTTTTTCCGCCGTGAGCACAAACGTGCAGGGCAGGTTCACGCTGCCCGTCATCAGGCAGACGATGACGGCCGTGCTGGCGTACAGATAGAGCTCCTCCGGGTCGGGCGCGCGGCCCAGCGCCGCCGCAATCCCTCCCACCGCAAGCCCCAGCGCCATACCCAGCGCGCACAGGAGCAGATAGAGCACATATTTTTCCGAAACCACCGTGCTCCGGGGCAGCGGCAGCACGGCCGAAAAGCGGTCCCACTGGGTGCTGCGGTCGCTTTGGACGGTCATCGCCCCCTGAAAGCTCATCGTGGCGCCCGCCACGACGATCAGCACCCACGGCGAGGTCAGAAACGCAAGCCCCGCCCCCACCGCGACAAAGGTGAGCAGCAGAATCACCATCCCGTCCCGGATGAGATAATAGTCCTTGAGCAGCAGGCCCTTCATGGCTTTTCCCCCCTGATGTGCATGAGCATGATTTCGTCGATGGTGGCGGGATCAATCAGCGCGTCGGGGTATTTTTTGTGTGCCGCTTCCCGGTCATAAACCAGCGCCTCGTATTCGTAATCCTGCTGCCGCCAGGCCACGAGATCCGCCGGGTCCAGGGTGCGGAAGCGCTCGGCTCCGCAGCGCAGCATGCCCCATCGGTAGCGCAGCTCGTCCTTGGGCTTTTCAAACACGACCCGCCCCTGATTCAGAAAGACGATGTAATCCGCCACCTTCTCCAGGTCGCTGGTGATGTGAGAGGAGATCAGCACGGCGTTTTGCTCGTCCTGCACGAAGTCCCACAGCAGGTCCAGAATATCGTCTCTCACCACCGGGTCCAGCCCGCTGGTAGGCTCGTCCAGCACCAGCAGCCGGGACCCGTGCGAAAGCGCCGTGACGATGGACAGCTTCGTGCGCGTGCCCTTGGACATCTCGCTCAGTTTCTGATCCGGCGGCACCCCCAGCCGCTCCAGCAGCGCGGCATACCCCGGTTCGTCCCAGGAGGGATAGATCCGGCTGAGAACGCGCCCCAGCTTCGCGGGCGAAAGCACGTCGGGAAAGTTGTTCCCGTCAAATACCACGCCCACCTGCCCGAGCGTTTTCGCGTCCAGCGTCTCTTTTCCCAGCACGCTTACCGCGCCCGCATCCCTTTTCACCAGGCCCAGGGCCGCGCTGATCAGCGTGCTCTTGCCCGCGCCGTTTTCGCCGATCAGCCCCACGACCGTGCCGCGCGGTACGTTCAAGGATACGTCCTCCAGCCGAAAGCGGGGATATGCCTTGCAAAGCCCCCGCACCGTCAGTGCCATTTCCGTCATCATGGTCCCTCCTGATAAAACAGCGTCAATAGCTCCACCAGCTTTTCAAGCGGTATGCCGCTCTGCCGGCCGATGCCGGCCGCCTCCTCCAGGTGCGCCTCGGCCCGGCGCTGCTGCTCCTCCTGATAAAAATCCCTGTTGCGGGCCGATACGAAGCTGCCCCGCCCCACCGTGGTTTCGATGAACCCATCGCGCTGCAGATCCTCATACGCCTTTTGCACCGTGATGACGCTCACGTGCAGCGATTTTGCCAGCGCCCGCATGGAGGGGATGGGGTCTCCGGTGTTGAGCGTCCCCGACATGATCATCGCCTTGATCTGCGAGGTAATCTGCTCGTAGATGGGCATGTTGGTGTTGCTGCTGATGATGATGTCCACGCCGCGCCTCCTTTGTGCTATAGTGTACTTATTGAACAAGAACACTATAGCACATTCTTTTACCCCCGTCAACCCCCTGTTGAAAAAGCCGGAAGTATCCTCCCCGCATCGGCAGAGGACGGCCGCGATTCCTGGAATAAAAGCGGAAGATTCCTCAGCGGATATGGTCATTTGCATATCGGAAGTATTTTTATGCACTACGCAAAGCCATGGGCAGCTTGACTTTCGACCCTTTCTGACCATTTTTGTGCCTTATGTACCGCATTTTATACACCAAACCCCTTGTATAAATTCTTTTCTTTTGTTATAATTTTATCAAGGATGAAGGCCGTCTGCCGACCGGCCTCGCTTCGAAAAACAAAAAAGGTTCAGGAGGAAGTCTCATGAGGAAAGTGCTCGTTTGCCTGCTGACGCTCGCGTTGGTCCTGGGTTGCATGAGCGTGCAAGCGGAGGGTGTATTGACGCCCGGTACCTACACTTCGACCATGACTGCCATGCATGGCCCCATGACCGTGGAAGTGACCGTGACCGACAGCGCCATCACCTCCGTAGAGGTGGTTGACCAGGTGGAAACCCCCGGCGTAACCGACCCGGTATTCGAAAAAATTCCGGCCGCGATTGTGGACAACCAGACAACGGCCGTGGATACCATCACCGGTGCAACCGTGTCCAGCCGTGTGCTGATAGCCGCTGTGCAGGACTGCCTCAAGCAGGCTGGCGATACCGAAGGCGTTTTCAGCAAGGAGCTTGAAAAGGCCCCCGCCGAGGACGTGACCCTCTCTGCCGACGTCATCATCGTTGGCGGCGGCGGCGCGGGACTGGCCGCGGCTGTCAGCGCATCTGACGAAGGCGCGTCCGTCATCGTGATTGAAAAGACCGGGTTCCTGGGCGGCAACTCCATCGTTGCCGGCGGCATCTACAATGCGCCCGATCCCGAGCTGCAGGACTATGCCGAAATTTCCGGCGACCAGGATTCGCTGGTGGAGGCTGCCCTGGCCGAAGAGCCCGTCAGCGAAGAGCATGCCGAGCTGCAGGACGCCGTCCGCCTGGAGTTTGAGGCCTATCAGAAAACCGACAAGACCCTCTTTGACAGCGCCAACTGGTTTGCCCTGCAAACCTGGAACGGCGGCGATAAGATCGCTGATCTGGACCTGGTCAAGGTGCTCACCGCCGGCGCCTATCCCGCGCTGGAATGGCTGGAAAGCATGGGCATGGAATTCAACGATTTCGTCACGCTGGGCGGCGGCTCGCTCTATCCGCGCACCCATGGCGCCACCACCCCCAACGGCACCGGCTACATCAAGGCCTTTACCAATACGCTGGCCGATCGTGAAAACGTGCAGATTCTCATGGACACCACCGGCAAGAGCCTCATTACCGACGGCGACAAGGTGGTTGGTGTGAACGCCACCGGTCGGGACGGCAACGCCGTAACCCTGATGGCCAACAAGGGCGTCATCCTGGCGACCGGCGGCTTTGCCGGCAATGTCGAACTGCGCCAGAAGTACTGCGAAGGCGAGAAGTGGCCCGACCTCGGACCCTCGCTGACCACCTCCAACATGCCCGGCGTAACCGGCGACGGTATCTTCATGGCGGAGGCCGTTGGCGCGGAGCTGGTGGACATGGACCAGATTCAGCTGCTGCCCTTCTGCAATCCGCAGACCGGCGCCACCTTTGATATCACCTCCGCGAACTGCTTCATCAACAAGAACGGCGAACGCTTCGTGCGCGAGGACGGCCGCCGCGACGAGATGGCCAAGGCCATGATCGCCCAGCCCGAGGGTCTGGTATACTACATTTTCAGCTGCGAAGACCCCAACGAGGTGTACAGCCTGGGCAAGCAGACGCTCCAGTACTATCTGGACAACAATCTCTACGGCTACATGATTGACACCTCTCTGGAGGGTCTGGCCGAGCAGATGGGCGTGCCCGCCGATACGCTGGCAAAGACGGTTGAGGCTTTCAACGCTCACACCAAGGCGGGCGACGTGGACGAGTTCGGGCGCACGAGCTGGGCCGAGACCATCGAAGGTCCCTACTATGTGGCTTACCAGCGCAAGCCCGCCGCGCACCACACCATGGGCGGCGTGCGCATCGACACCGAGACCCACGCGCTGCGCGCCGACGGCTCCATCATTGAAGGCCTCTACTGCGCCGGCGAAATCGTGGGCGGTATCCATGGCGGCAACCGCCTGGGCGGCAACGCGATCGTGGACTTCTGCGTGTTTGGCCGTCTGGCCGGCACCCATGCCGCGACGGACTGAGCTTCGCCTGTCGCTCATTCCCCCGTTTTCATAAAAAAATAAGCGAAGGCCCTCCCGTGGTGTCGGCAGCCACGGAAGGGCCTTTGAAATCGTCTCCAAAAGCTGAAAGGCCCTGTTAACAGCCTCCTGTGCCGAAGCAGGGATTGCGATCCCTGAGAGCAGCGGCCGCTGCGGCGCACCGCAACGTCTTGCGGCTGGGCGCAGGCGGCAAAAGAAACCACCCTGACAGAAAAGGCGGAAGCCCGCTTCGTTCTCTTCCGCCGGCTGACCGGTGACATGCGAAAACGGGCGCGGCCAGATGGCCGCGCCCGTATGCGATCAAAGTCCCCGCTGGATGCGCTCCAGCGCTTCCTGCGTCCTTTCCAGCGTGTTAAATGCCGTCAGGCGGAAGTAGCCCTCTCCGCAGGGGCCGAAGCCCGCGCCGGGCGTGCCCACCACATTGACCCCCTGCAGCAGCCTGTCAAAGAAGGTCCAGCTGTCCATGCCCGCGGGCGTGCGCATCCACACATAGGGCGCATCCACGCCGCCGTAGACCTCATAGCCCGCCTTGATAAGTCCCTCGCGGATAATGGAGGCGTTGCGCAGGTAGTAGCGGATGGTTTCCATGCACTGAGCCGCACCGTCCGGGCTGTAAACGGCGGCGGCGGCGCGCTGGACGGGGTAGCTCACGCCGTTGAACTTGCTGCCCATGCGGCGCTTCCACATGTGGTTGAGCTCCACGGGCTGGCCGCTGGCCCCCAGGCCATGCACGCCATGGGGGATGACCATCCAGCCGCAGCGCGTGCCGGTGAACCCGGCGGTTTTGGAATAGCTGCAACACTCGATGGCCACATCCTTCGCGCCCTCGATCTCGTAGATGCTGCGGGGGGCATCGGTGGTGACAAACGCCTTGTATGCCGCGTCATAGACGATGATGCAGCCGTTCTGTTTCGCGTAGTCCACAAAGACCTTGAGCTGCTCGCGGGTAAGCGTGGTGCCGGTGGGGTTATTGGGGTAGCACAGGTAGATCACGTCCACGGGCCGGTCCGGCAGAGGCGGCACAAAGCTGTTTTCCGCGTTGCAGGGAAGGTACACCAGCTGGTCCCAGCGGTCGCCCACATAGGTCCCGGCGCGCCCCGCCATGGCGTTGGAATCCACGTAGACGGGATAGACCGGGTCGGTCACGGCAATCACCGCGTCGTCGCTGAACAGCTCCTGCACGTTGCTCACGTCGCATTTGGCCCCGTCGGAGACGAACACTTCGTCGAAAGCCACGTCCACGCCCAGCGCACGGTAATCGTTTTCAATGATGGCATTCACCAGAAAATCGTAGCCGTAATCGGGGCCATAGCCGTGGAAGGTCTCGGCGCAGCCCATCTCCCGCACCGCCTTTTCAAATGCTTCCACCACGGCGGGGGCCAGCGGCCGCGTCACATCGCCGATGCCCAGACGGATCACGTCGGCGTCGGGATGGGCCTGGGTATATTCCTTCACCCGGCGCGCAATCTCCGCAAAGAGATAGCTGCCGGGCAGCTTTTCATAGTTGGGATTGACCTTGAGCATGCTTTTCCGTCCTCCCTTATTTTTGCAAATCGTCCTGAAGCCACACGCCGTCATACACAAAGGTGGCGGGGCCGGTCAGATATACGTGCCCGTCCTCCTCGCTCCATTCGATCTGAAGCGTGCCGCCGGGCAGCGTCACCGCCACGCTGCGGCCGCACAGGCCGTTCAGGCAGGCCGCTACCGCCGCCGCGCATGCGCCTGTGCCGCAGGCCAGCGTCTCGCCCGTGCCGCGCTCCCACACGCGCATGCGCAGGTGCCCGCTGTCCTCAACCTTTACGAATTCCACATTGATGCGCTCCGGAAAGTCCGCATGATGTTCCAGCACCGGACCGTCCGTGGTGACCGGGGCGGTATCCGGATCGCTCACAAAGCACACGGCATGCGGGTTGCCCATATTGACCAGCGTGAGCGCGTAGGTATGTTCCCCGGCCCGCACCGCATGTCCGATGACCGGGCACCCCACGGCGGCGGAAGGAATCTTCGCTCCGTCCAGCTGAGGCGCTCCCATGTCCACGCGCACGCTTTGCGTGGTCCCGTCCGGGGCCAGCGTGAGCCTGAGCAGCTTGATTTCCCCGCCGGATTCCACCGTAAACTCGGTTCGATCGGTCAGCCCCCGGTCGTGGCAATACTTGGCCACGCAGCGGATGCCGTTTCCGCACATGCCGCTTTCGCTGCCGTCGCTGTTGAACATGCGCATGCGGAAATCCGCCACATCGCTGGGCAGAATCAAAATCAGCCCATCCGAACCGCAGCCGAAGTGCTGCCGGCTCATCTTCACGCTCAAAGCCGCCGGATCATCCACCTGCTCCTCAAAGCCATTAATGTAGATATAGTCGTTTCCGGCGCCCTCCATCTTGGTAAAGCGCATGCCGTCACCGCCTTTCCTGCTTTCCCGCCTAGTATACCACACGCGCCTGCGTTTGACCACCCAAAAGCGCCCGGCAGCTCTTTTGCTGCCGGGCGCTTCAGCTTCGCACCTTCATGGATGGCTTGCCGTATAGCAGACCTCCACCGTCGCGGTCACGGACAGATGCGGGTGCACGGGGTTTTCCGCGCTGACACTCGCGGCCATAACAGTCGATTCGTCGCCCTGCACCTCGGTCACGCTCACCAGCCGGCCCAGTTCGAGGCCGGACGCTTCCGCCAGCAAGATTGCCTGGGCCATGGCGTCAGCGGTTGCGGCGCCTAACGCCTCAAAGTAGGCGTCTCTTGCTTCGGAGCTCTCATAGGCCAGTTCGTAGCTGTTCTGCGCGCCGGTGCGGATGGCGGCGTCGATCACCTCGCCCACGCGCGTGGGATCGTCCAGCCGCACCGCCAGGTCGATGGACACGGTGTAGCCGGAGGCCGTTTCCTGTTGTCCCAGCTTGGAATACTGGTAGTTGTAAACCGTTTCCACGCCATAGTAGGCGGTCTGTGCGTCATGTTCGGAGATGCCCATCTGCGCAAGCGCATCCCTGAGGCTTTGCATCACCTGCTCCGCCTTGTCCTGCGCGGCGGTCACCGTATCCCCGGAGCCCTGCACGCACAGCGTGAGCACCACAATATCCGCCGGCAGCGACACGCTCTCCGTGCCCGTGGCACGGATGGTGGTTTCCTGCGCGGCCGTGAGATCTGCCGCCGGAGTGGAAACAGGGGTTTGCGCCGGAGTGGAAGCCGGCGTTTCCGCCTGGGCGAAAGACAGGGTCAGCATCAGTGCGACCAGCAGCAAAAGGGGCAGCCGTTTCATGGGTCATTCCTCCTTGGAACCATCCTTCGGGGTGCGCGGGGACCGTCTGCGCACAACCAGCCATACCACGGCCGCGATTGCAGCCACGGGCACGGCCACCGGCAGGATCATCGTGACAAACACCAGCATATTGCGCAGGAAGCCGCCCAGCCATCTCAACGAGGCCCTCAGCGCGGCGCCGAGGCGCTCGCCCAGGCCGATATCCTCCGCCGTTGCGCTCTGGGCGGGGCTTTCCTCCAGCAAGGTCACATTGACGGCGCTCATGTCCACGCGGCGGTCGATGTCGCGCTGTGACGTTTCGTAGCGCTCGATCTCGTACTGTGTATCGGCAATGGCGGTTTCCAGCTCGATCAGATCCGAGACCTCCTGCGCCTGCGCCATCAGCTGGTTCAGGCGCTCCCGCTTGGCATACAGCGTCTCCAGGCGCGTCTGATTATCCGTGTATTGCACGGTCATGTCCGTAACGCTTTCGGAGCGGTCGGTCACCCGGCCCACGCCCTCCATGCCGTCGAGGAACGCATCCAGGTTTTCGGACGGCACGCGCATGCTCAGACTCGCTGTACGCGTATCGCCGCTCTCCACGTCGCCGTATTCATAGAGGTTTTCCACATAGCCGCCCAGGCTGTCCAGCAGCGCCTGAACACTTTCCAGGCCGGTCTCAAAGGCGGTGGTACGCAGCGTCAGGCTGGCCGTGCGCACCAGCTTCTGCCCGGCGGCCGCCTCCGTGCCGCCGTCCACCGCTCCGGCTACGTTTGTGGAAGCGCTGCTCTCCTGGACTGCATACAGGTCATATATAGCCGTATCGGAAGACCGCGCCATCATCGCGTTGGGCGCGCCGGCCAAGGTGGTGGAGGCGCTGCCGGCAGATTCCGTTTCGGTCATCGCGTTCTTTTCCGAGGGCGCGGCGCTTAAATCCAGGTCCAGCGTTCCCGCCCAGAGGCTGCCCACCACCAGCACCAGCGCTGCAAACGCCGGTACGATGGCGCGCCAGAGGGGTCGTCTTGTGCTGTTTTCCACGAGTTTCATCCTGCTCTCCTCCCGTTTTACGGCGGCGCGCCAGCCGGTTTCAAATCCGGCGGGCACGTTCTCCGACTGGTACAGGCGGCTGAGCGCCTGCTCCAAGGCGCCGTTGGGTTCCTTCTCCCGAAGCATGCGCATGCCTCCTTTCCTTGGGAATAAACGAGCGTGATGTGAAAAGGTTCCCTGATTATTCGGACGCTGCCAGCTTCTTTTCAAGCGCCGCCCTGGCGCGGCTCAGCCGGCTTTTGACCGTGCCCTCGCGCAGGCCCGTAACCCGCGCGATTTCGGCATATCCCATCTGCTGTCCGTAGAACAGGCCGATGAGCAGCTGCTGCTCCTCGGGCAGCGAAGCTACGGCCCCGCGCATCCGTTCGGCGTCCGCGTCACGAAGATATGCTTCATCCGGCGTGGGAGACGGATCGGCGGGGTCCGCGCGCTCCGGGTCGTCCAGCGTCAGGCTTTCGCGGCGCACGCGCGCGCTTTTCAAGATGTCCAGACAGGTGTTGTGCGCGATGCGGAACAGCCAGGAGGCCACCGCGTCGCCCCGGAAGGCGTCAAAGGCGCGGAAGGCGCGCAGCATGCTTTCCTGCGCCGCATCCTCGGCCTCGTGCGGATTCCCCAGCATATGCAGGCAGTGCCGGTACACCATGCCGGAATAGGGTGCGCAAAGGCGCTCGAAGGCTTCCGCCGTCGGGCGATGGGATTGTTTCATGCGCGCATCTCCTTTCCGCGCCTGGTGATGATCTCATTATACGACGGTTTCCAACGCTTCGCAATAGGGAGTCAGGCACGGTCGCGCCACAGGCCCTCCACGGCAAAGCATACGGTGTCCCCATGCAGCCCGCGCAGCGTGCTCGCCTCCCCCGCCTGGCAAACCTCCATAACGAGCTTTTCCTCCGGGGTGACCTCCGCGTTGTAGTGCACCAGCAGATCGCCCAGCATTTGCCGGCGGTGCTTTTCCACGGGAAACTGATTCATGAACCAGTCCACATAGCGGGTGTTGTTCACGTGCTGGTTCATATCCAGATCGGTGTAGACGGGCAGGTATTCATGGCGCGAGACCGGGCCGTCCAGCGCGCGCAGATTGCCGGGGAAGGGCAGGGGCGCCGGGATGTCATATTCGGGCATGGCCTCGCCCAGCCGCGAGACCGGAGCGATTTTCCGCTCGTCCAGGTCCATGAGCACAAACAGCATGGAGGCGCATCCGAGCGTCCTTCCTTCGGTTTCAAAGGTATAATAGCGCGGAAAAAACATGTGCCTGGTCTTTCCGGGCCAGGTGCGCACCGCAACGTGCTGGCCCAGCACGGGATACTCCTCCATATGCAGACGGGCACGGCTGAGCACCCACGCCACCCCCAGCCCGCGCAGACGCTCAAAGGTCAAATCCAGCACATGGCAATGGCCGTCCCCCGCCTCCTGCATGGCGCGGAAGATCGCTCCCGGCTGCCAGTGCCCGGTAAAATCCACCGAGCACATGTCCAAAACCGTTTCATATACATAGGGTTCGTTTGGCATGCAACTACCTTCTTTCCGTCAAAAACAGAGCTCAATGCGAAGTATACCACAGTCGGGCGGCTTTTCCCAGCACAGATTTCCAGCGCCGTCCTCCAGCCGCCCGCATTGACAAGCCCCGCTGCCGATGGTAAGATATCCACGTCTCCGACAAAGACCCCTCAAGCAATGTAAACAAGGAGGAATTTCCATATGACCGTTACCAAGCAGATGTCCATCGGCGAAGTGCTCAGCATCGACCGCAGCACGGCGCATATCTTCATGGAGTTTGGCATGCACTGCCTGGGCTGCCCGCACGCCACCGCCGAATCCATCGCCGACGCGTGCGCCGCCCACGGGTCCGACCCCGACGCGCTGGTGCAAAAGCTCAACGAGTATCTTCAGAAGGCCTGAATTCCGTCCCGCCACGCCGCCCGGAAGGAGTGAACGAAAGAATGCAGGTGGCCACCGCGCAGGAGGCCCTTTTCATGGCATGTGAAATGGAATCCTCCGCCATACAGCTGTATACCCGCGCCCTCTCCCTGATGGAGCAGCTGGGCCGTCAGGATGAACCGCTCTATGACCATCTGACGCTGATGCGCGCCGATGAGCAGGAGCATCTGGCACAGTTCCGCGCGCTGGGCGGCAGGGATGACCTTGCGCAGGAGCGGCGCGTCGCGCTGTCCGCCGCGGCGGACAACATTCTCTTTGAAGGCGGGCTGATGGGCGCGGCGCGGGCCGGCCTGCTGCGCGATGTGGAGAGCATGCTCCGCTTTGCGATGCTGGCGGAGGAAACATCCGCCAGCAAATACCGCGAGTTTGCCTCCCTTGCCACCTCGCCCGGCGCGCGGGAGGCGCTGGAGCGCATCGCCTCCGAAGAGGACCGCCATCTGAGCGAGCTTCGGACCCAGGGTTGATCTTTCGCCGGCGCAGGCCGGCAGCCGCCCCGGATCGGGTCCTGCCCTCCGGATGACATCCGATTCCGGCGCCGGGCACGACGGATTCGCAAATCCCGCCCGGCAAGTTTCCTTACGCCGTTTCCTCTCCGCAGGCCCCATGGGCGCGAGTGGGAAACGGCGTATCTCTGGCGTCGATTGACCTGCCGTTCCGGGTGAAATCTGATTTCCAGGCGGTTTGATGGTTTCTTGCAGAGAAAGGGGCTGATTGCATGCGCAAAAAATCCGGCAATCAAACGCTGACGCTGGCCTTGAGCGGCATGATGGCCGCATTGGTCTTTGTGGCTACCTATTTTTTTAAGCTGCCCGTTTCCATCACTCAGGGGTACATCCACCTGGGTGACGGTTTTATCCTGCTGGGCGCGTCGCTGCTGGGATGGGCCAGCGTGCCCGCCGCCGCCATCGGCAGCGCCCTGGCGGATCTGCTGGGCGGCTATACGCTCTATATCCTGCCCACCTTTGTAATCAAGGGGCTGGTCGCCGCCGTGGCCGTATGCGCCCTGCGCGCAAGGCGTCCCTACTGGCTGACCGTGGCGCTGCTGGTCCTGGCTGAACTGGTCATGGTAGCCGGGTACTTCGTGACCGAATGGCTGCTGCTGGGCTACGGGCTGGCCGCCGCCGCGGGCGCCGTGATTCCCAATCTGGTGCAGGGCTTCAGCGGCGTAGTGCTGGGCGCGGTGCTCATTCCGCTGCTGCGGCGCGTGACGCCCCCGGCCATGCGCCTGTAGTCCACGTGGTACAGTTTTTCCGGATGGTCCGAGAATGTCATGTTCTCTGGCCGCCCGGATTTTTTTTGCAGAGCTGTTTCAGGCGTCCTTTTCCTGTTTATACAGGAAATGCTCCAAATGCTTCTCCCGTATGCCTTCCCCGGCTTGATCCGGACAGATGCGGGAAGGCGGTATATTCCGTTCTTTTTTTGAAGATTTTCCATATCATCTTGCTTTTATGAGCCTCATCCGATATAATAAATGTAGGACATAAGCGATTTGATCGCGGCGTGCCGCGAGAAAATAAATTCAATACAGCAAAGGAGTCTGATTCCCATGAAAAAGGTTCTTGCTCTGGTTCTGGCTCTGACCATGGTCCTGGGCATGGGCAGCGTCGCGCTGGCCGAAGGTAATGCGCAGGTCTTCTGGTACACGATGAGCGACACCTACCTCGCCAGCGTGCGCACCGCGCTGAACGCCAAGCTGGACGAGGCCGGCATCACCTATGTGGACCAGGACGGCAACGCCACCCAGACCACTCAGACCGACCAGATCACCACCGCTATCGCCACCGGCACCGACCTGCTGGCCGTGAACATCGTTGAGACCGGCGCGGACGGCATCGCCCAGAACGTGGTAGACCAGGCCAAGGCTGCGGGCATCCCGCTGCTGTTCTTCAACCGTTCCGTTTCCGAGGACGTGGTCAAGAGCTATGACAAGTGCTGCTTCGTGGGCACCAACTACGAGCAGGCTGGCATCATGCAGGGCGACATGATCGGCGACTACCTGCTGGCCAACTACGACGCCTACGACCTCAACGGCGACGGCGTGATCAGCTACGTGATGTTCAAGGGTCAGGAGGACAACCAGGAAGCCATCGCGCGCACCAAGTATGGCCAGGAGAACGCCGATGCCAAGCTGGTTGCCGCCGGCAAGCCCGCCCTCAAGTTCTACGACGAGAGCAACGCCCAGAAGTACCTCGTGGACCAGGCCGGCACCTGGAGCCGTCAGGTTGCGCAGGACTACATGACCACCATCCTGGCCCAGTACAACATGGACGCGGGCAACATGGTTGAGCTGGTTATCGCCAACAACGACGAGATGGCCCTGGGCGCCATGCAGGCGCTGCAGCAGGCCGGCTACAACAACGGCGAAGGCACCACCACCATCCCCGTTTTCGGCGTGGATGCCACCGCTGACGCCGTGGCCGCCATCGATGCGGGCACCATGGCCGGCACCATCAAGCAGGATGCCGAGGGCATGGCCGAAGCCATCGCCACCATCGCCGCCAACATGATCGCCGGAAAGGACATGTACGAGGGCCTCAACGAGAACTTCACCGTTGAGAACGACTGGAAGGTCGTTATCCCCTATGCTGTGTACACCGGCAACTGAGAACACCATAGGCCGAACCATTGACGGAGGGGCGAAAGCCCCTCCGCTTCGGTATCACCAATCCCCGCGCGCTCCGGGGCGGCGCGTGTGCGTGCCGTCAGCGGTGCGTGCGGGGAAACTCAGCAAGGAAGGAGAGGGCGGAGATGGAACAACAGGCCACTCGCACCACTGACGGCGCCCCCAGGCGCGAGCTTTTGCAGATGGAGCATATCAGCAAGAGCTTTCCTGGCGTTAAGGCGCTGGACGATGTGTCCCTCACGGTCAAGGCGGGCACGGTGCATGCGCTGATGGGCGAAAACGGCGCCGGAAAATCCACCCTGATGAAGTGCCTCTTCGGAATCTATAATAAAGACGACGGCAAAATCTTTCTGGACGGCAAGGAGGTCAACTTCCGCTCCTCGCGCGAGGCGCTGGACAACGGCGTCGCGATGGTGCACCAGGAGCTGAACCAGGCCCTGCGCCGCAACGTAATGGACAACATCTGGCTGGGCCGCTATCCCAAAATCAAGGGAACCCCGATCATTTCGGAAAAGCAGATGTACGATGACACCATGAAGGTCTTTGAGGAGCTGGGCATCAACGTCAACCCCAAGACCATCATGAGTACGATGCCCGTATCCCAGCGGCAGATGGTGGAAATCGCCAAGGCGGTTTCCTTCAATGCCAAGGTCATCGTGTTTGACGAACCCACTTCTTCTTTGACCGAGCAGGAGGTGGAGCATCTTTTCCGAATCATCAACATGCTGCGCGACCGCGGCTGCGGTATCATCTACATCTCCCACAAGATGGAGGAGATTCTGCGCATCTCCGACGAGGTCACCATCATGCGCGACGGCCAGTGGATCGCCACCCGTCCCGCAAAGGATCTCACCATGAACGAGATTATCCGCCTCATGGTGGGCCGCGAGCTGACCAACCGCTTCCCTGCGAAGGATTATCAGGTAGGCAGCGACGTGGTGCTCAAGGTGGAGGGCCTCACGGCCATGTACTCCGGCCTCAAGGACGTGTCTTTCGAACTCAGGAAAGGCGAGATTCTGGGCGTAGCCGGTCTGGATGGCTCCGGACGCACCGAGCTTTTGGAAAACATCTTTGGCAGCGCCACGCGCAAAAGCGGCAAGCTGTGGATGAACGGAAAGCCCATTCACAACCACAGCCCCAAGGAATCCATCCGAAACGGCTTCGCCATGGTGACCGAGGAACGGCGCGCCACCGGTATTTTCGCAATCATGTCCGTGCGCGACAACACGGTGATCTCCAGCCTGAAAAAATACCTGAAAAATCACCTGTACCTCAGCAACAAAACCATGCAGGAGCGCACCAACTGGTCCATCAATGCCATGCACATCAAAACGCCGACCCAGCAGACGCAGATTCGCTCGCTGAGCGGCGGCAATCAGCAGAAGGTAATCTTTGGCCGCTGGATGCTTACCGAGCCCGAAATCTTCCTGCTGGATGAGCCCACGCGCGGCATCGACGTGGGCGCCAAGTATGAGATTTACCAGCTCATCATGGATATGGCCCGCGCGGGCAAATCCGTCATCATGGTTTCCTCCGAAATGCCGGAATTGCTGGGCGTGTGCGACCGCATACTGGTGATGTCCGGCGGGCGGCTTGCCGGCGAGGTACAGGCCGACGCCACCACTCAGGAAGAGATTATGACGCTGGCTGCGAAATACGTCTAAGGGAGGCCGAATAGCATGTCTGAAATCAAGCCCGACGTAAACAAAAAGGTAAACCAACTGCGCGAAATGGATGCGCGCGACCGCTGGCGCCTCATTGGCAACTGGCTGCTGGACCATGCGATGATCATCATCATCCTGCTGATGGTGATTTACATCCAGATTCAGCGTCCCGCCTTCCTGGCCACGGCGTCTATCGTCAACATCATCCAGCTCACGGCGACGCGTCTGCCCATTGCACTGGGTATTGCGGGCGCCATCATCCTCACCGGCACCGACCTTTCGGCTGGCCGCGTGGTGGGACTGGGCGCATTCGTTTCGGCCATCCTGCTGCAAAAGTCGGATCTGGCCAACCGCTTCCTGGCGGGTATGGGCCCCTGGCCGGTCGTGATCGTGCTGGTGGTGGTTATGGCGGTCGGCGGCATCGTGGGCCTGGTCAACGGCTTCTGCGTGGCCAAGTTCAAGCTGCATCCCTTCATTGTTACGCTGTCCACGCAGCTGATCACCTATGGCCTCTACCTGACGCTGAGCAACGCGGCGCAGATCTCCAATCTGGATGCGAGCTATACCTCTGACCTGGTTATCAAGCCCATGTTCCGCCTGGGCAACACCCCGGTGATGAGCTATGTGGCCTTTGCGATCATCGTAACGGCCATCATGTGGTTCATCTGGAACAAGACCACCTTCGGCAAGAACATGTTCGCCGTCGGCTCCAATGAGGAGGCGGCCCGCGTCTCCGGCGTCAACGTGACGATGGTCATCATCGGCGTGTTCGCGCTGGCGGGCGTCACCTACGGCTACACCGGCTTCATCGAAGCGGCCCGCATGGGCGCCTCCACCGGCACCATCGGCCTGAACTACGAGCTGGACGCCATCGCGGCCTGCGTTATCGGCGGCGTATCGTTCGTAGGCGGCATCGGTAAAATCAGCGGCGTGGTGCTGGGCGTGGTGCTGATGCAGCTCATCATGAGCGGCATGACCTTCCTCGGCATCAGCGGCAACACCACCTACATCATCAAGGGCCTGGTCATCCTGATTGCCTGCGCCATCGACATGCGCAAGTACCTGACCAAGAAGTAAACCTTCCCTTTGGGAAACCAAACCGCCCGGCAGCCGGATATGGTTGCCGGGCGGTTCTATATGGAAAAAGAATGAAAAAATCTTTTGCTCCGTGAACCGATTGCCTCCCGGCTTCGTCATAACAGACAAAGCGAGCTCAGAGCGAGCAAAGACCGCCCAATCCGATTGCCAAGGAGGTTTTGTTATATGAAAAAGCGCCTATGCATCCTTGTCGCAGCCCTGCTGATGCTGCTGCCGACGGCCTTGAGCGCAGGTTCGCTGGCCGCAGCCGACTACGTCTCGATCAAAGAGCTGCGGGAAACGTTGCCACAGCGCTGGACGGGGCAATATGTTGTCGAAAACGGGGCTTACAAGCAACTGGAAAAAGGCGATACGGTGGCTGTAGATGTGCCCATCGTGGTGCCAGAGGTGGATGCGGTGCCTGTGGTACGCATTACGTGGGAACCGCCTGCCGAGGGGGTGGATGAATCTGTTTCGATAAGTCTAAATGGGTGGGGCATAAAGGGAATGAGCCGCGATTTTTCAACGGAGAATTTACGCTTCCCATTGCTCGAAAGGAAAGTGACATTTGATCCTGTCCTGCCATGGGAGGATGCTCCGACCATTGCCATTGAGGAGATCCAAAAATGGCTGCCATTTATGAGAGACAAGGAGCTTACCTGCTATTTTCAACAGTCTTATGGAGAATCAGAGGATAAAGGATTTCAATGCCTTTATTTCTATACGACTTATCATGGCATCCCACAATTAAAGGGAGGCAGCATTTTCCTGCACGGACTCGAAAGTGAATATGGTTCCCATAGCAAAGAAAAAATGGCTGTCCCAGCAAGCATGGTAGCCATTCGCATCGAACGTCCCGGTTCATTTTGGGCAAATATCTATACTTCCCAGGAAATCGGAGTAGATATGGAGGATATACCACTACTGCCCTTTGAGGAAATATTGAATGTACTCCAGCAGCAGGTCGTAGACGGATATGCATATATGCTCAACGAAGTGTGCTTTGGATATATGCCCTTCATCGACCCAGAGAAAAAGGGCGAGGAATTTCTCCTGCTGCCCGTTTGGGCGGCAAAAGGCAGAACCCGCACCGATCTTAATCTGCCTTTTGATTTAGAAACTGATCAAGTGGTTGTGGATCAAGGCGGCTATGGTAGCCGTGGAGTCATAGTAGTTAATGCACAAACAGGCGAAGTATACGACTTTGTGAATGACAGGCGCCCAGACAGGCTCTATGTTCCCCACATCATCACATGGGACGAGGTAAGCTAGCATCACCAACGATTTTCCGTCCACCTTACAGGTATTTCTTCTATGGTCAACTATGTTGGCTGCGTCTAAAAAGGAGGCTCATACCTATGCAAAAGCCATTGCGTATAATCACTTTCTGTATGTCTTTGCTTGTTACTTTTTCCGCTGCAATGCATGCCCTGTGTGAAAGCGACTATGTAACAATCGCAGAACTTCGGGAAAGCCTCCCCGAACGGTGGGTGGGCGAGTATATCGTGCAAAATGGAGCTTACAAGCAACTGGAAAAAGGCGATACGGTATCTGTAGACGTGCCCATCGTGGTGCCAGAGGTGGATACGGTGCCTGTGGTACGCATCACGTGGGAACCGCCTGCCGAGGGATTGGATGAATCGCTGGAGGTGGTCAGGGATGACTGGAACGCGAAAGGAATTACCAGAAATTTTCCAATGGATGAGTTGGCTTTTCCCGTGCTGGAAAACCATATGACGTTTACGCCGGAACTTCCCTGGGAAGAAGCTCCGGCCATTGCCATGGCGGAATTTCAAAAATGGATGCCCTTTATGAAAGAAAAAGAACTTACTCCGTATTACCAGGGCTCTTATGGCGATTCAAATGGAAACGGCTTTCAGGGCGTTTGCTTTTATACGACCTATCATGGCATACCGCATCTCATTAGCAACTCTCCTTTTTACCATCAATTAGAAAGTGAAAAGAGCGAAGTAGAAGGACGCACGATCGCTCCAAACTCGATGGTAGCCATGCGAATCAAACGACCGGGAGAATTCTGGACGAATATCTACACTTCCAAAGAGGTGGGAGTCGATATAGATGACATTCCGCTGCTGCCATTTGATCGCATCATGGAGGTCCTGGAACAATGGGTGACAGACGGATATGTTTATTCGCTGAATGAAGTCTCCTTCGGTTACATGTGTTTTATTGACCCTGAGAAAAAGGGGGAGGAGTTTGTGCTTCTGCCTGTCTGGGCTGCAAGGGGCAGGACACGGGCTGACCTTTCTCTGCCATTTGATCTGAAAACTGATCAAGCGGTCGTGGATCAAGGAGGATACCTTTCGAGCAGAATCATCGTCATCAACGCTCAAACTGGTCAACCCTATGATTTGCTCAACGATAAACGCCCGGACAGGCTCCATGTTCCCCACATCACCACATGGGACGAAGTAAAATAGCGTCGCCACCGATTTTCCGCCTGGCCTTGCAGGTATTCTTACAGGTATTTCTTCTATGGTCAACTGCATTGGTTGCGTCTAAAAAGGGGGCTCGAACCTATGCGAAAGCTATTGCGTATCGTCACTTTCTGTATGTCTTTGCTTGTTGCTGTTTCCGCTGCAACGCATGCCCTGTGTGAAAGCGACTATGTAACAATCGCAGAACTTCGGGAAAGCCTCCCCGAACGGTGGGTGGGCGAGTATGTCGTGCAAAACGGGGCTTACAAGCAACTGGAAAAAGGCGATACGGTATCTGTAGACGTGCCCATCGTAGTACCGGAGGTAGACGCGGTGCCTGCGGTGCGCATCACGTGGGATCCACCCGCTGAGGACCTGGATAAAACGCTGGAATGGTATGGGAACACATGGAGCTACAAGACGGTCAATCGCAATTTCCCTCAGGATGAATTAACTTTTCCGGTTCTAGATGCTAATCATACCTTTGACCCTGATCTACCTTGGCAGGATGCTCCGATAATCGCTGAGAAGTCACTCAAAAAATGGATTCCCTTTATGCAAGATAAAGAACTCACCTGCTATGCTCAACATTCTTATGGCAGTTCTCAAGATAACGGTTGGCAGCGCTTATGCTTTTATACAACCTACCATGGCATACCGCACCTGATAGTGGATAGCTTTTCTCATGAGCTCAAAAGTGAACGCAGCTTTTTTTCAGATGAAAATGAAATTTTTGCAGCTGTTCCTTCAACTACAATCGTCATTCGCATCAAACGTCCCGACCAGTTTGTCGCAAATCTTTATACAGCCAAAGAGGTTGGATTGGACGTGGAGGACCTCCCTCTGTTGCCCTTTGATGAGATCCTGAAAGCTTTTGAACGTCAGGTGAAAGCCGGCTATGCATACTCACTCGACGAAGTGCGCTTCGGGTATATGGTTTTTATCGACCCAGACAATAAGGGCGAGGAATTTGTGCTTCTGCCCGTTTGGGCAGCAAAAGGCAGAACAAGGGCTGATCTTTCTCTGCCCTTTGACCTGAAAACGGATCAAGAGGTATTAGATCGCATAGGATACACCAGCAGTACAGTCATTGCTGTCAACGCCCAAACTGGACAAGTCTATGATTTCTATAACGACAAGCGTCCAGACCGGCGCTATGTTCCCCACATCATCACATGGGACGAGGTGAAATAAACCATAAAGGGACCGGCCGCATGGCCGGTCCCCTTTTATCTGCTTTCTAACCCTCACTCCGCCTTGGCCCCGATAATGGCCTTGATGCGCCGCACACCCGCGGAGGAGCTTTCCTCCTTCTTGATCTTGAAGCTGACCAGATCGCCAGTGTTCTGGGCATGGGGGCCGCCGCAGATTTCCTTGCTGTACGGTCCCATGGTGTAGACCTTTACCTTCTCGCCATACTTGGACTCAAACAGGCCGATAGCGCCCTGCTCCTTGGCCTGGGCCACGGTCATTTCCTCACAGGTGACAGGGGTGTGGCTCTGGATGGCTTCATTCACCAGCCGTTCGACCTCGGCCAATTCCTCCTTGGTCATCTTGCGGCCGAAGGAAAAGTCAAAGCGCAGACGCTCGGCGGTGATGTTGGAGCCCTTCTGGGCGACCTCCGGGCCCAGCACCTTGCGCAGCGCCGCGTGCAGCAGGTGGGTGGCGGTATGCAGGCGTGCGCTCTGCTCGCTGTTGTCGGCCAGACCGCCCTTGAAGCGCTGCTCCGCGCCCGCCTGGCTGGTGGCCTGGTGCCTGCGGAAACAATCATGGAAACCATCCATGTCCACCGTCAGGCCACGCTCGCGCGCCAGCTCCTCCGTCATCTCCACGGGGAAGCCATAGGTATCATACAGGTGGAAGGCGCTCACACCATCAATCTGTCCATCCTGCACCTTTTCCACCAGTTTTTCAAATTCGCGGTTGCCCTGCTTGAGCGTGCGGGCGAAACGGCTTTCCTCCAGGGAGAGCTGCTCCAGGACAAAGGCCTCGTTGCGCTTGAGTTCGGGATACACATCCTTGTACTGCTCGATGATGACCTTCGCCACCTCGCCGGTGAAGCCCTCGGGCATGCCGATGCCCATGCCATAGCGCACCGCGCGGCGGATGAGACGGCGCAGCACATAGCCCTGATCCACGTTGGAGGGGCTCACGCCGCGGTCGTCGCCCATGATGAAGGTAGCCGTGCGCATATGGTCCGCAATGATGCGGAAGGCGCGGGTGGTCATTTCATCGCTGCCGTATTCCTTGCCGCTCAGTTCGCTGATCTTTTTGAGAATATCGGCAAACAGATCGGTTTCGTACACGCTCTTTTTGCCATTGAGCACGCAGATGGTGCGCTCCAGGCCCATGCCGGTATCCACGTTCTTCTGCTCAAGCGGCTCAAACGTGCCGTCAGCCTTTTTGTTGTACTGCATGAACACGTCGTTCCAGATCTCCAGATACCGGCCGCAGGAGCAGGCAGGCGAGCAGTTCGGGCCGCAGGGCTCCTTGTCGGTGATGATGAACATTTCGGTATCCGGGCCGCAGGGGCCGGTGATGCCCGCCGGGCCCCACCAGTTGTTTTCCTTGGGCAGGAAGAAGATATGGTCGTCCGCCACGCCGCAGTTGCGCCACAGCTGCGCGCTTTCCTCGTCGCGGGGACAGTCCGCATCGCCCGCAAACACGGAGAAGGCCAGACGGTCCTTGGGCAGGCCCAGATATTCCGGGCTGGTAAGGAATTCCCAGCTCCAGGGAATCATCTGCTCCTTGAAATAATCGCCCAGCGACCAGTTGCCCAGCATTTCAAAGAAGGTGAGGTGGCTGAAGTCGCCCACATCGTCGATGTCGCCGGTGCGCACGCACTTTTGCACGTCCGTCAGGCGTTTGCCCGCGGGATGCTTGGCTCCCATCAGATAGGGCACCAGCGGATGCATGCCCGCGGTCGTGAACAGCACCGTGGGGTCGTTTTCCGGAATTACCGACGCGCTGGAAATCACGGCATGTCCATGGTCCTTGAAAAACTTCAGGAACATTGAGCGCAGTTCGGAGGAATGATAGGTCTTCATGGGTGGTCTCTCCTTCTTGCAAAATGCGGATGGTGGCGCTTGTATCGCAAGGCCGCCAAAGCGGCACACACAGGCTTTCCCAATTATAGAGGAAACGCCAGGCGGTGTCAATAAGCCGCATGGGAAGGCGAAGGATTTTCGTCCTTCAATCAGCAGGAATTGACAAAACAGGGCCGGCGTGATAAAGTGCTTGCTGGTTTGCTCCGGCTTACCATGTATTCCCGTTTCGGACAAGGAGGACCTTTGTGATGTTCAGACGTTTCTTTTCCGTGCTGCTGGGCGTCTTAGCGCTCACGGCAGCCGCGGCCGCTCTGGCCGAATCCTTTTATCTTCCGGGAACCTATACGGCGACGGCCCAGGGCTGCGGCGGCGGCGTGACCGTAGAGGTGATCTTTGACGAGACGCAGATCGCCTCCGTCACGGTCGTCGAGCATTCTGAAACCGCCGGGATCTGCGAGCCTGCCATCGAGAGTATCCCGGAGCTGATTGTGGAAGGACAGACCCTTGCGGTGGATGCCGTCACCGGCGCGACCGTGACCAGCACCGCCATTCTGACCGCCGTGGCGGACTGCGTTACGCAGGCGGGCGGCGACGTGGACGCGCTGCTGTCTGCCTCGGACGGGACAGGTTGCCTTGGCGAGACGCTTCTTCCGCCGGCGGACACGCCGTGGTAAACCGCCGAAAGTTTTTTTGCCGCGGGGATTGACGCGGACCGCAAAAACCCATACAATAGCATTGACAACCAAATACCTTATTAAGAGCGGTCGAGGGACGGGCCCGATGACACCCGCCAACCGGCAGAGATGCATGGTGGCAAATCCCGCAGCGTGCATACGCTGGCAGATAAGGTAGAAAAACGCCTCTTTCGCGCCTGCAATGCCCGCAGGCGCGTTTTTTACGGCCTGCCCGCCGCGTCCTTTGCCCCGCTCCCTCCGGTCCGCTCGTATCAGGAAGGAGAATACCGGCATGCGAACCCTTTTTACCAGCGAATCCGTCACCGAGGGGCACCCCGATAAGGTATGCGACCAGATCAGCGACGCGGTGCTTGACGCGCTGCTGGCCCGCGACCCCATGGCGCGCGTGGCGTGCGAAACCTGCGCAACCACGGGTCTTGTGCAGGTCATGGGCGAAATCACCACCACCGCCTATGTGGCGATCGACGAAATCGCGCGGCAGGTTCTGCGCGACATCGGCTATGTGGATGCAAGCCTTGGCTTCAGCGCGGACAGCTGTGCGGTGCTCACCGCCGTACACGCGCAAAGCCCGGATATCGCCATGGGCGTAGACCACGCCCTGGAAACCCGCGAGGCCGGCGAGAGCAGCACCGGCGCAGGCGATCAGGGCATGATGTTCGGCTTTGCCTGCGACGAAACGCCGGAGCGGATGCCCCTGCCCATTTCGCTGGCACACGGCCTCTCTCGCCGGCTGGCGCAGGTGCGCAAGGAGGGCGTGCTGCCCTGGCTGCGTCCGGACGGCAAGTGTCAGGTCACGGTCGTCTATGAGGACGGCGCGCCCGTAGCCGTGGATACGGTGGTACTCTCCGCTCAGCACGACGAAAGCGTGGAGCGGACGCAGCTTGAAAAGTCGCTTCTGGACGCGGTCATCCGCGAGGCGGTGCCCGCCCGGCTTTGGACCCCGCGCACCAAGGTCTATATCAACCCCACCGGCCGCTTCGTGCTGGGCGGTCCGGCGGCGGATACGGGCCTGACCGGCCGCAAGATCATTGTGGACACCTACGGCGGCTACGCGCGGCACGGCGGGGGCGCGTTCAGCGGCAAGGACCCCTCCAAGGTAGACCGCTCCGCCTGCTATGCCGCCCGGTACGTCGCCAAGCACCTGGTGGCCGAGGGGCTGGCCCGGCGCGCCGAGGTGGCGCTGGCCTACGCCATCGGCCTGGCCAAACCCGTCAGCATACAGGTGAACACCTTCGGCACCGGTGTGCGCACCGACGAGCAGCTCAGCCATGAGGTGATGGAGCGCTTCGACCTCAGCCCGGACGGCATCATCCGCATGCTGGACCTGCGGCGCCCCATCTACCGGCAGACCGCCGCCTACGGCCACTTCGGCCGTCCGGACCTGGATTTGCCATGGGAAGCCCTGGACTGAAAAACACAAGGATTTTGGGGGAAGCGGCATGGCCGCCTCCCCATCGCTTTACTTCCGTCCGCGCCGTTCCCCGTCCTTCCACACATGCGCCAGAATATCCTTGAGCACCAGGCAGGCGTCCACGTCGCTGTAGCCATATTCCCGCTTCAGCCGGTCCAGCAGTTCGCGGAGAGGCCCGGCATAATCGCTGATTTTCACGTGCTGCTGATAGGTAGTCAGGACAGGGTAGCGCTTTCCCCACACCTTGGTCCAATCCACCTTTTTCTGCGTTTCCTCGCTGATGCTGTCAATCGTGCGCTGGATCTCCTCCACCTCCGCGTCAAAGGCGATCAGGTCATCCAGCGTCAGATGGTAGAGCCCCGCCAGCCGCTTGGCCTGGCGGATGTCGGGCAGGGTTTCGTCGGTTTCCCATTTTGATATGGTCTGCCGGCTCACACCCAGCTTTTCGGCCACCTCCTCCTGGGACAGGCCGCTCTTTTTTCGTGCGTTGTAGAGATTGGTTCCCAGATTCATGCGTCATCCCTCCCTTGTGGTGTAAGGCTGATATCAGTATAAGGGACGGAGCGGATGCGCGCCAGCCCCTCCGGCTTGCAGTTTTGCCCGCTTTCTTAACACGGCCCGGCGCACACCTTCGCGCCGGGCCGCCGTATACTGATGATGCGGGCATCAGAAACGATGCCTTGGAGGAGGAACAACGATGGCAAACATCGAACCAGGCCTGCCTTGCGCGATCATCGGCGAGGGCGCAGCTGTGCGCCTGGGGGCCGAGGCCGGGCAGGATGCCAGCGAAACGCACGTCTATTTTGAACCCTGCGAGGAAAACAAGGCGGTCACCGTAGCCGAAAGCCAGCATAACGAGGACGGCGCGGGCCGCGTTCTGGATGTGAACCTGGTGCTGAGGAACGTGTGCCCCGGCAGGCGCGTCGCGGTAGGCGTCACGCTTCACGAGGTCGATGGAACAGGCGGGGAACACGCGCGCGGCTTTCACGCCATGACCGTACCGGCTCATCGCGACGGCCCACGGGACGTTACCCTGCCCCGGATACGCTTCGTCCTGCCGGAGGACCTGCGCATTGAGGGTGCGGACGGCCCGCGCGGCTGCCGGCGTCACTTTGTGGTGCGCACCAGCAGCCGCTATGTGGACAGCACCGTGAAGGCGTGACCCTCTCAGCAGTCCATACGCTCCCTGACGCATGACAGGGGGAGCCGGTCATTTGTCCGGCTCCCCCTTTTCGCACCCCGTGACAGCGTGGGGCATATCCTGTAGCGTGCGCAGCCGCGCACGAAAGGAAGGAACGATATGATCCCAGTCAACAAGCTGGTGGAAGTTTTCTATACCATGCTGGGCTGGCCCTATGCCTCCCCCGGCACCAACGGACCGGCGGGCATCGATTGCTCGGGCGCGTTCGTCTACGCCTACAAGCAGTTTGGCGAGCGCATCTATCACGGCTCCAACCGCATCGTCCGGGTCTATTGCCACGATGTGCGGCGTGTGACCAGCGCCAGCCAGCTGCGCGTGGGTATGGCCATTTTCAAGGCGCGCGAGGATATCAGTCACATGAAGGCGGAATACAAGCCCGGCGGGCGGTACTATGACCCCAACCTGCCCTATGACTACTATCACATCGGCCTGGTGGTGAGCGTGCGGCCGCTGAAGATCATCAATGCCACGCCGCCCAGCGTACGCATTGATACCGATCTGTCGCGCTGGTACTGCGCGGGCGAGCTCAACGCCGTGGACTACGACGCCGAAGAACCGCCGCAGCCCGCTCCCCCGCCCGATGCGGAGCTGCGTCTGGCCGAGGTATGGGCCGAGCGGGGCTCCACGGTAAACCTGCGCGTCAGGCCCTCCCGTGACGCCGTGGTGCGCGTGCGCGTCCCCATCGGCGAGGTGGTGGAGGTGCTGGATGAAACCAACGAAACCTGGTGGTATGTGCTTTACCTCAAGACAACCGGCTATATGATGCGTGAATTCCTGCGCGAACAGGATGGCTGAACCTTACCCCAGGTCCCGCAGGAACGCCTCGAAGTTCAGATGGAAAATCTGCTCCCGCTCCCCGTCCGTCAGCGGCAGACGCAGAAAGCGCGCCATCTCCTCCTCCGGGTCCCACATGGGGTAGTCGGTACCAAAGAACGCGCGGTCCGTACCGTAGCGGCGGATGATGCGCGCGGCCTCCTCCGGCTCAAGGGCGTACAGGCTGGAGGAGGTATCCACCCACACATTGGGCCGCCCGGCCAGCACCCGCCACGCCTCCTTCCACACCGACCAGCCGCCCAGATGCGCGCAGATCACCTTCAGGTCCGGCACCTGATCCAGCACATGCGCCATACGCTCAGGCTGGCTATAGGCATAGCGGTAATCGCCCGTATGGACCAGCGCGGGCAGGCCCCGCTCCGCCATGGCGCGGAACATGGCCACAGCGCGCCGGTCGTCCAGCAGGAAGGTCTGAATATCCGGGTGCAGCTTCACGCCGTGCAGCCCGCCCGCCTTGATGCGGTCCAGCTCACCGGGCACATCCTCGTAGTCCGGATGCAGCGTGCCAAAGCCGATCAGCCGGTCCGGGTGCTCGGCGGATACGCGCATCAGGTAGTCGTTGATGGAATGCACGCGGCTGGGCGTAACCGCCACGCTGTGCACCAGAAAGCGGGAGATGCCCGCCGCCTCGCCATGGGCCATCAGCTGGCCCAGCGTCCCGTCCAGACACATGGGAATGTCGTAAAAGATCCCGGTGGACTTCGCCGCCTTGAGCGCGATGGCATCAGGGTAAATGTGCGCGTGTGTGTCAATAATCGTCATATGGCAGCTCCTTTGTTCAGCCGCGATCCTCACGGAAATAGGCCACGCCCAGGCTCATGGGGGGCTGGTCCTCACGCTTTTTGCGCAGGCTGGTGATCACCAGCACCACGATGGTCACCACATAGGGCAGGGCCTTGAAGATTTCCTGCATGCTGCGGTCCAGGCCGGGAATGTAGAGATAGAGAATGTACAGCCCGCCGAAGAGGATGCTGCCCCAGATGGCGTTGAGCGGCCGCCAGCGGGCGAAGATCACCAGCGCAATGGCCAGCCACCCGCGGTCGCCAAACCCATTGTTGACCCAGGTGCCGCCGGTATACTCCATCACGAAATACAGCCCGCCCAGGCCCGCGAGCATCCCGCCCACCAAAGTGGCCAGATACTTGTAGGCGGTCACGTTCACGCCCGCCGCATCGGCGGTGGCGGCGTTTTCGCCCACGGCGCGCAGGTTGAGGCCCTTGCGGGTGCGGTAGAGGAACCAGCTCAGCACCACCGTGAGCACGATGGAAAAGTAGGTCAAAAACCCATAGCTGAACAGCACCTCGCCCACCACGGGCAGCGTGCTGAGCACCGGAATCTTGGCCCGGAAGGCGCTGGCCGTAGCCTGTGTGGAAATCTGCCCCACGCCGCCTGCCAGCCTGGACAGCGAACCGCCGAAGAAGTTGCCAAAGCCCATGCCGAAGGTGGTCAGCGCAAGACCGGTCACGTTCTGGTTGGCCCGAAGGGAGATGGTGAGCACGCTGTAGATCAGCGCCCCCAGGCCGGAGCACACCAGCGCGCATACCAGCGCGATCAGCATGCCCACAAAGGGCACGGGGGCTTCCACGCTGTTTTCATAGAGGAACGCGCCCATCAGCCCGGCCACGCCGCCCATGTACATCATGCCGGGCACGCCCAGGTTCAGGTTGCCGCTTTTTTCGGTCACGATTTCGCCGTTCGCACCGTACAGGATGGCAATGCCCTGCGCGATGGCCTTTTGCAGAAACACAACGATCAGGTTCATGCCTTGACCTCCTCGCGCGCATGCTGGCGCAGCTCGATGCGGTAGTTGATGAAGAACTCGCAGCCCAGAATGAAGAACAGAATCACGCCGGTGAGGATATCGCTGGCGTTTTCATTGAGGTTGAACTGCGTGGCAATCTGAATGGCGCCCTTTTCCATGAACACCAGGAAAAACGCCACCAGCAGCATCGCAAAGGGATTGAGTTTGCCCAGCCATGCCACCACGATGGCCGTAAATCCGCGGCCGCCTGCGAGGCCCGTGGAGATCGTATGCCCCACGCCTGTGGCCAGCAGGTAACCTGCCAATCCGCCGATACCGCCGGAGATGGCCATGGTGCGGATGATGACGCGGCCAACGTTGATGCCCGCGTAATGCGCTGTATTTTCGCTCTCTCCCACCACGGCGATCTCATAGCCCTGCTTGGAAAACTGCATATACACATACAGCCCCACCATCAGCGCCAGAACGATCAGAATGGGCAGCAGGTAGCTGTTGGTGCCGATGGACGGCAGCCATCCCTCCTTGCCCTGGCTGTTGATCAGGCCCACATGATTGGAGCCGCGGGGGTTTTCCCAAAACACGATGGCGAAGGACACCAGCTGCATGGCGATATAGTTGAGCATCAGGGTAAACAGGGTTTCATTGGTGTTCCAGTGCGCCTTGAAAAACGCGGGGATCACGCCCCAGATCAGGCCGGCGGCCACGCCCGCCACGGGGCAGAGTGCATACATCGCCCAGGAGGGCAGGTTCTTTCCATAGATCATCACGGCGGCAGAGGCCATGGCGCCCACCAGCACCTGTCCCTCCGCGCCCACATTCCAGAACCGCATACGGAAAGCGGGCAGCACCGCAAAACCCACACAAAGCAGAATCGCCGCGTCGCGGAAGGTGACCCACATGCGGCGGTTGGTGCCCACCGCGCCGTCCCAGATTCCCGCATAGACGTTGAGCGGGTTCATGCCGGTCAGGCCAAAGATGATGGCCGCGCACACCAGCAGGGCAAATACCAGCGCGACCAGCCGCACCAGCATGGCCCGGCCCAGCGACACGCCGTCGCGCTTGACAATATGCATCAGGGGTTCCTTTGCACCGGTCATGCCTGCGCCTCCTTTGCGTCATGATTGGTCATCATCAGACCGATCTGCTCCTTGGTGGCGTCGCGCGCGTCCACCGTGCCGCTCACATGTCCGTCGGCCAGCACCAGGATGCGGTCGCACAGGGCCAGCAGCACATCCAGGTCCTCGCCCACGCAGATGACGGCAGAACCGTTCTTTTTCTGCTCATTGAGCAGCCGGTAGATGGTATGCGACGAATTGATATCCAGCCCGCGCACGGGATAGGCCACCATCAGCACCTGCGGCGAGGATGCGATCTCACGTCCGACGAGTACCTTCTGCACGTTGCCCCCGCTCATGCGGCCCACGGGCCATTCCACGCCGGGGGTAACCACGTCCAGCTCACGCATGATGCGCTCGGCCAGTGTGCGCGGCTGCTTGCGCTCGGAAAAGAAGCCGCGGCCGCGTTTGTAGCTGCGCAGCATCATATTGCCCGTCATGCCCATGGAAGCGACCAGGCCCATGCCCAGGCGGTCCTCGGGAACAAAGGCCAGCCGGATGCCGATTTCGCGGATTTCCTCGGGGGTCATGCGGGTCAATTCCTTGACATGGCCCTTGCGGTTGGTATATTCAATGGAGCCGCTCTTGAGCGGCTGCAATCCCGCGATAGCCTCCAAAAGCTCCTTCTGGCCGCTGCCCGCGATGCCGGCCACGCCCAGAATCTCGCCGGTATAGGCCTCAAAGGCGGCATGGGAGAGCACCTCGCGGCCCTCGTCATTGACGACCGTTACATCGCGCACCTTCAGCTTGAGGCGGGGATTCACCGGCTCGGGGCGCTCGATGTTCAGATCCACGCGCCTGCCCACCATCATTTCGGTCAGGCTTTTCTCCGTGGCCTCGGAGGTCTGAATGGAACCGACGCTGTGCCCCTTGCGAAGCACGGCCACGCGGTCGCTCAGGCTCAGAACCTCGTTGAGCTTGTGGGTGATGATGATGATGGAATGCCCCTGATCGCGCATGTTGCGCAGCACCTGGAACAACCGGTCCGTCTCCTGGGGGGTGAGCACGGCGGTAGGCTCATCCAGAATCAGGATGTTCGCGCCGCGGTAGAGCATTTTGACGATTTCCACCGTCTGCTTCTGCGACACGCTCATTTCATAGATCTTTTCATGCGGATCAATCTCAAATCCGTACTTTTCGGTCAGGGAGCGAATCTCGCGCTCCACCTCCCGCATGTCCAGCCGCAGCTTTCCCGGAAGGCCCAGAATGATGTTTTCGGCCGCGGTGAGCACATCCACCAGCTTAAAATGCTGGTGAATCATGCCGATACCCAGGGCGAAGGCGTCCTTGGGCGAGCGGATGACCACCTCGCGGCCCTCCACATAGATATGGCCCGCGTCCGGAAAGTAAATGCCGGCCAGCATGTTCATCAGCGACGTCTTGCCGCTGCCGTTCTCGCCCAGCACACTTAAGATTTCGCCGCGGCGCACGGTCAGATCCACGTTCTCGTTGGCGACCACCGAGCCGAAATGCTTGGTGATGCCGCGCATCTCGATCATTGCATTGGATTGCAAAGCTGTTCCCTCCGGGCTGTTGTATAGAAATGAAAGAACGCCCTGCCGCCCTGACGGGCGGCAGGGCAGAGCCGTAAACGCGTCGCTTACTCCTCGACGACCGCGTTGATGCCGTCGATGATGATATCGCAGTAGGGAGCGCTGCGCACCTCAGACTCGTGGAAGTAGCCGTCGGAAACCATCTCGGTGCCTTCCAGGCCATAGGCGGTGGTGTAGGTGGTCAGTTCCTCGCCGCCCACGGTGAAGGTGGAGCAGTCAAACACATGCAGCGTGCCGTCCTTGAGCGCGGCCTCAACCTCGGCCACCTTCTCAGCGGTACCGGGGGCCACGGCAGCCTCGTTGAGCTCCGTGATGTGCACCGCGCCGTCGGAATAGCCATGGCACCAGTCCTTGGGAATCTCGGTGCCGTCGATCACGCACTGGATGGCGTAGGTCACATAGGCGCCCCAGTTGCAGGCAGCGGAGGTCAGGGCCTGGGTGGGAGCAGTGGGGATCATGGAGATGTTGTAGCCCACGATCGGCACGCCGGCAGCCTCACAGGCGGTGGCGGGGCCTACGGTATCGGAATGCTGGGAAATGAGCACGCAGCCATCGGCGATCAGGGCCTCGGCGGTCTCCTTCTCCAGAGCCATGTCGGACCAGCTGTTGGTGTAGCGCACCTCCATGGTCGCGGAGGGGCACACGCTGCGGGCGCCCAGGAAGAAGCTGGTGTAGCCGGAGATAACCTCAGCGAAGGGGAACGCACCCACATAGCCGATCTTGGCGGTCTCGGCGGTGATGGTGCCGTCCTCAATCATCTGATTGAGCTTCATGCCGGCCACAACGCCGCTGACATAGCGGGCCTCATAGATGGCGGTGAAGTAGTTGTGGACGTTGGTCAGCTCGCTGGTGCTGGCGGCGGTGCCGGTCGCGTGGCAGAACTGAATGTCGGGATATTCGGCAGCGGCCTGGAACACATAGCTCTCCTGGCCAAAGCTGGTGGCGAAGATGATGTCGCAGCCGTTTTCGGCCAGGTCAACCGCGGCTTCGTAAGCGGCTTCGGTCTCGGGAATGTTGTACTTGATCATCACCTGGTCGTCGCTGATGCCCAGGGCTTCCTGCGCGGCCTTGAGGCCATTGATGTGGTTGGCGGAATAGCCTTCGTTTTCGTCACCGATGCAGATGTAGCCCACCTTGATTTCTTCCGCGGGGACCGCGGCGCTCGCTGCGGTTACACCCAGAACCAGGCACAGCGCCAGCAGCATGCTTACCAGCTTCTTCATTGCGTTCCATCCTCCTGTAATCGACATAAAAACCTAAGGGACCTGCTTATGATACACCAGCTTTGGCGCTTTGTAAAGAAAAAAGGCGAACATTTTTTTATAAAAATTTTTATGCGTTCGGAAATCGTGGAGTTCTCTCAACAGATGCTTCCCTTTCGCCGCTCATTCAAATAAGGCAAAAAAAATTGGCGGCATGTATTGCAATTTCGTTTTTCTTCTGCTATAATAATTAGGCTGGTTTGAGAGAGCATGCTGCTCTTTCAGCGAAGCATGTGGGCTCGTAGCTCAGCTGGATAGAGTGTTTGACTACGAATCAAAAGGTCGTGGGTTCGAATCCCGCCGGGCTCACCAAGGAAGCAGTTGCAAAGCTGCTTCTTTTTTTGTGTTTTGGGGTAGAAAACAGTTCTATTTGACCGGACAAACGGCCAAATATCGCATTTTTAGGCTTTGCCTTCCGCCGCTCTCTAACTTCCTTGTTTTCCTCAAAAATGCCCTTGGGGACGATTTGCAACCTGTTGCAACGCAATTTTACGGCCTGCAAGTAGTCAAATGGTAGTCATATGGCACCGCCGTCAGCTCCTTATTTTGCAAGGGATTCCACGTTTATTTCCTTTCCTGTTTCCTGTTCTTTCACACCCCTCCGGCTGAGAAAATTGTTCAGCCGCAACGCGTCCGCCTGTTCCTTTTCTACAGTCAGCTTGGTGTAGACATCCATCACGAGCTTCGTGTCCGCATGGCCCATCCAGATCTGGGTGGTCTTGGGCGGAATGCCCGCGTTGTAGCAGGTGGTACAGAAGGTCACGCGGAAATCATGGCAGCGAATGTCGATTTCCCTGAAGGGCGGCAGCGGCTTACCCTCCGCCAGCAAAGCCTTGTGCGCCCGGGTACGCCCGTACTGGCATCTGGGATAGCCGTTGAGTTTGCGCTCCAGAAAAGTGATATAGGACTGATATTTCCGCTCAAAGGCGGCTTGCGACATCATGCCGCCGTTCTCCTTGGTCAACAGCAGCCCATGGTGGCCCCGCAAGGCCTCCGCCACCGGATCAGCCATGGGGATGGTCCGGCGTGCATTGACTGTTTTACCTTCGGTAACCATGCCACAGTTTCCCTTGCAGAAGGACACCGCGCCGCGCACGGTGATTGTTTTCTTCTGAAAGTCCGCATCCCGGTCCACATCCAGATACAGCACTTCACCCCGGCGAAGGCCGGTATACAGCATCACCATGGCGGCCGGACCGAAGTCGTGCTCCGCATAGGTTGTCTCAATCAACTCCCGCTCCCACATTTCAAGGGCTCTGTGGCTTCCAGCCTCTCCCTTCGGTGGCTGTGCCATCTCCGCAGGGCTGCGAATCACGATGCCATCCTGCAAAGCCGCTCGGAAGATACTGCGGATCGTGGAAGCAAACTTGTTGATGTGGCTCTGAGAATAGCCTGCCAGCGTGTTGTAAAGTCGCTGAACATCGGTGGCCGTGATACTTCTTAGCATCTTTTTACCAAAATGCTCAGAAGCATAGTCGATGAAGCTCTGATACTGTCGATGCTGCATGGGATTGCATTTGGTCCGATAGGTGTCAAGCCAGGTCTCCCCATACTCCGCAAAGGATGTGTCGATCAGACCCATGTTATATCCTCGTTCCTGCATGCGGACGTAATCATCACGCTTGCGAAACGCCTCATTGGCTGTTTTACCATAAAAGAAACGGCCTTCATATTTGCAGGCGTAGCGCCCGTCGGCGCGTTTGGTCAGTGTCTGCCGGGGCATCTGTTTTCCTCCTTGTAAAAGTAATGCCCCTGCGATTCTTTCCGGTTCAGTTGTCAAGGTGCAGGACGATATCCGCCCTCCCTTATGATACCAGATCAAAGACGCAGGGGCAATGCATATTTGGGGTTTCAGGTCATTGTGCTGGCGGAACGCCTGCGCATCCAGTCCTCCAGCTCCTTGCGGTCAATGCGGATGGAGCGTCCCACCCGGTAGGCCGGGAAACCCTCCTGATGCACCAGCGTATAGGCCGTCCGGCGGCAGATGTGCAAATATACCTGCAATTCCGGGATGGTCATAAACGGCGACAGCTGAGCCAGCCCCTTCACGAACGGCTGCCCCGCTTCCGTGAACTTTGTAGAATATTTTCTGCGATACATGAATCGACCTCTCTTTCTTTTGGATATGGCATAGACAGAAGCTGTGGCAACGTGACAACGCGGCAACAGTGGTTTTTACTCTTTTGTTGCGAAGCTCCCACAGCTTTTCTCTTGTTTCTTTATTCACCATTTCTCTGTTGTCAAGTAGGTTAAAAGCCTGAAAACCCTTGCAACATCAGGGTTTGACCCGTCAACGAAGGCGTCAACGCTCCGGCAACGACTGTCGTCCTTCGGTTTCATCCTTCCAGGGCAGGTCTGGTTCGTCCACCACCATGAATGCCAGCTGCTGCGGTTCCGGCACTTTTTCCGGGATCATGCGCTCCCAGCCCCGCTGACGGCCGTACTTGGCAAAGCGCCGGTTGTTTTCATACCTGCGCCAGCCCTTGATCTCGCCCCGGCGGATGCCCTCGTCCACGATCTCCCGAATCTCCCGGGTCTCATAGGCTTTCGGCTCATCGAACATATGGTCCAGCCCTTCCTTGAAAATCTGCATGGTGCAGAGCTTGTCCCCTTGAAACTGATCTATGTAGTGGTAGATCCGCCCGGCCAGGGTGTCCTCCTGGGCAAAGGCCTCCTGCTCATGCAGGAGCGTTGCTTCCTCCGCCTTGGACAAATAGGTGGTGTACGCCCCGGAATCATACTGCACCATGATTTCCGCCCACATTTGCTCAAAATACGCCCTGGACTCCTCCGGGTCATCCAGGATGTGGCAGTCGGCCTTGCTGGCGTCCACCTGTACGGGGAGGAAACGTCGGTTGCCGCTGCGGTCCATGGGCAAAAAATCCATGCGGTTGGTGGTGCCCGCGAACACGCACTGCCGGGGATGGTCCGCGCCGAAGCGGTCGTAGGCCAGACGGCAGAAGTCCCGTTCCCGGGAGAGAAAGGCCTTGATCTCCTCAATGCTCCGGGCGTTGGCGGTGGCCACCATTTCGGACATTTCAATGATCCACCGCCCGTTCAACCTGTGAAACACGTCCTTGTCGCTGAGGTTGCGCAGGTCGTCCGAGAACCAGTCCGGCTCCATGGCCAGGGTGCGCAGGAAGGTGGACTTGCCCGCGCCTTGGCCGCCCACCAGCACCAGCATCAGCTCAAACTTGCACCCCGGCTGGAACACCCGTTTCACCGCTCCCAGCATGAAGGTGCGCAGGCAGCGCTCGTGGTAGTCGTTCACCTCCGTGCCGAGGAAATGGTGCAGGGCGTTTCGCACCCGGGGAACGCCGTCCCAGCGCAGGGCGCGCAGGCGGTCCCGCACGGGGTGGAAGGCGTTGCCCGTGGCGGCGATTTTCAGCGTCCCCGGCAGGCAGCGCTCCGTCTTGAGCCCGTAGTGCCGCTCCAGATGCAGCTGGAGAAAGGCCAGGTCCGTGTCGCTGATGACGGACGATTCCCGCATCCAGGGCAGAGAGCAGTCGATGGTCAGGCGTTCGTTGAACAGATTCCGGCGGATGTGTCCGCCCAGCAGGGGGTCGTGGGTCAGCGCCAGGACGCAGTTTTGAAGCGAGTTGACCACGTTGCCTCGATTGTTTTTCTCCAGCGCCTCCCGGATGACCGCATAGGATTCATCCAGCCCTTTCTCGCTCATGGGCGGTTCCCAGTTGGTCACGGGTGATTCGTTCCGCAATGGCATCCACCTCCTTCTTGCAGGCGTCATAGAGAAAGTCCCGCTCTAGGGGATCGTCGCTCTGGGCCAGCAGCTCCTCCACCCACGCCTCCCGCTGGCACGCCTCCTGAAACAGCGGATGCCAGACATCCTCCCCAGGGCGAGGGGCATAGTGCTCCTTCCACGTCCGAAGCAGCCGCAGATACGTGGTCAGCACCTTCTGTGCATGCCTGAGCCATGCATCCCACTCCCAGGCGGTGTCCTTTTCGCGGATGGCGGCCAGCCGAAGGGCCAGGGCGGCCGTATCCGGCTGGTAGCACTGCCTCCTTCGCTCTTTTCCCCGGCCCCGGCAGGCGCTGAGGTCCATGTGGAAGGCCTGCGCCAACTCTGCTGCCGCGCTTCCCGGCGGCAGGTGCAGCAGCTGTGCGGTCAGGGCGATCACGTCCCCATGGGCCTTGCATCCGAAGCAATAGTAATAGGCTTCGTTGAGCTTCATGGACGGGGTCTTGTCCGCGTGAAAGGGGCAACAGCACATGCCGTTCTTTCCAACGATCAGCCCGTAACGCTCAGCTGCCTGCCTTACGGAAATGGCAGTCTTGACGGTTTCAAACAGGTTCATAAACACCTTCTTTCTGAAAATGGAAGTGTGCAGAGTGGTCCATCAGCGTTCCATGTCGTAATGGCGGGTTTTCGTTTCTTTGAACTGCGCTTTGTAGCTTTGCAGCACCTCGCGGATCAGGGGCCGGGCCTGTTCCCGAATACGCCGCACACCGGCGGCGCGGGTTTCCGGCTTTCGAAGCGCTGTCATTACCCTTTTCAGCACCGACTTGGCGGAAAGCTCAATGGCCTTCCTGGCGTTCTCCAGCCATTGGAGAATCAGCCTGCGGGTATGCGGGAGCATAAAACCATCCTGCGCGTAAACCTGCTCCATCTGTGCTGTGATGGCCGCTTTGTCTGCTTTCTGCGTTTCCCGGAAGGTCATATCCGCCACAACGGATAAAGCCTGATTGTACGCCGTCTCTGACACGGTCTCCAGCAGCGTATCCACATGATGCAGCGAATCCAACTTGTGGTCCAGTTCGGCGGCTTTTTGCGCAAGCCGTCGGGCCTGATTGGTGTTTTCCTCTGTCAGCTGCGCGTTGCGCTTCTCCAGTTCTGCGATTTTTTCGCGCTGGGCCTCGATGATGTAGTCGTTCTTCTCCCGGCTGGCCCTGCCGCCATAGATGGCTTCGGTCTCCACCTCCAGCCCGTGTTCACGGCAGATTGCGAGCAGAAGATCACGGCACAGATGATCGAAGGTCACCTTTCGGTTATTGGTTCTGCTGGGCTTCTTCGCCGGGTCAGGCAGCGGGATGCCCAGGGCTTCCAGCGCCTTTTCCTGCTTGGGTTCCCGCTCGCCGTAGCGGTTTTCGATATCGAACACCTGCCGGGCGTGGATATGGGGACTGGTCTCGTCCAGATGCAGCGCCCAGTCCAGCACATGGACGTTGGTGCCGAAGCGCTCTTCCATCGTTGCAAAAAACGCCAGCACCACGTTAGTCAGCATCTCGGGCGGCGGGCAGTCGCCCTCTTTTCCGATCTGGTAGATGGTTTCTTCCGGGCAAATGCGCGCATCCCCCAGCAGATCGTCAATGGTTCGATTGCGCTTGGCATGACCGGCTTTGGTGTTGCGCTGGTTCTGCCCCGCAACAAACGCCCCGTACCGGCGCTCATATTCGATCCGCTCGTGCTGGGTGAAGGTCGGGAAGCGGCTGTTCTCCTCATGGGTACGAAGGCCGTTTGCGCAGTCCCAGTACAGGTTCAGCCGGGTTCGCTCCCCGGCGATGTTCTCCGCATTCTCCACGTCGAAGCTGCGATCGTTGTGCCTGGGGTTATAGACGCCGTGTTTTCCCGCGCGGCCATTGTGACGGGATACCCGCTGCTTTTGATTGGCGATGGGCGGTCACCTCCTTCTCTTTTGTTGGGTTGCTTATTTCCTTGGCGGAGTTGCTTTCGTTCCCCCGAAGGGCTCCTGTTTCGACAGGTAATACCCAGTACAAAGTGTCGAACCCCTTCGGGGCGCTTCGCTTTCAACACTTCACTGGGCCACGGGCGCTGCCCTTTGGATTCCCGACAGGCGCTGCCGCCCTGCACCCGGCCAATGGGCGTTGCCCCTTGACCCCAGCAGTGCGCTGCCGCACCTGCACCCCGGCGCAAAGGGCTGGCTGCCCTCTGCACACCCGCACCGGCAAAGCCGGCGTCCATCGCCCATGCAATTTCCGCCGCTTTCACCGGCTCCGCATCCACGCATTTGCCTCTGACGGCGGAAGGTGGATGCGGAATACGCCCTTAGGGATTACCGATCAAGGCGCCGGATGCAGACCCGGTGTTTTTTCAGAAAGAGCACCCATTTCAGACGTTTTTTCTACCGTCTGAAAACCATGTTCCTTTGCGTACGCTCTGGCTGCGGCCAGCCGTTCTTCGCTGTACGGCGGCACCAGCCGAATGGACAGTCTGGCCTTGTCTAGCACATAGGTCACGCCGCCTTCCGGCGTATTTAGCTCCAAGCGGCACAGCATGGGATACCTCCGGCTGAAATCCGCCAGCCTGCGCTTCAACCCAGCGTTGAAGGTATAGATGCTGGCAAGTTTCTCCGCTTCGTTCCAGTTGATGACGGTTTCTTTTTCATACTTGGACAGTTTCGTCACGCCACCCCTCCTCATCGTTTTCATTAGCTTTAAGCGCATGCAGACTGCGCTTGAGACGGTGGTATTCGTCCATCTCTCTGCGCAGCCGGTGGTAAAAGGCCTCGTGCCTGCTTTCATCTACCTCCGTCTCCATCTTCCGGGCCAGCTCCAGCATCCGGCGTTTTACCTCCGGATCAACGGTCAGGGCCGTCAGCCATTTCAGCCGTGCCACCGTGTTATCATGGCTGGGACAGGCGAAAGCGTAAAGAATCTTCTTTTCCTTCATGCTCAGTTTCATGGTAAATTTCCTCCCTTTCTTTTTTTGCCGCAGAGCCAAGCCCCCGATTGACAAACCTGTTTCAAGGTTCATGTCCCGGCGACAAGAACCAGTTTACAAAAAAAAGAGGCCCGTTCCCGTATATCCAAAACGTCGGAAAAGCGCTCAAAATCCGTATATTTCCACGCTTATGGAATCGTGTTATAATGAAGATAATGGAAAAAGCAATATCGGGAGGGGACTTTGGATGTATGTAAAGCTGACGATCCCGGAAAGGCTTCAGGACCTGCGCAAGGAGCGCCACCTGACGCTGGAACAGCTGGCGGAGCAGACCGGTCTGTCCAAATCGGCACTGGGAAAATATGAAACCGATGACTACAAGGATATCAGCCCGTTTGCGATCGCGACGCTGGCGAATTTCTATGGCGTATCCACGGACTATCTGCTGGGGTTGTCCGAAAATAAAAATCACCCAAACACAGAGCTTCAGGCTCTGCATCTGAGTGACGATATGGTGACCCTTTTAAGCAGCGGTAAAATCAACAACCGGCTACTCTGCGAACTTGCCACGCATCCCAACTTCCGGCGGCTGATGGTGGATATGGAAATCTTCATCGACCGGATCGCGGATATGCGGGTGGACCAGATGAACCTTATTCTTGAAGCTACCCGGCAGACCATCTTGGGCAAATACGCGCCTGGAGAAAACGACCTCTATGTGCGGACGTTAGAACTGGGGCAGGTGCAGGAGAGCGACTTTTTCAGCCACATCCTGCATGACGATCTGGACAGCATCCTCCGGGACATCCGGGAAGCGCATCGAAAAGACAAGACCACCGCCGACCCGCAGCCCACGCTGGAGGATATCAAGGATAAATTCCAGCGGGATATTCAGCAGGGCAGTTCTACGGAAACGATGATCCACGTATTCTGCGACAAGATGCAGATCCCCTTTGAAAAGATTTCCTCAGAGGATTTCTCGGCGTTTCTACGAATTCTGAGCCTGTCCAAAATGATCAAAAATCCCAACAACATGAGAGGAAAGGCGAAAGCCTATCCAGTGCATCCGCAACGATACAGGAAAAAGTGAAAAACGGAGTGCAACAAGGGAGCTCCGAAAGTCAAAAGCCCCTTGCGCTTAGCTTCAATTTCACTCCTGTATCAAACGAAAGTCGATCCCCTTGTCTCCTGTTCTGCCCACGGTGATGGCATAGCCTTTGCGCAGCAGCTTCAGATAGCGTTTCGCATTTACAACTAAAACGCAATGAAAATTTCAGGAATTGTAAGATATAACTGATAAAATTGTGAATTCGACAGGAGGAGCACGATAATAAAAAGGGCCGTTACAGCTCCGGCAGGCCGATTCGTGCGTTCTTGACAGCCGTCAATACGTCTATGAGCTTGCTACATCTCTTTCCTATACGTTTATTTTACGGCTATTATTGCATAACCTTGTTCATCAGCTGCTGGAAGCTGTCCACATGGTCATACTTTACCATGCCCGTGGAAATGGTTGCAAAGAGCTTCTTTGCGCAGTCTATCTTCGCCTTTTCAATAGGACGCAGGTTCAGGCTGTCCATGGTGCCTTTCGTTTCCGCTACAAAGTAGATATGTCGCACGCTGCCTTCATGGAACACAATCGCCCAGTCGGGCGAATAGTGTCCTACCGGCGTTGGAATGGAGAATCCCTTGGGCAGTTTCGCGTAAACGTTCACTTCATCGGAACCGTCCAGCTCTTCCACAAACTTACGTTCCACGCTCTTGTCCGCAGTGCCGTCCGTGTAGACGTAGTCCTGCACCGCTTTCGTGGCCGGGAAGGCATCCTCAAAGGATTTCCCATGCTTTTCAGCGGTAAAAATGCTGCTGTCATAGTATCCTTCAATCTGGTTATAGGTGATATGCTCCACGATCATCGTCGCCTTTTGCTCCTTGATGAGTCGTGTAACCTTGGCAATGAATTCCTCGGGGTTATACTGGAACATGGCGAAGGTTCCGGGCTGAATGCCTTTCAAAATGGCCGCTACGGTACGGCGGGTCAACACGGTTCCCTCCGCAATTTTCCCTACCAGGTCATAGGGAATCTGGCTTGCTTCCGTATGCCTGAGCATCTCCGTTTTTGTTTTGACTGTGCCGAAGGAATCGCCCTCACGCAGCATGTCCGCATTCAGGTTTTCTCGCTGGCTGGCCTTGGATACGGTATATTGAAGCTGACTTACGTACAGGTTGGCGTCTATGGCCGCAATGGCATGGCGAATCAACTCATCGGAATCAAAGTCGACGGTGTAGGCATAACAATGGTTGATGGCTCTCCACAGTTTCTGGAACGCCTCCTTGTAGAAGCGTTCGTTCAGCGGATTCTCCGGTGCTTTTGTCTTGTTGCCGTTCCCAAACATTGCCTTCAACGCATTCTCGTCAAAGATGGCCTGGATGAGCTTGTGAATGCCCTCGGTCATGGGCTGAAGGGATTCCGGCAGAGGAGCAAGCGCATGGCTGGCAAGGTCGTTGCGGTACTGGGGCGCGATGCTGTCATCTTCGGTAATGTAGTCGTTTTTAATCAGGTAGCGGTAAATCTGCTTGGCCTGCGCTTCATCCAGCTTGATCTGTTTGCCGTCCACCATAAGGTGCTTCCCGGTGAAGTACTCCACCGTCGCCTTGGTGGGCCGTTCATACAGTACGGCGCGGGTCTGCTCCTGCAAATCGCGCACGAAAGGCGCATAGCCTTCACTGGCAATAACGGTCAGGGTATTGATGACCTGCACGTTTTCGCCGCATACGTCCTCGTCCATACGTTCGCCCTGCTGATTGACGCACAGGCGAAGACCGCGCCCCACCTCCTGGCGCTTTTGCGTGGTGCTGTCGCCGCCGTGCTTCAGGGTGCAAATCTGAAATACATTGGGATTGTCCCAGCCTTCCCGCAGGGCGGAATGGGAGAAAATGAACCGTGTCGGTTCGTCAAAGGAGAGCAACCTCTCCTTGTTTTTCAGAATCAGATCATAGGCGGAAATGTCGTCGGAAAACTCGCTGCCACGCTTGGGCGTACTGTCAATAGCGCGGCCGGTTTTCTTGTCAATGCTGAAATAGCCCCTGTGCGTGCTGTCCGGCGAAATCCCGTCCAGGTAGGCCAGATAATCCGGGTCGAGGAACGTCCGGTATTCCGCCAGAACCGCGGAGTATTCGCGCTCAAACACCTGGCCATATTCGCCCAGCACCTCGTTGCCGTCCTCGTCATACTGGCGGTACTTTGCCACTTCATCAATAAAGAAGAGCGACAGAGTTTTAATGCCCATTGAGAAGTTCTGCGCTTCCTTCTCGAAATGGGAAATAATCGTTTCCCGAATCTGCACCCGGCGGATATCCTTTTCGGAAATATCCCCCACCACGTCGCCCTTGCTGAGGGTTTCACCATTGGTGAACGTAACCTTTCCGACAATGGGATCAATTTCCGAGATGGAATAGTCCCTGTACTGCTCCATCTCATTGGAAATGTAGAAAAGGCTGTCTCCCACGCCCAGCACACGGAATTCCCGGTTTACGGATTTCTGGTACTTGATTTCCAGCTCCAGGCGCACCATGGGCGGCTTTTTGGCCGACAGGAGAATGGATTCCATGTACAGGTAATGATCCGTGCCGCGAAGGTTCTTCACTTCAAAGCCCTTGACCTCAATGCGCTTGACCAGGCGCTTGTTGTAAGCGTCCAGCGCGTCCAGCACATAGACCAGATTGTGCTGCTTGGCGTGGGTGGCGGAGTAATTCAGGCAAAAGAGCGGGTGAAAGGACCGCAATGCCTTTTGCGTCACTTCGCCGCCCATCTTTTGCGGCTCGTCCATGATGATAATCGGATGATTGGCGGCAATCACGTCAATGGGGCGGCGGGAAGCAAATTCATCCCGCTGGGAATAGATGATGCGCGCCTCCTTGCTGCGCCCATCCTCCTTGAGGGAGGCCGCGAAGGCCTGCGTATTGATAATCATCACGTTGATGCCGCTGTCGGAGGAGAAGGCGTCCAGCTGGTTGAGGTTGGTACTGCTGTAAATGAAATACCGCGCCTTTTTGCCGTACTGCTCCATGAAGTGATCCACGGTGATGTCGAAGGACTTCTTCACGCCCTCGCGGATGGCGATGGAGGGCACCACAATGATAAACTTGCTCCAGCCGTACCGCTTGTTCAGCTCAAACATGGTTTTGATATAGACGTAGGTTTTGCCCGTGCCCGTTTCCATTTCCACGTCCAAAGAGCAGCAGCCCAGGTCACGCACCAGGCGCTCGGACTGATGGATGTTGTTTTCGGCTTGGATGGCGCGGATATTGGCCAACAGTTCCTCGGACGTCAAACGAACCGGTTCGTTTTTGTAGCCGGTATCGTCCTCGGGTTCCTGAGGCTGCACGGGAAGCATGGACAACTGTTCTTCTTTAGGGGATGTAGCGGGTTTCGGCTCACGTTTGCCCAGGTCGCGGACGTAGGTAACGCCGCTGAGATAGGGCTGGCCGCCGAATACCCGGACCACGCTGTCCACCGCGTCGGTCTGGTATTGCTGGATTTTGAAGCGGAATTTCATATTTCTTTTCCTTCATCAATTATTTTAAGCATTTTTCTGATGTAATAAGCACGTTTTACGTTATCGTCAAAGTGCGCATCGTTTACTGTAAACAATCCATTCGATATTCCCATAAGATAGCGTGCTGCTTTACGATGTTTTTCCCTCTTTGGTATACCTACGGCTATAAATGCACGAGTTTCAGCCGTCGCATGTAATCGACTGCTGAGGCTACGCAATTCATCTGATATACTTTTTCGTTTATCTATTTCTTTATCACTTGCTTGAGATAGAAGCACTGGGTTGCTATAATAATTTGCATAGTACACTAGAGCAAATGCAATTTCGCCCTTCAACTTTTTGTATTGGTGATACGGTTCCAGCCAATGCTCTTTTAGAATTTCGCCAAGGAGATAAACGAGAACGCCGCTGATTACAGTAGCAAATACTGTGCAGAAGTTTTCCACCTTACAGCACCTTCCTCACGTTCAACAGGGCCTATGTCTCAAATGCCGGTTTTTGAAGCGGAATTTCATATCTGTTCCCCACTCAAGCAGTATCGTTTCTCAGCCAGACAACCTTTTCGTCAAGTTGTCGCATAATACTGCTATATCCGGGGAAAAGCGCTGTATCGTCGATTCCAAAACTGGATAGAATCTTCAATGTATGCTTATAATTATTGATGGGAATTCTTGCTTTTGTTAATACGGGTTCAAAGCAAGCATGATTGGGAGCAGCATAAAACTGCTTCAGATATTGATCCAATGGCAGTACATAATCCATACTTTGTGAATAAAGAGGCGCAGGCACATAGGTTAATACCCCTTTTTGGGCGCTTAAATTGGGATTGCCTGCATAAGAAGGAGTAACAAATCGAATGGGGAAGGTATCTTTAGGAGATAGTTTTATGCCTGTATCAATCGGCTTTTCTAAAATCCATATGACCATATAGTCGGTATTATCAGCCTCTTTATCCTTTAATCTTTGTGCCGCGCCATGAGCCGCAAAATACAAAGCCGTCAGAATGTTGGTAGACCAGTCCAACATACGGGTAGGAAAACCGTAGTGCTGCATAAGCGCGACGGTTTCGGCCAATTCTACAGGAATCCATTCTTTTAATTGATCATCATTTGTCATAAGCCAGTGGTTTTGTAAACGTTCATGCCATTTGTATGGCAGAGGCGGAAGCGGCAGGCCCTTTTGATTGGCTGTTTTGTAAAAGAATTTAATAAGTTGCAATTCACAATCAATATGCTCATCTTCGTTCAGAGGCCGCCCACCGTTCTCCACAATCAGTCCGGCGACTTCTGCAAGTCTACGAAACTCGTTTTGCTTTTCTGGTCTTAGTGCGCTGGGAATCAAAGAAAACTTTGCAGAGGGCTCACCTCGAAACAACAAACTATGTAGGCTTCGAAACGTAGGTGACTGTTCCGAGCACATGAATTCTGCAAGAAGGTGTGCGCTGGTTTCAAAATCTCTGACGGTAACAGGTTCTACACGCTTAAAATCTTCCACCATTACAGCACCTTCCTCACGGTCGAGGGCGAATAGGTTTCGAAAATCTGCTCGAAGTTGGCGGCGACGCTGTCGCTTTGCAGGCTGCTGTCGCGGAAAACGGCATAGTAGGGATGGCGCTTGGCGATGGCGGTGACGGTTTCGGTGGTGACGCCCGCGTCAAAGCAGGCCAACAGGAAACCGTCGGCCACGTCGAACACCTTGTGCCCGTCGATGGTGGTTTCGGCAATCTCGCTGGAGGGCAGCACGCCCAACTCCAGCATGACCTGGAAAAGCAGGTCCTCCGGCGTGCGGTCGGGCTTGATGTTGTCGGTGGTCATGTCCAGCATGGACTGGGTCAGGGCGGCGGGGGTGTAGTACACGTCCTGCATGTTGCTGCTGTCCAAGCGAAGGACACGGAAGCCGATGTCCAAATCCTGCGTAGTCAGCCCGGCTTCTTCCTTGATTTTGCGCCCGGCTCGGCGAATGCGCTCCTTGCCGATTTCGCAGATGTTTTTGTAGCCCGCCTTGTATGCCTCGCTCTTTTCATCGCAGGCTTCAGGCAGCTGCACCATAATGAATTGACGGTGACCGCCGTCTTCGGCGTTTAACTGCATCACCGCGTGAGCGGTTGTAGCGGAGCCAGAGAAGAAGTCTACAACAATCGAGTTTTTACATGTGCCCACCATCAACAATTGTTTTATAAAACTTGACGGTTTGGGAAATGGAAATATTTTTGCATTGCCTAAGAGCTTAAGCATTTCATTAGTTCCATGCTGGGTATAAATATCTTCAATAATTGAAAACATTTTCCCTTTTCGTTCATTGCCATTTTCATCTATAAGATATTGCTTCGTTGCTACTTGCCATTCTCCATTATTTCCTCGATATATTTCTAATTCATTATTAGCTAAAGCAGCATAAGTACGATCTTTAGACCAAAGCCACTGACGTTTAGGCCATATTTCACTTCCATCAGGTGCAGGAATCGGATAAACTAAATTTGCACGTTCATCCATCGACTTTGTTGCTTCCAGTGGGTGAATTCGATACCCACCCCTCTTTGCATAATTTTCATCTTTTTTCTGATAATAACGATCAATATTTTCCTTGCTTAGAGGAGTAAATAGTTCACCAAGCAAATCAGCGTTCTTACAATACAACAATACGTATTCTTGAAGCGATACTAACCACTTTTCCTTTGCTCCACCACCATATCTTTTCTTCCAAATGATAGTATCAATAGAATTACAGGCCCCAAATATTTCATCACAAATTTTACGTGCATTTGTCAATTCACAATCATCAATGCTAACGAATACTAATCCATCCTCCGCCAGCAAATCCTTTGCCACCCTCAGCCGCGGATACATCATGTTCAGCCAGTCCGTATGAAAGCGCCCGTTGCTTTCCGGATTCGGCGTCAGGCGGTTGCCCTGTTCGTCATACTGTCCACTGCGGGCCATGTAGCTGTCCGTGTCCTCGGCAAAGTCGTCCTCATACACAAAGTCGTTGCCGGTGTTGTAGGGCGGGTCGATGTAAATCATCTTCACCTTGCCCAGGTATGTTTCCCGCAGCAGCTTGAGCACGTCCAGGTTGTCGCCCTCAATGTAGAGGTTTTCGCTGTCCCAGCCGCCGGGCGTGCCGTCCTTGCCCACGCTGTCCGCCCGCACGGGGCGCAGGGCGGCGCTGATGGGGGCGTTGGCCGCCAGTACGGCCTTGCGCTTGTCCGGCCAGGTAAACTGATAGCGTTCCTCCCGGCCCTCCACCACATGGGTGTTGATTTCCTGCATGAGCACGTCCTTGTCAATGGCGCGCACCACTTCGCCCGTCTCCGGGTCAATACTCTCCGTCACCGCATTGGGAAACAGCGCGGCCAGCTTTGCATAGTTTTCATCCGCCAGGTTGGGGGTGTGCATGGTGAGCTTATCCATAAGGGGGTATCCTCCTATTCGTTCACGTCCATTTGGGCAAAGTGTTCGCGCAGCATTTCGATAACGTCATCGAGCTTCTTTGTAATATCTCTGGAGCGAATATATGCCTTGGATTCCATCTCCCGTTTTTCCTGACTGGTTTCCCAATTTCCCATAAATCCTTTATCCCACTTCATTGCATATGTTTCTATATTTTCATAGCACAATGAATGAAGCTCCATAAATGCACTATACACATTCTTGGAGATAAATGGCGCGTTTCTTTGCACTAGCAATGTAAATTCATCTGAAAACTTCTTCGCATTCTCCCAAATTTCTTCTTTATACTTCTTTGCCATCATTGGATCAGCAGGATACTTTGCATGCATTGGATATACAAGGTAGGCATAATTGACCATATTATGCGCCGCTGCCATCAATTCACGGCAGAGAGTAAATTCCGTATCAAAGCGCACCTTGCTAACGTATCGCGTCTTGTCCGCTTTGACCCTGAAGGATTCCATTTGTTTATCCAATTCACCCTTGAAAGTTTCCAGCTCTTGATCCAACTTGGCCTGATATTTTTGTGAAAGAAGGTCTGCAAGCCGATTTGCGGAAAACTTCACCACCGCCCCAATCAATACGCTTGCCCCGCCGACGCTTGCGATGATTCCCAGCACCGTTTGCCAGAGCTCGCTCACAGCGTTACCCCCATTTCCTTTTGTTTGGCTTTGATCTTCTGCACAAGCTCAAACTTCTTTTTCGGTTGCCGCTCCGCCCGCGCCTGTTTTTCCAGGCGGGCAATCTCTTTTTGCAGCTTTTCACGCTGGGCGGCCTGGGCCAGCTGCTCATCCAGATCGCGACCCGGCTCCCGGTCAATCCCGGCTATCTGCGCGACGATATGCTCCCAAGCCTGATCCAGGTTCAGCCCGGTGAGCGGGAGCGTCCACGCGCCGGCATCCGCCCACTCCGTCAGATACAGCCTGTCCTGCCACAAGGCCAGGCGCTGCCGGCCTTCATATTCTAACATCATCACCAGCCGTTGTCCAAACAATCTGGCAAGAAGCGCGATGTTCTGCGCATCGAATTCCTTCCCCTTGAGCGTCACTTGCAGCACAAAAAAGCTCTGCACCTGTTCCCCCGCGGGCAGGTTGATGGAAACGGGGGATACCTCGTTGGTCAATACCATGCGGGCAATGTCCGCCTCAAAGCGCTTGCGGCGCTCGGCGTTCATGTCCGCGCCGAAATGCTCATATACCCGTTTTCGGGTGATGAGCTTGTGGATTTCCGTGGATGCGGGCAACCCCAGCATGGCTTTTACCTCCGTTCTTTCACCACAAGGAAGCAAATCAGCTCAAAATCCTCCAGCCCGGTAATGGTGTTGCTCAGGAACGACATGGGCTTGCCCTGCATGAAGGCGTCCAGATCGCTTTCCTCCTTCACATGCACGATGGAATCAATGGCCTGGGACAGCATCGCGGAGTAAGCGGCCATATGGTGGCCGTCTTTCGTTTCCTCGTTAAAGCGCCGGCAGAGCTGCCAATCCGGCTCCGTCTGGCTTTTGCAGGCCAGGCGCATACGGTCCAGCATTTCCTTGGGAGACAGGTGATCGCAGAGGATTTCCCCATCCTCGCCAATATAGACCATATAGAAGGGATGCAGGCGGTTCTGCCCATTCGTGTTGACCTTGGCATTCAGGTTTTTGAGTACGAAAATCACGCCAGGGGGCACGGCCTCCGTGGCGGCCACCACCGCGTGCATGCCCCGCGGAGCGGCCTCCACATCATCATGGTGCTTGATGTACTCCAGCAGATCAAGGCGGAATTCATTGAGGCCCAGGTCCATGATGGAGATGCCGCTGGACATTTCCTCAATATCCACCACTTCCTCCTGCAAGCGCTTGAGCTGTGCGCGGCGGTACTCCAGGTCGCCCTTTTCCTCGGCATTGAGCAGATCATCGTCGCCGGTGGAGGTCATCACGGAGATTTTCATGCGCGTCTCCACGCGGGACTTGAGGTTGATGTATTCGTCCAAGTCCATATCCGGCCAGAAGTTCACCAGCCGGATACAGGCGTTCTTGCTGCCGATGCGGTCAATACGCCCAAAGCGCTGAATAATGCGCACGGGGTTCCAATGAATGTCGTAATTCACCAGGTAGTCGCAATCCTGAAGGTTCTGGCCCTCGGAGATACAGTCGGTGGCAATGAGAACATCAATTTCGGCCTTGCTGCCGGGCATGAGAATGTCGCGGCTTTTGGACACAGGCGAAAAGCAGGTCAAAACGGTGTTCAAATCCCCACGCAGCTTCGGCAGGTTGGTTCTGCCTTCCACGTTGCCGGTGATTTCGGCGGTATGCAGTCCGAATTCCCGCAGAACAAACGGGCTGACATTCTGATAGAGGTAGTCCGCCGTATCGGAAAACGCCGTGAAGATGATGATTTTTCGATTGCCCGGGTTGATGGGATGCGCCTGCTTTTCCCGAATCAGCGCCAGAAGCGTTTGCAGCTTGGTGTCATGCTCCGGGGTGATGTCCCCCACAAGCTCCGTCAACAGCTCCAGATTTTCAGCGTCCTGTTCCAGCTCATGCAGCCATGATTTATAATCCATGTCCGCCAGGTCAATGCGCACCTTTTTGCCAACGGCAAACAGGTCGGTGTTCTGGTCGTCCGCATCCAAATCGGCTTCCGTGCCAACGTCCAGCAAATCCAGGCGCTTCTCGCCGCCATGGTATGCGTAAATCGTCTCAATGGTTTTTGTAATGAGCTCCCGTATGCGCTGCAGCGTCAGACGGAAAGCATAGACGGAGGATTCCAGCCGCTTGAGCAGGTTGATACTCATCAGGCGGCGGATGCCTTCCTCACGGCCCACCTGTGTGAGCGCGGTTCCCTTGTTGTGGGTCAGGTCGATGTACTTGGCCACCTTGCTGGGCAGAATAAAATTGCTGGGCGTATAGATGGCCAGGTTGAGCATGAGCAGCACGTCATAAATATCATTATAATTGATGGCACCGCTCAAGTCCGTCAGATTGGGACGCTTGGAGATGGGCTTGAGGCGTTCGGGGAACTTGCCGATTTCTGCTGTGGAATAGTATTTCTCAATATGCCTGCGGCTGCGGGCAATGGTGACGCTGTCCAGCACCTCAAAGAAGTCAAAGTCGAGGGTTTTCAGCAGAGCATCCGTGGTGCGCTGCTCCACCGGCAGCTTGCTCCACGCATTGAACGCCTTTTGTGCGTTGCGGAAAATTTCGTCGATGGTATGCGAGGTGTTCAGCTTGTCATTGATTTGCCGGGCATCGCCTTCATAGGCCAACGCCAGCTGATTGCGCAAATCATAAAAGCGGTTATTGACCGGTGTGGCAGATAGCATCAATACTTTGGTGCGAACTCCCGCACGGATGACTTTGTTAAGCAGGCGAAGGTAGCGGTTTTCATGCTCGTCTTCACCGGAGATTTCGCCGCCGTTTCTGAAATTGTGCGACTCATCAATGACAACCAGGTCATAGTTGCCCCAATTCAACCGGGCAAGGTCTATCTGGCCGGACATGCCCTGCTCGCGGGAAAGGTCGGTGTGATAGAGCACATCATAGCGCAGGCGATCCGCTGCAATGGGATTGTTGATGTAGTTACTTTTGTAAGTTGTCCAGTTTTCCGCCAGCTTTTTGGGGCACAGCACCAAAACGGACTTGTTGCGGTTTTCATAGTATTTGATCACAGCCAAAGCCGTGAAGGTCTTGCCCAAACCTACGCTATCCGCCAGGATACAGCCATTGAATTTTTCCAGCTTGCTGATGATGGCCAGCACGGCATCTTTCTGGAAATGATAGAGCATGCCCCATATTTTTGATTGCTTAAAGCCCGTCGCCTCGTTGGGCAATACATCCTCGGAAATATCATCCAGGAATTCATTGAAAATGTGGTAGAGGGTGTAGAAATAAATAAAATCCGGGGAATTCTCGCGGTAAGCTGTTGAGATGCTCTCAACAACGTAATCCGTTACATCCTGGAGCTTTGTCGCATCTGACCATATGGTATCAAACAGCCGGAGAAAGTGACGGCCATTTTCAGTTGCTTCTGTACGGGTTACAGCATAATATGCATTATTCCCACGCTCACAGCCCAGGTCTACGGTGGTAAATTCATTGATGGGCATATACGTGCTCTCATCCACATTCATAAAGCCCATCATTTGTTCCTGGGATACGTTTGAACGAAACGAAACCTTCCGGCGTATCCAATCGGCGCACTCTTTGGCAATGGCCTTCTGCGTCATTGCATTGCGAAGGCGGACCTCAAATTCAGTGCCATAGAGGCTGCGTTCGCGAGTTAAGCGAGGAATATAGAATTCCCGTTTTTCCTTGGGAGCTTTTTCTTTAATGAAGGTTGGCGATGTGAAGATAAAACGAATCTCCTCCACCGATTCAAGCTGCTTTTTCAACTCCTGATAAGCATAGATCGAAAAGCAAGCGGCTGCAATGGACAGCTTGCTCCCTTTATGAATCGTCTGTTGGAGATCATCGCGGACAATTGCGTTCACGTTATCCAGTATCTTCATTTTGCATCCCCATCGTTGGGCTTGTAAGCAAGCCTCAATGTGTATCGTCTTATGTATCCATTTACACATTTTACATTTTATCGAAAAGAGATGCCTTTTGCAAGATAAGGCCTATCGTTCCTGATACGCCTACGATATTCATTACAAGAAAAAGTGCATTATCAAACGAGCGTCCACCGATCCTCCAATCGGTAGACGCTCGGCCATTCCTTATCTGTTACCTTATTCTCCCCAAACCTTATGCTTCTTCGTCCTCATAGATCATCTCCCACTAGGATGATTTCTTCCGCCCGACTGCGAATACCGTTCATTGCCCCCACCCACGCCATCGTATCGCGGGCCTTCAACTCCTCGGTTACGCCCTCCGCCGCCTTCATCTGGGTAATCATGCATTCCATCCGCTCCCGTGCCTGCTCGTTGAGGTCGGCCAAATACGTCCAGAGCTTGCCGTACAAGAGCAAGTAGCTGTATCGGGCCGTGTGATACTGCTCCAAATAGTCTTTGTGCATCCTGCCCCATCTTCCTATCGGGCGCGCTTCCTCCAGTATCCGCAGGTCGGGGAGGTAATAGTCGTCAATCAGTACATAATCGAGTCCATTCTTTTCATCATAAATGTGTTTCTTGAGCGTTTTCATCTTGACGATCTCCTTTTACAGCTATTTTCGGCAGGGCCTTCTTTGGGCCTGTCCCATCTCTCCGTAACAGCGAACCGGAAAGAAGCCGCAGGGAGTCGTTCATGGGGTTCAGGTAGTCAATCGGTAGTCAAAATGGTTTTTTGAGATTTTCAGGTCCGCAAACCCTTTTAAATCAAGGCTTCCAGCCGCCCGGCTGAATTGGCTACGAATCAAAAGGTCGTGGGTTCGAATCCCGCCGGGCTCACCAAACCAATATAATCCGAACTTGTTTCCAGTAGGAGATGGGTTCGGATTATTGGTTTTTTTCGATCCGTATGAAAGTACCTACTTTCGCAACGGGGTAAGGCGCAAGCCTGTCTCCAAGCCGAGGGGCCTTCGGAAGAAGCAATAACTCCATAGGCGCAAAAAAGGGCGGACGTGCCGTTTTCACGGTGCGCCCGCCCTTTCTTTCATCCTTACTCTGCCTTGACCTCCTGCTTTTCCAGTTCCCTTTGCTTCTTTCATTCAGCAAATTCCCTCTGGCCTTCCTCACTTTCATAGAAAGCAAGAATATCCGGGAGGATGCAGCGTGCTATCGCCTCGATCCGGTGCTGGGGAATGCCTGTGTTGTTCGTGAGCTTTTTTCTTCCGCCCAAATGTACCTCCTTTCTTGAGAAAATGGCTATCGCTGGGGAGCTTTGGCAGACTGCTCCCTCTGCCGCTCTTGAAACGCCTGTCTGATCTCCTGAGGAATACTTTCCACAAATCGTCGGAGCCGCTCGTTTTCCTTTTTCAGCTCCAATACTTCCACCTGCTTTCGGATGCTCTTTTCGTCATTGACCTTTTGTTTCAGGCCCATGTTCTCCTGCATCAAGTAGTCGATGGTGGCTTGATACTTCTTCATCTGTCCCAGCCGCCTTTCCAGCCGGGTGAAATACAGCCCTACCATTTCCAGTGCCTCGTCCCGCTTTTTCCCTGCATTTAGTCCGCCAATTTCGCTAAACGCCTTTTCAATGACCCGCTGCCGGCGGGTGAGGTCTACAGACTGCTTGAACAGCCATGTGGGGATGTGCCTGCGCTTTGTCACCAGCGCGCTCTCGCCCCGTTTGAGAACGGGGAACGCCTTTTTCATATGGGAGTGAACCTCGTCCCGCCATTTGGAAAGCTGCGCCCGGTTGCCCAGAATCTCCTTGGCCGACAGCCGGCCGTCCTCTGTGATCGGAATAAAGCACAGGTGAAGGTGCGGGGGTTCTCATCCATATGCACCACGGCGGAAAAGATGTTCTCCCGGCCCACCTTCTTCTCCATAAAAGCTACCGCTTCGGTGAAGTAGGCTTGTACTTCTTTCTTGCTTCGGCCTGTGAAAAAATCCGGGCTGGCGGTAATCAGCATGTCCACAAACATGGTGCTGTCCTTCCGGGTGCGGCATCCCGCCACCTTGATGCGGGCGTCAATTCCTTTCGGTACTTCTGCGTAGGCTGAATAATGTGAAGATGTTCTTGCTTTTGCTGATATGTAATGTCGGGATTGCTTGCGTACTGCTCCTTGGTGCGCTCGTGATGGGCCTCAAGCGCCCCGGCGGGCCCTGCCTTGTGCTTGGCAAAGCGAAGGCTTGCGTGTTGTGCTTTCTGCGCCATCAAACCCCTTTCCCCATCCCTTCCCATCCGGGGTTTTCCACAGGAACCCCCCAGAAAATGTCTCGGATAGGATTGGATAGACTGATTATAGATCAATTTGTTTTATCTTTAATATCGTCCGGTTTCCATAATTCTCAAAGCCGAAAACCGTATACTCCACGAGTACGCTTTTCCGTCCTCCGGCGTACCATGGCCGGATTTTTTGAAGTCGGCATCTGGAACCTCTTTATGCCATTTTGGGTAAATCCGATTTGGCTTTCCGCATCCCTGCATTCGGATCTCCAGCAGCCCGGCATATTGGAGTTCCCGCAGGGCATCCACTGAGCCAAGCGGCCGGTAACCAGGCGACTCACAGAAGTTGGGAAACTGTGCAAAGCTGATGACTCTGGGTTTCTGGTACAATTGAATATACTTTGTCATAAAACCTCCTTGTAGAACAGTTGAAGCGGTTTTTCGGGACGGGACACAGCGCAGGGATAAGAAATTTGCAAGCCCGAAAGCCTTGATTTCTATGCCTTTTGTAAGCCTTCTTTCCGTAATTTTAGCATTTTTCGCAGGGTATTATGTGGATCATAGCTTCAAAATTGATTTGTTACCATTCTAAGCATCTCTTCATTCCCCCAAAATACCGATTCAGAGATTTGCCAAAATGTCTCTATTTTTTGTAAATGACGAAACAATTTTTACTCGTTCTTCTCTTGACACTGTATTTTATAAATACTACAATTGTAGTTGGTGATAACGATGATACCACGAAACCCTGTGTCTGCCTTTAAGGTGACGCCCAAAAAATACGCCGCCGCCTCGACGGTGATTTCCGTGCGGGTGCCCAAAGACATGGCGCAAGCGCTGGACACGCTGGCGGACGAAACGGGCCGCACCCGAAACGAGCTGATCGTGATGGCCCTGGAATTTGCGCTGGACAATCTGGAAATTACGAAAGAATAACGCCTTAGGGGGGCATCGACCAATGGCAATCATCAAATGCAAAATGTGCGGCGGCGACATCGTGCTGTCCGAGGACAAGAGCATCGGCACCTGTGACAGCTGCGGCTCCACCATGACGCTGCCCCGCATCGACGATGAGCAGCGAGCGGCCGCCTTCAACCGCGGCAACCACTTTCGGCGCATCGGCGAATTTGACAAGGCGCTTGCCGTGTACGAGCATATCGTAGAGGAAAATGAAGCCGACGCTGAGGCGCACTGGTGCTGCGCGCTGTGCCGCTTCGGCATCGAGTACGTGGAGGACCCCACCACGCATGAATGGCTGCCCACCTGCCACCGCGCCAGCTTCGACAGCTTTCTTGAGGACGTGGACTATCTGGCTGCGCTGGAACACGCAGACCCGTCCGCCCGCGAACGCTACCGCCAGGACGCGGAAAAAATCACAGAGGTGCAGCGCGGTATCCTTTCCATTTCGCAAAATGAAAAGCCGTTCGATGTGTTCATCTGCTATAAGGAAACAGATGAGAACGGCCAGCGCACGCGCGACTCCCTGCTTGCACAGGAAATCTATTACGGCCTGACGGAGCAGGGCTGCAGGGTGTTCTTTGCCCGTATCACGCTGGAGGATAAGGTGGGCACGATGTACGAGCCCTACATCTTCGCGGCCCTTCATTCCGCCCGGGTGATGGTTGTGGTGGGCACCAGCGCCAAAAATCTCAACGCTGTGTGGGTGCGAAACGAATGGAGCCGTTTCCTGGCTCTTATGCGCAAAGACCGCAATAAGCTGCTCCTGCCCTGCTACCGGGATATGGACCCTTACGACATGCCGGAGCAGCTTTCCGTATTGCAGGCATATGACATGAGCAAAATCGGCTTCCTTCAGGACCTGGTGCGCGGCGTGAACAAGGTGCTTGGCGGAGGCAAAGAGCCGGAACATGCAAGGGAAACGCTTGTGGTGCAGGGAAAAGAAGGCTCCAGCCTGACAGCCCTGCTCCGGCGCGGCGAACTGTCGCTGGAGGACGGCGAATGGAAGGCGGCGGACGAATTCTTCGACCGGGTGCTGGACATGGACGCCGAGTGCGCCGTGGCCTACCGTGGCAAATTCCTTGCGGGCGCCCAACAAAAGAGTTTGGCGGACTATACCGCCGCGCGAATCGAACAAGCCCGCAGCGAGGAAACCAGCACGCCCATGGAAGCTGTCCAAGCAGACGAAGCGCACATTGCCGCCGCGATGGAACAGTTTGCTGTCCCGGGCTACGTTACAAAAACCGCTGTAAAAGACTTGTATGCACCGCCCCAGAAATTCGCGTCCGTGGTCGGATACTGGCGTGCGGCGGCGCAAGGCGAACAGGCGCTGCTGGCAAACGACCGCAATTTGAAAAAAGCCAGGGCATTTGCCGCGGGTGCGTTCAAGAAAATCCTGGAAGATGAAATGAGCGCCGTAGAGCGTCGCTGGAACGAAGCCGTTGCGCAAGCGCAGCTGCGCGACGAGCAGTTGGCGCAGGAGGCGAAAGACGCCTACGCTCAGGCGCTGAAGAACGGCGACCACGCCGCGCAAAAGCAGTATGACCAGGCCATGGCTAGGCGGGAATCGGATTATCAGCAGCTTTGCAAAAGACAGACTGAGGCGAGGCAGGATGAAGAGGAGTGGCAAAAGCTTGGCTATGAGTTTCAGCGGCTGGGAGATTACAAGGACAGCGTCGAGCGTGCAAAGCAATGTGCTGAAAAGAAAGTAGCGGCACAAAAGCGGGCGCGCAACCGAAAGCGGCTGCTAATCTGTGCGGTTGTTGTTATAACGGCGGCAGCGCTGGTCTACTTTTGCGTCATCCAGCCAGCTATGTTTTATAGAAAGGTGGATGAACTGCTGGCCGCGGGCGACTATGAAGGCGCGCTGGCGCAGTTCGAGGCTGCGGGCGGCTATGACGACGCGGCGGAGCGCGTATGGATGACCCACTACGCCTACGCGGAGGCGTTGCTGGACGAAGGCGACTATGAAGGCGCGCTGGCGCAATTCGAGGCTGCGGGCGACTATGGGGATGCGGCGGAGCGCGTATGGATGACCCACTACGCCTACGCGGAGGCGCTGCTGGCCGCGGGCGACTATGAAGGCGCGCTGGCGCAATTCGAGGCTGCGGGCGACTATGGGGATGCGGCGGAGCGCGTATGGATGACCCACTATGCCTACGCGGAGGCGTTGCTGGGGCAGGGGGACATTGCGGGTGCAGCCGTGCAGTTTGGGGCGGCGGATGCCTACGAGGATGCATGGGAACGCAGCTTCGCGCTATGGGGAGAGATCACACCGCGTGAAACGGTCAGCACCGGGACATCTCACACGGTGGGCCTGAAAGCGGACGGGACCGTCGTGGCTGTGGGAGACAACGGCGACGGCCAATGCTACGTGGATGGCTGGACGGACATCGTGGCCGTCAGCGCCGGGGCTTTTCACACGGTGGGCCTGAAAGCGGACGGGACCGTCGTGGCTGTGGGAGACAACGA
>ERZ1643251.246-NODE-246-length-91137-cov-8.969280_pt1 | contig 91137 bp, 87 predicted proteins | sample MGYA00579261_ERZ1643251 | MGnify/ENA primary metagenome ERZ1643251 (study PRJEB29033, sample SAMEA4952267) | chicken gut metagenome | biome: Broiler Chicken; feature: Gastrointestinal Tract; material: Caecum | place: Ireland | collected 2018 | study: Broiler... | reverse complement strand
GGCACTGGAGGGGCAGTAACGATTCGCAGAAGATTCCCGTGCGCATTGTCAGCGGCGACTCGCCGTTAGACTTCCATGATGATGGGCAGAATCATGGGGTTGCGCTTGGTGGTCTTGAAGAGATAGCCGCTCACATCGTTCTTGATGGCGGACTTGATGGTGGACCAGTCCCGGACCCGCTTCCGCTGGCACCGTTCGATGGCCTCCTGGGCAATGGTCCGCAGCTCCTCCATAAGAGCCTCCGACTCCTTCACATATACAAAGCCCCGGGTGATAATCTCCGGCCCGGTGAGAATGGAGCCGTCCTGACTGCTGAGGTTGACATAAACCACCAGCATGCCGTCCTGAGCCAGATGCTTCCGGTCCCGGAGCACCACGCTGCCCACATCACCCACACCGGAGCCGTCCACAAATACCTTTCCGGCAGGTACGGAGCCGGTGAGCTTGCAGGTCTTGCCGGTAAACTCCAGCACATTGCCGTTTTCCAGAATCCGAACGTTCCGGGCAGGGGTGCCCATGAGCTGCGCCAGCTTGCTGTGAATCTGCAGATGCCGCTGCTCGCCGTGGACAGGCACAAAGAACCGGGGCTTTACCAGTCCATGAATGATCTTCAGCTCCTCCTGGCTGGCGTGGCCGGAGGCGTGGAGCCCCTCGCTCTTTTCGTAGACCACCTCCGTACCCTTCCGGTACAGCTCGTTGATAATCCGGGAGATGGCCTTCTCATTGCCGGGGATGGCAGAAGCGGAAATGATAATCCGGTCCCCGGGCTGAAGCTCAATCTGCTTGTGGGTGGAAAAGGCCATCCGGTACAGAGCGGACATATTCTCACCCTGAGAGCCGGTGGACACAATCACCACCTTGTTCTTGGGCAGGCTCTTCACCGCCGCCAGATCCACAATCAGACCGGAGGGCACCTTCAGATAACCCAGCTCCTGGGCAACCTTCAGCATATTCTCCATGCTCCGTCCGGTGACAGCCACCTTTCTGCCATAGCGATGGGCAGTAGCCAGCACCGCTTGAATGCGCATCATGTTGGAGGCAAAGGTGGTGACGATAATCCGCTGGTCGCAGTTTTTGAACTGCCGGTCCAGGCTCTCCGCCACCATCCGCTCGCTCTGGGAGTAGCCGCTGCGCTCCACGTTGGTGGAGTCGCACAGAAGGGCCAGAACTCCCTGATTTCCCAGCTCACCCAGCCGGGCCAGGTCGATCATGCCGTCCTTGGCGGTGGGGTCAATCTTGAAGTCGCCGGTCATAATCACCGTGCCCACGGGGGTTTTGATGGCAAACGCCACGGCGTCGGCGATGGAGTGATTCACGTGGATAAACTCCACGGTAAAGCACCCGGCCTTCACCACATCTCCCGGCTTGTGGGTCACCAGCTTCACCTTGTCCGCCAGGCGATGCTCCTCCAGCTTCAGCCGGATAAGGCCGTTGGCCATGGCGGTGGCGTGGATGGGACAGCGCACCTGCTGCATGCAGTAGGGGATGGAGCCGATGTGGTCCTCGTGGCCGTGGGTGATGAACATACCCCGCAGCTTCTTGGCGTTGGCCACCAGATAGGAGAAGTCGGGAATCACCAGATCCACGCCGTACATCTCCTCGTCCGGGAAGCCCAGACCGCAGTCCACCACAATCATGTCCCTGCCATACTCTAAGACGGTGATGTTCTTGCCAATCTCATCCAGACCGCCCAGAGGGATAATTTTCAATTTTTCAGCCAAATAAAATCATAACTCCTTTCAAATTCGTAAAAAAACACATCAAAAGCAGGCAGCCGTTTGCTCCGCTTCAAGACCCTGTACCGTCCGGCAGAAGCATAAGTACGCCTGCTTGTTTATTCGTCTTTCGGGGCGGTTTTCCACAGCCCGGCCCCATTGGTTAGGATTGCCCACCTAATCCATACTGACAATAGTATAGCACATTTCTGCGGGTTTGTATACATAAAAATTTTGCCGGAGATTTTGCCCGGGCTTTTCCCGGAAAAGGCGGGTAAAATTTGAAATTTCAGTTGCAGGAAAAAGGCTTCTCTGCTATAATGGATAAAATCAGGATAGTATGGGCGTTATGCCCATTTTGGGGGGGAGGCACACAGATGGATAAGAAACTTGGAAGGCTGCTGCGGCCGGCAGGAGGCCTGCTCTACATCGGCATGCTGGCGGTATTTTCCCTGGCGGCGGCACTTTTGAACCAATATATTCTGGCAGGGGTGGGCATTGCCGTGACCTGCGTGGAGCTGGGGGTGTACCTGCTGGTGCGGGTGCAGCGGAAGCGCCAGGTGCAGAACTACCTCCAGGAGCTGCTGGAGCAGCAGGACCAGGGCCTTGGCACCCACAGTCCCTTCCCCATGGCGGTGATTCGCCTGGCGGATGAGGAGATTATCTACAGCAACGAGCCCTTCCACCAGATCACCGGCTACCGGGACACCTTCCGGGAGCAGTCCATCGGGAACATCCTCCCCGGCTTCGACACCAACTGGCTCATGTCCGGCAAGACGGAGTACCCCTACGATGTGACCCTGGAAAAGCGGCGGTACCGGATTTACGGCATGGTCACCACCGGCAACGACCCGGAGCAGACCCGGCTGGGGGTGCTGTATTTCTCTGATCTCACGGAGCTTTACCAGGTGCGGGACGAGTACATCCGCTCCCGCCCGGTGGTTGCCATCATCCTGGTGGACAACTATGACGAGCTGACCAAGAACCTGACGGAAGGTGCCATCTCCAGCCTCTCCGCCCGAATCAACGACGCCATCACCCAGTGGACGGAGGGGTATCACGGACTTCTCCGGCGGCTGGAAAAGAACCGGTTTTTGTTTGTCTTTGAAAAGCGGGACCTGCGGCAGGCCATGGAGGAGAAATTCACCGTGCTGGAGGCCATCCACGAGATTACCAACCCGGCAGGTCTTGCCGCCTCCTTGTCCATCGGCCTGGGTGTGGACGGTGCCACCTTTGAGGAGAGCTATGAATTTGCCTCCTTGTCCATCGAAATGGCCCTGAGCCGGGGCGGCGACCAGGCGGTGGTGAAGGACCGGCTGAACTTCACCTTCTTCGGCGGCAGAACCCGGGAGGCAGAGCACCGGAGCAAGGTCCGCTCCCGTGTCACCGCCAACTCCCTCATGGAGCTCATCGGCCAGAGCAGCCGGGTGTTCATCATGGGCCATAAGAATGCAGACATGGACGCCGTGGGCGCTGCGGTGGGCGTGAGCTGTATGTGCCGGAAGAAGGGCAAGCCCTTCCACATCGTGCTGGATCTGGAGCGGAATGTGGCAAAGAACCTGGTGGCGGAAATCCGCCAGGTGCCGGAGTACAAAAACGCCTTCATCTCCAGCCAGGAGGCCCTGCTCCTGTGCGACCCCAGAAGCACCCTCATTGTGGTGGATACCAACCGCCCCGACCAGGTGGAGTCCCAGAGCCTGCTGGAGACCGTCACCCGGGTGTGCGTCATCGACCATCACCGTCGGGCGGCAGACTACATCACCCCCGTGGTGGTGAACTTCCACGAGCCCTACGCCTCCTCCGCCTCGGAGCTGGTGACAGAGCTGCTGCAGTACGCCGTGGAGAAAAAGGACGTGCTGCCCATTGAGGCCAAGGGCCTGATGACCGGTCTGTTCCTGGACACCAAGAGCTTCAACGTCCGCACCGGCGAGCGTACCTTCGAGGCCGCCGCCTTCCTGCGGCAGCTGGGGGCAGACACGGTGGAGGTGAAGAAGCTCCTGCAAAACGACTTCCAGGACACCATTGCCAAGTACCAGGTCATCAAGTCCGCCCGGCTTTACCGGAAGGAAATTGCCATTGCGGCCCTGAAGGACACCATCGCAAGACCCCTGGCAGCCCAGGCGGCGGACGAACTGCTGAACATCTCCGGCATTACCGCCTCCTTCGTGCTGTTCCCCGACGGCGACCAGGTGATTCTCTCCGCCCGGTCTATTGGAGACGTAAATGTGCAGGTAATTGTGGAGCCTCTGGGTGGCGGCGGCAATACGGCCACCGCCGGAGCTCAGCTGAAAAACACCACCGTCAAGGATGCCCTGGACCGGCTGGTGGCCTCCATTGATCAATATTTTGAAAACTGAGAATTTATTATAAGGAGCAAGACCATGAAAGTAATTTTGTTGCAGGATGTAAAGGGTAAGGGCAAGAAGGGCCAGATGCTGGAGGTTTCCGACGGCTACGCCCGGAACTATATGCTGCCCCGGAAGATTGCCATTGAAGCCACCGCCGATGCGGTGAACACCATGCGGATGAACGACAAGGCTGCCGCTGAGAAGGCCGCCAAGGAGCGGGCAGAGGCTCTGGAGATTTCCAAGCAGCTGCGGGAGATGACTCTGGTGGTCACCGCCCGGGGGGGCGGCGCCGGACGGCTGTTCGGCTCCGTCACCAACCAGGAAATCGCCGATGCCCTGGCAGCCAAGACCGGAATCAAACTGGACAAGCGGAAAATCGTCATCGCCGACCCCATCAAGGCCGTCGGCACCTACACGGTGCAGTGCAAGCTGGGCTATGAGATTACGGCGCCTCTCACCGTGAAGATTGAGGAGGCGTAAGACCCCAATCTTTTGAGGAAAGGAGGGCGTTTTCATGGATGAAGAGCTGCTGTCCATGCAGGAGCCCCAGTCTCTGGAAGCGGAACAGGCGGTCTTAGGCTCTGTGCTGATTGACAGCCGGTGCCTGGTGGATATTGTGGGAATCGTCCGTCCCGAGGACTTTTACCTGACCCAGAACCGGGAGATTTTTGAAACCATCTACTCCATGTTCAACTTCTCCCAGACCATCGACCCGGTGACGGTGCTGGACAAAATGCGGGAGCGGGGCGTGTACCACGACAACTCCCGGGACTATATTCTCCAGCTGATGCAGATTACCCCCACCGCCGCCAATGCGGAGCGGTACGCCGCCATTGTCCGGGACAAGGCCATGCTCCGGGGACTGGCCCAGGCGGGACGGGACATTGTGAAAACCGTCCAGTCCCAGGTGGGAACCCCGGCGGAAATGCTGGAAAGTGCGGAAAAGAAGATTTATGCCCTGCGGAAGGGGGAGCGGGGGGACTCTCTGGAGCCCATCAGCCTGACCCTTCACAAGGTGTTCGACCACTTGAACGAGCTGAGCCAGTCCGAGTCCGCCATCCCCGGCCTGTCCACAGGCTTGCAGGACTTAGACCGGAAAATCAACGGCCTGAACAAGTCAGACCTGCTTCTGGTGGCTGCCCGGCCTGCCATGGGTAAGTCCGCCTTTGCTTTGAACCTGGCTCTGAATGTTGCCAAAAAGTACGGCAAAACCGTGGCCATCTTCAACCTGGAAATGTCCCGGGAGCAGCTGGCTATGCGGCTTCTGGCCATTGAGAGCTTTGTGGACGGTCAGAAAATGGCCACCGGCAAGCTCAGCGACGAGGAGTGGACCAAGCTGTGCATGGCCTCCGCCTCTTTGAGCCAGACGGACATCCGCATTGACGACAACCCCACCATCACCGTGGCGGAGATGAACGCCAAGTGCCGCCGCCTGGACAATCTGGGCATGGTGGTCATCGACTATCTGCAGCTGATGAGCGGCTCCGGCTACGGCAAAGGGGGCGACAGCCGGGTAAACATCGTCAGCGAAATTTCCCGTTCCTTGAAAATTATGGCCAAGGAGCTGAACGTCCCGGTGGTGTGCCTGAGTCAGCTGTCCCGTGCCACGGAAAGCCGGACGGACAAGCGGCCCATGCTTTCCGACCTCCGGGAATCCGGCGCCATCGAGCAGGATGCGGACGAAGTGCTGTTTTTGTACCGGGACGAGTATTACAATGAACATTCCGAGGATAAGGGCATTGCCGAGTGCATCGTGTCCAAGAACCGTCACGGCGAAATCGGCACGGTGAAGCTCCAGTGGATTCCCCAGTTCCAGACCTTTGCGGACCGGGAGTGGAAGCATGCTGAATAACATCTGCAAGACCCTCCGGGAATACCATATGGTAAGCCCGGGGGACACAGTTGTGTGCTGCGTCTCCGGGGGAGCGGACTCCATGGCTTTGCTTTTTGCCCTGTATCTTCTGGCAAAGAAGCTGGACATCCAGGTCAGCGCCGCCCACTTTAACCACGGCCTTCGGGGGGAGGAGTCGGACAGGGACGCGGCCTTTGTCCGGGACTTCTGCCGGGGCTACGGGATTCCTCTTTATGAGAAAAAACAGCAGGTTACCCCCGGGAAAAAGGGCTTGGAAGCTGCCTGCCGGGAGGCAAGGTACGCGTTCTTTCGCACCCTGCCGGGGAAAATCGCCACCGCTCATACAGCGGACGACAACGCCGAAACCCTCCTTTTGCACCTGATCCGGGGCACCGGCCTGAAAGGCCTGGGGGGAATCACCCCGGTAAACGGCGGGATTATCCGCCCCATGCTCATGACCACAAGGGAGCAGGTGCTGGCCTTTTTGCAGGAATACCACATCCCCTTCGTGGAGGACAGCACCAACAGAACCGACGATTTCCTCCGCAACCGGCTGCGCCACCATGTGATGCCATTGCTGAGGCAGGAAAATCCCCGGCTGCCGGAGAACCTCTCCGCCGCCGCCCAGCGGCTTCGCCGGGACGAGGCGGTGCTGGACAAAATCAGCCGGGAGGAAGCAACCTGTGAAGTGGAGCGGCTGCGGAAGCTGGAACCGGCAATCCGGTGCCGGGTGCTGGGGCGGCTTCTGGAAGGCTGGGGGGTAAAGGAGCCGGCGGCGGAGCACATTGCCGCCCTGGAAGCCCTGGTATTTTCCCCCAACCCTTCAGCCCGGGTGTCCTTTCCCAATGGGGTGACGGTGCAGCGGTGCTACGGAGCTTTGCAAAAGGCGGAGGATTCCCCGCCCCTTGCCCCTTGTGCCGTGAATAGCCCGGGGAGGACGGAAACAGATGAAATAACCATTACCTGCTGTCCTGCCCAGAAAGCCTGGAAGGAAACCCACCGGTTTACGGTGCAGCCCCAGGGACAGCTTATCCTTCGCTGCCGCCAGCCGGGGGACGAAATCACCCTGCCCGGCGGTACCAAAACCCTGAAAAAACTGTGGATTGACAGGAAAATTCCCGCTTCCCTGCGGAACCGGATTCCTGTCCTGGCGGACGATGCCGGGGTGGTGGCGGTGTGGGGGATTGGCCCCAACCGCAAGCGCCTGACGGACGCCGGGGTGGAAATCCGGTGGGAAGCAAAACATAAAGAAACAGAGGGAGATTCAAATGGAGAATAACATTCAGGAAGTGCTCATCAGCCAGGCCCAGATTGAGGAGCGGGTCAGCCAGCTGGCCCGGGAGCTGTCCCGGGAGTATGCCGGGAAAAACCCGGTGTTCGTGGGCGTGCTCAAAGGCGTGGTCATGTTCTTTGCGGACATGGTCAAGCACATCACCGTTCCCTGCCAGATTGATTTCATGTGCATTTCCTCCTATTCCGGCACGGAATCCACCGGAACTGCTGTGGTAAAGAAGGACGTGTCCGTGGATTTGAAGGGCCGCCATGTGGTAATCCTGGAGGACATTTTCGACACCGGCACCTCTTTGGACTTTACCTACCGGTACCTCCTGTCCAAGGAGCCTGCCTCCCTGAAAATCTGCACCTTCCTGGATAAGCCCTCCCGGAGAAAGCCGGAGATTACCCTGAAGCCGGACTATGTGGGCTATGAGATTCCCAATGCCTTTGTGGTGGGCTACGGCCTGGATTATAACGAGTATTACCGGAATCTTCCCTATATCGGGATTTTGAAGCCCGAGGTTTATGAAAACGCTGAATAAGGAGTAAGTAGCTTGAAAAATCGTATGAAATTGTCCGTGGTGGTTTACGCCGTGGTGATGCTTCTGCTGCTGAGCTGGATGCTGGGGGTTTTTCAGCCCAAAAGCGACAACCTGGCCTATTCCCAGATTGTGGAGCTGTTCCAGCAGCAGCAGGTCAAGAGCTTCCAGGTCAACGACCACACCATCACCTTGTACCTGTATGAGCCCTACGACGGCAAGACCACCCTGCGAAGCCAGCTGGCAGACCCGGAGGGGTTCCAGCGGGACTTCCAGCAGCTGTTTCTGGAGCAGCAGGAGGCGGGAATCCTGGAGGCCTACGACTTTGTAGCCGGCAAGGAGATGTCCCCCTATGACTTTGTGCTGCCCATTGTGCTGGCAGGGGGCGTGCTGCTGATTTTATGGATGGTTCTTGCCAGCCGGGCCTCCCGGAGCAACCCCATGAGCGACTTCGGCAAAGCCCGCACCACCCTGGGGGGCAGCCAGAAGAAGGTTACCTTCAAGGACGTTGCCGGCGTGGACGAGGAAAAGGCGGAGCTGCAGGAGGTGGTGGACTTCCTGCGTAACCCCAAGAAGTTTGAGGAGATGGGGGCCCGGATTCCCCACGGAATCCTTCTGGCCGGCGCTCCCGGCACCGGTAAGACCTTGCTTGCCAAGGCGGTGGCAGGGGAGTCCAATGCGGCCTTTCTGGCTATCTCCGGCTCGGACTTTATGGAGATGTACGTGGGCGTGGGTGCCAGCCGTGTCCGGGATCTGTTCCAGCAGGCCCGGAAGGTGGCTCCTGCCATTATCTTCATTGATGAGATTGACGCCGTAGGCCGCAAGCGCGGCACCGGCCTGGGGGGCGGTCACGATGAGCGGGAGCAGACCCTGAACCAGCTGCTGGTGGAGATGGACGGCTTCGGCAGAGCCGAAGGGGTGATTGTCCTGGCTGCCACCAACCGCCCGGACATTCTGGACCCGGCGCTGCTGCGCCCCGGCCGGTTCGACCGTCAGATTTATATTTCCGCCCCGGACAGCAAGGGCCGGGAGGAAATCCTGAAGATTCACGCCGCCGGAAAGCGGCTGGATGAGTCGGTGAACCTGCGCACCGTGGCCCTGGCTACCACCGGCTTCACCGGAGCGGATTTGAGCAACCTCATCAACGAGGCCGCCATCACCGCCGCCCGGGAGAACCGCCCGGTGATCAACATGAAGGATTTGAACGACGCCATGATGAAGATTCTGGCAGGCCCGGAGAAGCGGAGCCGTGTCCGTCTGGAAAAGGACCGGCGGCTCACCGCCATCCACGAGGCAGGCCACGCCGTGGCTATGTACCACCTGCCGGAGCATGACCCGGTGCACCAGATTTCCATTATCCCCCGGGGCCGTGCCCTGGGCCTCACCTGGACCCAGCCCAGAGAGGACAGCGACCACCTGACCCGGAACCAGATGTACCAGCAGATTGTAGGCCTGCTGGGGGGACGGGTGGCGGAGGCCCTGTTCCTGAAGGACATCTCCACCGGCGCCTCCAACGACATCGACCGGGCCTCCAAGCTGGCCCGGGATATGGTAGCCCGGTACGGCATGTGCGAGAGCCTGGGCACCGTGTCCTACACCAGCGGGGAAGAGGTCTTTATCGGCAGAGATTACGAAAAGACCAAGAGCTACTCCGAGAAGGTGGCAGGCACCATCGACGACGAGGTAAAGGCCATCATCGACCGGGCCTACCGGGAGTGCGAAGGCTACCTCCGGGAGGATGCCCAGAAGCTTCAACAGGTAGTGGACTTCCTTCTGGAGCAGGAGACCATGTCCGGCGAGCAGTTCGCCCGGTGCATGGAAGGCAAACCCATCGGCGAGGCAGGCGACACCTCCCTCTTTGACAGCTACCAGGAATAAGATATGGAAAAGCCCATCGGCCATCCCCCAAAGGGGTACGCCGATGGGCTTTTTGCGGATAGATTGGTATTTTTCAAAGAGGAGGGCTGGGCTACCAGGAATCTTCCTCCTCCGCCCACAGGGCCGCCTGCTGTTCTGCATCCTCTCTGCGGTATTCGCTGTCGTCCCAATGGTAGACATACGAACTCTGGTCGATACTAAAACCGTCTTTTTCAATCCATTCATATTCGCCGGATTCATAGTTGAAACAGTATTTGGGCATATTTATTCCTCCGTTCCCAGTACATACATAAGCATACGGTATGCAGCATCTTTTTTGGCATTTTTTTTGGAAGAAGATGTTTCAATGAAATCGTAGGCTTCTTCCTCGATATGGCACACACAGGTCCAAAGGGGATTGCCGTTTTTATCGTGCTTCAAGGTAAAGGAATAGCTGGGCAGGGAGAAATAGCCTCTGCGGGAGAGGGTCTCCAGCTGATTGATTGCCGCGTCCCGGCTGGGATTTTCAATTTCGTCCCGAATGGTAAAGAGCAGGCCGTGGTCATCCAGATAAGAATAAGCCCGTTTGCAGGCAGCCATCCTCGCTTCCCGGACAGATGCCCCGAAGCTGCAAAATATCGGCAAGGTGTCCAGCAGCTTCAGATAGCAGCGGTATTGCAGCTTGGCGTAGTCTGTGGAGGGGGTGGCATAGATTATGTTTTCCTGTGCTGTGTACCAGTTATATGAATAGGGGGCCTTTTCAAATTTATACCAGGGGAGACACCCATTTGCTTCCATTTCCCACTCCTGAATCAGACGGACATAATTGGTATCTGTATCATCCTGGAAAAAATCCTCGGGAACCAGCATGGCCTCCACTACCGACTGAATCGTGTCCAGATTCCAGCCGCAATCCAAAGCAACAGCCCCCACAATGGCCTCGAATAAATCTTCCTTTACGGAATCTTCCTGGTTGATATGGTTCTGAATATCCCCTTTTCCCATCATCAGATGTTGGGCAAAGCCCAGTTCATCCATTCTGCCGGCCAGAGTTTTTTTGCAGACCATCCGGCTTTTGATTCTTGACAGGTGACCCTCCCCGTAATCGCAATGAAAGAGCCTGTCCTTCGGTTCCCGCTGTGCAGGCAACAATGCCGAACACAGGTAGTTGTAACCCGAATTATTTTTGGGCAGATGCCCATACTTCTGCACAAGCAGCCGTATAACCGCCAAATCCAGAGCCTTATCTCCGATAAATTCCAGCACCTCGTTGTCCTCGCCCCCCTTTTCCCGGGCGTAGGAGCTGCGGGTAAAAGCCTGCCTCAGCAAATCCGGATTCTGAAACCGGTATCCGATTTGCCCTTGTACCATTTCCTGTAGGAATTTGGTTTCCATAATATAAGTACACCTTTCTGTTTTTACATAAAGGCATAAAAAGCCTGACAAACACTCCCACACCGGAAAAAGCGTGAGATGATCAGACAATACAGATTAAATTCAATTCTTTGTTTTCATGGGTTTACTCCGGTTCACTTACATAAACGGGAATAAACAAGTAAAAACAATGTTTCAAATTTAATAAGCGATGCCTTCTGAAAACCAGTCTATCACCGGGGGACGAATATGTCAATAGGGTGGATAGAAAGAAAAGGCAGCCCCGGTGAGGGAGCTGCCAATGCCTGTTATAGAACATAGAAGAAAATGGAAAGAAACTGTAAAAGGCTTCCCAGGACCACGAAGATGTGGAATACACTGTGAAACCAGGGCCGTTTGGAGCCGATGCCGTAGAGGATGGCGCCTACGGTGTAGGAGATGCCACCCAGAAGCAGGAGCACAAAGCCGGGGGTGCCGATATACCGGGCGGTTTGGCGCCAGAAGGGGAGGATGGCCCAGCCCATGCCGATGTAGCAGATCATGGAGAACACCCGGAACTTCCGCAGGTCGATGGCGGTGAGGGTGCAGGCGATGGCGGCCAGAATCCACTCCAGGGCCAGAAGGCTCCAGCCCAGGGTGGGATTCTGGGGCAGGAAGGCGCTGATGAGAACCGGGGTGTAGGTGCCGGCGATGAGGGCGTAGATGGTGCAGTGGTCAATGACCTGCATGACCTTTTTCCCCATCCCGGGGTGAAGCCCGTGGTACACGCTGGAAACAGTGTAAAGGGCGATGAGGGACAGGCCGTAAATCAGCACCCCCAGAATGGGCAGGGGGGCGGCACCGGGGACGGTGCGCACCAGCCCCAGCACCAGGGCCAGCACCCCGAAGCCGCCGCCTACAATGTGGGTGATCATATTCATCAGCTCCTCTCCCCGGGTGTAGTTGGGAAGAAGCCGCTGGGACAGAGGAATGCGTTTTGCCATAGGGTTACCGCCTTTCAGGATTTGGAAATATTATACCCAAGACCGGCCCTTTTTACACCCTCCCGGGGGATTTTTGCCTCTCCTTCCCGGAGGTAGAGGGCTCTCCTGTGGGTAGAGAAGGGAGAGATAGGCAAATTGCACAAAAACAGGCTCCGATTTTCAGCGCTTGCAAGAGATGTTCACAATAAGTTTCCATGATTTTCGGAGGGAAGTGTGATATAATGTTAGTGGCAGGGAAACTGCCAAAGATGCGCAAATAAGGAGCCGTTATGAATAACAACATATTGTTTTTCCTGACACCGAAGGCCATGTGTTCCTTCGTTTATGACGATTTCACCGTCCGGCAGGCATTGGAGCGGATGGAGTCGGCGGGCTATGCAGCCCTGCCCATCCTGAACAAGCGGGGAGAGTACCGGGGCACCCTGACAGAGGGGGATTTGCTCTGGGCTCTGAAGAATATGTGCTACATGGATATGCGCCAGGCGGAGGCCCGGAAGATTATGGAGATCACCCGCCGGAAGGACAATGTGCCGGTGCGGGTACATACGGGTATGCACGAGCTCATCAGCCGGGCCAGCACCCAGAACTTTGTCCCGGTGGTGGACGACAAGGACACCTTCATCGGCATCGTCCCCCGAAGCTCCATCATGCAGTACTGCTGCCAGCAGCTTTTCCCGGAAGATTAAGGAAACTCTGAATAAATCGTCTGCGGCTGGAAAGCTTATCTTTTTCGCCATCCACGCAGAATGAAAAACAGGAAATACATACAGTATTCCCCTGTTTTCCATTCTTTTGTCTGACGAAAAATCTCACGCTGCCAGCTCTTGCCAATTTATTCAGAGCTTCCTTAAAAAATCCACCCAAATGCCGGAGCGAAAGCTCCGGCATGATTTATGGTTGAAATACCCGGGGAAATTTGATAAAATAGGTTAAATATGTGCAGGAGGGGAAATATGAACGATGAAAAGCTGAAAAAACAGCTGGGTGCCAATCTTGTGTCCTACCGTAAGCAGTTTCATCTGACCCAGGCCGCCCTGGCGGAGAAGCTGAATTATTCCGATAAAGCCATTTCCAAGTGGGAGCGGGGAGAGTCCATGCCGGACGTGATCACCCTGGTGCAGCTGAGCCAGCTGTTTGAGGTGGGGGTGGACGACCTGCTCCGGGACCCGGAGGCCCTGCCGGAGGATGCCAATGTGGTGGAGCGCACGGTGGATATGGTCATCACCAAAACCATGAAGCGAAAGGCGGACAAGGGAATCATCTGCAAGCTGTGCTCCCTGCTGGTGTGGTTTGTGGCTCTGCTGTTTTTCGTGGTGATTTCTTCTATGGGCTACCCCAACAGCTGGGTTTCCTTTTTTTATGCCATCCCGGTAAACGCCATTGTGCTGCTGAGCCTGCGCTCTGCCTGGCGGGATTTTCGCCGGAATGAGTGGTACATCTCTGTGATTATGTGGGGAACGCTTTTAAGCATCTTTGTGAGCCTTTTGATTTTCCTCCACTGGAATACCTGGAAGGTATTTTTGCTGGGCATCCCCGGCCAGGCGGCAATCTTTCTGTGGTTTCGTATGTACCGCCCCAAAGAGGAGACCGCCAATGGATAAAAAGCAGCTAAGAAGTATCATCCGGGAGAAGAAACGGGCCATGACCCCGGAGGAAATCCGGGAAAAAAGCCGGATTCTCATGGAAAAGCTTCTGAAAACAGAGCTTTATCAGAAAGCCCATACCATTTACGGCTACCTGTCCTACAACCAGGAGGTGCAGACCCTGCCCATTCTGGCAAAGGCCCTGGAAGCGGGCAAGCGGGTTGCCGTCCCCAAGGTCTATGGGGAGGAAATGCGGTTTTTGTACCTGGAGGATTTAAGCCAGGTGGCCCCGGGCTTCGGCGGAATCCCGGAGCCCATTGCCGATTCCCCGGTGGCGGAGGACCCCCACGCCCTGGTGCTGATGCCCGGACTGGCCTTTGACCGGGAGGGACACCGGATTGGCTACGGCGGCGGGTTTTACGACCGGTTTCTGGCAAAGGAGCCGGAGCACCCCACGGTGGCTCTGTGCTATGAATTTCAGATGGTGGAGAACCTGCCGGTGGAAAGCTTTGACGTGCCGGTGGACTTGGTGCTCTGCCCATAAATAAGGAGAAAGACATGGAATATGTGGCAGTAATTGTGGTGATGGCAGTGGTGTTCGGCGGCTGCTATCTGGTGGACAAGGGCTTTACCCGGGTGTTCCGGAATCAGCAGCAGCACCACTCCGGCCTTGCGGTGCGGCTGAACAAGCGGTACGGCTCCTTCGGCCTGATTCTGGCGGTGCTGGGTCTGGCGGCGATTTTTTCAGGGCTTACCAACGGCTGGATTCTCATTGCCGGCGGCAGCATCATTCTGGTGGTGGGCATTGCTCTTGTGGTGTACTACATGACCTTCGGGGTGTTTTACGACCAGGAGAGCTTCCTTGTCACCACCTTCGGCAAGCGGAGCATCGTCTACCGCTACGGTCAGATTACCGGGCAGCAGCTATACAACGCCTCGGGAAATTTGCTCATTGAGCTGTATATGGACGACGGCCGGACGGTGCAGCTCCAGGCCGGCATGACCGGGGTCTACCCCTTCCTGGATAAGGCCTTCGCCAAGTGGCTGGAGCAGACCGGAAGACGCCAGGAAGAATGTGACTTTTATAAGCCGGACCAGCACTGCTGGTTCCCCCCCGTAGGAGGCTGAGCCATGCACGTGCCATCCGCTGCCACCAGTGAGATTACCATTTTGCCCTTCCGGAAGGCCCTGGAAGAAGCCAGCCGGGAGAAACCGGAGTACGATGTAAACCAATGGCTGTATGTGCCGGATTTTTACACGGAATACCGTTACATACTGGGAACCCGGGGGAAAAAGCCCCTCATCTGTGTGGGTATCAACCCCTCCACTGCCCAGCCGGGGCGGCTGGACAACACCTTAAAATCCGTGGAGCGGATTGCCCTGGGAAACGGCTACGACAGCTTCCTTATGTTCAATGTCTATGCCCAGCGGGCTACAGACCCGGACACCATGGAAAAGGTGTGCAACCCCCAGCTTCACAAGGAGAATCTGGAGGCCTTTTCCTATGTGCTGTCCATCTCGGAGGAGCCGGGCATCTGGGCAGCCTGGGGCACCATCATTGAAAAGCGGGACTACCTGTCCGCCTGCCTTCAGGATTTGCTGGCGGTGGGAGAGGCTCACGGGGCAAAATGGTACTGCGCCGGCAAGCGGAGCAAGGCAGGCCATCCCCACCACCCCCTCTACCTGCCCAAAAACGCCCCTTTGGAGCCCTTTGACGTGGCGGAATATCTTAGGAAACTCTGAATAAGTCGTCTGCGGCTGGATAGCGGATCTTTTTCGCCATCCATGCAGAATGAAAAACGGGAAATACATACAGTATTCCGCCGTTTTCCATTCTTTTGTCTGACGAAAAACCTCTCGCTACCAGCTCTTGCCTATTTATTCAGAGCTTCCCTTACTACCCTGCATAACAGGGAAGGGAGGAAATAATATGAAATTGCTCATCGCTTCCGATATCCACGGCTCTGCCTACTGGTGCCGGAAGCTGCTGGAAGTTTACGAGACGGAAAAGCCGGACAAACTGGTGCTTCTGGGAGACATCCTCTACCATGGCCCCCGGAACGACCTGCCCCGGGAGTACGCCCCCAAGGCGGTCATTGCCCTTTTGTCCCCTCTGGCGGAGAAAATCCTCTGCGTCCGGGGCAACTGCGAGGCAGAGGTGGACCAGATGGTGCTGCCCTTTCCCTGCATGGCACCCTATTCCCAGCTGCTGGTGGAGGACAAGACCTTCTACCTGACCCACGGACACCATGAAAATCCCCGGAACCTTCCCCGGCTGAACCCGGGGGATGTGTTCCTCAGCGGACACACCCATGTGAAGGAGGACATCCAGGTGGAGGGGGTGCGGTGCCTGAATCCCGGCAGCGTGTCCATCCCCAAGGACGGCAGCCACAGCTGCCTGGTGTATGACAACGGGGAATTTTCCTTCCGGATTCTGGAGGAAGCCTGATGGACAGTCTTTGCGAAACCTGCTGGTACTATGACTATGACCAGGAGGAGGATGCATACTATTGTATGATGGAGCTGGACGAGGACGAGTTTTACCGGGCCTTTGTCCAGCCCCAGGGCCGCTGCCCCTATTACCGACAGGGGGACGACTACACTTTGGCAAGGAGACAGTGATTTGAAAAAAACCATTGCACTATTGCTTTTGACCCTGCTGCTGGCAGGCTGTACGGTCAATTCCGGAGAAACCACCGAAACCCCAACCGAACCCGCCCAAACCCAGCCCCTGGGCTACCAGCCCAGCGAGATGGAAGAAAAGACCCGGGGCGGAGTGCTTCTGTGCCGGACGGAAGGGGAGATTCAGGACTTTGTGCTGCTGGAGGGCAAGCCCCTGCTTCTGGACGGGGCAGGGAACCTGACCCTCCTGGGAGAATCGGGCTTGCAGGAGGCCCGGCTTCCCCTTGACCAGCCTGTAAGTATAGAGGACATTACGGTCTATAATCAGCAGATTGCCGTTTACCTCCGGGACTCCCGGCAGGTGCTGGTGCTGAATGACCGGCTGGAGCAGCAGGAGCAGATTCCCCTGCCGGAGGAGGCCGATTGCCCTGTGGTCAGCCTGAAAAACGGGAAAATCTACTACTGCGTGCCGGGACAGGTGCGGGTGCTGGACATGGAAACCGGCTTTTCTGCCCCGCTGCGAAGCTTTGGGGAGGGGCAGCCGGAGCTTACCGGCAGCTTCTTTGACGGGGATGTGCTGGCCTGCCGGGTGGGGGATTCCCAGGAAATTCTCTACATAAAGGCAGATACGGGACAGTCCACGGAAGAAGAAGTGGCGCTTCTCGCCCTTTCCACCTGGCAGGAGCGGTATTTCTGCCGGATTCAGGACGGCATGGTGGAGCAGCAGGTGGTGGGCACCCGGGGCGGGGAAGCCCAGCGCTTTACGGCAGACCTCACCGGCAAGACCCTGCTGCCGGTGCTTGGCTCCAACGGACTTCTCACCTGCCAGGAGGATTCCCAGGTGCTGGAGCTGTACGATTTGGAAACCGGGAAGATGACCGGCCGGGTGGATATGAGCCCGGCAGGAAAGCTCCTGCGGGTCTATGGGGAAGGGCAGTATTTGTACCTTCTCATGGAGGAAGGGGAGATCCGGAACCTGTACCGCTGGGAGCCGGCAAAAACCCCGGTAAATCAGGAGGAGTCCTACCTTGCCCCTCTTTATACCAAGGACAATCCGGATACGGAAGGACTGGAGCAGTGCCAGACCCGGGTTGAGGAGCTGAACCGCACTTACGGTGTGCAAATCCGCATCACCCAGCCGGAGGAGGCCCCCGGGGACTACGGCTACACCACCGAGTACCAGGTGGAGGCCATCGAAACCACTCTGGATGGGATTGAGCAGGTGCTTTCGTCCTTGCCGGGTTACTTTGCCACCAAAAGCACCGGCGGCCTGAAGCTGTGCATCGAGCTGGTGCGCACCGTGGAAGCCCCCTGCGCCGGAGCCCTGGTATGGGACGGCCGGACACCCCATGTCTTTGTCCCTGCTATGGGGCAGGTACAGCAGGAGCTGCTGCTGGGCTTGGGGGCTGTGGTGGACAGCCGGGTCATGGGCAACAGCCGGGAGCTGGACGACTGGAACGGAAAGTACAACCCGGAGGGCTTTGCCTATGCCCTGAGCTATGAGGTGCCGGAGGCTTTGGAAGCCTACCTGGAAGGGGAGAATCCGGCCTTTGTGAATGAAATCTCCATGGCCTACCCCACAGAGGACCGGAAGCAGATTTTCTACTATGCCATGACGGAGGCCGGAGCGGGTAAATTCCAGGGAGAAGCCCTGCAGAATAAGCTTATTGCCCTGTGCGCCGGCATCCGGGAGGCCTTCGGCTGGAACAGCACCCAGGAGGCCTTCCCCTGGGAGCAGTATCTCCAAACCCCTATGACCCCGGAGAATTAACTTCCCGCCTGTATTGACATTTTATTCATAGAATGCTAAAATTCTGGTATGGTTTTTTGTGAGTTTCTCCCGGGGATGACCCGGAAGCTCAAATAGAATTGAATTGTGGGAGGAAAAAGATATGTTTTGTAGATATTGCGGCAGAGAAGTCCCGGAAGGACAGAGCTGCTCCTGCCCCGGAGCCCAGGCGGCTCAGCAGGCACAACAGCAGTATCAGCAGCCCTATCAGCAGCCCCGTCAGGCAGCCCCTGCCGGCAGCGATGTGGGCAAGACTGTGGGGGATGCCTTCAAGAGCACACCCAACGCTGCCAAGGGCCTTCTGAATGACCCCATGGGCGTCCACGTGAACCTGCCCACCGCTCTGGTATTTCTGGGCGGCGGCCTGGTGCTTTACGTCCTGAGCTGTGTCATGGTTCTGGCCGGACTGCTGGGTCCTGCCAAGGAGGCACTTTCCTACATAGGCGTGAGCATTACCGGCACCTCCGTCTGGCTGGGCTTTTTGGTGTGGCTGATTTCTACTTTGGTGCCCTTCCTGATTGTGCTTCTGACCCAGGTGCTGAAGAAGGAGCAGGTGAACTGGCAGAAGGCTCTCATTACCGCTTCCAGCGTGAATGTCTGCCCCGCTGTTATCGCTTTTGTGGGTGGTCTTTTCGCCCTGATTTCCGCTACCATCGGCGGTATTTTCGTCGCCCTGGCTGTGGTGACTGCGGCAGTGCTCAACGCCAAGCTGCTGTTTGCCGGCATGAAGAAGAAGGATAACCTGGTGACCATTCTTGTGGTGAGCCTGGTTCTAGCCGTGGTGCTGCTGCTGTCCTACCTGGTGATTTACAAGGTTCTGGAAAGCATGCTGGTCAGCGCCATGGGCGGCCTGATTGGCGGCCTGGGCAACAGCCTGAACGGTCTGTTCAGCTGAGTTTTCTGAAAAAGGCGTCGCAGCAGCGGCGCCTTTTTTGCCATTCAAAAGGAGGATTGGATATGGCCCGTCTTTGCCTGTACGGAAAAACCCCCTCTGACTGCCTTTTGTATGTCCTACAGGAGGGAAAACCCGTCTACCTATCTTCGGAGCAGGAGGTGGTGGTGGATACGGCGGAAGGAAAAGCCGTGACCATCTGCCGGGAAAAGCCCCTGTCTTCCCGTTGGAAGGCCCTGGCAGCCCTGGGAATTTTCCTCACCGCCCCCATTCAGGCGGCTTTGCAGCAGGATACCCCCTGGGAGGATAAAATCCCCTATGACATTCAGGTGACCCTTACCCCCCGGAAGGATACGGCCTGCACCATCGGGGTATCCAAAGGGGTGGGGAAGTACCAGCCACCCCGGGTGACGGTCTCCGGGGATGGGGTAGAGGGGGTGCAGGTAAGCTGTAAGCCCTGCCCGGAGATTTTGCACCAGGCCTTTTTTGTGTATATGTGCCGGCTGCTGGGCATGGCGGCCTGGGGCTGGGTACTGATGGGGCTGCTTATGTGGGCAGGTCTCAAAAACGGCTTAACCCTGGGGGCAGCCATAGCAGGAGCGGTGAGCCTGGGCATCCTGGGGGTGTGCCTGTACGCCTGGAAAAAGGCCCGCCGGGTGCGAAAGGACAGCCTCCTTGCCCTGAAGAAAATCCGGCTTCCGGGCTGAGCCCGGGAAATAGGGGCTGCTGCAGGGAGAATACTTGACGGTTTCCCGGTTTTGTGATATGATACCAGGAGCCACGCCGGTGTGGTGGAACAGGCAGACACAAGGGACTTAAAATCCCTCGCCCTAAAAAGCGTACCGGTTCGATCCCGGTCACCGGCACCAAAAATCGACAAGCACCGTCAGGGGCTTGTCGATTTTTACTTATTCACTATTCACTATTCACTCTTCACTAAAATCGAGGGGTCGATTTTTGGAAAGTAATAAGTAATAGTGAATAGGGAATAAGTGAGGTGTACCCCTTCGGGGTACGGATTCAAAACAGTATGCCCCATGTCTCAAAAGAGACATGGGGCATTTATCACGCAGTAAAATCAATTCGGATACTGCCGATTCCGCCGGTGACGGTGAGGGTGTGACTGCCGCTGCCTATGACCTCCCCATCAGAGACGGATTCTCCTGCGATGGAGATGGTGCCAAGGCCCTTTTCCACGGTGAAGGTGTAGTCCTCCTGGCTTCCTGCCAGGTGCATTTCCACGGAGCCCACACCGCAGTCCAGGGCGCCGTTACCGGTGAGGCTGCCGGAAAAGTCCAGGGTGCCAACCCCCAGCTTCAGATGGAAGTTGTGAAGGGCGGCGTTTTCCAGGGTGATTTTCCCGGCGCCCCCTTCCAGCTTGCCGGAGTCCAGGACAGTCAGCCCATTGAGCTCTGCCTTGCCTGCCCCCAGGGAGAGCTCTGCCTCCCGGGCGGTCAGTCCCTCCAGGTTTACCTCTGCCGCCCCGGTGGAAAGCTCCACCTCGTCCAGCACACACGCCTCCGGCACAGTGAGGGTCACAAAGCCCTCAGAGCCCAGGGAGAACCAGGATTTTTCCGATTCCCGGAGGGTGAGCTTTCCCCCTTCCTGGAGAATTTCCAGCTTTTCCAGGTTGCTCTCTAAGGCGAAAGTATCCCCCTGGACAATATTCAGCCGGGCGGCGGAGATTTCCAGCTCCAGGCTGTTCACATCCTGGGCGATGGGATAGGTTCTGGGGGTGTCCAGCACATCTCCATCCCCCAGCAGGTGGAAAAATCCCAGAATACTCAGGGCGCCGCCGATGATGGCCACAATCAGGAAAATGCCGAAGGCCATGGCGCCGTATTTGATTGCCTTTTGTACGCCGCTCATTTCACGTCCACCCCGCCGAACATACAGGTGCCGCTGATATACAGGGTGGGGCAGCCGGGTCTGGGGGGTACCATGTTGTCAACGCCTCCGAGAATGGAGGTGCAGTTTACCACCACGTTCACGTTGTCCGGCACAAAAATGTCAATGCCCCCGAAAATGGCGGAGACCTTCAGGCCGCAGTCCTGGGTGATCAGGGCTTTCCGCAGGTCGTACTCCACGCCCCCGAACACGGCGCTGACCTCTGCCCCTTCAAAGGTCTCCTTCTCCAGCACCACCGTCTGACCGGAGAAGGCGGCGAAGGTGTTCCGGTTTCCCGGATTCCGAAAGACAAAGGTCTTGGAAGTGCGCCTGTCGAAGATGCCCCGGAAAACCATCTTAAGGCCGATAATCACAATAATGGCCGGCACCAGCAGCTTCCACAGCTTGTCAAAGCCTACCACGTCCTGGCAGGCTAGCAGCAGAAACACGCCGATGGCAAGGCCCACCAGATTTCCCGTTTTGTCCCGGTCGGTCACAAGCCCGATGGCACAGGGGACGATGAGAAACAGGGTCCACCAGCCGTCAAAGAAAATGGAAAAATCCACAATGTCCAGCGCCCGCAGCCCCAGCAGCACGCCTACAGCCGCCAGCACCAGACCCCAAAGAATGCTTTTTGCTTTTTTCATAGTCCGTTCTTTCCTTTCTTCTATCTGCCTTCCCCGGTCATAGCCCCGACCCAGGGAAGGGCTCGGGGCTATGATAGCAAAGAATGGGCATTTTGGGAAGTCCCAATTTACTTACCGCAAAGAATTTTCCGGGGCTTCCGCTTCGCTACCGGTCTGCACCGCAGGTGCATCTTGACAAGATCTTCCGCCTCGCAGTTCCAGCAGCGTTCGCTTTCATACCAACCCTCAGGAGGCATTTTTCCTTTCATAGGCTGCTCCTTTCTTACAGTACATACTCCGCCGCATTGATGACCTTGGTGTCCAGAGCCCCCTGGATGCCCTGGAATACGGACTGGAGGGTATTGCCCACCAAGTCCCCCAGGGAACCGCCTCCGGAAGGGCTGCCTACCACGGCCACATCTTCGGAAACCATGTTCACCGCCTCCTCCTGCTCCGGGGTGCACTTGATGATGGTGCAGTCCCGGAAGGTAAGCTTCTTCATAATCATCTCCCTGGGAATGTCCTCTGCAATCTTCACCATGGCGCAGTCGCAGACCTCCAGACCCTTGGGCTGCTGCTCCAGCATCCACCGGGTAATCTTCACCATGGGCTTATCGCCCACTACCGCCCCCTTGGCCTTTGCCAGCCGCACCTGACCGGAAATGTCCGTCAGCACCCCCAGCAGCTGCTCCCGGTAAGCCTCCGGCACCCGGGCATCTCCCCGGACATTCAGGTAGGAAAGCTCATTAAGAATCCCCCCGTCCTCCGGAACCGTCACATCCCCGATGATATAAAGCTGCCTGCCGTACCGTCCCAGGGTGGTTTCGTCCAGGGTCGCATCGTCCATCACCACGGAGGTGCCGTCAGGCACCATCACAATCTCCGCCTTCTCGTCAATCCGGTCGATGAGGGGCTCCACCAGGGACTGGGCCATAATCACCTGCCTGGCGGAGAAGGTGGCACCCTTTTCCGCCAGCTTCCCGGGTTCCAGTCCCGGGTCTACAAAAATCATCCGCCGGGGTGCCCAGTACAATGCCTTTTTCGCCCGGAGGGCAAAGAGCTTGTCAATGACGGCGCTGCCCTTCAGGACGATGGCACCGTCGGGATAGCAGACGGTGGCGCCGTTGACCTTCACATTATTCAGCTGGGAATAGATGCTTTCCGGGCAGATGAGGGAGCCGTTGATGCTCATGCCCCGGCACAGCTCCAGCTGCTTTTCCGTATTGGGGCCGATGGTGACAGAGCCGTTGGCTGCAATATAATAAGGCTCCTGGGGTACGGCGTCCCCGCTTTTGATTTCCGTGCTGCCGTTGACGCTTCGCAGCTGGACCCCCTCCGGAAGCTCCAGCACGTTGCCGCAGTTGAGGGTAAAGGGCAGCTTGTTCAGCACCGCCTTCCCCTGGGGACTGGTGAGCACCGTGGCGCAGTTGACGGTGATGCTCTCGTAGTGGGCGTAGTTTTCCTCCCGGGCGTTCCGGGCATCACAGGTAGCGCAGTTGATAACCAGTTTCTTAGCCATAATCATTTCCTCCATGTTTATTCCAGATTTTCCTTTAAGTACTTCCGGCACCGGGACAGGCGGCTGCGGACGGTGCCCGGGGGCAGGTTCAGCATTTCCCCAATCTCCCGGGCGGTGCAGCCCTCCTGAAACCGGAGCTCAAAAATTGTCCGATCCAGAGGCTCCAGGACTTGCAGAAACAGGGTGCTTTCAATCTCCTGAATCCCGCCGTCCCACTGGGGCTCCTCCCGGAGGGTTTCCAGGTAAGCCGCTTCCAGAGCCCCCCGCCGCCACCGGTCAAAGTAAAGATTTTTCAGGGTGCGGTAGAGCCACGCCCGCTGCTTGGCTGGGGTCAGATCCTCCAGAATCCCGGGATTCTGGAGGGCCCGGAGGAAGGTATCCTGCACCAAGTCCTCCCCCAGCTCCGGGCTGCCGCTCATGCGCCGGGCAAACCCGGACAGCTCCCGGTAGTGCCGCTCATACAGTTCCTCCCACAAGGCTTCCGCCCCCTTTCTGTCTGGATAACGAATAAAAGGAAAAAAGTGTTGCAAAGATGAAAAATTTTTTTTCGGGAAAAAGAGAACCCCCTCCCGCTGTCAGAGGCAGAAGGGGGCGTTGGCTTCAGTCCGGAAGCACCGGGGCTTGTCCTTCATAAGCATCGGGGCAGGCTCCGGCTTTTGGAGGCCGAGGAAGGTGCGGGTGATAAGCTGCTGCGGATCCGGTGTGCCTCAGTCCGCCCCGGAGAGGGGTATGCGCTCCTTCAGACCGTTGGGGGGTGCGGACAGCTTTCCCCTTCCAGCTTCAAAAGCCACTCTTTCCGCCAGAGGCCCCAGGCGTAGCCGGTGAGACTGCCGTCGGAGCCGATAACCCGGTGGCAGGGGAGGAACAGGGACAGCTTGTTTTTCCCCACGGCACCCCCGATGGCCTGGGCGGACATGGGGCGGTGAAAGCGTTTGGCCATGTCTTTGTAGGTGCAGGTCTTTCCGTAGGGAATCTCCCGGAGCATTTGCCACACCTGCAGCTGAAAGGGCGTGCCCACCGGATGCAGGGGCGGAAGCTCCCCGGGCTGCTCTCCGGCAAAGTACCTGTCCAGCCACCGGGCCGCCGGAAGCAGGTCTGGGGGGATTTGCCGCTCTGCTCCGAAGCCGGGCTCCCCGAATCGGACATCCGTCAGGCCGATTTCGTCCGCTGTCAGCAGAATCACTCCCAAAGGGGAGGGGTAAATGCCGGTCATTGCCCCACCTCCTGATAATCGTCGGCAGGGGGAGGCAGGGGCTTTTTCTTCTGGAAGGTGGCCCGCATCCCGGCAATAAACTCCTGCAAGGTGGGGTTGTTTTCCATGGACTTGTAGTAGATTCCGAAGGAGAGGGGAGCACAGTCCTCCAGGGGGATGGCCACGACCCGGGTGTTTTGGGGCACCAGGATTTCCGGCAGGATGGAAACCCCGTAGCCTGCCGCCACCAGCACCATGATGGCCTGCTCGCTTTCGCAGAAGTAGAACTCCCCAGGCTGGCGGTTGGTCATCAGCTCCCCGTGAATCCGTCCGATGTGGTAGGGGGCCCGGGTGGGATTGAACAGCACCAGCAGCTCCTGCTCCAGGTCTTTCAGGGAGAGGGACTCCCTCTGAGCCAGGGGGCTGTCCGGGGGACACAGGCACACCAGGGGGGTCTGGGTCAGCTCCTGATAGGCGGCTCTTACCCGGACAGAGGAATCCTCCCGGAAGGCCACCACCGCATCCAGATCCTCATCGTCCAGCAGCCGGTAAATATGGTTGAAGGGCAGCACCGGCAGCCGGGGATGGAGCATGGGGAATTGGGCTTTGAGGGATTCCATCACAGGAATCATGAGAAACAGGCAGATATAGTTGTAGCAGCCCACGGACAGAAACTTCATGGTGGAGCTTTCCGCTGCGGCGAACCGGTCGGTCATCCGCCGGGCAATGGAGAGGATGTGCCGGGAATCATAGAGGAACACCGCCCCCTCCCGGGTGAGCTTGACGCTGCGGGTAGACCGGGCGAAGAGCTTGGCGTTCAGCTCCTTCTCCAGCGCCTTGATCTGCTGGGTCACCGCCGGCTGGGTAATGTGCAGCTGCTGGGCGGCCCGGGCAAAGCTCAGGTTCTCCGCCACCGCCAGGAAGCATTCCAGCTGAAAGGTATTCAAAGAAACCACCCCTTTATCAATAAGTTTCCCTTATCAATAATAACATATTCTGAATTCACATTCAAGGGGAAAACGAGTATAATATCAGGCGAAAAATCAAATGATTGGAGGATACTGTATGGTTAAATTGATTTTAGCCCAGGTGAAGCAGTATAAAAAAGCCTCCCTGCTGACGCCAGTGTTTACGGCGGCGGAAGTGGTGATGGAGGTGCTCATACCGTTTATCTCGGCACTGGTCATTGACCGGGGCATCCAGGCGGGAAATCTGTCCCAGATTCTGCTGTATGGGGGTCTCATGCTGGTGATGGCCTTTTTGTCTCTGGCCTTTGGCGTGCTGGCCGGCCGTTACGGCGCCATGGCGTCTGCCGGTCTTGCCTGCAATCTGCGGGAGGCCATGTTCGGAAAGATTCAGACCTATTCCTTTGCCAACATTGACAAGTTCAGCACGGCAGGTCTCGTCACCCGTCTGACCACGGACGTGACCAACATCCAGAACGCCTACCAGATGTGCCTGCGCATGGCAATCCGGGCCCCCCTTATGTTCCTGTTCAGCATCATCATGTGCTGCACCATCAGCCCCAGGCTCAGCAGCATTTTCTTCGTGGCTGTGGTGTTCCTGGCCATTGCCCTGTCTTTGGTGATTGCCACCGTGACCCGGATTTTCAACCAGGTGTTCAAAAAGTACGACGACCTGAACGCAGAGATTCAGGAGAATGTCTCCGCCATCCGGGTGGTGAAGGCCTTCGTCCGGGAGGACTTCGAGAAGGAGAAGTTCTACAATGCCGCCAATAACCTTTACAAGCTCTTTGTAAAGGCAGAGAAGCGGGTAGCCCTGAACGGCCCCATTATGATGGTGGTCATCTACGGCTGCATGGTGTCTTTGTCCTGGTTCGGCGGCCGGTCTGTGGTGTTCGGCGAGATTACCCCGGGCCAGCTGTCCAGCCTTTTCAACTACATCATGAATGTGCTCATGTCCCTGATGATCCTTTCCATGGTGTTCGTCATGCTGTCCATGAGCATTGCCGCCATGAAGCGTGTGGCGGAGGTGCTTTCCGAGGTTCCCGACATTCAGCAGCCCAAGCAGCCCATCCATGAGATGAAGGACGGCAGCGTGGAGTTCTCCCATGTCCACTTCTCCTACCGGCATACCGGCGGCGAGGAGGTGCTGGAGGATATCAACCTCAACATCCACTCCGGGGAGACCATCGGCATCATCGGCGGCACCGGCTGCGGCAAGTCCAGCCTGGTGTCCCTCATCAGCCGTCTGTACGATGTGGATAAGGGCAGCGTCAAGGTCGGCGGCGTGGATGTGCGGGACTACGATATGGAGTTTTTGCGCAACAGCGTGGCTGTGGTGCTCCAGAAGAACGTGCTCTTCTCCGGCACCATCCTGGATAACCTCCGGTGGGGCAACGAAGAGGCCACGGAGGAGCAGTGCATGGACGCCTGTAAGAAGGCCTGTGCCCATGACTTCGTGATGAACTTCCCCAAGGGCTACGAAACCTGGATTGAGCAGGGGGGCACCAACGTGTCCGGCGGCCAGAAGCAGCGGCTGTGTATCGCCAGAGCCCTGCTGAAAAACCCCAAGGTGCTGATTCTGGACGACTCCACCAGCGCCGTGGATACCGCCACCGATGCCCGGATCCGGAAGGCCTTCCGGGAGGAGATCCCCGACGTGACCAAGATTATCATTGCCCAGAGAGTGTCCGCCATCGAGTCCGCCGACCGGATTCTGGTGCTGGACGACGGCAAGGTGGTGGGCTTCGACACCCACGAGCACCTGCTGGAGAACAACGACATCTACCGGGAGATCTACCAGGTACAGACCCAGGGCGGCGGCGACTTCGACGGCCCCACCCCGGATGCAATTCCGGAAGGAAAGGAGGGGTAAGCCATGCGTCAGAAGAATTACGGTGCAAAATTTGAGGGCAATCCCTGGCCCATTCTGAAGCGGGTTCTGGGGTATATGCTCCGGGATTACAAGCTGGCCTCCTGCGTGGCAGTGGTGTGCATCCTGATTTCCGCCATTTCCACCCTGAACGGTATTTTGTTCATGCAGACCCTGGTGGACGACTATGTGGAGCCCCTGATCGGCACTGCCAACCCGGACTTCGGGCCCCTGGCAGGAGCCCTTGTGAAGCTCATCGCCTTTTATGTGGTGGGTATCCTGGCATCCTTCCTGTATAACCGGATTGTGGTGATTATCTGCCAGGGCGCCATGCGGAACATCCGGGTGGATCTGTTCAACCATATGCAGAGCCTGCCCATCAAGTATTTTGATACTCACCCCCACGGCGATATCATGTCCGTCTACACCAATGACGTGGATACCCTGCGGCAGCTCATGGGTCAGAGCATTCCCCAGCTGATTAACTCCTCGGTGACGGTGGTAACCACCTTTGCCAGTATGCTGTATATGAACATTCCTCTGACCATCTGGACGGTGTTCATGGTGTGGGTCATGACCCGGGCCATGGGCTTCATCGGCAGTAAGTCCCGGAAGTACTTCTCCGTCCAGCAGAAGAGCCTGGGCAAGGTGAACGCCTACATCGAGGAGATGATGGCCGGCCAGAAGGTGGTCAAGGTGTTCTGCCACGAGGAGAAGAACCTGGAGGAGTTTACCAGACTCAATGACGAGCTGCGGGATTCCGCTTATAAGGCCAACGCCTTCGCCAACATCGTCATGCCGGTGAACGGCAACCTGGGCTACATCAGCTATGTGGTGTGTATCATCATCGGCGCCATTCTGGCCCTGAACGGTATGTTCGGCCTGACTCTCGGCACCCTCATCAGCTTCATTGCCCTGAACAAGAGCTCCACCCAGCCCATCAGCCAGATTGGCCAGCAGATGAACTCTGTGGTTATGGCTGTGGCAGGTGCAGAGCGGATTTTCGCCCTGATGGACGAGAAGCCCGAGACCGACGAGGGCACCACCCAGCTGGTAAACGCCCGGGAGGACGCCGAGGGCAATCTCACAGAGTGCGCCGAGCGCACCGGCATCTGGGCCTGGAAGCACAAGACCAAAACCGGCGAGATTATCTACAAGAAGCTGGAAGGCGACGTGACCTTCGACGATGTGGACTTCGGCTATGAACCGGATAAGCTTGTGCTGCACAACATCAAGATGTACGCCACCCCCGGTCAGAAGATTGCCTTTGTCGGCTCCACCGGCGCCGGCAAGACCACCATTACCAATCTTATCAACCGGTTTTATGACATTGCCGACGGCAAAATCCGCTACGACGGCATCAACATCAACAAAATCAAGAAGGCGGATTTGCGCCGCTCCCTGGGCATGGTGCTTCAGGATACCCACCTGTTCACCGGCACGGTGCTGGATAACATCCGCTACGGCCGTCCCGACGCCACCGACGAGGAGTGCATCCAGGCGGCAAAGCTGGCCAACGCCCACAGCTTTGTAAAGCGTCTGCCGGAGGGCTATCACACGGTGCTCACCGGCGACGGCGGCAACCTGAGCCAGGGTCAGCGGCAGCTGCTGGCCATCGCCCGGGCGGCGGTAGCCAATCCCCCGGTGCTGATTCTGGACGAGGCCACCTCCTCCATCGATACCCGGACGGAGGCGCTGGTGCAGGAGGGCATGGACCGGCTCATGGCCGGCAGAACCACCTTCGTCATTGCCCACCGCCTGTCCACAGTCAAAAACGCCGACTGTATCATGGTCCTGGAACAGGGCCGCATCATCGAGCGGGGCAACCACGACCAGCTCATCGCCGAAAAGGGCCGCTACTACCAGCTCTACACCGGCAAACCCGCCCAAAAGTAAACAAAACCCCGCAGCTTCCCCAAGAAGCTGCGGGATTTTTAATACCCGGTATCGATACCGCACCCAAAGGCTCCCTTGCCAAAGGCGGCGTGCCGCCGCTGTCAATGCGCACGATAGCTTTCTACGATTCGTTACTTCCCTGACCCGCCCGGTATCGATAGTGTGCGCCCAAAGGCTCCCTTGTGAAAGGGAGCTGGCACGCCGGAGGCGTGACTGAGGGATCGCACAGAAGGCACTTCCCCAAAGCACAAACCTATGTGGAAAGGTACGCACCCCATAGCTCCCTCCGGGAGGGAGCTGTCACCGCAGGTGACTGAGGGAGCCAGCGGGCGGTGCAGTTCCGGTTTGCTTTGTGGTCGGTACTTGATAAAGGTTATCAACACTCCAACTTCCACCGCAGTAACGATACCGGGCGGGTCAGGGAAGTAACGATTACAGACCAGCCCGGTGCGAAAATGTCCGCGGGCACTGCCCGCAGGCTCCCTTGCTAAAGGGAGCTGGCACGCCGGAGGCGTGACTGAGGGATTCTACAGCAAGCACTTTCCGAAAGCACAAACCTATGTGGAAACCTGTTTGCCTGCGGAATCCCCCCGGTTTGGCTTTGCCAAACCACCCCCCTTTGGCAAGGAGGGCTTTGGTTCTATTTCCACCCGGTAACGTTACCGGGCACTGGAGGGGCAGTAACGATTTGCAGAAGATTACCGTGCGCATTGACAGCGGCGGCACGCCGCCTTAGATGAAGAACTTTCGGGTCATGACTTCCCGGGCGGGGCGGCAGAGGGCGAGGAATACCAGGAAGCCGCCGAAGAGGACAAGAGCGCCCATGGGGAAGTAGGCCCAGAGGAGCTGCTTCCCGTTCAGGAAGGTGTGGTTCAGGAGAAACTCCATCAGAGGCATGAAGGCTCCCAGGGCGATGAAGCCGCCGCCGTAAATGTAGAGCCGGCCCTTGCGGATGTACCGGAGCAAGGTGGTGACGGTGGTAAGAAGCAACCCGAAGAAGCCCACCACCGGGAAGGCGAAGGACAAGAACCAGTGCCCGCCGGTGGCCAGGTTGATATACAATAGATACAGCCCGATGGAAAGAAACGCACAGGGTACAAAAACCGCCGGGTTGGGCTTTTTGAACCACAGGGGCAGAAGGAAGGTTACATAACATACCCCCAGCCCCCCAATCACATAGCCGGACCAGGTGACGCCCCCGGAGAGCTGCAAATCGCACAGCAGCACCGTGAGAATCGCCACCACCATGAGCCCCGAGACCACCCACAAAATGCCCCAGGGACTGACCTTGGTGTGGGGGTTCCGCTCCTGGGGGAACAGGGGCAGGGCATCGGGCATCACAATGTCCGGGTGGAAGGGAATGGTGCCGCACAGGGGGCATTGCTTTTCCGTGTCAGAGAGCTTGACGCCGCAGGTAATACAGTACATAAAATCCACTCCTTACTTGGGAGAATGATTGCTTTGCACTTCCACCGGAAGGCCCATCTCCCGGAGCACCAGGAAAAACTCCCGCTCCAGATTGGGCTCCACAATGTTCCGGGTGAAGTTCACATACAGGGTGTCCTTGTAGGACAAAACCCCGCAGTTGTGGGGGGACATGGCCTGGGAGCTGAGGATGAAGTCCAGCCGCTCCACATAGGCCTCCATCTCCCTGGGAAGGGTCACCTGCCCCAGATTGGACAGGCACAGGCAGGACTTCCGCTCCCCCACTGCTAAGAATACCGCCTTCATCACTAAGTTCTTGATAAACAGCGGGGTGATTTTCAGCAGGAACACCTGCTCGCTTTTTACGTTGGTGGCAATCCGGGCGGACATCTGCTTGGGGGTCACATCCAGGGCAATCCGGTGCTGGATGATCTGACACAGTTCGGGGAAACTGTAGTCTCCCAGCTTGGGGTCCACCTCCGGGGTGGTGTAAAGGGCAAAGTTCCGCATGGACTTGCTGGGAAAGAGCCGCCGCAGATTCACAGGAATGAGAAGCCGCACATACTTCCGGTACCGGCGGTTGGGAATCTGCTGGGCCTGGAGGTTCAAAATGGCCTGCATCAGGGCGGCACTTAAGAAGGTGGTCATGCTGACGCAGTAGTGATGGGCCTGCTCCAGCACCTGGGCCACCGGCAGCTGGAAGCAGGTGACGTTGAGAAAGCCGTCGGGCTCCGGGGTGCCTTTTAAGTGCCAGGCGTTGTTCTCCCGGCGGCTGGCGCTTACCGGCCCGGCGTATTTGAGGAAGCTGTCCTCCAGCTCCTCCGGGGAAGGCTCCTCCAGCCGTCCCACCACACCCTGTTCCGCCGGAATCACCAGGTGGTACTTCTGCTGCAAATACTCCGCCACCAGGGCCTTGAGGAAAATCACACCCCCGTTGCCGTCGGTAAGGGAGTGGAAAAACTCCACCGCAATCCGGTTGTGGTACACAATCACCCGCAGGGCGCAGTCCCGCAAGTCCTTCCGGGTCATGCGGGTGAGGGGGTAGCTCATCTCCTGCCGGATGGCAGGGGCGTGGGACACCTGCTGCAAATAGTACCAGAACAGCCCCTTCCGCAGCCGGGTGCCAAGAGATGGGAACCGGCGGATGGTCACATCCAGGGCCGACTGCAAAACCTTGGTGTCCACCTCCTCTTTCAAGGTGGCGGAGAGGCGGAAGGCGTTGGTCCAGTTGTGGCTCCGGGCCGCCGGATAAATTTTGGCGGCGTTGTCCAGAGGCATCCACCGGAGCTTGTTCTCCTCGCTGATATGCTGGCTGAGAAAATGGTTGATGGTGGTGTAGTCCTCCTCATTTTCCGCCAGCTCGTAGAGCACATAGGCGTGCCACCGCTCCGGGGCCACCACCAATTTACTTTTGCACCCCGCTGCCAGGAGGTTTTTGTGCATATCCGCCGCATCGCTGAGCATAATCTCGTCCCCGCCCACGAAAATGAGGGAGGGAGGCAGCCCTTCCAGGTTGCCGAAGATGGGGGAGGCCAGGGGATTTTTGGGGTCGGTGGTGTAGCACCGGGTGTAAAATTGCAGCTGCTCTACGGTCATGTTGGGGTCAACATCCCGGTTGGTTTCGTAGGATTCCCCGGAGGAGGTCAAGTCCGTCCAGGGGGACATGGCAATGAGCCCGCCGGGAAGGGGGAGATTTTCTTCTTTCAGCTTGAGGCACAGGGCGTAAATTAAGCCGCCGCCGGCGCTCTCTCCGCACAGGGCAATCTGCCTGGAGTCATAGCCTTTTTTCAGCAGATACCGGTAGCTCTCCAAAGCATCCTCCAGAGCCGCCGGGAAGGGGGACTCCGGTGCCAGCCGATAGGCGGGGCTGAATACCCGGATGCCGCACCGAACGGCGAGGGTAGAGCCATAGCCCTTGGCGTATTCCAGATCCCCGCAGGCGTAGCCGCCGCCGTGAAGGTATAATATAACTCCCTGCCGCCGCTCGTCCTTGGGAATCACCCAGGCGGCGGCGAATTTCTCAAAGGGATGGTCTTTGATAATCACCATTTTCCGGTGCTTGAATTCCATCAATTCTCCCAGCATCCGCTGCCCCTTCCGGGAGGACTCCAGGGAAAAATTCTTCATCACAGACCGGAGCATGGTCAGCCGGCTGCGGACATATTTTGCAGATAGTGCCATGGAAACACCTCCAATTGGTGTATAGGCCTATCATACCACGAAGCATGTTCTTTTGCAACCTACTGCCGGGAGAATGGCCTCTCCCCTCCGGGGATAAATAGAAAAAACCCCCGAAAAATCGGGGGTTTTCCCTGCTTTTCGGGGGTATATAAAGGAAACTCTGAATAAATCGTCTGCGGCTGGATAGCGGATCTTTTTTCGCCATCCATGCAGAATGAAAAACGGGAAATACATACAGTATTCCGCCGTTTTCCATTCTTTTGTCTGACGAAAAATCTCTCGCTACCAGCTCTTGCCTATTTATTCAGAGCTTCCTAAATTGTAAACTTTTCCTGACTTACAGCTGCATCAGCCGGGTGAGAATCTCACCGGCTGCCTGCTCCTTGGTCATGATGGGAAGCGCCTCGGTTTTTTTCGGGGTGATGAGGGTGAGAATGTTGGTGTCGGTGCCAAAGCCTGCCCCCTCCTGGGCGATGGAGTTGGCGCAAATCATCTGACAGCCCTTCTTTTGAAGTTTTGCCCGGGAGTTTTCCAGCAGGTTCTCCGTCTCCATGGAGAAGCCGCAAAGCACCTGATGGGGCTGACGATGATTTCCCAGCCAGGCGAGGATATCCTGAGTGCGTTTTAAGGGGATGGCCATATCCCCGTCAGACTTTTTGAGCTTTTGGGAGGCGGTGGTCACCGGGGTGTAGTCTGCAACCGCCGCCGCCATAATCACCATGTCCTGCTGAGGAGCCAGCTCTTCCACCGCCTGGAACATATCTTCCGCAGTGACCACCGGGCGGCACTTCACAAACATGGGTGCCTTTACCTCCATGGCACCGTGAACCAGCGTCACCTCTGCTCCACGGAGCATGGCGACTTTTGCCAGGGCACAGCCCATTTTTCCCGAGGAGTGGTTGGTGATGAACCGCACCGGGTCAATGGGCTCCCGGGTGGCGCCGGCGGTGACCAGCACCTTTTTCCCCGCCATATCCTTGGGGAAGGCCAGCTCCCGGAGAATGTACTCCAAGAGCACCCATTCCTCCGGCATCCGTCCGTCTCCTGAGTCCCCGTTGGCCAGCATCCCGTGATCCGGAGCGATAATCTCATAGCCGAAAGAGGCCAGCCGCTTCAGATTGTCCTGCACAATGGGGTTGTGGTACATATTGTGGTTCATGGCAGGGCTTACAAGCTTTTTGCAGGGGCAGGCCATGATGGTGGTGGTGAGCATATCGTCCGCAATGCCACAGGAGAGCTTACCAATCACATTGGCAGAGGCGGGAGCCACCACCACCAGATCTGCCTGCTTGGCAAGGGCCACGTGCTCTACGCTGTATTGAAAGTTCCGGTCAAAGGTGTCAATGAGGCACTTGGTACCGGTGAGGGTCTCGAAGGTGATGGGGTTAATGAAGTTGGTGGCGTTTTTCGTCATCAGCACCTGCACATGGCAGTGAAGCTTTCGGAGCATTCTGGCAAGATTGGGAATTTTATAGGCGGCAATACTGCCGGATACAGCCAAAACAACGGTTTTTCCCGATAACATAGGGGAATCCTCCCTTGCATTTAAGAAATTTCTGAAAGGATTATACCACAGAAAAATTTTGAAAGCTATAGCAATTTTGGGAAAGTGTGGTATAATGAACCCGTCCGAAAAGCGAAGGCTTTTTGCTTTCCCCACCTGCAGGTATTCCCCCGGGAAATCTGACAGGGGAAAAGCGGGAGCCGGAGCTTTGTGTATGATACCCTCGAAAGAGGAATGATAACATTGGAGGTTATATTATGAAACAAGGAAAAACCCTGTCCATGGTACAGCTGGCACTACTCACGGCGCTCATTGCCATGCTGTCCTTCATCCCCTACATTGGCTACATCAAAATCCCCGTGCTGGCGGTGCAGGCCACCACCATCCACATCCCTGTGATTGTGGGCTCGATTTTGCTGGGGCCAAAGGCAGGGGGATTTTTAGGCTTTGTATTCGGCCTCACCAGCCTGATCAACAACACCACCCAGCCGGGACTCACCGCTTTCTGCTTCTCCCCCTTCATTTCCATGGGTGAGGGACTGGGGGGAAGCCCTCTGGCTCTCATTGTGTGCTTCCTGCCCCGGATTCTCACCGGCGTGGTTCCCTATTATGTATACCGGGGCTTGCAGAAGCTGGATAAAAAGGAAGGCCCCGGAAAGCTGTCGCTGCTCTTTGCCGGGGTGGCGGGCTCCATGACCAATACCATCTTGGTGATGGGCATGATTTACCTGTTCTTTGGCTCTGCCTACGCCGCCGCCCGGGGCATCGCCTATGAGGCGGTGCTGGGGGTCATTCTCAGCGTGGTGGGCATCAACGGCACCATCGAAGCAGTGGTGGCGGCCCTGCTGGCAGGCGCCATCTGCCTTGCGGTAATGAAGGCAAACGTACTAAAAACCAAGTAGGAGAAAACACATGATTCTGGCCATTGACATCGGAAATACCAACATCGTTATGGGCTGCTTCCAGGATTCCAAAATCCTCTTCCGGGAGCGGGTGTCCACCAAGCACACCGCAACGGACTTGGAGTATGCGGTGACCATCAAAACCGCTCTGGAAATGCACCATAGGAACCCCCAGGACATCCGGGGAGCCATCGTGTCCTCGGTGGTGCCCTCCGTCACCAACACCTTCAAGCGAGCCATCGAAAAGTTCTGCAAGGTAAAGCCCCTGGTGGTGGGGCCGGGAATCAAAACGGGCCTGAAAATCCGGATTGACAACCCTGCCCAGCTGGGAAGCGATTTGGTGGTGGATGCGGTGGCCGGCTGTCAGGAGTACCCGGCGCCTATGATTATCATTGACATGGGCACCGCCACCACCTTCTCCGTCATTGATAAAAACCACAACTACCTGGGAGGCCTCATCACCACCGGCATGGCGGTGTCCGCCGAGGCTCTGGTGAGCCGTACTTCCCAGCTGCCCCGGGTGTCCTTTGATCCCCCTAAGAGCATCATCGGTACCAACACGGTGGAGTGTATCAAAAGCGGCCTGATGTACGGCAGCGCCTCCATGATTGATGGCCTCATCGACCGGATTCAGGCGGAAATGGGGGAAAAATGCACCGTCATTGCCACCGGCGGCCTGGCGGGCCAGGTGGTGCCCCTGTGCAGAAACCCCGTGATTCTGGACGATGACCTGCTGCTGAAAGGGCTTATGCTCATCTACCAGAAAAATGCGGAAAAGTAAGGAGAATGTAGGATGGAATATACCGTTTTAGGAAAAACCGGCCTGAAAGTGTCCCGGATGGGTCTGGGCGGCATCCCGGTGCAGCGTATCGACCGGGAGGGAACCCGGAAGCTTCTGCAGGCCATGGCGGCGGCAGGAATCAACTACATCGACAGCGCCAGAGCCTACTCCGTCAGCGAGGAATACCTGGGCTACGGCCTGGAGGGGATTCGGGATAAGTTCGTCCTGGCCACCAAAAGCGGCGCCAAGGATAAAGAAACCATGGCCCGGGACATTGCCATCAGCCTGAAAAATTTCCGGACGGATTCTATTGACCTGTACCAGCTTCACAACCCGGACGCCAAGGGTCTGGAGCAGATTCTCTCTCCCGGCGGCGCCCTGGAGGCTTTGCAGGAGGCGAAGGCCGCCGGTAAGATCGGACATATCGGCATTACCCTTCACTCCCGGGAGCTGTTTCAGAAGGCCCTGGATATGGACTGGGTGGAAACCATCATGTTCCCCTACAATTTTGTGGAAACTCAGGCAGAATCCGAGATTGCCGCCTGTAAAGAAAAGAACATCGGCTTTATCGCCATGAAGCCTCTGGCAGGAGGCGCCATCGAGGACGCCCGCCTGGCCCTGCGGTTCGTGGGGAAAAATCCCGCCGCCACCATTATGATTCCCGGCATGGCTGAGCTTTCGGAGCTTCAGGAAAACCTGGCAGCTGCGGAGGATAAAAGCCCCTGGGAAGAGGCAGAGGAAGCCAAAGTGGAGGAAATCCGGAAAACCCTGGGCTCCCAGTTCTGCCGCCGGTGCAACTACTGCGCCCCCTGCACCGTGGGCATTCCCATCCCCTCCATGTTCCTGATGGAAGGATACTTAAGCCGCTATGGCCTTGCGGACTGGGCAAGAGGCCGCTACGAAGCCCTGCCCCAGACCGCCTCCGCCTGTATCGAGTGCGGCGCCTGCGAACCCCGCTGCCCCTACCACCTGCCCATCCGGCAGATGCTGAAAACCGTCAAGGAAAAGTTCGGCAAGTAAGGGAAACTCTGAACAAATCGTCTGCGGCTGGACAGCGGATCTTTTTCGCCAGCCATGCAGAATGAAAAACAGGAAATACATACAGTATTCCCCTGTTTTCCATTCTTTTGTCTGACAAAAAATCTCTCGCTGCCAGCTCTTGCCTATTTATTCAGAGTTTCCTAAGAAAAACCGCTGTCCCAGGCTGGGACAGCGGTATCTTTATGGCGTTGTGACGGCAAAGGTGGCCTTGTCCACCTGATACAAAGCACCGTCCACATCCCGGGTAAAGAAGGTGGAGCCGTGGGGCATACACAGAAGGAATCCGGGGAATTCCGCCGTAACCAGCTCTTTGCCCTGATGGTTCATCCGGTAAAGGCTTGTGACATCGGCCACCCAGCAGTAGTTTTCGTCCCAGTAGAGGGTGTAGCCGGAGGCATCGCTGAGCTTTTCCGGTTCTGCCTCCCCCGGAACCCACCGATAGAGGGTGCTGTGGTCCCGGGCGTTCAGGAAGTAAATTCCCTCCGGCGTCAGCAGAAAGTCTGTGGCTACCACCACTTCGGAAACCTCCCGGTGACCCGTGTCCAGATTTTCCATTACCAGCCGGGCGTAGTGGTCTGTATAGTAGAGGTTCTGGCCGTCATAGGCGAAGTTTGCTGCCCCCAGTTCCTTTTTCACCTGCCGGGAAACCCCGGTGCTCAGGTTCATAGCCTGAAGGTCGGTTCCATCGTCGTAGTAAAATTCCCCATTGTGGAGGAAAAAGGCGCCGGTGAACCGGAAATCCGATTCCCAGTTGGGCAGGGGCAGCAGGTCAAAGAACCATTTTCCGTCCCAGTTCTGGGGATGGACGGATTTTTCCTCCATGGTGGAAAAGTCCAGGGACATGAGAGCAGTGTGGGTGTAGGGCTCACTGGACTCGCCGGAGAGAAGCTGATTGGTATTTTTCAGGTAGTACAGCCTGCTGCCGTCCAGATAGAAGCTGCTACCGGCGGAGGTGGACAGCCCCTGAAAGGCATCCAAGGGGAAGTCCATCAGCCGGTTTTCTTCCTTGTCCAGAAGCTTGGTTCCTTCCAGCCCCAGGGAAAATACCAGATAACGGTCATTTTCTGCCCAGGAGGCGCTTTTGGAGTTGAAGATTGTGGCATTTTCCCGGGGAGCGCAGCCACAGAGGGAAAAGACCACGCAGCCTGCAGCCACCATGGCGCCGATTTTCCGTCCCTTTATGTGATGGTTCCGGTTTTTCTGCCGGATGCAAAGCCCCAAAAGTCCTCCGATTCCCAGGGTGACGGCAGAAAGCAATGCCAGCTGTCCCCAGCCCACCTCCGGAGCCTGGCATACCTGACTGCCGGAAAGATACAAATGGGACTTGAGATAAATGCTGCCGATGGACAATGCCCAGGGACCTGGAATGCGCAGCAGCTGGGCGGCGTTTTGGACAGAGAGGAGGGGCAGCACCAGAACCACCATACTTGCCATCAGTACCAGAGCGGTCTTTCGCATCAGTACGGAAAAAGCCAGAACCACCATGGCGGCGGTGAGGCAGCCCAGAAGCTTCAGCCCGAATTGCAGGGCAAAGGCCTGGGCCAGGGTCATGGACTTTTCCGTGGTGCCGAAGCTGATGAGGGAGGACAGGGTGTAGTCCCAGTGGGGCAGACCGAAGCGGAGGGCACAGTAAACAAGGAACATCAGCTGAATCAGCGCTGTCAGTCCGGCGGTGAGGAGCAGCCCCAGCAGCACCTTGGCCTTCCATTGGGTTTTGGCACTTTTCGCCTGGGTGAGGAGGAGTTCATCCATACCACAGCCGTATTCCTGACAAAAAACCGGGGTCAGCAGAAACACCAGTACCAGCAGGAACAGATAATCCGGTGTGAATTTCCCCAGCAGCACCTCCCAGCCGCCGGTGTAGAGGAAATACCGGTCCTCCGCTTCCCGGACATGGAGATACTGGGTGTAGAGTTGGGAGAAGCCGGCAAAGGTTTCGTCCTCTGCCAGAAGCTTTTCATATTCCCGGCGGAATTCCCCCTCCTCCAAAAGTCCTGCGTAGTAATCCGCCTGCACCTGTCCCAGCTGCTGATGGACAAGGTTCAGCCGTTCCATTTCCGATTCCAGCCATTGGCGTTTTTCCGGGGTCAGCTTCCCCTCCACCTGGGCAAGGCTCCGGTCATATACCTGCCGGTTGTCCTCAATGGTGGCATTGTAAGGCTTGGTAAAGAGCACCATAAAGAGCAGTTCCCCGGCAAGAAGCAGTAGGACGAGCCAAAGTCCCCGGCGGCGAAGCAGCAGTTTATTCCATTCAGACCGAAGCATGGCAAGCCCTCCTTCTCATACGGTTGTGAAAGCTCCGGTTCCGGTACAGAAGCCACAAAAGGGCAATTCCCATCACCAGCACCACGCCAACAGTTACCAAAATCCACTGCCGCACCGGCAGCCCCAGCACATTCACAAATTCCTCCCGGGAGGTCATGGCCCGGGGAAACAGCAGCTGAGCCGGATTCCACCACTGAAGATGAAACCGCCCACGGCTGAATTCTGTAAGGAGTACGCCCCCGATGAGGCAGGCGAGACCGGAAAGAAAAGCGGTGAGGGTCTGACGGCACAGGCTGGACAGCAGCAGGAAAATGCACACAAAGCCCAGAACCCCCAGGAACTTCCACAGGGCAGCCAGAAGAAAATATTGCCCCAGGGTGATGTTCAGCGGGGTGAATTGCATATAGGGCAGGGCATACACCGGGCAGGAGAGGAGCCGGGAGCAGCCGCTGCTTGCCAGCACCAGAAGAAAATCCAGACCAAAGAACAGCAGGCACAGCCCCCCGGCCAGAAGTATGGCGGCGGTGAGCTTGGCGGCGACGGTCTGACCGCCGCCTTTTTTTGTGGTGCGCAGGAGCATATACATCTGGGTGGACTGCTCCCGGACAAAAATGCCGCACAGGGGGAAAAGACACAGGATCAGCACCAGCATCACCGAATAATCGTAATTCAGCAGCAGCTCCCAGCCCTGAAATTCGTGAAATTCCGGCACAGACCGGCCGGAAAAGTCCCGGGCAATGATTTCGTTTTTCCGGGCCTCAAAGAGGCTTCCGGCCTGGCGGTAAAGGTCGGAAAGTTCGGTGGCCCTCTGGGAGATGGCGTAGGCGTTGTTGCCGTACAGATAGGTGTACTTCATCTGGGTGTAAAACAGCCGACGGAAAAAATCCTCATCGGTTGCCTCACTGTAGGTGTAGGCCTCCGGGTCATACTCGCCGCTTAGGGTCATATTCTTCGCTTTTTCCTCCAAAGGGCCGTAAATGGTCATCAGATGGGAGACCTTCTCCGGGGTGACCGCACCGGAGTAGCGGCTGTAAAAGTCCCCATAAACCTGCCGGTAGGGAGCAAATGGCAAGGTGACCTGGTGGTAGGAACTCCAGATTTTCAGGCCGTTGGCTGCCAGCAGCACCGCCATGAAAAGGAGCATCCAGGGGGTCAGGAAGGTTTTGCGGCATTCAAACCCCACCAGGGGAGTAAAACGGCTTTTTTTCATTGGGGCTCCTCCCCGCAGTGGTACAAAAAGACCTCCTCCAGATTGGCGCTGACGGAAACCGCCTCCGGGTGGGGCTTCTGGGGGGCGATAATCCGCATCCGGATGCCCGCATCCTCCCGGGCCATGGCGCTGATGGTGTGGTGGACCAGTTCCGCCGGAACATCCGGAGTATTCAGGGACAGAGCCCAGACCTTGCCCTCCAGCTCCCGGCACAGCCGGGTGGGGGTGTCAAATTTCAGCATATTCCCCTGGTGCAGCAGGAGGATGTGCCCGGCGATGTACTCAATATCCGAAACAATATGGGTAGCCAGAATCACAATCCGGTTTTCGGAAAATTTGGAGATGAGATTCCGGAAGCGAATCCGCTCTCTGGGATCCAGTCCTGCGGTGGGCTCGTCCAGAATCAGAATCCCCGGGTCGGAGAGCATGGCCTGGGCAATCCCCAGCCGCTGGCGCATACCGCCGGACAGGGCGCCGATTTTCTTGCCGGAGGCCTCGGTGAGGTTGACGGTTTGCAGCAGCTCCCGGATTCTTTCCTCCCCGGTTTTTGCCGGGATGTCCTTCAGAACGCACATGTACCGCAGAAATTCCAGCACCGTGAAATCCTTATAAAACTGGGGATATTGGGGCAGATACCCGATGGCTTTCAGAAAATCCCCGCCCATGGAGCGGATGTTTTTCCCATCAATGTAAATCTCGCCGCCGTCGGACTTGAGTATCCCCATAAAGGTATTGATGAGGGTGGTCTTTCCGGCACCGTTGGTGCCCAGCAGACCGTATACGCCGTTTTCCAGGGTGGCGGAAAAGTCCCTGAGGGCGTATTTGCCCTTGTATTTTTTGCTGAGATTCTGAAATTGTACCTCCATGGAATTCCTCCTTCTTTTCGTATTTTCAGGGAATGTAGTCCTCCTTTGCCCCTTCCAGCAGGAAGATGGGGGAGCTGGGGACTGCAAAGGCATTGGTGCGAATGGGTGTGGAAAAATAGTTTTGGGGAACCAGTACGGCATACAGCACACTTTCCGTATCGAAGCCGGTCATGTCCAGCTGGGCTTCCACCACGGTTTTCTGACCGTTTTCCACATCTACAAAAATGGGAGTTCCGTCCTGGGATGCCACCGGCTGATTGTCCACAAAGAAAACCAGGTGATAGCGGACATAGGGAGAGCCGAAAACCTCGTAACGCAGATGTATGGGCTGCGCTCCCTCAACTTCATATACATAGGGCGCAGATGTGTCAAGAATGTTATTGGCAAAGAAATGGTATTCCAAATTTTCCTGCAACTCCTGCTCCGACCAGTCGCCAATTTCTGAAAAAGAAAGGCTTTCTTTGCGGATTTCTACATTGGAGAGCCAGAGACTTTCTTTTGGGAATGTTTCTTCTGGGGGTGTTTGCTGATATTTCAGACGAAAACCAGCAGAGGGGGAACCGCCTGTGTAGGGAAAAGCCTGAGAATCTTTCGAGGTATAGGAGTAGTTGGGAGCCAGAACAGAAACTGCATAGACTTCCAAGTCGTCCCCGGCTTTTCCGGTCACAGGGGTGAAAACCAGGTCTACCGTATAAGCCTCATTATCCGGAGGGAAGAAAGTGTGCAGGAATCCATAATCCGTTCCTTCTGTTTTATATGGCTGGGGAAGGCCGTCTACAAAAAGCAGGATGCCAATACCGCTGCAAACAATGGAACCGGAACCCTCTACCCGGAAAGGAAGAACCATTTCACCCCCGTTATAGGTGTAAAAGGTGCCTTTTTCATCTTTCTGGCTGTCGCCGGCGGCACCGATTATGACAGAGCCCAGGGCCTGAGAATCTTCCGGTTCCTGGGTGTCCGCCTCCGATGTGGTGGAAGGCTGGGTGAAAACATTTTCCACCGTGGGGATTTGAGTGGTTTCCCGGGGCCCTTTTTCCGGGGCGCAGGCAGTCAGCAGGAGAGTCAGCAGAATAAGAGCAATCCATGTTTTTTTCATGGGAATCCTCCTTTCCAATCAGGGAGTATAGTCCTCGCTGGCCCCTTCCAGCAGGAAGATGGGAAAGCTGTGGTCGACAAAGGCTGCGGTTAGGACTTTGCTGGTAAAAGCATTTCGGGGCACCAGTATGGCATACAGCACACTTTCCGTATCAAAGCCGGTCATGTCCAGCTGGGCTTCCACCACGGTTTTCTGACCGTTTTCCACATCCACCAAAATGGGGGCGCCGTCCTGGGGGGCTACCGGCTGATTGTCCACAAAAAAAACGACGCCGTAGTGGACATAGGGGGTGCCAAAAAGCTCAAACCGTAGCTTCACAGGCTGATCTTCCCGAACTTGATATATACGAGGGCTGCCGCCGTCCGGCGCATTGTTGGCGTAAAAATGGAATTCGTAATTTTCTTGCAAATCCTGCTCCGTCCAGGTGTCGATTTCCAGGTGGGAAAGGGGCTCCTTCCGGATTTCCGGCTGGGAGAGCCGGGGACTTGCTTCGGGAAAAACCTCTGCCGGAGGCGTTTCCCGGTATTTCAGCCGACAGCCGATTACAGGGGAGGCGTTGGTATAAGTGAAAGACAGAGGCCCGTCTTCGGTATAGGAATAGTTGGGGGCCACGACGGAAACACCATAGATTTCCAGTTCGTCTCCGGCTTCTCCTGTCACCGGGGTGAAGGTTAAGTCTATAATCCGGGATTCCGGGCGGTCAAACGCAAAAGTGTGCAGATAGGCATAGTCCTTCCCCTCAGCCTTGTAGGGCTGGGGCAGACCATCCACAAAAAGAAGAACACCGATGCCTTTGCTGCCGATGTTGCCGGAAGTATCGATGGAACAGGGCACCACCAGTTCCCCGCCGGTATAAGTCAGATAGGCTCCCAGGCTATCCCGTTCCTGGGTTTCAAAACCGAAACTCAGACCACCGCCCAGACCCACAGGCTCTGTGGTTTCCGTTGGGGTATCCGGGGCGGTGGTGGAGGGCTGGGTAAAGACATTTTCCACCGTGGGGGTCTGGGTGGTTTCCCGGGGCCCTTTTTCCGGCGTGCAGGCAGTCAGCAGCAGGGCCAGAAGAATCAGAAAAATCCATGTTTTTTTCATGGGAATCCTCCTTTCCAATCAGGGAGTATAGTCCTCGCTCGCCCCTTCCAGCAAAAAGATGGGGGAACTGGCGGTTGCAAAGGCAAAGGTGCGAATAGGTGTGGAAAAATAGTTTTGGGGAACCAGTACGGCATACAGCACACTTTCCGTATCGAAGCCGGTCATGTCCAGCTGGGCTTCCACCACGGTTTTCTGACCGTTTTCCACATCCACAAAAATGGGGATTCCGTCCCGGGATACCACCGGCTGATTGTCCACAAAGAAAACAAGGCCATAGCGGACATAGGGGGTGCCGTATACCTCGAAGCGCAGCTGCACCGGTTGCTTTTCTTGCACTTCATATACATAATGGTGCCCGGTGTCCGGCACATTGTTGGCGAAGAAATGGTATTCTAAATTTTCCTGTAGCTCCTGCTCTGTCCAGGTGCCGACTTCTGAGTAGGAAAGGGGCTCCTTTTGGATTTCCGGCTGGGAGAGCCGGGGGCTTTCCTGTGGAAAGACTTCTGCCGGGGGCGTTTCCTGATACTTCAGGCGACAGCCGGCTTCGGGAACAACAGAAGTATATACGAAGGAAAGATCCCCCTCTTCCGTATAGGAATAATTGGGGGTCAGGACAGGGACTGCATAACACTCCAGTTCATCCCCGGCTTCTCCTGTCACCGGGGTGAAGGTTAAGTCTATCATTCGGGATTCGGGACGGTCAAATTGAAAAATGTGCATATAGGCATAGTCCTTCCCCTCGGCCTTGTAGGGCTGGGGCAGACCATCCACAAAAAGAAGAATGCCGATGCCTCTGCTGCCGATGTTGCCGGAAACATCGATGGACAGGGGGGCAACCAGTTCACCGCCGGTGTAAGTCAGGTAGGAGCCCTGGTCATCCCGTTCCTGGGTTTCGAAACCGAACCCCAAACCGCCGCCCAGACCCACAGGCGCTGTGGTTTCCGTTGGAGTATCCGGGGCGGTGGTGGAAGGCTGGGTAAAGACATTTTCCACCGTGGGGGTCTGGGTGGTTTCCTGGGGAGCCTTTTCCGGCGTACAGGCAGTCAGCAGCGCCACCAGAATAAGAAAAATCCATGCTTTTTTCATAGAAACCCTCCTTTCCAATCAGGAGATAAAGTCCTCTTCTGCTTTTTCCAGCAGGAATATAGGGAAACTGGGGGCGACAAAGGCTGCGGTTGGGACTTGGCTGGAAAAAGCATTTTGGGGCACCAGTACGGCATACAGCACACTTTCCGTATCAAAGCCGGTCATGTCCAGCTGGGCTTCCACCACGGTTTTCTGGCCGTTTTCCACATCCACCAAAATGGGGGCGCTGTCCTGGGGGGCTACCGGCTGATTGTCCACAAAGAAAACAAGGCCATAGTGGACATAGGGAGTGCCGTAAAGCTCAAACCGAAGCTTCACAGGCTGATCTTCCCGCACCTTATACACATAAGGACTGCCGCTGGCTGGCACATCGTTGGCGTACAGGTGGGTTTCCAGATTTTCCAGCAGCTCCTGCTCCGTCCAGGTGCCGACTTCCGAGTAGGAAAGGGGCTCCTTCCGGATTTCCAGCTGGGAGAGCCGGGGACTTGCTTTGGGAAAAACCTCTGCCGGGGGCGTTTCCCGGTATTTCAGCCGACAGCCGACCACAGGAGAGGTGCCGGTATACACGAAGGAAAGAAGCCCTTCTTCGGTATAGGAATAGTGAGGTGCCACGACGGAAACACCATAGATTTCCAGTTCATCCCCGGCTTCTCCTGTCACCGGGGTGAAGGTTAAGTCTATAATCCGGGATTCCGGGCGGTCAAACGCAAAAGTGTGCAGATAGGCATAGTCCTTCCCCTCAGCCTTGTAGGGCTGGGGAAGACCATCCACAAAAAGAAGAACACCGATGCCTTTGCTGCCAATGTTGCCTGAAGCTTTTATGGAACAGGGCACCACCAGTTCCCCGCCGGTATAAGTCAGATATGCTCCCAGGCTATCCCGTTCCTGGGTTTCAAAACCGAACCACAAACCGCCGCCCAGACCCACAGGCGCTGTGGTTTCCGTGGGGGCTTCCGGGGCGGTGGTGGAAGGCTGGGTGAAAACATTTTCCACCGTGGGGGTCTGGGTGGTTTCCTGGGGCCCTTTTTCCGGCGTGCAGGCAGTCAGCAGCAGGGCCAGAAGAATCAGCGGAATGATTTGCTGTGTTTTTTTCATGTGATTTCCTCCCGGTTCTTTTGTTTGCCGCAGCCTGCCGGGGCAGGCTGCGGAGAAAATGCAGATTACTTGATGGGCTTGGGAACATTGTCGTAGTATGTATACCCAGTTGGAGCCTGTGTACCGCCCAGGACTTGGTGAGCGACACGAGCTTGGGTCGGTCTGCCTTCAATGGTGAATTGAATGGGGAAGCCGTGATCATACCGAGTTGCCCCCCGGACCGTATTCATGCTGTTAAGTGTAGTGAGAGTTTTCAGCTCGTTTTGGAAGTCAACAGAGGTTCTCAGGTAAGCCCGATCGGGATTTTGGCTTACTGTGGTTGTGGTATTAAACAGATTAAGGTCGTTGGAATCCTGGGAACTTCTCCCGGAAACAACGCCATAAATACCGGCATCTTCTCCAAAGGCTGCAGATGCGCTGATGGCCATGGAGGCGCACAGACCCAGGGCAAGGGCGGATGTGAGAATTCTGGTTTTGATTTTCATTAAAAAACTCCTTTCTCGTTGTGGGTGGTTGTATAAGCTGACCAATGTCCGGAAAAAACCGTGCCAGACTTATACGGACTGTTTGCGTGGGTATGCTGCTGAATTATGTATATCACCTTCCTTCAAAAATGTCAATATCTCAAATTTGAAGCGCATATTTTTGTCTGTTTTAGACAAAAAATTTGTGGATAAGGAAAAATATGGATACAAAGTCCCTAACTGGCTTCAAATTTGGATACAAATACCTTGCTTTCGGTGAAGTTGTGAATCCACCAAAAGACTTACCCCCTCCCGGAAAAGGCCCCGAGCCTGTTCAAAACCCCAATCTCCTTCCTCTTTTTGGGGGTTATACTTTAATATGTATCCAGAACGCAAAATGTGACATGAATTTCGAAAATTTTTGAAAAAATTTTTTAAGGGGCGGAAGTTTCTGTCAGGCCCCTTCCTCCCTGAAAGGAAAAAGACCGCAGTCGGCAGACTGCGGTCTGAAGAGATTCTGCTTTCGGATGCCAATTTCTCCCTGGGGAGAAATTGGCCATTCCCCTTTGCGGGGTTGGGGTGCTGTTCCTCCACCGGTAAATTGTGCATTAGGGAAGCTCTGAATAAATTGGCAAGAGCTGGCAGCGTGATATTTTTCGTCAGACAAAAGAATGGAAAACAGTGGAATACTGTATGTATTTCCTGTTTTTCATTCTGCGTGGATGGCGAAAAAGATAAGCTTTCCAGCCGCAGACGATTTGTTCAGAGATTCCTTAGATCGGTGCGCACTTTTTGGTGAGCCAGGCGATTTCCTCGCCGGTCAGCAGGGGGGAGAGCTTCTCCAGCACCTGGGCGTGGTAGCCATTGAGCCACTGCCGCTCCTCCTTCGTCAGCTCATCGGCAAGCACGCAGCTTACATCCATGGGGCAGAAGGTGATGGGCTCAAATTTCAGGAACCGGCCGTAGGGGCTTTCCCCGGCCTCCACACAAACCAGCTCGTTTTCCACCCGGATGCCCACTTCTCCTTCTTCGTAGATACCCGGCTCGTCGGTGACGATCATGCCTGGCTGGAACACCACGGCGTTGTGGGGACGGAGGCTGTGAGGCCCTTCGTGGACAGCCCCCACATGGGACACGCTGTGTCCGGTGCCGCAGCGGTAGTCAAGCATATGCCGCCACATGGGCTGCCGGGCCAGCATATCCAGCTCCCCGCCGGTAGCCCCGGCCTGCCACACCGCCATAGCCACATCAATGTGGCAGCGAAGCACCCGGGTGTAGGCCAGCTTGTGGGCTTCGGAGATGTCCCCGATGGCATAGGTGCGGGTGATGTCCGTGGTGCCCTGGTAGTAGGTGCCGCCGCAGTCCACCAGCAGGAAACCATCGGTGCCAATCTGGGCGTCAGCGCCGGCCTTGGGGGCGTAGTGCATCATGGCGGCGTTGGGGCCCCAGGCGGCAATGGTGGAGAAGCTGGGGAAGAGGAAGCCCTCTCCCCGGCTCCGATGCCGCAGGAGAATTTCGTCCACATCCGTCTCCCGGAGGATTTCTCCATTAGAGAGCCGCTTTTCCAGCTCCATCTGGAAGCGCACCATGGCGGCGCCGTCAGAAAGGTGAGCCTGCCGGGTGGCGGCGATTTCCGTTTCGTTCTTCACCGCTTTCATCATGCTGATGGGGTCGGCCTTTTCCAGAAGGGTGCAGGCGGGATTCTCCCGGAGGGCATTGTAAAGGGCGGCGTTGAGACTGCCCGGCTCAAAAAGCACCGTCCGGGGCTGGGAAATTTCCCCGATATAGCCGGGCAGAGCCTGGTAATCTTCCAGGGAGACCCCGGCCTGGGCAAGGGCGTCCCTGGCCTCCTGGGGAACACGGCTTCCATCGGTAAAGAGCACTGCCTTGTCCATGTCCACATAGGCAAAGGCCAGGGCGTAGGGGGTGTGGTCAATGTCCTCAGCCCGGAGATTCAGCAGCCAGGCCACGCTGTCCAGCCGGGTGACCACCATGGCGTCAGCCTGCTGCTGCAAAGCTTCCCGGAGTTTTGTCAGCTTTTCCGCCGGGGAAAGCCCGGCGTACCGGGTGTCCAGAAGCCACACAGGGGTGGCAGGCAGGGCAGGTCTGTCCTCCGTCCAGACCTCGTCCACCAGAGGCAGGGGGGAGAGGGCAAAACCCTCCTTCTTCGCCAAAGCCTCCAGCCGCCGCAGCTGGCTCAGGGGCATGACCTCCGCCGTGTAGCCCAGCACCTGCCCGGGCTGCAATTTTTCCGTGAGGTACTCAGACAAAGTGGGCACACCCTTGACCCCCATGTGCATGGAGGCCACCCCGGTGCCCGCCAGAGCCGCATCGGCAGCTCCAAAGAACCGGCCGTCCACCCACAGGGCGGCCTCCTGTAAAGTCACCACCAGATTGGCGTTTTCACAGGAGAAGCCGGAGAAATACTCCCAGGCGGTGTAATGAGCCGGGGCGTATTCGCTGGCGTGGGGGTCGGAGCTGGGCATGAGATAGGCATGGCAGCCGGATTTTTCCATAGCCGCCCGAAGGTCGGCCAAACGCTGAGGAACGGTTTTCATAGCAAACACTCCTGTTGAGTAGAATTTCCCTTATCATAGCACCGTTGAAACAAAAAATCAAATGCGGCGTGCCGCCGGCGGCCAGTGGCCGCTGACAATTTCCCACGGTAATCTTCTGCAAATCGTTACTGCCCCTCCAATGTCCGGTATCGGCACCAAAGGCTCCCTTGCGAAAGGGAGCTGGCAAAAATCTTTGATTTTTGACTGAGGGATTCACAGCAGGCATTCTCCATATCCAGAAAACCAATGTGGAAAGCAAAACCAGCCCCCGGGAGGAGCTGGTTTTTGCGCTTATTCTTTTCCGGGGCGCACACTTACTTCTCCCTGGGACAGGGCTGCTTCCCGGCCGTCGGAGTAGCGCACCACCAGCCGGAAGTGCTCGTCGATAGAAAGGGCTGTGGCGGGGATGGGCCCTGTGGGGGTGATGACCTCCACCGCCTTCCCCAGTACCATGCTGTAGTCCCGGTAGGACTGCAAATGCCCCAAAGGGTCGGGATTTTGGTAGCAGTCCATCAGCTGATTGAGAATCTCCCCTGCCAGACGGTTCTTTCCGTCGGGAAACGTCCTGGAGAACACCGGCCCGGCAATGCCCTGCAGCTCCGGGGGGAAGTCCCCGGCCGGGGTGTAGACATTTACCCCAATGCCCACAATGCCGTATTCCAGCATACCGTTTTCCATGGAAAAGGCCCCTTCTGTGAGAATCCCGCAGACCTTTTTTCCGTGGAGATAGATATCGTTTACCCACTTCACCTGGGGATGCTCCCCGGAAACTGCTTCAATGGCCCGGCAGACAGCCACGGCAGCCATGGTGGTAAGCCCCAGGGAGGATTCCGGGGACCAGTCCCGGGGCCGCAGCAGCAGGCTGAGATAAACGCCGGAGCCCTGGGGGGAGTAGAAGGAGCGTCCGTACCGACCCTTTCCCGCCTCCTGGCAGCCGGCAACCACCGCCGTGCCCTCCGGGGCCTTTTCCTGGGCCAGAGCCTTCACCGCCTGATTGGTGGAGCTTACCTTGTCCTGAACCTGCACCTGAAGGGCATCATGGCGCAGATACTTCTGCACCCCCTGGCAGGAGAGAATGTCCGAATCCCGGGACAGGCAGTAGCCCTTGTTGGGAACGGCGTGGATGGGATAGCCCTCCTGCTGCAAGGCTTTCACAGCCTTCCAAACCCCCGCCCGGGAGACATTCAGGGCCTTTCCAATCTCCTCCCCGGAAAAATACTGCCCCTTGCTGCTTTCAAACAGCGCCAGAATTTTCTCACGAAGGGTCATGGCGAACTCCTTTATGAAGCTTCAAAGCGGCAGATAGCCGGATGCACAGGGCAAGAGCCAGGGCCACCTTGATAAGATCCGGGATGGTGTAGGGAATGACGCATTTCAGAAGCACCGCCCACAGGCCGATGGCTCCGGTGTTCCGGGTGTAGACCAGGAGGAACCAGCCGGTACCCAGAGCATAGCAGGCAAAAAGTCCGGCAACCATAGCCACAGCCAGGGCCCAGGGCTTCCGGCCGATGAGCTTTTCCAGGCCCCACATCACAAGGGCCGAGGCCAGGAAGCCAAAAATGTAGCCGCCGGTGACCCCCACCAGCGCCCCCAGTCCGCCCTTCATCCCCGCAAACACCGGCAGCCCCACGGCGCCCATGAGCAGGTACAAAAACACAGCGGCAGAGCCCAGCTGTCCTCCCAGCACCCCCACGGCGATGAACACACCGAAGGTCTGCATGGTGAAGGGCACCGGCCCGGGAATCATAATCTGGGCGCAGATTGCCATGACAACGGCAAAAAGAGCCACATAGGTAAGCTTACGGATTTTCAGGGAATTTTCCATCTCATATGCTCCTTGTCCTTTTTCTGTAAGAAGTATAGCATATTTCTGACGGATTGTAAACCATATATATAAAAGCGGTTTACAATCCGGAAGAAGAATTGTTTTTTGGAATGCTTGACAAACCGGGTGGTATATGGTAGAATACTCAGGCATGAAAATATAGACTTTTTATTCGGAGTGATACCCAAGAGGCCGAAGGGGCTCCCCTGCTAAGGGAGTAGGCGGTCAAAAGCCGCGCGAGGGTTCAAATCCCTCTCACTCCGCCATGGAAGAATAACCCGGTTTTCTCAGGAAAGCCGGGTTTTCTTTTCTGTTTCTCCCGTTTTAGGACGGAATTTGTTTGGAATTTGATACCCTCGCTTTTGGGGGATTTGGGGTTTTCCCTTGGGTTTTCCCTTATAGGTTCAAAATGCCCTGAATGTAGCTCTCCATGCGTGCTGCGCTGGCCTGTTTCATCTGTTCGGTGACATGACCATACACATCCAGGGTAAAGGAAGCGGTTGCGTGGCCCAGATTGCTCTGCACGGTTTTGATGTCATCCCCGGAACGGAGGGAGGCCACCGCATAGCTGTGGCGCAAATCGTGAAAACGGGCATCCGGCCGACCGATGGCGGCTGCAATTTCTTTGAAATGCCTGACCACCGTCTGGGGAATGAGATGTCCTCCCAGGCAGTTGGTGAAAACCAGGTTCATGGGATTTGACCACATGGACCCCGCCTGTTCCCTGTCTGCAAACTGCCGGAGCTTCTGCTTCTGTAAAATCTGCATCACCCAGGGGGCCGGTGTGATTTTCCGTGGCCTGTCGTTTTTCAGGGATACCAGGTGGAATTTTCCCCCCACACCCCTTTCCTTTTGCAGCTGCTTTTCAATCAGGATTGTGCCTTTCAGGAAGTCAACGCAGTTCCAGGTCAGACCCAGGGCTTCCCCTTCCCGCATACCGGTGAAAAGGGTGACGGTGAACAGCCATTCCAGAGGGCTGCCTTTGGCTGCATTCAGAAACAGCTTGGTTTCCACCTCATCCAGGGGCCGCAGCTCCTTCTTTACAATCCGGGGAAGAATGCAGGCGTTGGTGGGATTCGCCCGGATAACCCCGTTGGCAACCGCCTGTTGCAGGGCCTTGTGAAGCACGCCGTGGACATTTTTCACGGTCTTGGGGGAAACGGCATTCCGGGTGTCGGTAGGCTCCCCCAGACTGTTATAGAAGCTCTGGACAAGGTGGGTGTTGAGGGCATCCAGGCGGATGGCACCCAGTCCCGGCTTCAGGTGGGTTCGGATGGTCGCCTTGTAGGCGGCAACGGTAGAGGACTTGACTCCGCCCAGGTATGCGGCTGCCCAAATGTCCAGCCATTCTCCCAGAGTGGTCTTGGAGGGGGCAACATAGGTTCCCGCATCGATGGCAGCGGTGGCGGCTTTCAGCTTTTGGGCCACTTCCTTCTGGCTCTTTCCGGAAATGCTCCGCTGAATCTGCTTTCCTGTTCCGGGGTCAAAGCCCACGGTATACCGGGCCTCCCAGTAGAGGTAATCCTTTCCCTTCCGGGTGACGGTTTTCTTGCGGATGTTTCCCAATCCCGCAGGGGATTTTTTGGTTTTGTTGGTGCTATACGGCATAATTTCCTCCTTCCGCCGCATAGCAGGTACGCACCTATGATACCATGCGGCGGGTTGAAAATCAATCGATGGGGTTCAAGTCGTTCAGCAGAAATTCGATAAGGGCTTCCCGCGGAATCCGGTAGCACTTGCCAATGCGGACACTGCGGATTTTCCCGGAGCGGAGCAGCTCATAGGCGGCATTTCTGCCGATGCAGAGCACCTTCGCCAGTTCCTCCACCCGGAGAACAGGGGGAATTTTCTCAAGAAAAATCTCCTGGGACATGGTTCTGACTCCTTTCCAAAGTATTTTGGATTGCGGTGTTTTGTCATAGAGTCATCAGGTCAGCAGATGGGCACAGTCAAGCACAGTCATCAGGTCGGCGTGGTCAGATTCTGTCAGCAGGTCGGCATCTCGGTCTGGTCAGGGGCATCATCGGGCTTTTTCGCCCGGTTGTACTGCCGGTAGTGGAAAAAGTTCAGCAGGTTTCCTTCCGCATCGGTCAAAACGGCGGTTTTTTCAAAAACCAACGGGGCAGAGCCCACCAGCTTTTGGGCTTCGGCCTCCGTGGTCTGGAGAATGACAGGCCGCCGAATCCCCTGGCTGCACCGGTAAAGGTTGAATCCCGATGGGTAAAGGCATAGCCTTGCACCCTTTGCGATTGCCTTTTTCCGGTGGCTTTGGGATATGTCCCTGGATTCCACCTCCACAATGGTTCCGATGGAGCATCCGGCGTTGATGGCCTCCTCCAGTTCCATGTCCCCCAGATAGGCGGTCAGATACAGGCCGGGATTGTCGATTCCCTTCAGGCTTTTGGTTTTCGTGAAGCCGTTTCTCCACAATCGGGCCATATCCTCATTGGGCACAAAGGGAGCCCGCTTTGGGAAGAAGAACAGGCAATGGAGGTGCCAGGCACCCCGGCCCTGGGGTTCTGCGGCGGCGATGTACTCCGCTGGCGGCAGATTCCTTTTTTCCAGGTAGTAGCGGAAGCGCAGCCAAAAACGGCGGTAATCTTCATACAGCCGCTTGGGGTCGGTCATGTTCTCCCGGTAGGTCAGTGTCACCCACAATGCAGTGTGGGGATTGGTCAGATTGGTGTTGATAATATCCCGCAGCCGCTTCAGGCTCTGGGCTACGCCGGCCTTGTTTTCGGAGCGGTTTTGGGTGTGGTGAAATTCCAGGATTTCCCCGGTTCGGATGTCCAGGCCGTGGTCCTGGTCTATCTTGCGGATGGGATTGCTGGTGGTCCTGCCGCAGTAGCGGATTTCGGTGATATTCCCGGTAAATTTCACCGTCACCGGAGTCGTGGGGTCATCGGGTCTTTCAGGCTTTTTTCTGTTCATCTTCTTAAAAAATCAAGTTTAACGCACAGCCCCTGCCGCCGGGTGCACGCCCCCGGCGGCGGGGCTGGCGTCTGCTTATTCCTCCATAGTCAGAATATCGTCCGCTTTGACGGACAACTTGTCCCGGTATTCGCCGTAGACGGTGGCGGTGGCGTTGACAGGCTGGACATAATCCCCCAGCTGCACAGCAACCTTAGTCTGGGGCAACTTGATGGCGACTTTTTCGAAGAGGTTGGTCACCACCTCCCCGGGCTTGCACTGATATTGGGTGTCGTCCCGGATGATGACCACATCCACGGTTGAGCCGATGATTCGCTGCCGGTCGTCGCTGTCGTAGCGGGGACGGATGCCTGTGACTTGGAAGGTTTTGTCCTGGGCGAATGCGGCCCAATCGAAGCGGGTGAACTGGGTGAGTTTTTTCATGGAAAGCACCTCCTTGGTGAAGATAGAATTATCCGGCAGGGGCGTGCCCCTTTGGACAAGAGCATGATACCACGCAGGCCATGACAAAAACTGGGTAAAATTTCCAACTCCCCGGTCAGGGGAGGAGAAAATCCAGAAGGCCGCGGGCGAAAAGGGGGAGAAAGTCCTCCCCGATTTCCAGCAGGGCCTCGCCCCCGGGTGCAGCCTCCAGGAAGTCCACCAGCCGGTTGGCGAGTAGTTCCCGGGATTCATCACGTTTTGTCAGCACCTTGGTGACGGATTTTAACTGCAAGTCCCGACTGGGAATCAGGCGGCTTGCGTCGCGCTTTTTCCGGGTGAGGGAAATGACCCAAAGCCGTGTCTGCTGGCTAAGATTCAGCAGGGTGTTCAGTTCGATTTTCTCATAGTTTTTTGAGTAAACGGCTATAAATCGGACTAAAAAATCCAATTTGCAGCCGTTAATCTTGTCGGCGCTTCGCATTCGGAACAAAATTCTATACATCCGTTTTTCTCCCGGGGCCTCCCCCATCCGTAGGACAATCTGGCGGAAGCTAATCCCCCGGGTCTTGGCCTCCTCCAGCATGTCGTACATCTGGTCGAATCGATGGTCTGAATATTCATACATTTTTGTTTTACCTCCAGGTTTCTGAAATTTGGAATCCTGGATAGTAAAAGCAAAATAGTCACCTGCTTACGTAGATTGCAGTAAGTGCCAGGGTCGCTGCCATTAAGTGCCAATCTTGCCCAAATAGAGCCAATGTCCCTGTTTAAGGAGCCAAGGTTCCCACTGAGAAGTGCCATTCTTAGAACGAGAGGTGCCGGGGTTCTTTTGGGCAAGTGCCAACCATGACAGGCTGAGTGCCAACCTTGAAGCCGCAAGTACCAGGGACAATTTCGTCAAGAGCCAACCTTACCCTGAGAGATGCCAGGGTCGTTTCTGCCAAGTGCCAATCTTGTTGGAGGGGAGCGCCAACCTTGTTGGGGGAAGGGCCAACCTAAATGAGGAGGCACCAGGGACCGTGGGAGGAAGTGTCTTTGTTAATAAAAAATGAACATCCCTCCTGTGTGCATAAAGATGCAAGGAGGGATGTGTTTTATTCATAATGCAGGGAGCCGGATATGGCTGCCTTTGTCCGGCGGATGTCCCGGATTTGGGGTACGAGGATGGGGGTGAGGCTTTTCCCCTCAACCCGCAGATAGCCCTTTCCCCGGGGCTGAGGCTGTATCTTCTGGGCATCATCGGGGAACAGCATGCGGATGGCTTCCTGGGACAGATGGCCCAGGCCGATACAGTTGCCGAAGTTATCCCTTCCGGTGATGTAGGCCGCATCCGGCCGCTGAAGGGACATGATCACAAACACCTGCACACCCCGGCCCAGCATGAGGATGGAGGCCATTTTCTGCTTGTAGTCCTCCTGCTCCTTTTTGGAATGAAGGGCCAGGAACCCGGCCCATTCATCCACGCAGAAATAAATGGGCGGATACCAGGGGGCCGGGTTTTCCATGCGGCTTTGCATTTCCTCAAACACCAGGCTGAGGGCCTGGGCCACGGCGGTATGCTTGTAGTAGCCGGGGCAGCCGTCAAATTCTATGAAATCCACCCCCTTGAAATCCGCCAGCAGCAGGCGGATGGGCTTTTGGGCAAGCTGGCCGAGAATGTAGGTGAGCAGATAGGTTTTGCCGCTGCCGGAGGGGGCGGCAATCAGAAGATGAGGGGCCTTGGAAAAGTCTATCCGCTGGGGGACAATCAGACCCTGGGCGAGGGCGGCCTGAGCCACCCCCACCGTGAACCTATTATCGGGCTTCGTCGTCATAGACGGTCCTGTCCGGCTGCTTCGGTGCGCTGTCCATGTGAATCGCCTTTTTCACATACTCCGCAGCCTCGGCGGTGCAGACATACAGCACATCCAGGGTCAGATAGTGGGCTGCCTCGTCAAAGAACACCCGGTCAATAAAGACACTGGGAATCCTGCCGATTTTGGGGTCCAGGTAGCAGCTGGAAAGGCCGCTGATGCCATAGTTCATCAATTCCCCGGTGATGTAGTTCTGCAACACCAGCCGCATGGTTTTTTCGTCCATTTCCGGCTTGTCCGGCATGACAAGCTGGAAGCGGTAAAATACACACCGGCTGCGATAGGCTGGGGCATAGCCCTGGGGGGTCAGGGATGAGGCATCCCGTCCCAGGGGGATTTGCAGAAATTCCCGATTTTGGGACAGCACGAAAAACAGGAAGTACTGGAGGCAGGGATAGACCACCCGGGCGTTTTTCAGGGCGATTTTCCGGGAAAGGAAGCCTGCCAGCAGGTGGGCGCCGGTTTTGACAGCCGGGCGGTCCAGCACCCATAGCACGGACCATAGTCCCCCGAACAGCAGAACCGAACCGGGCAGTGCTACACCAAGGAAAATCAGACATCGCCAGAACTCCGCAGCTTCCGTAGACGGAACCGGAACAGGTTCCTCATGGAGTACGAAAAAAAAGAGTGCGGCCAGGGCAGCGATGGATACGCTGATCATGGCAATCAGGGTTCTTCTCCAGTCCCGTTCTTCCGGGGATAGATTTGGTTTTCGCTTCATAAAATTACCTCCTTTTTTGGCGGCAGTGCCGTCGTATACCTATAGTTTAGCGAGGAATCCTGCCAAAAACTGGGTAAATTTTTGCCGGAGGTATTGCAAAAGGATACCGGCTTTGATAAAATAAAAAGGCCACACAAGAGAACATTTTTGCACCTGAACGAGGCTGTGTTTTTCCTTTTGGTAAAAATGCAGGCTCTATTTTGGCATCCTCGTTTTGGGGCAATGTTGAATCTTGTGTGGCGCAAGGGAGCTGTGCGTTTTTCGGGGCATGGCTTCGGCTGTGCCCTTTTTTATATATGATGACAGGGAGGTAAAAGTATGGAAAAAAAGAAAAAAGTGCGTATTCTTGCCGGATGTGTCATTCTGGCGCTCCTGATTGGGTGCGTTGGCTGTGCCGGGTGTTCCGGTAGGGGAGAGGCAGGGGTTACTACCGAGCCTACTTCCGTTACTACTGGGGGTACTCGCCCCGGCGGTGAGACCGAGGTCACCGAGGGCACCGAACCCTCTGAAGGCACCGAACCTACTGAAGGCACCGAACCCTCTGAGGGTACTGAGCCTACTGAGGGCACCGAGGCTACGGAGGGCACGGAGGGTACTGAACCCACCGAAGGTACGAACCCCACGAATCCGACTAACCCCACCAATCCTACGAACCCGACTAACCCGACCAACCCCACCAATCCGACGAATCCTACTAACCCGCCGGAACATAAGCACTCCTACACCTCTAAGGTAACCAAGCAGCCCACCTGCACCCAGACCGGTGTGCGAACCTATACCTGTTCCTGTGGTAAGAGCTACGATGAACCCATCAAGGCTACTGGTCATAACTATGGGGTAGCTTCAGAAGTGAAGGCTACCTGCACTAAGGGCGGTTCCGTGGTCTACAAGTGTAGTAAGTGCGGTCATACCTACGACAAAACCTCCGACGCCCTCGGACATAACTGGGTACACCACCACACCGACGAAGTCGGTCATTGGGGTTCAATCATAAAGTGTCATTGCGGTGGTTGGTCTTGTGATTCCTCAGATTCGAATTGGGAGGATTCTTACATGAGTCATATTCGTTCTGTAGATAAACCCTCTGAACATTCGTATTACGAAGACTACTATTGGGTAGTCGACACCCCCGCTGAAGATTACTATACCTGCTCCAGATGTGGTGATCGCAAGGATTCCTGATAACTGCTTTCATGCCCCCTACTTACGGGGTGCGTGGGGTTAGTTATAGCGGGAGCCGGTTGGTTTCGTAATCATTTCTTTCTGACTGGATATCATTTTACTACATCGAGCAACATTTTGAAGATGCCGATAATTTGTACCAAATCTGTTCTAAAAAATACACCTCGATACACCTTGTCTAACCGGCTCCCGCAGTTTTAATAAATAGCTTTTATAGGCTCACAATAGCCCCATCGAATCCTCTCGATGGGGCTTCATTTTGTCTATTTTGTGCTGTAACTGCTTCTGCGTGTAAAGACCCCATACAGGGTATGTTACACCTTTCCAGAAGTACCCAGATGGTGGATTTGCTCTTACGAGGGTATCTCCGATTGCCAAGTTTTGGGAAGTTTTAGGTTTTTATGAAATCTTTTAATGATTGTGGTATGTAGTGTAGTCCCACTATTTGGTGTAGTGAGTATATAAAAATTCATGTGAAAGGTGGAATCCCAATGCGGAACATCGCTAAGCGTTCTGTCGCTTTGCTTTTGTTTGTGGCGATGGTGCTTTCCGTGTGTCAGGGCGTGGTTGTACCCACTTTTGCTGGTGCGGTTTGGGTTTCGTTTGCCTGGTTGTTTTGTACCTGCTATGGGCCAATAGAACATGATTTTCCCTTGCTTTTTCCCTTATACCCGCAATACAGGGCAATACAAGGGGTGAAATAACGGTAAAGAATGTTTGACAAATGGCATAAAATCGCATAAAATGGGAACAAAAGGTACAGGATAACACACCCGCCTGGATGTTCAAATCCCTCTCACTCCGCCAGAAAAAGCACCTTTTGTCCTTCGGACGAAAGGTGCTTTTTCAGTGAAATAAATCCTTGGAGATTTGTGAAATGCCCTTCGGGCGTGAAAGATTGCTTCCCAATGTGAAATGCCTGCGGGCGTGGGTGGATTTATTTCCTTTCACTTTTCACACTGACCGCAGGTCAGTATTTCACATCCGAAGGATATTTCACATGTTAGGAAAGGCGGCGGCTTTATGGGAGAATCCAAACTTCGGGACTTGTCCATGGATTTTGCGGTGAAGATGGTGCAGCTGTGCGAAACCATCAAGGGTCACTATTCCCTTGTGAATCAGCTGGAGCGTTCTGCAACCTCCATCGGTGCCAACATCCACGAGGCAAACTATGCCCACGGAAAAGCAGACTTTATTTCCAAGCTGCAAATAGCGTTGAAAGAGTGCTATGAAACGGAGTATTGGCTGGAATTGTTTGTAAAAGCCCAGATTCTCAGCCCGGAGGCCGGAAGGGAGCTATCCAACCGGTGCGGTACAATCCGCCGGATTCTCATTGCCTCCCTCAATACCGCCAAAGGAAACGGAAAATAATACGCTACCGCCCCCGGCACGGAAGAGTGCCGGGGGCGTTTTTCTACACCTTGTCCATAAAATCAGAGCGGTACAAAATACTCTCCACGGAATTTTCCACGGTGCCATACCGGGTTTCGTAGGGGACGGTCTTTATGTACCGGAATCCGCATTTTTCCATGACCCGGGCGGACTGGCGGTTCCAGTCAAAGTGACCCACCAGAAGAAAGTCCAGCTTAACGGCTCCAAACAGGTAATCCATCACCGCCTCCACCGCCTCCGGCATCAGGCCCTGACCCCAATAGGCCTTGGACAGGACATACCCGATTTCCCGGCCGGAAAGCTCCGCCAGTTCGGGGTAGTGCGCCTCCTGGTATTCTTCAACACCCAGAGAGCCGATGACGGTTCCCTCGTATTCCAGGGCAAAGGTGCGCTTTCCCTCCATAAAAAGTTTCAAAATCTGCCGGGACTCCTCCAAATCCTTGTGGGGGTTCCAGCCTGCCATCTGCCCCACGCCCTCTACATGGGCATAGTCGTAAAGATCCTGCAAATCCCCCTCCCGCCAGGGCCGGAGGGTCAGCCGCTTTGTTTTCAGCGTGACATTGGTGATATCAATTCGGGCGTTCATGGGGCATCCTCCTTTGGAAAAATGGAATGGTATCAGTATAAAATGCCCGTGAGCCCTTTGTCAAGGAAAAAAGGACTTGACAAAACTGTGTTTACTGTGTATACTGTTTATACACAGTAAAACAAGGAGGGGATGGGGTGAATCTCTTTATTGACAACAAAAGCGGCGCACCCATTTACGACCAGATTTTTACCCAGCTGAAAAACCGGATTCTCTCGGGAGAACTGGGGGAAAACGAAATGCTCCCGTCTATCCGCAGCCTTGCCAAGGATTTGCGCATCAGCGTCATCACCACCAAGCGGGCCTATGACGAGCTGGAGCGGGAGGGCTTTGTGTATACCGTTCCCGGGAAGGGCTGCTTTGTGGCGGCGAAAAACGTGGAGCTGCTCCGGGAGGAACACTTAAAGAAAATCGAGGCCCTTATGGGGGAAATTCTGAGCCTTGGTGCAGCCTGTAACCTGAGTAAAGCCGAGCTGGCGGAGATGTTCCGCCTTATGATGGAGGAATGACCATGAACGCATTGGAAATTCGAGGACTGACCAAAGATTATGGGGCGTTTTGCCTCCGGAACCTGAACCTGAGATTGCCCTCCGGGTGTATCCTGGGGCTCATTGGAGAAAACGGCGCCGGAAAGAGCACCACCATCAAGCTGATTCTGGACATGATCCGAAAGGACGAAGGAACCGTCACCATCCTGGGACAGGACAACCAAAAGAATCTGCCCCTTCTCAAGCAGGACATCGGGGTGGTGCTGGATGAGGTGGGCATCCCCGAGTGTCTTACCCCCTTGCAGGTGGGAAAAATCATGGCTGGCACCTTTACCCGCTGGGAAGATGGCCTTTACCGGCAGTACCTGGGCAGATTTTCACTGCCGGAGAAAAAGCCTTTCAAGGAGCTGTCCAAGGGCATGAAAATGAAGCTGGGGCTGGCGGTGGCCCTTTCCCACCATCCCAGGCTTCTGATTCTGGACGAGGCCACCGCAGGTCTTGATCCGGTGGTGCGGGAGGAGATTCTGGACATTCTCACAGACTTCACCCGGGAGGAGTCCCACAGCGTTTTGATTTCCTCCCACATTGTCAGCGATTTGGAGAAAATCTGCGACTACATTGCCATTTTGCACCAGGGAGAGCTTCTTTTGTGTGAGGAGAAGGACCGGCTGCTGGAAACCTACGGCCTGCTTTCCTGCACCCGGGAGCAGCTGGAGGATCTGGAGCCGGGGGCGGTGCTGGGAAAGAAAATCTCCCCCTACGGGGTCCAGGCCCTGGTCCGCCGGGATCTGGTGCCTGCCGGTTGGAATGTCAGCCCTGTGAATACGGAAGAACTGTTTATCTTCCTGGTAAAGGAGCGTGGATGATATGAAAGGCTTGTTGCGAAAGGATATTTACATGGCAGCCAAATACTACCGGGCGGTTTTGGTGGCGGTGGCAATATTTCTCATGTTGGCGATATTGGACGAGGCAAATTTATTTTTCTTGACTTATGCGGTCTTGATTTCCGGAATGCTTCCTGTGAGCCTGCTTTCCTATGATGCCCACTTTAAGTGGGAGCAGTACAGCGGCACCCTGCCCTATACCCGGGCGCAGCTGGTATCTGCCAAATATCTGATGGGGCTGATTTTCAACGGCGGGGTGCTTCTGGTGTGCCTGGGGGTTTTGGCTCTGCGGCAGATTCTGGGTGGCGGTTTTGATTTGGATGCATTTTTGGGAGCCGGATTGCTCTGCTTCGTGCTGAGTGTGGCTGCCCCTGCTTTTCTGCTGCCTTTGGCTTTCAAATTCGGCCCGGAGAAGGGAAGACTGCTGTTTATCGTTCTGATTGCATCCCTTTGCGGTGCTGGTTTTGCCCTGGGGCAAACCGATTTCCTGTCCGGATTGGCCATAGGAAATACCGTCGTGGTGGCTTTGGCAGCCGCTGGCGTTACCCTGGTGCTGTACCTCCTTTCCTGGAGGCTGTCCATCCATTTCTACCAAAAGAAAGAATTTTAATAAGAAGCCAGAGGCCCATTGCAAAACGCTAATTTTGCAATGGGCCTCTTTTTTGCACTGTCCCCATAGCTCCCTCCGGGAGGGAGCTGTCACCGCAGGTGACTGAGGGAGCCTGCGGGCGGTAAGCCGACGGTTTGCTTTGGGGGTGGCACTTGCTGGTGGTTATCGACACCCGGTTATAACCTTTCAGTCTGTTATCCAATCAGCCTTCTGCAAGTGCTTGCCAGCAGGGCCTTACTTTCTTGCTCCGGCAAGAAAGTAAGCAAAGAAGCCGGCTTAAGGGGGGAACAACTCGCTCCCGCTCGAATTGTTCCCCCCTTAAGAATCCCCCGGGTGGAACCATCCGGGATTGACCCTTCGCTTTGGCTCGGGTGCGGAGTTTTAGTCCCTGCCCCCGTTTGGGTTTGTGGGTTTATGGGTTACTTCTTTCCCACGCTGTCGATTGAAAGCATGATAAAGCCCGGTATCGCACCATAGAACGATACCAGGCACAAAAAGGCTCCCTTGCTAAAGGGAGCTGGCACGGCGAAGCCGTGACTGAGGGATTCACAATGGGGGCTTTCGCAAAAGCACCAACCTATGTGGAAACCTGCTACCCTGGGGAATCCCCCCGGTTTTGCCGGAGGCAAAACCACGGCAGATTGTCAATCAAGTGCAACACTTTTTTCCCAGAAAACTTCAAAAGGCGTTTTCCAGTCGAGACACTTCCTCGGACGGTGATTCAGAAGCGCCTCAACAGAGGCAATGTCGGCTTCCGTAACCGTTCTGAAGTCGAAGCCCTTCGGGTAAAAGAAGCGAATCATATCGTTAGGGAAGCTCTGAATAAATTGGCAAGAGCTGGCAGCGTGAGATTTTTCGTCAGACAAAAGAATGGAAAACAGTGGAATACTGTATGTATTTCCTGTTTTTCATTCTGCGTGGATGGCGAAAAAGATCCGCTGTCCAGCCGCAGACGATTTATTCAGAGTTTCCTTAGTATTCTCGTTTGTTCCCCGCTGCCAAGGTTTATGGGGCTTGGCAAAGTAGACAAGCGTATGTAGGTGCTCCTCTGACTGGCGGAACTCAGAGAACTCGGAACCGTTATCAAAACGGATACTTTTTACCGGCAGACCTTCCAGCAGCTTCTCTACCACATCTCTGGTTGCATCGGCAGCTCGTTTCATAAGCAGCCCAATCCTGGTATAGCGGCTTTTCCGGTCTACCAGCGTAACCAATAAACCTTTCCCAATCCCACCGTATACGGTGTCCCCCTCCCAGTCTCCAATCCGAATCCGGTTGCGGATTTCCTCCGGCCACTCCGGGATAATTCTGTCCGGCAGGGCAGGAAATTATTTTTTGCCATCCTCCGCCTGAAGCTGGGTGGTTACCAGAATATCTCCGGGCTGAACCACGGTGCTTCCGGTGGGGATGATTGTGTCAATTCCCCGCTTGATGAGGATGACCCGATGGGTATGGGCCTGGGGAATCCGGGACAGGGGAAGGCCTGCAAATTTGTGGTGCCTTTCCACGGGAATCTCCTGGAATACCAGCTGCTTCTGGTCCTGAAAGCTCCGGGCAGCCAGTACCAGCACATCCCCGGCTTCCAGCACCGTAGCCCCGGTGGGGGTCAGCAGCTGACCCTGACGGAGAATCACCGCCACCAGAAGATCCCCCGGGAGCCGGAGCTGGGACAGGGTCTGCCCCTGCCAGCTATGCCCCGGCTGCACCCGCAGCCGGATGAAGTGGATGTCGCTGTCCTCCTGATAGTCGTTGAAGGTGCGCCCCACATCGGCGGTGGGGTCCAGCATCCCCAGCTTCCCGGCCAAAAACGGCAGCAGGCTTCCCTGAATGGAGATGGACAGCAGCACGATACAAAATACCAGATTATACAGGTTAAAGGTGGTGTCAATGCCGCTGAGCACCGCCGAGATGGCAAACACAATGGAGGCGGCTCCCCGAAGCCCTGCCCAGGAGGTAAGGGCAATCTGGGAAAGCCCCGCCCGGAAGGGCGCCAGAATGGCGGTGCACACCAGAGGCCGCACCACAACCGTCAGCAGCACCATGATCAAAAGGGCGGGAAGAATCACCGCCGGAAGCTGCACCGGGGTTACCAGCAGACCCAGCAGGAAGAAAATCAGCACCTGGGATACCTGGGTCAGCACATCGAAGAAGTGAACCAGAAACTTTTTCTGGGGCAGGTGGCTGTTGCCGATGTAAATGCCGCAGAGGTAAACGCTCAGATACCCGTTGCCGGAGAGCTGGGAGGGAAGGGCGTAGGACAAAAGCATGATTGCCAGCAAAAAGATGGTGTGGCTCTCCTGGGAGGGGAGCAGCTGCCGGTGCAGCAGCTTCACCCCAATCCAGCCCATGGCGATGCCGAAAAAGCCGCCGATGAGCAGCTGCCGGGCCAGCAGCCCGGGCACGGATACAGACTCCCCGGACAGCAGGGAAATGGCCAGGGTGGTGAGCATGAAGGACATGGGGTCGTTGGAGCCGGACTCCATCTCCAGCAGGGAGTCGGTGTGAAATTTCAGGGCCAGCTTCCGGGAGCGGAGGATGTTGAAAACGGAGGCGGCATCGGTGGAGGAGATGACGCCGCCGATGAGCAGACACTCCTGCCAGGAAAGGCGGAAGATGAGGTGCACCAGCACCGCCACGCCCCCGGCGGTCCCCGCCACCCCCAGGGTGGACAGGAGAATGGATTGGGGCAGCACCGGCCGGGCTGCCCGGAGGTTGGTGCCGAAGCCGCCGTAAAACATAATGCAGATCAGACATACGGAGCAGACGGTGTTTACCCCCAGATAGTCGTCAAAGGGGATTTTCAGCACACCGTTTTCCCCGAAGAGCATACCCAGCCCAATGAAAATCAGCAGGGAGGGCAGGGGAATTTTTTCCATGAAGCGGCCCAGGAGAATACAAATGAAAATCACCAGGCCCATGAGCAGCAGCGCTTGATTCAAGGCAGAAACCTCCTTTCCGTCCACAGGAAAATAAAATACGCCCGGCAGCACCGCAGACCTGGCTGCCGGGATGGGGACTTTGTTCATTGTGCCTATTATAGCAGAATTTCCGGCACTTTTCAAGCTTTGAAACCCCGGGTATTTGGGAAAAAATGGAAGAAAACCCGTAACATATGCGGCTATAAGAAAAAAGCCCTGCCGGAAATCCCGGCAGGGCGCAGCGTGTCAAAAAACCTTTTTGACACGCTGCCAGACTGTCAAGAAAGGCACAAAGACAAGCAAACGCCGCCCGTAGGCGTACATAGGGTACGGTAGGGCGGCGTTTGCGCAGTAAGGCAAAAGCGTTGCGCAGCAACAATTTCCGGGCTTTTGTTGGAGGAACTGCACCTGGTTTTTCTACCAATCCTCCAAAAGGGGATGAAAGCCCATTTCCTTTTGCTTTTGCCGGTTTGGGACTTTATTGACAGTCTGAGCCCTGCCGGAAATCCCGGCAGGGCGATAGGGGTTTGGCTTAGTAGTTATCCTTCCGAACCTCGAAGAAGGCCTGGGGATGGTTGCACACGGGGCAGACCTCGGGAGCGGAAACGCTCAGCACCAGGTGGCCGCAGTTGCGGCACTCCCACAGGGTGACGCCGCTCTTTTCAAAGACGGCCTTGGTCTCCACGTTCTTCAGGAGGGCACGATAGCGCTCCTCGTGGGACTTTTCGATGGCGGCAACGCCCCGGAACTGGGCAGCCAGGGCGGTAAAGCCCTCTTCCTCGGCTTCCTTTGCCATCCGGTCGTACATATCCGTCCACTCGTAGTTCTCACCCTGGGCGGCATGGAGCAGGTTCTCCTCCACAGAGCCCAGCTCACCCAGCGCCTTGAACCACAGCTTGGCGTGCTCCTTCTCGTTCTCGGCGGTCTGCAGGAACAGAGCGGCGATCTGCTCGTAGCCGGCCTTCTTGGCTACAGAGGCGAAGTAGGTGTACTTATTCCGGGCCTGGGACTCCCCGGCAAAGGCTTCCCACAGATTCTTCTCGGTTTTGGTACCGGCGTAGGGGTTTTTCTTCTGATTTTCCATGGTAAATTCCTCCGTTTACGGTAATATTTCAGGGCCTTTTGGCCGCCTGAGTGCATATTGGGGGCACAGGGCTATGGTAGCATCTCCCCTCGTTTCTGTCAACAGGAAAAAGCATCAGGTTCCGGTTTCTACCTGTCCCGGCCAGTCCAGAATCCCCCCGAACTCCACAATGTTGGAGTAGCCCAGGGCGGCCAGCTTTTTGGAAGCCTGCTTGCTCCGGTTGCCGCTGCGGCAGTACACCAGAATCAGCTGCGCCTTGTCCGGAAGCTCCGCCGGAGCCTCCGAGCCGATGGACTCGTTGGGGATGTTGATGGCTCCGGGAATGTGGCCGGAGGCAAACTCCTGCCCGGTGCGCACATCCAGGATAATATAGTTTTGTTCCGACTCCATCATCTCCATGGCAGTATCCATGGACACCTGCCGGTAGGACTGGGAGCCGCCGGAGGCGGCGCAGCCGGTGAGAAACAGGCAGGAAAGGAGGCACAGAAGCTTCTTCATACAATCACTCCTTGTTCTTGATTTTACAAATCAGCTGGGTCATGGTGCCCATGGGGCAGTAGACGCACCAGCTTCTGGGCTTGAAAAGCACCATGGTCACAAGCCCCAGCACCGTGGAGGTGAGCATGACGCTGTAAAAGCCGAAGGCGAACTGGGCAACGCCGGGATGCAACAGGGTCCCGTGATAGGCCCAGTGCCAGGGGAGCCGGAAGGTCCACAGGAGGGTTTAACTTCGTGGCCCCGGCAAATACCAGGTAAGTATTCCACAGCATCAGGAAAAATATAACAAAGAAAAAGATGAGAAAGCCGTAGCGGAAGGTCTTACCTTTCATCCACTTGGGGATATCCCGCTTCCGGGACAGGCCAAACCGGCCCCCCAGCAGGGAGAAAAGCTGCCCTCGTCCGCAGTAGCCCTTGGTTCCGCTGACAATGGAGATAATCAGGGAAATGAAGAAGCACAAAAGCCCCAGCCAGGCAAACAGGATGTTGAAAAATCCCAGAATGAGGTAAGTCAGGGAGAAAATCCAAAGATAGTCATACCATTTCTTCTTCATTGGGCCGCCTCCTGAATGGTAATCACCGAGGCAGGGCACTCCTTGGCGCACTTGCCGCAGCCTACACATTTTTCCGGGTCTACCTGGGCATAGAGCCCCTTGTAAACGGAAATGGCAGCCATGGGGCATACCTTCCCGCAGCAGCCGCAGGCCACGCACAGAGCCTTCTCCACCAGGGCCTTTTTGGGGATTCGTTTTGCCATAGAACAACCTCCCGGTCGTTTTCTTGAGTATACACCGGGAGGCGATATTCTTCTGTGATAAAATCACACAATGGGATAAATCCATCCTGCGGGGGCAGGAATCTCCCCCATCTGGATTCCCAGAAGGGCAGAGCGGAGCTTCTGGAGGGTGGTGCTGCCGGAGAAGGTATAGACTTTGTCTTTGTCTGTAATCTTACCCACCGGGGAGATGACGGCGGCGGTGCCGCACAGGCCGCACTGGGAAAATTCCCCCAGCTCCTCCAGGGCGATGGGCCGCTCCTGGGTCTCCATCCCCAGATAGTCCCGGGCCACTTCCAGCAGGGACTGGCGGGTGATGGAGGGCAGAATGGTGGAGGACTTGGGGGTGATGAGGGTATTGCCCTTTACAAACAGCAGGTTAGCCCCGCCGGTCTCCTCCAGATAGGTGCGGGTGGCCGCATCCAGATACACATTTTCGTCAAAGCCCTGGGCGTGGGCCTCGGAGATGGGGTAAAGGCTCATGGCGTAGTTGAGTCCTGCCTTCACATGCCCGGTGCCATGGGGGGCAGCCCGGTCATAGGGACAGACCCGCAGGGAAAGGGCGGGGGCGTTGCCATGGAAATAAGGCCCCACGGGAGAGCCGAAAATCCGCAGCTGGTAGGTCTCGGCAGGCTTCACTCCCAGCACAGCGCCGGTGCCGAACATCACCGGCCGCAGATAAAAGGAAGCGCCGTAGCCGTAGGGGGGGACCCACTTTTCGTTGGCCAGCACCGTCTGTTTCACCGCCTCCAGGAATTTCTCCTCCGGGTACTCCGGCATACACAGCCTCCGGCAGGAGGCGGCCATACGCCGGGCGTTCAGCTCCGGGCGGAAGCATACGATCCTTCCGTCCTTGGTGGTGTAGGCTTTCAGACCCTCAAAGCAGGTCTGGGCGTATTGCAAAACCCCGGCACATTCGGATATGACCACCTGGGAATCCCCGGTAAGACACCCGGCATCCCAGGCACCCCCTGCGTAATTTGTCACAAATCGCTTGCCTGTGGGCTGATATCCAAAGCCCAGCCGGCTCCAATCCACATTTCTCTTTTCCATAATGACACCTCTTTTTATGGGCCTAAAAACTCCGCCGGCAGGTTTTCAAAACCGGCGATACGATAAAACTGCAATATCATATCTGGAATCTTGCATTTTGTCAAGGCAAAAACTGTATAAAATTGATTAAAATGCAAGATAAAAATTCTATCTTGCAAAAAAACAGAAAACCTCTCTTTTTTTTGCACCATCCATGGGCGATCATTCCTGCCGGGGAGAAAGGCCGGAGAAAAAAAGCTGCTTGGAATTTTTGCATAAAACATGAAAAATATTGAAAAAATTTTTTATAAAGGATTGACAAAGATTGGGGGATTGTGTATAATCCTTTTTATGGTGGATACCACCTAAGAATCCGACCCTGCGTTACAACCAGAAAATTTGGTAGGCTTTCACGGGGCATCAACTAACCGAAGAGAGGTAAATTCCATGTACGAAGACAAGACTTTAGTTTGCAAAGAGTGCGGCAACGAGTTCGTGTTCACCGCCGGTGAGCAGGAGTTCTACGCTGAGCGCGGCTTCCAGAACGAGCCCCAGCGCTGCAAGGCCTGCCGTGACGCTCGCAAGAACAGCGCCCGTGGTCCCCGTGAGTTCTTCACTGCTACCTGTGCCAGCTGCGGCGGCGAGGCCAAGGTTCCCTTCCAGCCCAAGTCCGACCGTCCTGTGTACTGCAGCGAGTGCTTCGCTAAGATGCGCAGCGAGGGCTAAAAGCAAACAAAATGGCGCAGATCCTTCCGGGTCTGCGCTTTTTTTGTCTGATTTCTCATATTAAGGAGGCAATTTTATGGCGGAGAGTCGTCCTGAGAGCTACCTGGAGGTTTCTCTGGGAGCGTTGCGGGAAAATGCAAAGGCCATTGTGGAATATGTGCAGGTGCCGGTCATCGGCGTTGTGAAGTGTGACGGCTACGGAATGTCCCTGGAGGCGGCAGCCCGGGCCTGGGTGGAGGCAGGTGCCTTTATGCTGGGGGTGTCCACCCCCCGGGAGGCGCTGCACCTGCGCAGGGCAGGCTTCGACCAGCCCATGCTTCTTATGGCACCGGTGGCAGATGAGGGGCTTTTTACCCAGCTTCTGGAGCTGGATGTGGTTTTCACGTTGTCCTCACCGGAAAATGCCCAAAATTATCTTCGTTGGTCGGAGGGAAAACCCGTCCGGGTTCACGTGGCGGTGGATACAGGCATGGGCCGCTTCGGCATCCCCTGGCAGAATACCCAAGCCCTGAAAGAACTCTACGCCCAAAAAGGCTTTTCCTTTGAGGGAATTTTCTCCCACTTTGCCAAGGCCTTTGAGGGGGCGTACACCATCACCAAAACCCAGCTGGAGCGGTTTTTGCAGGTGACGGAAGCCCTCCGGGCAGCCGGCTGCCCCATTGGCATCCGCCACATAGCCAACAGCAACGCCGCCCTCCGCTTCCCCCAGACCCGGCTGGACGCCGTGCGGGTAGGCTCTGCCCTCACCGGGCGGCTGTTCCCCAAGCCCCCCGTCCCCCTGCGCCCTGCCGCCCGGTACCTGGCTCAGGTGGTGGAATGCAAGACCCTTCAAAAGGGGGATACCACCGGCTATGCGGCGGTGTGCCGGGTACAAAAGACCACCCGGGCTGCCATTGTGGCGGTGGGCAGCGAAAACGGCTACGGCTACGTGGGAGGGCCGGACAACTACCTGCTCCGGGATATGGTGTACTACTTCCGGGAGCTGTTCCGCCTGAGCCGGAAGCTGCCCGGGGTGACCTATCAGGGAAAATGCCTTCCCCTGGTAGGCCGGGTGGGGAACCAGTACACCCTCTTCGACGCCTCCGGCACCGATATACACCCCGGCGACTACGTGGAGGCCCAGGTCCCCACCGTCATCCCCCGCACCAATCTGGTCTTTGTAGAGGAATAAGCCTCAGGGCCCATTGCCAAACGCAATGGGCCCTTTTCGGCACCAAAGGCTCCCTTGTTAAAGGGAGCTGGCACGGCGTAGCCGTGACTGAGGGATTCACAGTTGGCACTTTTTCAAAGTACAAGCCCATGTGGAAACCTGCCAGCCTTTTATCCCCCCGCCTCGGCGGTGCCGAGGCACCCCCGCAATGGCCCGGGGGGCTTTGGCCTATGCCCCTACTACACCGCAGTAACGATACCGGGCGGGTCAGGGAAAAAACGAATCGCAGAAAGCTATCGTGCGAAAATGTCTGCGGCGACTCGCCGCCGGGCACTGCCCGCGCGAAAGAGTTTACAAAAAATTCCTTTGCCCAACAGGGGATTGTGGGATATAGTATAAGTAAGGAAATTATCAGGAGGTGGCAACTGTGCGCATTCAATTTATCGGTGCAACCCATGAAGTGACCGGCAGCTGCACGCTGCTGGAAGTCTGCGGCAAGCAATACCTGGTGGACTGCGGCATGGAGCAGGGGAAGGATACCTTTGAAAACGTCCCCCTGCCGGTCTCTGCCGGGGACATTCAGGCGGTCTTTCTGACCCACGCCCACATTGACCATTCCGGTATGCTGCCCAAGCTCTACAAAGAGGGCTTCCGGGGCTCCATCTACGCCACGGAAGCCACCTGCGACCTGTGTGACATTATGCTGAGGGACTCCGCCCATATCCAGATGTCCGAGGCGGATTGGCAGAACCGGAAGGCCCAGCGGGCAGGAGAACCCCTGGTGGAGCCGGTGTACGATTTGAACGATGCCATCGGCGCCATCTCCTGCTTCCGCAGGTGCCACTACGGCGAGCTGATTCACATGGCAGAGGGCATTGAAATCCGGTTTACGGATGTGGGGCACCTGCTGGGCTCCGCCTGTATCGAGATGTGGCTGAAGGAGGAGGGGCAGACCCGGAAAATCGTCTTCAGCGGCGATGTGGGCAACACCAATCAGCCCATCATCAAAGACCCCCAGAAGGTGGCCCATACGGACTACCTGGTGATCGAATCCACCTACGGCGACCGGCTCCACGAAAAGCCCAAGGATACCCTGGAGGAGCTGGCGCAGATTATCAAAACCACCCTGGACCGGGGGGGCAACCTGGTGATTCCCTCCTTTGCGGTGGGCAGAACCCAGGAGATGCTCTACGCCATCCGGCAGATTCACCACAAGGGGCTCCTTCCGGACTATCCGGAATTTCCGGTGTATGTGGACAGTCCCCTGGCGGTGGAGGCCACAGGCATCTTCCTCCAATGCGACCACAGCTGCCTGGATGAGGAAACCCTGGCCCTGGTAAAGGAGGGCATCAACCCCATCTGGTTCCCGGGGGTGACCCTCTCCGTCACCTCGGAGGAATCCAAAGCCATTAACTCCGACACCCGGCCCAAGGTGATTCTCTCGGCCAGCGGCATGTGCGAGGCGGGCAGAATCCGCCATCACCTGAAGCACAACCTGTGGAGTGAGAAGAATACCATCTTGTTTGTGGGCTACCAGGCAGAAGGGTCTCTTGGCAGAAGGCTTTTGCAGGGTGTCCCATCGGTGAAGCTTTTCGGAGAGGAAATTGCGGTGAACGCCCAGATCCGGGAGCTCCACGGCACCAGCGGCCACGCCGACCAGGCAGGGCTCATTGCCTGGCTGGAGGGCTTCCAGGAAAAGCCTCAGATGGTATTTGTGAACCATGGCGACGATGAAGCCTGCACCGCCTTCCGGAACCTGCTGCGGCAGAAGGGCTATGCTGCGGAGGCCCCCTTCAGCGGCATGGAGTACGACCTGAGAACCGGGCGGATGACCGCCTACCGGGAGGGCATCCCGGTGAAGCGGGAGCAGAAAGCCCAGTCCCGGGCCCAGGCGGTATACGCCGAGCTTCTGGCGGCGGCAGAGGGCTTGCTGGCTCTGGCGAAAAAGAGCAAGGGCCGCACCAACAAGGATTTGGCAAAATTCACCGCCCAGATTCGCAATCTCATAGAAAAGTGGAAGTAATCCCATGAAAAACACCCATGGAAGTTCCGTTCTTCCATGGGTGTTTCTTCACATACGGGCAGCGCCTGCGGCTTTGAGCTGAAGCTGCAGCTTGTCTGCAATAAGGGCGATGAATTCGGAATTGGTGGGCTTGCCTTTGGTGTTGGACACGGTGTAGCCGAAAAACCGCTGCAAGGTATCCAGATCCCCTCTGTCCCAGGCCACCTCGATGGCGTGGCGGATGGCCCGCTCCACCCGGCTGGGGGTAGTCTGGAAGGCCTTGGCCACCTGAGGGTAAAGCACCTTGGTGATGGCGTTGATTACATCCATATCCCCCACGGCAATGATGATGGCCTCCCGGAGATACTGGTAGCCCTTGATATGGGCGGGAACGCCGATTTCGTGGATGATGTTGGTGACCATGGTTTCGATGTTGGGCTGTCCGGACTGCTTGGAGGGCAGCACCTTGACCTGCTGGGAATCCCCCCGGATTTCCTGGAGCCGTTCTACCAGGGCATCCATATCGCAGGGCTTCAGCATCAGATACCGCACTCCCAAATTGGCACTGGCGGAAGCCACATAGTCGGTGATAAATCCGGATGTAGCCAGCACCACAGGCCGATGCTCCATGGTGCTGAGGGCTTTCAGGACGGAAATGCCGTCCTTCTTGGCCAGCATCAGATCCAGCACCAGAATGTCCGGTCTTCGCTGGGAAACCAGAAGCACCGCCTGTTCCCCTTCGTTGGCGGTGCCCACTACCTGAAAGGCCTCGGTTTTTTCCAGAGCTGCCGTCAGATAGCTGCAAAAATCCTCTGAATTGTCTGCAATAATTACACTTGTTCGATGATCCATAACTTCCTCTCCTGACTTCTCAAGATTGCTCTCCCTTCTGCGGCAGGCGACCCTACCTGATTTGCGACAAATATAATTTAGCATAATAGAGCATATTTTGCAAGGACAAACCGAAACAATCGCTCGACAAAAATTCAGAGAATATCCTGAAAAATGATAAAATTCCAAACAAATCGACAGCAATCGCCCTGTGGATAAAAATGCCTTTCAAGTTGACGAAGGCGGACAGATGTTATACAATGGAGAAAACTTTTTTGGAGGAATGTGCCATGAATGAAGTATGGAATCTGGAGCCGATTTACAAGGGCTTCTCTGACCCTGCCTTTGCCCGGGACTATGAGTCCCTGAAGGCTCTGGTGCAGGAGCTGAAAACCTTTTCCGATGGTCTGGAGGGCATGGAGCCGCTGGCGGGGCTCACCCGGGGCATTGCCCTGGCAGAGGAGCTGACCCGGCTGGTGGAAAAGCTTGCAGAGTATGCCAGCCTGCGCCAGTCCGCCGACACCCGGGACCAGGAGGCCGGTTCCCAGATGGGCCGGATTATGGCTCTGTACTCCGACACCGCCGCCCCTCTGGCTGCCTTCTCCCAGTGGGCCAGCAGCCTTGAGAACCTTCAGGAGCTGGTGGCGGGAGATGAGAACCTCCGGGACTATGACTACTATTTTGAGAACATGAAAAAGTCCAGCCGTTACCTGCTCCCCGGCATGGGTGAGGAGATTATGGCCCGGATGGAGCTCTCCGGCGGCAGTGCCTGGGCAGACCTTCACTCCTACATCACCAGCACCCTGCCTGTCAAGTACCGGGACAAGACCATCAACCTGTCTGCGGTGCGGAACCTGGCCTACGATGAGGACGCCCAGGTGCGGAAGGACGCCTACGAGGCAGAGCTGGCGGCATACCCTGCCATCCGGGACTCTGCGGCCTTTGCGCTCAACTCCATCAAGCTGGAGACCATCAGCGATTGCAAGCTCCGGGGCTACACCTCCCCTCTGGACAGAACCCTGGAAAATTCCCACATGGAGAAAAAGACCCTTACCGCCATGCTGGAGGCCATGGACGAGTACCTGCCCAAGTTCTGGCAGTACCTGAAGGCCAAGGGCAAGGCCCTGGGTCACCAGAACGGCCTTCCCTGGTATGACCTGTTCGCCCCCATGGGCAAGGCTTCCACCAGGTTTACCACAGAGGACGCCCGGAATTACCTGGTGAAGCTGTTCTCCGGCTTTGACCGGGAGCTGGCGGACATGGTGGCCAAGGCCTTCGATGAGGCCTGGATTGACTTCTACCCCAGAGACGGCAAGGTGGGCGGTGCCTTCTGCGCCGGGGTGGAGTGCCTGGGGGAGAGTCGGATTCTCACCAACTTCGACGGCCTCTTTACGGACGTGGTGACCCTGGCCCATGAGCTGGGACACGCCTTCCACAACCAGTGCATCCGCAGCCACCGGCCCCTGAACCACGACTACTCCATGCCTGTGGCGGAGACCGCCTCCACCTTCAATGAGTGCGTGGTGATGGCTGCCGCCATTGCCGGCGCCAGGGATACCCAGGAGCAGCTGGCTCTCATTGAGTCCCAGCTCCAGGATGCCACCCAGATTATCTGCGACATCTACTCCCGGTACCGCTTTGAGACCATGGTGTTTAAGAATCGGGAGCAGGACTTCATGCACGCCGACACCCTGTGCGGCTTCATGGAAAAGGCCCAGAAGGAATCCTACGGCGACGGCCTGGATCCTGAGTTTCTCCACCCCTATATGTGGGTGTGCAAGGGCCACTACTACGGCCCCACCTTCTACAACTTCCCCTACGCCTTCGGCGGCCTCTTTGCCCGGGGCCTGTACGCCCAGTACCAGCAGGAGGGCGAGGCTTTCGTACCCAAGTACAAAAAGCTCCTGTACACCACCACCGTTGCCAGCGTGGAGGATACCGCCAAGGTGGCAGGCATCGACTTAGGAGACAAGAACTTCTGGCGCAGCGCTTTGCAGACCATTGCCGACCAGATTGATTTGTTCTGCCGGCTGATTGGAGAATAAGCCATGGAAAAGATTGCGGAACTGAGAAACTTTCTGGACAGCGCCCACAGCGTCTACCACGCCGTTGCAGGCCTTGTGTGGGATCTGGAGGCGGCGGGGTACACCTGTCTTTCCGAGGGGGACGGCTGGGAGCTGGTTCCCGGGGGAAAGTATTACCTGACCAGAGGCGGCAGTGCCCTCATCGCCTTCCGGGTGCCGGAAGGGGAGCCCACCGGATTTTTGATGAGCGCCAGCCACTCTGACCGTCCCACCTTCAAGGTGAAGGAAAACGGAGAGCTTGCCGGCACCTACACCCGCCTTTCCGTGGAGAAATACGGCGGAATGATTATGAGCACCTGGCTGGACCGGCCTCTGTCCCTGGCAGGCCGGGTGCTGGTGGAAACCCCTGTGGGGGTGGAGAGCCGGCTGCTGGACATTGACCGGGATCTGCTTCTCATTCCCAGCGTGGCCATCCACATGAACCGGAAGGTGAATGAGGGCTACGCCTGGAACCCGGCGGTGGACACCCTGCCCCTGATGGGGGGGAAGGACAGCGCCGGAAAGCTTCAGGAGCTTCTGGAAAAGACCGCCGGGGGCAAGGTGCTGGGCCATGACCTGTATCTGTACGTCCGGCAAAAGTCCTCCCTCTGGGGCCTTTCGGAGGAGTTTCTCTCCGCTCCTGCCCTGGATGACCTGGCCTGTGCCTGGGGCTGTACCCAGGGCTTCCTGAACGCAAAGGACAGCGGCAGCCTTCCTGTGCTGTGCGTGTTCGACAGCGAGGAGGTAGGCTCCAGCTCCGTCCAGGGTGCAGCCTCCTGCCTGCTGGAAAGCGTGCTGGGCAGAATCTGCCAGGCCCTGAATCTGGATAAGGAGCGGATGCTGAGCAACGCCTTCATGGTGTCGGCGGACAACGCCCACGCCATCCACCCCAACCACCCGGAGTATGCCGACAGCCAGAACGCCCCGGTGCTGGGCGGGGGTGTGGTGCTGAAGTTCAACGCCAACCAGCGCTACACCACCGACGGGGTATCCGCCGCTATCTTCCGGAAGGTGTGCAGGAAGGCAGAGGTTCCGGTGCAGACTTACTACAACCGGGCAGACCTCCCCGGCGGCTCCACCCTGGGCAATATCTCTTTGTCCCATGTGTCCGTGCCCACCGCCGATATCGGCCTTCCCCAGCTGGCCATGCACGCAAGCTATGAGACCATGGCAGCCTCCGACGTGACCGCCCTGGTGGAGGCCATGACCGGCTACTATGGCAGCACCCTCACCTGCCAGCGGGACGGCAGCTACATCCTGGCATAACCCCAACCCCCGGAGGAAACTCCGGGGGTTTTTGTTGAATCTAAACAAAAACAGCCGTCGATTTTTGGGAGCGAACCCAGAAGTTGTTGCAAAAATCGCCTTGCAACCCATGGGAAAATATGATAAAATTCTCCTATCCGGGCATTGTGTGTCTACTCCACAAAATAGGTCCACGATGTTAATCAAAGGAGGATATGTTAACCCCGTCTGACTCACGGTGCGGCAGTGTGGAGACCTGTCGTAATACTGACCTCAGCAAGCCTGGGGCAGCGAGAGCATACGCGAGGAGTCGGTATGCTTAGAGTCGAAGTGTATGGCAAGTGTAACCCTGAAGAATGTGATGAAGATCTACCCCTACAACGGCGACGACGCCAAGAAAGCCAAGAAGAAGAAAAAGGGCGACCATCACGAAGAAGAAAAGAAGGTTAACCTGCAAATCACCGACAGAGGTGTGGTGGCTGTGCAGCAGTTCAACCTGGAAATCGCCGACAAGGAATTCATCGTTCTGGTTGGTCCCTCCGGCTGTGGCAAGTCTACCACCCTGCGTATGATTGCAGGTCTGGAGGAGATTACGGAAGGTGAGCTGTACATCGGCGACCGCCTGGTGAACGATGTGGCCCCCAAGGACCGGGATATCGCCATGGTATTCCAGAACTACGCTCTGTACCCCCACATGACCGTTTACGAGAACCTGGCCTTCGCCCTGAAGCTGCGTCACACCCCCAAGGATGAGATCAAGCGGAAGGTTGAGGAGGCAGCCGCCATTCTGGACATCACCCAGTACCTGGGCCGTAAGCCCAAGGCTCTGTCCGGCGGTCAGCGTCAGCGTGTTGCCATCGGCCGTGCCATCGTCCGTAACCCCCAGGTTATGCTGATGGACGAGCCTCTGTCCAACCTGGACGCCAAGCTCCGTAACCAGATGCGTGCCGAGATCATCAAGCTCCGCAAGAGCATCGACACCACCTTTATCTATGTTACCCACGACCAGACCGAGGCCATGACCCTGGGCGACCGGATCGTCATCATGAAGGACGGTTTCATCCAGCAGATCGGCACTCCCCAGGAGGTCTTTAACCATCCCTACAACCTGTTCGTAGCCGGATTCATCGGCTCTCCCCAGATGAACTTCTTTGATGCCAAGCTGGTCAAGGAAAACGGCAAGTACGTTGTCTGCCTGGGCAGCTACAAGGTGGCTCTGTCCGAGGAGAAGCAGAAGGCTCTGAGCGCCAACAACGTGGCCGAGCAGGACGTGACTCTGGGTGTCCGCCCCGAGCACATTACCCTTACCGATTCCGGCGTAGCAGCCAAGGTGGATGTGAGCGAAATGATGGGCTCCTCCGTACATCTGCATGTAAACGCCAATGGCAAGGATGTGGTCATCATCGTTTCCACCATGGATATGACCGGCGCACAGGTTGCAGCCCTGACCACCGGCGCGAACGTGCAGTTCGCCTTCGGCGGCAACAACTGCCATGTCTTCTCCAAGGAGACCAGCATCAACCTGGAAGCCTGATACCCAAGCTGCATTTGCAGGCCTGCCCCTGGCAGGCCTGCTTTTTTGTGAAATGTTCTAAAAATGTGGAATTGAGCGGAAAATTTCGCCGGTTCCCTTGACAAAACATAAGAATCGTATTATTCTCATATGGTATGCTGCCGTGGAAAAAGGTATTTTTTCCCATGTATGGGTCTGAGAATGTACGAAACGGGTGATACTAACTCTGGCACCCGGACCCGGGACGGCTCATACACTATATCTGGAAGAGGGTGCCGGACACCTTCTGATAAGGAGCTTTTCTATTGCGTAAAAGTGGTATTCTGATGCACATTACCAGCCTGCCCGGGCCTTATGGATTGGGTACCATGGGCAAGGCTGCCTATGATTTTGTAGATTTTTTGGCTGCGGCGGGGCAAAGCCTCTGGCAGATTCTGCCCCTGACCCCTACGGGCTACGGGGATTCTCCCTACCAGTCCTGCTCCGCCTTTGCCGGCAACGAATATCTCATTGACCTGCCCACCCTCCAGCAGGAGGGACTTCTGGAGCCGGGAGAGCCGGAGGGCTTTTCCTGGGGGCAGGACCCCGGCCGGGCAGACTTCGGCCTTTTGTACCAGTCCCGGCGGAAGGTGCTGGCCCTGGCCTACGCCCTGTTCCGGCCGGATGGGGACTACGAGGCATTTTGCCGGGAGAACGCCCACTGGCTGGGGGATTACGCCCTGTATATGACCCTGAAGGACAAATTCCAGGGCCTTCCCTGGTACCGGTGGGAGGAACCCCTCAAGCACCGGGAGCCGGAAGCTCTGTGGCAGGTTCGCCAGAGCCTGGGGAAAGAGCTGGACTTTTACAAGTTTATCCAGTACCAGTTCTACCGCCAGTGGAACGCCCTGCGGCAGTACGCCAAAGAGAAGGGCATTGCCATTTTGGGGGATGTACCCATTTATGTGCCCCTGGATTCCTGCGAGGTGTGGTGCAATCCCGAGCTGTTCCAGCTGGACGAGAGCCTGACCCCCACGGCGGTGGCAGGCTGCCCCCCGGATGCCTTCTCCGATGACGGACAGCTCTGGGGAAACCCTCTGTACCGCTGGGAGCGGCACAAGGCCGACGGCTACAGCTGGTGGATTCGCCGGCTCTCTGCCGCCGGACGGCTTTATGACGGGGTGCGGCTGGACCATTTCCGGGGCTTTGAAAGCTACTGGGCTGTGCCCTACGGGGACGAAACCGCCAAAAACGGAAAATGGGAAAAGGGCCCGGGGCTGGACTTTATAAAGGCCATGGAGAAGGCCCTGCCGGAAATTTCCTTTGTAGCGGAGGATCTGGGGCTTCTGACCCCGGAGGTGCTGCAGCTTCGGGAGGATTCGGGACTGCCTGGCATGAAGGTGCTGCAATTTGCCTTCGATTCCCGGGAGCCGTCGGAGTACCTGCCTTACCTTCATGTGAGAAACTCCGTGTGCTATACCGGCACCCATGACAATATGACCACCACCCAGTGGCTCCGGGAGGCCCCGGAGGCGACGGTGGCCTACGCCCGGGAATATATGTGCCTGACGGAAGAAGAAGGGCTTACCTGGGGTGTAATCCGCACCGCCATGGGAAGCGTCTGCGATTTGTGCGTGGTGCCTATGCAGGACTACCTGAACCTGGGGGGCGAGGCCCGGATGAACTTCCCCGGCACCATGTCCAACGCCAACTGGACCTGGCGCATGGCTCCCGGAAGCTGTACCCCGGCGCTGGCGGAAAAAATATACAACCTCACGGCCCTTTACGGGCGTTTGCATGAAATGAAAGAAAAAATTTTAGAGGCAGAAGGAGTAGAAAACCATGAGTTATAATTGCCTGCACATTCTGAAGTGGACGGAGGCCCAGCTGAAGTACACCTGTGACGTATCTCTGCGGGATGCCACCCCCCAGCAGCTCCATGAGGCTCTGGGCCAGGCGGTGATGATGGCCATTTCCGAGAACTGGAACCATAGTAAGCACACCCGTATGCATGAGCGGAAGGCTTATTACTTCTCCGCCGAGTATCTCATTGGACGGCTGGTGTATTCCAACCTGTATAACCTGGGGATTCTGGACGAGATGAAGAAGCTCTTTGCAGAGCAGGGCGTGGACCTGGCCATCCTGGAGGACATCGAGGATGCAGCTCTGGGCAACGGCGGCCTGGGCAGACTGGCTGCCTGCTTCCTGGATTCCGCTGCCAGCACGGACATTCCTCTGTCCGGCTACGGCCTGCGGTACAAGTTCGGCCTGTTCAAGCAGAGCTTCGACGAGTACGGCAGCCAGAAGGAGAATGCGGACGACTGGTCCAAGTACGGCGACCCCTGGTCCTACCGCCGGTATAACCACACCGTGAAGGTGTCCTTCCCGGACCACACGGTGCTGGCGGTTCCCTATGACGTGCCTGTCATCGGCTACGGCACCAAGAACATCAACACCCTCCGGCTGTGGCAGTGCGAGGCCGAGGAGGAGCTGGACTTCAATGCCTTCAATGACCAGGACTACCTCCGGGCCCTGACCCAGAAGAACAAGGCCGAGGACATTACCCGTGTGCTGTACCCCAACGACTCCACCTGGGAGGGCAAGCGGCTGCGTATCAAGCAGCAGTATGTGCTGTCCTCTGCCTCTTTGCAGGATATGCTGCGGATTTATAAGACCGCCCACGGCTCCGATTTGTCCCACTTTGCGGACTTCTATGCGGTGCAGCTCAACGACACCCACCCGGCTATGTCCATCCCCGAGCTGATTCGCCTGCTGATGAAGGAAGGCATGGACTTCGACCAGAGCTTTGCCGTGGCCCAGAAGACCTTCTCCTACACCAACCACACCGTTATGGGTGAGGCTCTGGAGAAGTGGAACCTGGATCTGCTGCGCAGCGTGGTGCCGGAAATCGTGGACATCATCCTGCGGATTGATGCCAAGCTCCGTGCCGAGCACCCCGGCCTGTTCATTGTCCAGGACAATACCGCCCACATGGCAAACCTCAGCGTGTATGTAAGTTCTTATGTAAACGGCGTGGCAGAGATTCACTCCCAGATTCTGAAGGATGACCTGTTCCATCAGTGGTACCAGGTGTTCCCCGAGCGGTTCCAGAACAAGACCAACGGTGTCACCCCCCGGCGCTGGCTGGGCCTGTGCAACCCGGAGCTGACCCAGATGATCAAGTACCGGGTAGGCGGCGACTTCCTGAAGGATTTGGACCGTCTGAGCAAGCTCAAGCCCATGATCGACGACGACATGGTGCGCCAGTTCAACGAGATCAAGCGCCAGAAGAAGGAGCAGCTGTGCCAGGTGGTTGCCAAGCACGAGGGCGTGGAGCTGAACCCCGACTTCATCTTTGACGTGCAGGTCAAGCGCCTCCACGAGTATAAGCGGCAGCTGCTGAACGCCCTGTCCATCGTGGATATCTACTTCCGCCTGAAGGACGGGAGCCTGCCTGACTTCCAGCCTACGGTGTACCTGTTCGGCGCCAAGTCCGCCCCCGGCTACGCCCGGGCCAAGGCCATCATCCGCTATATCAACCGCATTGCCAAGATGATCAACAGCGATCCCCAGGTGCATGATAAGCTGAAGGTGGTATTCGTTCAGAACTATAACTGCTCCTATGCCGAGCATATCATCCCCGCTGCGGATATTTCCGAGCAGATTTCCCCTGCAGGCACCGAGGCCTCCGGCACCGGCAACATGAAGCTGATGCTCAACGGCGCTGTGACCCTGGGCACCCTGGACGGCGCCAACGTGGAGATCGTGAAGGAAGCCGGCCAGGAGAACAACTATATCTTCGGCGCCACCGTGGAGCAGATCAACGCCAGCCGGGATTCCTACTATGCCCGGGGCATCTACGACACCAACCCCCGTCTCCATCGGGCCATCGACACCCTGGTGGACGGCACCGTACCCACGGACGACGACCAGAGAGAGCTGTACCATGCCTTGCTGGACGGCACCAGCTGGCACAAGGCAGACCACTACTTCCTGCTGCTGGACTATGAATCCTACCTGGATGCCAAGCTCCGGGCCAACCGGGACTATGCCGACCGGCTTAGCTTTGGCAGAAAGTGCCTGATGAACGTGGCCAGCGCCTCCAAATTCTCCTCTGACCGTACCATCCGTCAGTACGCCAACGAAATCTGGCACATCAAGCCCACCCAGCACTAAGAATAAGGCCGCAGCTTTTGGCTGCGGCCTTTTCGTGGAAAATCCACTTTTACTCCCTTAAACGTGGGAAGCCTCCGCTGGACTTTAAGAAAAGTAAAATTTTCGGCACCCGGAAACCCGGGTGCCGTTGGCTATTCTTCTTCGTCGCTTTTCAGTACCGCCTGAATCTGGGGGATGGTCAGCCCCTCCTCCCGCATTTGCCGGATTCTTTGAAGCTGCCGGATGCTCTCCTCCCGGTGATAGCGCCGCACCCGTTTCTCCCCCTCCTGATGAAAGGGAAGCATCCCTTCCTCTGTGTAGAATTTTAGGGTGCTGTACCGGGTGCCGGTGAGCCGAGCCAGCTCACCGATGGAGATGTATTCCGCCTCCGCAATGGTCTGCAAACTTCGCTGTCTTGACATAGGCTTTCCGGTTACCAGTATACGGGAACCAGATTCACCCCCTGCACCGGCAGCTTATATACCCGCCTTGCCCCAGGGAAGATGCGGTAGTAGGCGTTTTCCACCTTCAAAAGGGTCTCTGTGCCGGATTTTACCTCCTCCACCCGATGTCCCTGCTCCCGGAGGAAGGCCACGGTGGCTGCTCTGCGCTCTGCAACATCAGTCCCCAGCAGGGAAAAATCAATGAAGATGGCTTTCCGTCTTTCCAAAAAGGGAAATACCAGATTTACCCCTTCCAGATAGGGATTGCGGAAGAGGTTGTGCTTTTTCTGCAAAAACCGCAGGGCGAAAAGCTGCCAGGGGCTGTGACATTCCGTCTCCCACAAAAGGCGGCAGAATCCATCCCCGGCGGCAAGGCTCGTCATCCGCTCCTGAAGAGTCTGCTGCTCTTTGGTAGAGAAGCAGTCGTGGATGCAGCCGCTTTCCCGCAGCAGCCAAAGCAGGACCGCACATTCCCGGGTAATCTCTCCCGGCTCCAGAATCTCCGCCCGCAGCCCTTCCCGGATGCCCAGATAATCCTCCTCCCGGCAGCGGTAGGCTTTCAGAGAAACCCCGGAGGTGTAATAGTTGATGTCGCACCCCAGAAGATCGGGGATTTCCTCCAGCAGTCCCGCATCCCGGAGGGAAGCGGCCACGCTGCCCTCCAGCTGAGCTGCTGCTTTCCGTTTGAGCTTTCTGGCGGCAGCCGCTGCCTTTTGCAGCTGTTTTTCCCATTCCGCCGGGGAACAGGCCAGGGCGTTTTTCTCTTCCAGAACCTGAGCTGCCTTCAGACAGCGCAGCGCCGCACCCTTTGCCACAGAGGAATAGCCCACCATCTGACCGTCCAGAGCCAGCACCGCATATTGCTGTGGTAAAGTTAGCTGTTTCATAAATTACACCTACTTTCCTGAATATTAAATAAATGAAAAAATATTGTTACTTACTACTTATTACTTACGCCTTAACTATACACCAACTGTAGGAATTTGTCAAGGCATTTCCTCCATTCCCCATATTCCGAAAAAATGCCGGGTATCGCCAGAAAGCGGCGATACCCGGCAGAACCAGAAAGTATAAAAACATCACATGATGGGCTTTTTCCCTTCCCGGAGGAACAGAAGCAGGCACAGGGCAATCTGAACCAGGGAGGACAGGGGGGTTGCCAGGCCGATGTGGAACAAGGTGGCCCCTTCCAGCCGTTGGATGAGAAACACCGCCGGAATCCGCACAAAGAAGGCGCCGATGACCCCCTGCACCATGACAAAGATGGTTTTTCCGAAGCCGTTGAAGTAACCTACGAAGCAGAAAAGCACGGCGGTGAGCAGGCAGTCGATGGCGTAGGCCTTCAGATAGTCGTGGGCATAGGCAATCACCTGGCTGTCCCCGGAGAAGAGGGAGGCTAAAAGATCTCCGGCGAAGAAGGCCAGGGAGCCCATCACCGCCCCTGCCAGCAATGCGGTTCGGATGCCGTAAAGGAGGGCCTTCCGGGAGCGCTCCCACTCCCCGGCGCCGTTGTTCTGGGCTACCTCCGGTGCAGATGCTCCCACCTTCCAATGTAGCTACAGAAGGTTTCTGGAGCTGGTACGGGAGAAAAATCCCACCGCCCCAATCTTTGCAATCATACCCTCGGCGGTTATTTCCGGGAGGAAATCACCCAGGTGGTGCGCTCCTTTGGAGAAACCCAGGCCGGCATTTACCTGGTGGACACCCGGGGCTGGCTGGAAGATTCCGACTACGCCGACGGCCTCCACCCCACCAATGATGGACAGAGCAAGGCAGCCCAAAAGCTCCGCCAGGTGCTTTTCCCAATCCTGGGCCCCGGCATCCCCTGAATAAACACCCCCTCCCATGGGAGCAATCCCAAAGGAGGGGGTGTTGTTTTTTACCAGGCAAAGTAGTAGCCGCTGCCTACAGCTGGACGGACATCCAGCTCCTCCGCCTGAAGGGTTTGCAGATTCAGGCGCATCAGGGAGCAGTTCATCCCGTCTTTGTGGATGGTGGTAAAGTACAGGTAGTCCTCTGTTACCGCCTGAATCTGGATGGAGGGCATCTGGCTGTTTTCGTAAATCACCGTCTCCGTCTGGTCCTCTTTGTTGTAGAAGGTGATGGTGCCGTAGCCCTTGTAGTACTGCCCGTTGGGGGCGTAGGTCAGATAGGAGTCCCGGTGGCTGGCAAGGCGTGTGCCGCACTCCATATCCTTGTCCCCCCAGCACTCCCCGGATTCTCCGGTGGTCAGGTCATAGTACGCCTCTCCGTAATAGCCATAGTACAGCCGGTCATCCTGAATCAGGAAGGCGGTGCAGTTGGGCTTGCCGGAGCCCACGGGGGCGTCTGCAATCAGCTGCAGGTCGCTGCCATCCGGGTTGCACACATAGATGGCGGAGCTGATTTCGCTGGTGCCGGTGGTTTTGCAGGCGTAGTACAGCCGGTTCTTGTAGAAGCCGATGGCGCAGATGTAGTCATAGGAGCCGGGCGCCATGGTAAATTCTGTAAGCCCCGGCGGAGCTTTGCCCAGGGTGTAAACCGTCCCCTGGTACTGGGCAATGTTGGAGGAGAACACCGGCAGCACCACAAATTTCACATATTCCGGGGGGATTTTCTCCCGGTAAGCACCCACGGTGGTGCTGGCAAGGTTGTGCATGTCTCCGTAGAGCAGCAGGCTGGGGTCGTACTGGGAGGTCTCCTCCCACCGGGTCAGGAAGGTCTGGGCGTTCACCAGCTTCTGTCCCAGTTCCTCCATGGTCATGGTGTCCCCGGCCTTTTCCAGAATCTCCGAGGCAGAGGCCTCCGGGTTCTTGGCCAGATATTCGTTTTTCCAGGCGCTGTAAAGGGAGTCATAGCTGTGGGTGGCGGTGTTCATCAGCAAAGAGCCCACCAGCCGCAGCCGGGCAATGGCCTCCGTGGAGTCATGGCTTTCCAGATTGATGGTGTCTGCCAGGACGGAGGCGTACTGGTTCCAGACCAGGGCGGAAAGGTCGCTGAGGCGCTTGGCTGCGGAGGCGTTGTCTCCTGCCTGCTCCGCCAGCTGTACGGCGGGAAGATTGGCTGCCACAAAGGTGTGAACCAGATTGTAAGCCTCCACAGCCTTCCCAAAGGGGGTTTTCCCCGCCAGAGCATCCCCCAGGGCTCCTGCAATGATTTTTCCGATTTCCTTTGCGGCGGTGAAGGGGTAGTTTTCATACTCCCCTGCAAGGGAGGCGGCGGTCCGGTTGATTACCCCGCAGAATTCCCCAAATTCCGGGGCTTCCACCTCCGAAAGATAGGCAAGCTGGGATAGATACCCCTCCGTCCAGGTGTTGGAGCGGCCGGCAATGGTGAAGGCCGTTACAACCTTGCCCATGGTATCCGCGCCGGTGAAGAAGTCGGACACATCCGAGGGCAGCTCCACCTGGGACCAGGTGGACACGCTTTTGATCAGCTTTTCCGCCACCTTGGCACCGCTGTCTCCCATCTGGCCAATGTCCGACGCCAGCTTCCCCAGGTCCCCCAGGAATTTATCACTGCTTATCTGGGCCTGCTGCTGCAAATCCCCCGTAATATTTTCGCAGGGGTTCGCCAGGGTGAGCAGGGACTCCTTGGTCTTGCCCTCCTCCCAGATTTCCGCCCCGGCAAAGGGAATCAGAAAGCCCAATTTTACCTCGTCTGCAAAGGCCAGCAGGCCGTACTTGAAGGAGTTGCCCCAATGGTCCGCCACCGACTCTCCCAGAATCTCCGGGGTGGTGGGCAGGGACTGGAACATGGAGATATAGTCCGCCGCCACATTCCACGCCGTTTCCCTGGGGCGGTAGAGATACACCCGGTCGTCGGCGCAAATCCATTGCACATTCATCAGGTACAGAATCTGCTCCAGAGGCACCGCCGGCACCTCCTCCTGGGCAAAGACTGCCCGCTGGTTTACCAGCAGGGAGAAGCTCTCGCCTTGATACAGACCATAGGCCTTCCCGTCCTCCGGAGCCAGGGCAATCTGGATGTTGCCGGAGGCAGTGTCCACTGCCACCAGATAGCCATCCCGGTTCAGCACAAATTCCTCGTCCGATTCCCAGGATAGCTCCGCCCCTGTGAGGTTGGCCGCCGTCTCCGGGGAGACCAGAATGATTTCTTCGTCATACAAAACCGCAGGCACCTTCACCGTGCCCTGACCCTCCATGTATACCGCCAGCTCTCCCACCTCCGAAAGGTGGGATTCTGCCCCTTGGACAGCCAGGGGCGGCAGGGCCAGCACCACAGCCAAACACACAGCCATGATTTTCCAAAGCTTTTTCATGCCCCTACCTCCTCTGCCAGCTTATCCAGAATGGAGTAGTAGCCCCCCAGCAGGGCATCCGCCAGATCCCGGGTCATCCGTACCACCCACTTGCCATCCTGCTGCACCAGAAGCACCTCCACAGAAAAGTCCTTTCTGGGCACATCCTCCTTTTGCAGCGCCGCAAGCAAAGCTTCCCGGGCAGTCTCCTGGGAGTTGACGCTCTCAGGCAGGGACAGCAGCACCTGCTCCAGATCCACCGCCGTGATGACGGCGGAAATGGTGACGGTGTCCCCGTCCTTTTTGGACTCCTTTATGGAAAAGGACAGCTTTTCCTCCATCAGCTGCTGCATCTGAGAGGCAGGCATAGAAAGCCCGCCACCTTCCAGCACCGCCGCCAGAGCGGCCTCGTCCTGACTGGTGAAGGCGGCGAAGAAGCTTTCACAGGCCTCCTGCGCTTCCTGGGGTGCCTTGGCCTTGCAGCCTGTCAGCAGCACCGCCGCCACCAGGAGCACCAGCAGAATTTCCCAACGTTTTTTCATACCGATTCCTCCTTCTTTTACCTCTTTTCCGGGAAAATCCCGGCCTCTAACCCTCATTTTACCCCTTTTCCCTTATTTGTCAATGAGAAAAACCGGCCCTTTCGGAAAAAAGGCCGGCTTTTGGTTATGCTTCCCCGCCGCATTGGGGATTGGTCAGGACGAAGCGGCTGTCCATGTTTTTCTCGCCCCAGGCACACATCAGCTCCAGAATCTCACTTAGAGATTGACCCTTGGGGGTGATGGTGTATTCCACCCGGGGCGGCACCTGGGGATAGACCCGGCGGGTGAGAAGACCGTCCGCCTCCAGCTCCCGGAGCTGGTTGGTAAGGGTCCGCTGGGATACCTGGGGCAGCTGCCGCTGCAGCTGGCTGAAGCGCTGGGTTCCGTGGGTGATGAGATGCTCCAGAATCAGAGGCTTGCACTTGCCCCCAATCATTTTCAAAGTCACTTCCATCTCGCAGGTAACTTCTATTTTTTCCATGGGCCCTCCTATGGTGAAAACTTTTTCACTATGTAAAAATATTGTGCGTACTTGCCACCGGGACACCGAAGGCATATAATCTGAGTATACTCCCTGAAAAAGGTTTTGTAAATAGGAGATATGACTATGCACTACAGAGTATTGGGAAGAACCGGCCTCCGGGTCAGCGAAATCGGACTGGGGGGCGAGTGGCTCAACGGCCTGACCGCCGGGGAAACCCGGGCGGTTCTGGACGCTGCCCTGGAAAACGGCATCAATCTCATGGACATTTTCATGCCCCAGGCCCCTACCCGGGACCACATCGGTGAGGCACTGAAAGGGCGGCGTGAGAAAATGATTCTCCAGGGCCACCTTTGCACCGTGTACGAGGACGGGCAGTACACACGGACCCGGGATATGGAGAAAACCCGCCGTTCCTTCCAGGACCTGCTGGACCGGCTGCAAACCGACTATATAGACATCGGTATGATTCATTATGTGGACAGCCAGGAGGACTTTGACCTGGTGTTCGGCGGCCCGGTGATGGCCTACGCCCGGGAGCTGAAGGAGAAGGGCATCATCCGCCACATCGGTATGAGCTCCCACAACCCCCACATTGCCCTCCAGGCGGCCCAAAGCGGTCTGGTGGATGTGCTGATGTTCAGCATCAACCCTGCCTACGACATGGAGGCTGCGGACACGGAGATTGATGATCTGATTGACTTCAAGGGCATGGAAAAAAGCGGCCTGGTGGTGGACGAGGCCCGGCAGACCCTCTACTCCCAGTGTGAGGCCCTGGGGGTAGCCATCACGGTGATGAAGCCTCTGGGAGCCGGAACCCTGCTGAAGGCGGAAAGCTCTCCCTTTGGAGTGGCTATGACCGTCCCCCAGTGCATCCAGTACTGCCTGGACCGGAACGGCGTCAAGTCCGTGCTGGTGGGCTGCCATACCCCTCAGGAGGTGCTGGAGGCTGTACGCCACCAGACCCTGCCGGAGGCGGAGCGGAATTATTCCCACATCTTTGCCGCCGGAGCCCCGCTGTCCATGACGGGGAAGTGTATGTACTGCAACCACTGCCAGCCCTGCCCCGCCCACCTGGACATTGCCGCCATTACCAAGTTCCTGGACCTGGCCCGGCAGCAGGACCAGGTGCCGGAAACGGTGATGGAGCACTACTGGTCTTTGGAAGCCACGGCGGAGGACTGCCTGGAATGCGGCCGCTGTGAGCCCAACTGCCCCTTCGGCGTGCAGATTCGGGAGAATATGAAACAGGCCCGGGAGCTTTTCCGGCGGTGAGGGGAATCATCCGATTCGAATGACTTTGTCCCAGCCCCCTTCCGGGAAGGGGTCGTGGGAGATGACCAGAAGGGTCTTGTCCTGAAACACCTGCAGAATCAGCGCCCAAAGCTGCGCCTTGGCCTCCCGATCCACAAAGTTGAAGGGCTCGTCCAGAATGTACACATCCCCCTCCGCCCCCAGGCAGCGGCATAGCTGGAGCTGCTTTTTCTGACCGGAGGAGAGATTTGCACCTCCGGCCTTGAAATTCCTGCCGGAAAGGAAGGAAGGCACCGGGCCGGTGGGGGTGCGGCCCCAGAAGTTTTCCTCCAGGCTTCCCCCGATGAGGAAGGCATCGCTGGGCACCAGCACCACATGCTGACGCAGGCTCCCCACATCCAGCCCCGCATAGTCCCTGCCGTTGTAGGTGATTTTACCGCCGGAAATTGGCAGAAGCCCTACCAGAATACGGGCCAGGGTGGATTTTCCGGAGCCGTTTTCCCCGGAAATCCGCACCCGCTCCCCTTTGGAGATTTCCATGGAGAAGTTATGAAGGACGGTCTTATCTCCGTAGGAGAAAGAGATACCCTCCACCCTCAGACTTTCAAAGGAAGGCACAGGCTCAGCAGCCGGGTTTTCCGGAGGCACGGCATCGTGAAGGGACAGAAGCCGGTCCATGGATACCTTCTTCGTCCGGTATTCCTTCAGGAAAATCATAAAGCCCTCCAGGGCATTCCACATGGAGGAGAAATACAGGGTGAATGTGGTGATGGTGCCGATGGTGAGGATACCCTCCAGGACTCGCCAGCCGCCGAGGCAGTAGATGGCGGTGTTCGCCACATTCATCAGTCCGGTGACCAGGAAGATATCGTAGGTGTTGTCCAGCCGGGTGTAGCGCTGCCTGGCCTTTCGCCATGCCTCGGTCTTGTCCTCTGCTCGGTTTTGGAAGAAAGCCTGGGCGTTGGCGGCACGGATGGTCTCGTTCCCGGCGTAGAATTCCTCTACCAGATCGTTCAGGTCCTCTTCCCGGTGGTTGACCTCCCGGGTGGCTTTTTCCATTCTCGGAAGCATGACCCTGGAAAACAGGACGAACAGGGGAAGCACACACAGTACCACCAGCGTGAGAAGCCAGTCACAGCGGAACAGATACACCAGCATGGCAATGGTCAAACATACATTGCTGACTTGAACGGTGATATCGTAAAAAGCCAGCCCTTTCACCATGTCCGCATCCCGCTCCATGAAATGCAGGTAATGCCCCACAGGCTTCCCCTTGAGAGAGGGGAAGGAAACCCGGAGCATATCCCCCAGGATGTGCTTTCGTTCCATGGAAACGGCGTGGTTTTCTGCCGTTTCTCCCCAATAGGACCGCAGGTACAAAACCCCCACGAACATAACCGTGGTAACGATTGTGGCCATCAGGGCCGTGAGGAAGCCCCGGGCATCCAGAGCCACCACAGCATCAATCAGCCACTGGGATGTTAAAGGGGATACGAAAGCAAGAATCTTATGTACGATGGTAAGAACGATGTACAAGAGCACCAGCTTCCCGTGGTGCCGGTAAAAATCGTGAAATAATTTTCCAATGCGTCTCATACCGTACCTTCTTTCTGACCTGAACCATTGAATGGGCATACCCGGGATTTATCCCGGTATTTTATAATCAAAATATAGCAAAAACCAGCCACTTTGTAAACATATAAAGGAGTGTATTCATATGAATCTGAGAAAACTTGGGAAAACCAACCGGATGGTCAGCGAAATCGGCCTGGGCACCTGGCAGCTGGGCACCCGTTGGGGCGACCCCTTCAATGAAGCCGAGGCCATGAAGATTCTGGAGGCCAGCTATGACAGCGGCATCAATCTCATCGACACGGCGGATATTTACAACGACGGCAACAGCGAAAAGGCCATCGGAAAGTTCTTAAAATCCCACAAGGAGCACTTCTTCGTGGTGACCAAGTGCGGCCGGGGCCTGAACCCCCACGTTGCCGAGGGCTACACCCCGGAGAACATGGAGGCCTTCATTGACGGCAGCCTCCGGCGGCTGGGGGTGGAGCAGCTGGATTTGGTGCTGCTCCACTGTCCGCCCACCTCCGTCTACCACAAGGATAGCCTCTTTGCCGGGATGGATAAGCTGGTGGAGAAGGGGAAAATCGCCCACTACGGCGTAAGCATCGAGAAGGTATCCGAGGGCCTGGCGGCCATGGAATACCCCATCGCCGCTATAGAGGTAATTTTCAATATGTTCCGCCTGAAGCCCGCCCAGGAGCTGTTCCCGGAGGCGCAGAAAAAGGATGTGGGCATCCTGGCCCGGGTGCCCCTGGCCAGCGGCCTGCTCACAGGAAAGTTTACCAAGGACACGGTGTTCGGCAAGGACGACCACCGGAGCTACAACCGCAACGGCGAGGCCTTCGACAAGGGGGAAACCTTCTCCGGTGTGGACTACGCCCTGGGCCTTGAGGCCGTGGAAGCCCTGAAAAAGCTCTTCGGCACCCAGGATCTGATTCCCTACGCCCTTCGCTGGATTCTCATGCATGAGGCGGTCTCCGCCGTTATTCCCGGGGCAAGCAAACAGGCCCAGGTTCTCTCCAACGTCCGGGCCGCCCAACTCCCGCCCCTTACCCAGGAGCAAATGGCCGGGGTGGAGGCCATCTACAACCAATATATCCGCCCCTCCGTCCACCAAAACTGGTAAAAAGGCTTTCCTTATCCAAAATTCTGTTTGAAACAGACAGACCAAAGGCCGCAGCCAAAAGCTGCGGCCTTTGTTGTGGCTTTTTTGGAATTACTGCATTCCCTGCTCGTAAGCCTCGATCATCTTCTTGAACGTGTGACCCGCAGAAACACAGGGTTCAGGAACCCTTGCAGCGTCTGGATTTTCCTGCTGTTCGGTCAATTCCCCGGTAATGATACCCACACGACTTTCGAACTTGCGAAGATATTTTTCAATGGTTTCGCCGG